>Ga0268276_1001224_pt1 | contig 26246 bp, 9 predicted proteins | sample saktaG_4_FD_190145 | JGI IMG/M metagenome (GOLD analysis project Ga0268276, IMG submission 190145) | Saline water microbial communities from Sakinaw Lake, British Columbia, Canada - sak_2010_1_5_45m | ecosystem: Environmental > Aquatic > Non-marine Saline and Alkaline > Saline ... | reverse complement strand
GGGCTCTTTTTCGGTGTAGCCTAACAGCTGACAGGTCGCCGGATTCATAGTCTGAATTTTTGCATCAGCGTCAACCACGATGAGGGTATCCAGAAAGTTCTGTATAATGGATTCGGTGTAGGCTTTTGATGCAATAAGATCCTCTTTTGCTTTTTTGCGCTCAGTAATGTCAACACCCTGCGCAATAGTGGCTAAAATAGTCTTATCGTCCTTAGCATAGATGTTGGCTGAGTTCCATAGCGCCAGCCGGGCGTCCCCATCTTTTCGGAGAATTGGTATTTCCACCGATTCCCAAAATTCACCGCTCGTTGTTTGTTCGATCTTGCGCAGGGACTCATTCCGGCTTATTTCTGGAAAGAGCAGGCGCAGTTCTTTGCCGATAACCTCGGCGGATGCATAGCCGGTAAGTTGCTCGAAGGCTTTGTTGAACCGTGTAATCCTGAAATCAGGGTCCCATACGATAATAGGGGCATTTGCATAGGTAATCAGTTTATCCAGGTAGTCGCGGGATTCCCGAAGGCCGCTTTCCGCCTTCCCAATCTTCTCACTTAAAAGAGCAGCCACCAGGGAAACAGCTATAAACATGGGAGCACGAATCAAATCATTGATTGTCTCCCAGCCGACTCGAAAAAAGAAGTGACTTAGAATTAGCCATACCGCTAGAAACACAGCCACAGCCAGGCCTTTTCTTTGCCACCAGATAGACGCCAAGATAATTGGAATATAAAAGAAATGAGTGTAAACCGTGCCGCTTTTTAATACCGTGTGAAAATAATAGGTCAAAAAACAGCAGCCAGCTAAAAGAATCGCCATTATCAGAATTCTGTTTTTTTCTTCTTTCGCATTGAATTTTACTTTTATCATAAAATCACCTATTTAATGAAATTTTTTATGCACCTTGAAAAGGTAATATAAAAAATTCCTAAATTACATCGAAACATCGATTTCACCTTTTCAAGGTATTTGTTACATTGATACATCGATCTCACCTAAACACGCACCTTGTAAGCATGCCCCTTGAAAAGGTGAGGGAAACAACTCTGTGTTTAATCGATACTTTGATACCACCTTTTCAAGGTATTCGTCACATCGAAACATTGATTTCACCTTTTCAAGGTATTTGTTACTTTCATCATTAGACCTTTTTATGAATTTTTTTGAAAGTTAGCCACAAATTTTACGAATATACACAAATTTTATTGAGACCGGTTTTTCGTGAAATTAATGATCTTTGCAGAGTAAGCTGTCATTGTGCGTTGTGTTTGACAATACATGATTGTTATTTTAATTCTCTTTTCACGGCTTCAGTTATGATTATTTTTATCTTTCAGGTTTGCGGTTGTTTTTCCTATGGAAGTTAGTATTTTCCGAATCTCAATACCTTTTTGACGACTTTCACCTGCATTGGCGTCAATTGAAGTTCCGGAGCTTAAAACTTGTGTCGAAAGCATATATTCTTTCTTCGACCATCCTGGACATTTATACAGATCGATAATATCCGATACAAGCTGAAAGGATTTATCGGTAAGCACAGTTCATTTTTTTTCTCATTGCTTAATATTAAACCATTCGAAATAATTATAATAGGTTTTTCAACAGAAGTTCAACGAATATTTTAACACGGATAGAAGAATAAAGATAATTCCATATCCATTCAGAGCTAAAAAATGGTGTAAGGCATCCTGTGCCTTATTTCAAAAGTGTTATTTCCTGATTTCCCGATTGTATTCGTTAAGGATTTCTTTGTTCTCAATCGGTAATTGCCCCATTGACAATTTTTCCCGGTTAAGCCCGGGCTGTCTCCGCCGATATACAGGGTCTCGATTCGGGAATCGGGATAGCGCTGTTATAATAAATCAATTTCGCTCAACAGCGCCTTAATCCGGAGGCTCAGGTTTTCCGGATTCAATGCTATAGAATAGAAATCGCAGTAGAGGCGCTTTTTCAGGCAAAAGGGAAAATGAATGTAGAAGATGAATTGCTTCATTCGGGTTTAAGCTTATCCTAAAGGGTAAAATTCTATGATATTGGTGTTTTTACAACATTAAGTAACTGATAAATTGTTGTAATTAACCACATGTATTCATAATTATTTATCATTGTCAGATTTTTTTTTCTTCGCATATTGTGGATAAAGTTTTTCCATACAATCCGGGCAAATACCGTGGCTGAAAACGGCATCGGAGTGGTCCATTACATATTTTTCCACATGCTCGTAGTAGCCGTCGTCATTACGAATTTTTTTGCAATTGGCACAGATCGGCACCAATCCGCTCAGGGTTTTGATATCTTTCAGAGCCTTTTCCAGATTCCTGTTTTTCGATTCAATTTCATCATTTTTTCCCCGTAAATCCCTTGTTTTCTCAGCTACCTGGATTTGAAGCTTTTGCTGCTGCCTCCGAATAGTATGTATTCGCGCTTCGTAAAAAACCATAAGGGACACCAATCCAACGATAAGAACAGTAATCTTAAACCACAACTTTTGCCAAAAGGGTGGAATTACGATGATACTGATGGCAATCCCTTCTTCATTCCAGACATTATCGTTATTAGAGGCTTTAACCCGGAAAGTATAATCGCCGGGGGGTAGATTCATATAGCTGGCATATCGTCTGGTCCCCGGGTAAATCCAATCTTTATCAAATCCTTCCATATAATAGGCATATTGGTTTTTCTCAGGAATAGTGTAGTTCAGGGCTACAAAATCAAAAGAAATGTAATTCTCCTTATAAGAAAGATTCAGTGCATTTATTAAGGACAAATCCTTATCAAAATTGATTTCACGGTTAAATATTTTGAAAGATGTCAGATAGACTAATGGTACCCGGGAATTTTCCGTAATCTTTTCAGGATCAAAAACATTTAGTCCTTTAGTGCCCCCGAAATATAGTTCTCCGGTTTTAACTTTACAGGCCGCCCCCCAAAAGAACTGATTACTTTGCAGTCCTTCCCTGACATCATAATTTCTAAAAGATTCCTCCGCCGGATTAAATTTGGATAAACCGTTATTGGTACTCATCCATAAATTTCGGTCGTTATCCTCCAAAATAGCGTAAATGACATCATTGGGTAATCCATCATCCAGAGTGTAATTGCTGAATCGTTTCGTCGTTAAATATAATTTACTTAACCCTCCTGTGGTACCGATCCAGAGAATAGAGTCGTTATCCATGCTCTTAGTAATTGAAATAACATGATCGTTAATTATACTTTGATGATCATCGGGATCGTGGAAAAAATGAGTAAATTCTCCGGTACTTGAATTGAATCTGTTTAAACCGTTCCATGTCCCAATCCAGAGAAAACCCTCATCATCTTCACAAATGGCCATCGATTGGATGTTATTATTGCTAATACTGGTCGGATCATTCGGATCGTGGCGATAGTGTTTAAATACTTCGGTTGAATAATCAAATTGATTGAGCCCGCCGCCATCGGTTCCTACCCACAAGACCCCCTTACTGTCCTCAAAGATTACCTGGACATTATTGCTATTAAGACTCAAAATATCATCCGGATTGTAGCGGTGTTGCGTTATCTCATGAGTGGCTCGATCATACATGAAAAGCCCACTGCCCCAGGAACCAATCCAAAATTTGCCATAACGATCCTCGCAAAACGATGTAATATCCTCGCCTGAGAAATCATATGGAACGCCTCCATTTTCAGAAAATTGTATAAAATTGTCGTTTTCCCTATCAAATATATTGATACCGCCGCCAATCGTACCAATCCAAATCCTGCCCGCCTTATCTTCATAAACAGACCGCATAACATCGGCACTCAGACTGTTTGGGTCACCGGGATCATGCCGATAACATCTGAATTTGTAATAGTTCCTGTCATACTTATTAATGCCGCTATTAGTTGTACCAATCCAAATCCGGCCCCCATTATCTTCATAAATCGATAAAATATTATTGTGACTCAAACTAGTATTATCGTCAGGATTGTACTGATAATTATAGAATGTTTCACTTTCTTTATCAAAAATATCGATCCCTTTGCGGGTCCCGACCCAAAACGTAGCGTTTTTATCTCCGTAAAGTGCCATGATGGAATTATCGCTGATACCCCGGGCCTGTTGTGGATCATGTTGATAACAGGTAAATGAACCATCGGTTTTATTTATGTTCGATGATAAAAATTTATTTAATCCGCCACCAATCGTTCCCAGCCAAAGTACACCAGCATTATCTTCACAAATCGACAACACGGTATTGTGGCTTATACTTTTCGGGTCATTTGGATCATGCAAATATCGAATAAAGTGTCCGTTTTCACGATCATAACAATTTAAACCGCCCCCCGTCGTCCCAAACCAGAGAATATTATCAGAATCTTCATAGATGGCGATGACATAATCACTCCCAATACTATGGGAATCGGCCAGATCATAGCGATACGTTGTAAATATACCGGTTTCACGATCCAGACAGCAAACACCGCCACCATCAGTACCAATCCATAACGTACCATAACTATCTTCGGCAATTGCTCTGACAATATTACTGCTCAAACAATTTGTATCATTTGGATCGTATTCATAGTGTACAAATCTATTTCTCAGGGTGCTGTATTTATTTAATCCGCCCCCTCCCGTTCCAATCCAGATATTGGCAGAATCATCCTCAAAGATTGTCCAGATAAAATTGTCTGACAGGGAATTCCGATCATGAGGTGCCTGTTTATAGACTTTAAAATCATACCCGTCATATTTATTCAGGCCATCTTCCGTTCCGAACCACATGAATCCCCGGCTGTCCTGGAGAATACAGTGAACGCTGCTTTGAGACAACCCCTCATTCAACGAAATATGTTCAAATTTGATATTTTTTCCCGAAAAGTCTCTTAAACCGTATGTTTTTTCAGCATTTAAAATAAGCGTTAATCCAAGGATAATGGTTAAAATATTTAATTCTTTTACAAAATAATTCAGCCACTTATTGAAATACCTGGAAAACATGGAATAAGACATATTCCTCACCTTTTCCCTTTTTCGTTACCTGTATTATACAGACACACTTTGGCATTTACGCACTATCTTAATATGTTTTATCAATTTTCAAATATAATCCACTTGAATTCAGAAACAATAGAGAATTTTAAATTGGGTAGTCACAATTATATTTATTGTAATTACACATAAGATTTTATAAGAACCCATTTTAATCATTTTAATAGAGTAACCTTCTGCACCAGGTGATTACCGCTACGATTCAACACTAAGAAATAGACACCGGAATGCAAGATTCGACCAGAGTGATCTGTACCATTCCAGGTAAATGAGTATTTCCCGGCAGACTGTTTCAATCGGTTTTCCGTATAGACTTCACGGCCAATCAGATCATAAATGTTTATCCGGATATTCGATTCTTTTTCCAAATCATACCGTAAGGTAGTTACGGCATTGAACGGATTCGGATAATTATTATGGACCTTAAACTCACGAGGCATCTCAGGAATATCGGTATCGATTTCACTAATAATGCCTATTTCCGGAGTATCCAGTTTTTCTGTCGTGTAAATATGAAATTCACCGGGAGCCAGGGTAATCGGAGTGGATGTAAATTCAACATATATCGAATCGCCATTGAAATAATCATACCACATTCCGCCATAGGGAAAATTCGGTACAGCTTCTACGGTTACCACATCAATGTTACCGAGAACAAGAACATTCATGTCTCCCAGAAGTGTAATGCGTTTTATCTTACTACCGAGCGATAGCTGAACGTCGGTATCAGGACTCGTAAACACAGCATTTTCATCGCGTAATTTTAGCAGAGCCTTAACAGTTTTATATAAATTTAACCTTGCGGGGTCGGCGAAATAATCCCATTTAGCCGGTTTTTCTCCAAGTCTTCCTTCATAATCGATCGAATAATCATAGCCCAATTCTCCAAACTGCCAGATCATTTTTGGTCCCGGTAAAGTCAGAAAAAGAGCATTAACCAGTTTCTGACGATTCAGTGCAGTATTCAATTCTTTGATTTTGTAATCACCCGAGTAATTCCCCCAGGTTAAATTTTTATACATTAGCCGTTCTTCGTCGTGACTTTCCATATAGCTGACCAGATGAGGATTTGCCCATCCGCGGGTCTGATAAAAACCCCAGGAAAAATCGGAGCCATTGGTATATCCCATAGATGCCTGAGCATAATTATAATTGCAATTACCCCAGAGCAGCATGCCGTAGTCTGATAATACTTTTTCTTCGGAATTTTCCGCCAGATGCTCCATGATCACATAAACAGATGAATCTGCTGCCCAGATCCGGTCAGCCATGCGTTTTAATAAGCGTACCCGATCCGCATCATATCTGCTGCCCCAGGGATCATCAGAGTATTTTTTATTATTCGTAAATCCTTTGGTAAAATCAAATCTGAATCCGTCTATCTTGTATTCCGTTATCCAATGACGATTGACTCTATCGATAAAATATTGAGTCGCCGGACTTTCATGATCGAAATCATAGCCCCAGTGGGCATCAGTGTTGGTAAAACTATGTTCCTCATTATACCACGGATTTTCAGGAGAGGTGGTATGATCGCCATGGTCATACAAGCGCACCAATGGCGATTGTCCATAAGAATGGTTTAGAACCATATCAATAATGACCGCAATATCCCGTTGATGGCATTCATCGACAAAACGTTTGAAGTCGATTTCAGGTCCATAATACTTATCCACGGCGAAATAAAATGACGGATTATAGCCCCAGCTGCTGTTCCCTTCAAATTCATTAATCGGCATAAGTTCAATAGCATTAATACCCAATTCCGTCAGATAATCCAACGTATCAATTAGAGTGGAAAAATCATGGGCTTCGATAAAGTCTCTGATAAGAAGTTCATAGATAACAAGTTTATGCTTTTTCGGACGGACATAATCCTGCGATTGCCACTCATATTGAGGAGAATTTATTTGAAATGTAGCGGTAATTTCAGATGTTTTGCCTGAAGGATATGGTTTTAAATTCGGATAAGTAGCAGAAGAAATATCATTGTCATGCCACGGATCTAAAACCTTCTCCGTATAGGGATCTGCAATCCGTAAATTTCCGTCAACCAGATACTGAAAAGCGTACTCAACACCATTTGATAATCCATCTATTGCCAGCCAATAGATTGAATCATTCGGCGTTCTTTTCATGTAATAATCCGGGGCAATTTCCCAATTATTGAAATCTCCTATTACATAGACGAATTCTTTAAAAGGAGCAAATAGTGCCAAAGTAACACTTGATTCACTTGTATAATTTATTCCATGAATAATACCTTCCGGTAAATTCTCAACTATAGCTTCTCCCCGAATTACTAATTGTACCGAATCAGCAGCAGTATTTGACAGACTGTCCTCAGCTACTGCAACTATATAATTTTTACCTTCCTTCTGTAGAACAAGTGAATATGACACAGTATCCAAATTGGTTTGAATAAGCAGGCTGTCATCAAAAAACAGTGATAAAGATTTGGCTTTATTACTCGCAGCTTTAATACTTAGTGTATCATACATCTGTATAACGGTCTGTGAGTTTGACGGTTGAAGAATAGAGACAGAGAGCTGATCCTCAAATATCTCAACAAACAGATCCTCGGTTTGAAGCTTTGAATCTGAACTTCTGAAAACAAAATTCAGTGATAGTATCTTTTCATTAGAATCAGTTATATTATAAAAGTCACGGGGTTTTCCAATCACCAATTCATAAAGATCGGTTCCAATACTATCGAGTTTCGGCTGCGTATTGTTATTACCCCATCCTTCAATAACGTGTTGCCAGTTCCCATAATTTGTATTGACACCGGTATGCGTATACAAATCGCCTTTATATCCGACAAGATCTTTTCGAGTAGCCTGAGTGGCATTAAAAGTTATCGTAATAAAATCATCTTCCTTCGGTAGAGTTGGTTCAGTAATTATAACTTGCCCAAAAAGCGCTTGGATGCTTATTAATAATAGGCAGATCACTATCTGCTTTTTCATATCACTCCTAATTAATTGTATTAAAATTGCTACTAATTTGAAATTACTTTCTTTACGTTTGTCTCCTGAATTAATTGATCCAGATGGTCAACTTTCTCCGTCATTAATTTCATTACTGTTTCAGAAACATCCAGATTCTTACGCTGACCGAACAGAGTAATATCCAGAATAATATAGTTTACCGCTATAGTGATAACGGCACTGTTCTGAGACCAAATCGACTGCTGGTCATCTTCAGAATTTGCAGATCCCATCACCAGATTTTTTGAATCCGTCACCAGAATCAATTTATGGCCCCAAAATTTTGAAAGCTTAGTATCATCGATACCATATGCATAGACTTTTCCATATTCTTCATCGACATTGGTAAATGAAAAAACAGTAATATCTACGCCCCGCTCTTTAGCGGTCATCAGCGGCGATTTCAACTGTTCAATTTCGCGATTCCATCCATGTATATAGACGGAATTCCTGCTCTCGTTAATTAACGATGCACATAATTCCATCAAAGACTCATAACCGCGAATGTTCCAGAACCCTTCGGATTCAGGTTTATTGTTAAATCCAAGCAAGTCGTCCTTAACAGAAGTAATCCGCTTTGAAAAGTCCGATTCAAGCAACGACATTAACTGTTTCGGTGACAAGGGAATATATCGCCGCGGTTTTTCATGAATAGAAATGACGACTCCCAATGTTTCCAGCTTCCGTAAAATCGAATAAATAACAGACCGGGGAACATCAGCCTGATGGCTGATTTCATAGCCGGTAGCCGGATTATTTCTGAGCAACCCCAGATAGGCTTTTGCTTCATAATTTGTAAAACCAAGTTTGACCAGTTTTGCCAGCAATTCTTCCGGTATTTCGTTCATCGTACCTCCTGTCACCAGTCATCGAATTCTACCAAAATGACTAATGATTCAATTAAGCCTATTTCTCTTTTTCTTCCCGGACTTCCGTTGATAGGTGTCGGAACCAGGAAAGATATAAAATAACCGACAGAATAACGGTCGATATCAGTAATATCAAAAAATTGTCAAATCGTTTCATGGCCAGCATCAGCCACATTAAAAACAGGCAACACTGCCACGGTACTGCGAAAAATATTGAGAAGATATCCCGGCGATTCTCAGAGTTAATTTTAGTGATAAATTCCGTTGAAAATTTATCCCTGATTTTCGACCAGAACCCGAAAGGCCGGGTCTTTTTATAGAAATTTAACAGCACCTTTTCATCGGTCGGTTCAGTTAGCAATGTTCCCACGATTGTTGCAGCAAGTGATAATCCGGCAGAAAAAATAAACGCCAAATATTCCGCTGTGCCTTCAGGTGCCAGAATTTTCCAGAGAATCGCCGCTATGGTACCGGTTGCCATCCCAATCGCATAGCCGTATCCGTTCAGCCGCCACCAGTACCAGCGAATCAGTTGGGGAATAATCATACCAGCGCCGATGCTCATCGTGATCCAGCCCCATATATCATTGATATTTTTTATCACCAGCATCAGTCCCAAGCCGATAATAACAATTAAAATTGAAGCCAGATAACTCTGCCTCATCTGCTGTTTATTATTCGCATCGGGTTTTATTCGCTCAAGATAGATATCCTTGACCCAATAGGCTGCTCCGGCATTAACCGTTGAATCGAACGTGGACATAGCTGCCGCCATCAGTCCGGCGATCAGAAATCCTTTGATGCCTACCGGTAAAGTCGAAACTACTGCCGGTAATACCATTTCAGGGTCAGTAATCTGCGTCGCCAAACTGACGCCCCAGACTGCCATAGCGCCAATAAACGGCCAACGGAAAGAGAGTAAAAAGGTCCAGAACAGCGAAAGAAAGCCGGCTTCCCGATCATTCTTTGCAGCAAAATACCGCTGGATCATATAATTTCCGGTTCCACCGCTACCCTCAATTACCGTTTTGAACAGGTAAAACATAATCGCAATTCCGAACAGGTTATACATGGAATAAACAGAATTTGAATCAATGTTCAGATTCCATTTTGGCATCACATTTGTCCAATCCTTAAACGAGGTCAGATACGCCTTATATCCACCGCCTGCTGTCTCTTTCAACGGCATGGATACAAAAAATTCATCCGGCAGATCGATGGACAACGCCCTAATAACCACATAGGCAATTGCCAGAAAAATGAGAGCGCCCTGAAATACATCGGTCCAGATGACTCCGTACAGTCCGGAAGCAACCGTATAAATCATGGCGAGAGCGATGAGTACCGACGCGGCCCAGAACTCCGAAGGTAACCCAAGTAAATTGGGAATGCCTAAAAATTCATCTAAAAATTTGCCGCCGCCAATGGCAAAATACGTAACCATAGCAATAGTCATTATTAAAGAGGTAATCGCCGTGATAAGCCGGGCAAGCTTGCCCTCTTTATCGTCGCCAAACCGAAATTTCATCCATTCCGCCAGCGTCATGACGCCGGCACGTCTGTTCCACTTTCCCATAAATATCATCAGGAAAGCCATAATCAGTGTGACGCCTCCACGTATCTCAATATAGAATCCCTTCGCCCCGATTGCATATACCAGGGCGACAATAATCATGGTACCGCTGATGTCAAGATTCGAAGACATTCCGGAGGCTCCCAAGGCCCACCAGGGAAGATTCCGGTTTCCCAGAAAATACGAATCAATTCCACTGGCCGCCTTCCGCTGGAAATACAAACCAACCAAAATCATACCCAGGATATATAACAATACAATTAAATAATCAACCGATCCCATTGACATCTACCTCCATTCTGACTTTTCAAAGAATAATCTTATCCGTATCATTCATACTGTATTTGTGATAATATATTATAATCGATAACAATCACCGTTTCTTTTTTCTGTTTTTCAATAAAATCATACCGCAGTTTCCGCCATTGTTGCATCTGAAATAAATAGCTATCTTCTTCCGTAAAATTTAAACGTTTCTCAATAGGAATAGACTGAATCATCCGCTGAGTTTCCAAGCGTGCCAGATAATCATAACTTTTCAGTGTTACATGCTCACGGATATCAGGCAATTTATCCAATCCCTTTCGAAATGCGTCTTCAGCAAGAATATCGTTTCTGACGGAAAAGGCAATCGCTTTATCAAATTCCTGAAAAATAAACCGTGCCGGCAATTCCGGGATTCGGGCCAGAAAATCTTTCACCGTCCAGGTCCGCGTATTCGACGTAATCAGTGTTTCATCTAATAAATCTTTCAGGCGTAATTGAACCGATTCGAGTGTCGTTCCAGGTAATCGCGTCAACCGGACATCTTCCGGGCCGATGATATCACGATACACTTCCCTGATCTCAAACGCTATTTCACGAACAAGCGGAATGTTTATTATTAAATCCTGATCTCGCATAAATTCGTTCAGGTAATCAGACAATCTGTCCTGCTGATATACGCGAATCAATTTAGCCTTATTTTTATATCTAAACTGCTCAAAATCGATTTTAGATGGAATCAGATTTCGTTTTACTTCTTCAATTTTAACAATATGCCACCCATTTACACTTTGAAAGGGTTCAGAAACAGTCCCTTTCGCTGTTGAATAAACAATATTTTCAAATTTTAGATCGGTGTCCCCCCAACTTAACCAGCCGAGCAATCCGCCATTATTTTGTAATTCTTTATCGTTAAATGCCACTTTAGCAAGTGAATAAAAATCCTCCTCGCCATTCTGAAGCAGGTGATACCATTCAAATATCCTTGATTTATTTTTTGAAAACAGATGCCTGACCAGCCTGCTTTCCTGGGATCGTCGAAATGCTTCTTCCAACTGCTGATCATTTACAGAAATATCGTTGTGAATTTGTTCAAATTGATATTCTCTCATCACTTCACGTTCGGTCATCTCACAAAATCTTTGGTGAGTTTCAATCGTATCCAGATGTCGGTTCCGGGCCGATTGAGCCAATAAATATCCTTCAACCATCTGGTTCAGATGGAATTTCCTGGTATCAATATTGTCGGTTTCCGCCGTTTTCAGCATCGCAGTTTCGTAGGATAGTTTAAACTGGGCAACCGTGATTGTATCAGCGCCAATAATTGCCACAGCATTTCTGTTAAAATCCACCGGCTTCTCAGTGTCCGGCGTGCATGCCCCAAAGAGGAAAAAAAGAACCAGCGGGGCATTGATTAAATAAATGTTCCTTTTTAAGATCCGTTTGTTCAATTATTAATCTTTAAATTCTATTTCAATGACGGATTATTATCTGCTGTATAAAATCGTTGGCAGTTGTCTTGCAGATATTAATTAAAATATCATCAATTAGGTAATATTCTTTTTTCGTTTAGCGCTTCTCCTTAACAATTAAAAAATGATGCCTGTTGAAAAATGGTGGACATCATTTAAATTTTCAAAAGACTGAAAGGCATAATCGAACTGAATCGCCAGTTTTGAACCCATATTAAACAATACACCCGATCCAAACGTCAAACCCTGTTCATTATACTCTCCCTGGAACAGGTTTTTATAACCGGCTCTCAAAGACAGGATTTTAAAAAGCGTAAAATTTGCACCAAGGTTCGCCATTTTTACATTATCACTGGGATAAACACCGTCTGCAGATACCCAGAGTTCATGATTCTGCTGACGAATCAACGGCATTGCCGCACCGATCCGAAATGTTAAGGGCATATTCCACTTGTCAGTGCGCAACTCGGCGATAATTTTATCATTGTTCCCGTAAATAGATTCGTCAATATCGTGGTACGTAAAAAGATCACGACCGCTCATTTGCATTTTGCTGCCAAAATTATTGATGCTGATCCCCAGCTGCATATCATTGAACCGAGTGATGTACAGAGTTCCAATATCAAAGGCAAAACCTTCGGCGCTTTCGTTATAAATCGACTGAGAAATATACTTGAGGGTCGCACCAATACTGAACCGGTCTGTCAGGTTGCGGGCAAAGGACAAACCCAGGGACAGATCACTGGCGGAAAAATATTCTCCAGTTCCGTAGGGTTTTTCAATTGTTGTAACTTCCATTTGTCCATAGTCCACATACGTAAGGCCGGCGCCAAGCGCTCCAATCATGGGCAATTGAAAGATTACCGCGGCATACTGAACTCCAATATCTGCAAACCAGTCGAGATAGGTAAAATATGCCGTGTTTTGCTCATTGCGCGACATGGCTCCAACATTCCACAGGGGAGAGGACCCATCGGCAGCAATCCCACCAAATGCACCACCCATTCCAACCGCCTGAGCGCCAATATCAATTCCAAGGAATGCGGCACCTGAAGTACCTACCTTGCTCTGGGCCATCCCGGACTGAAGTGAAAACATTAGCCAGAATGCCAAAAATAATGAAATTTTAATTCGTTTTTTCATAATCCTATGCCCTTCGTTTCTATTAACGAATGATTGCTAATTTTCCTATTTTGTTACCAAGCGATATACTCTCAATATGATAAACATAGACGCCGTAGGCTACATCTTTACCGTACCTGTTCTTTATATCCCAGTTTATCGTACCATCAAATATATCCTGAGAATGAACGAGTTTCCGCACCAGATCTCCCCGAACGGTATAAATCCGAACCGTCGCGTCACTCGGAACATTCATAAATGATATTTTGTTGGGAAAATCGCCCGGGAGCTCCGCCGAATAATCCCAGGATGACGATACAATATAGGGATTCGGCACTACCGTAAAATTATCCCAGTTAGCCTTATCATCGGGATTAATGCCGGCGGCAGTTGTACTGAACCGGAAAAAATCTGTACTCCTGAATGGTACCGTCGTCATGGCGATAAGGTAATCACCCTCTTCATACTGAAACTGTTCCACAATCGAAATTTTAAAGAAATAAACCTCATCCAATCCGGTTGACTCCCATATCAAGCGCAATTTCCCCGAAGTCGTAACATTCAATTGAATATCAAGTGCCGGATCGTTATAGCTTGTTGTCGCGGTGTATTCAATGAATTCATTATCAGATTCGAAGATTATTTTCTGAGCAGAAGACGCTTTTATGTAGCCCTTTAAACTATAGACACCGGGAGTAATAATGGTATCTGTTTCAAGAATTACATATTTCGGATTTTCATTGTCAGGAGCCAGACTGTCAGCCCAGAACAGTTTTGTGGCACTTCCTATATTTCGTGGAGGGATGTTTCCAAAGCCGGTAGCTACCGAATAATTTACTGTCGAATCAACATCCTGCCAGAAGTACAATCCGCCGGCTGCACCCTGTTTATCAGCAATTAAATCCTCACCCTCCATTTTCAGCTGAATAAGATAGTTGGATTTATAGGGAAAATTTATATTTGCGCCGTCGGTATAATCTTCAAAAAACGGGAAGATATTAAAGTCTTTTTTACCAGAGACTTTTGAGTATCCAAACTTGACCGGTTTATCTTCAATCCAATCGTAGATTGTGAACGGTACTCCCGTCTGAGTCAGTTGTGTAAAACCGGATCGATAGGCTGTTGAACTGTCCGCCGTAGTGTCAAAGAATGTAATTTTATATTTTACGGGAAATTCCTTGCCGCTATATTCAGATAAGCGCATAGCCACCTTTGGGTGTGAAAGATCGCTGCCGAACCATCGGATACTGTCAGTTAATATCTTGATGGATGCATCATTATGCAAATTCAGCCGCACACCATCAAACACCAGGGTTGGCTGAGTCAGGGTTTTCATATAGTCAACGATAGTATCTCCAGTCGTGGAATTTAAAATCCCATATGCTGTTGTATATCGTGCCTGGCGGGTTTTTGAGCTGGCAACCTGCACTGAAGTATCGGTTATTGTATCGTAAAAGTACAACTCATAGTCAAACCCTTCATGAACCTGCGCCGGATCGACAATTTCTACATCAATCGTTCCGGTCGCCGGACCTTCGTGCACATATGTATCGTTCTGGATTTTTGGAGAAGAATAGCCTTTTACATAGGGATTCGGAATTACCATTGCCGTATTCTGATTGAAACTGTACTGTCTGTTCTCCATTGTTATTGTCTTGGTACCTTCAGATGGTAAAATGTTATAAAGTGAATCTCCATGGTCATAGGCAACAACCGCGTAAAAATAGCGCTGACCGTTATTTACCGATGTATCGATATACGTATATTCCAGACCCGAATTTGAACCCAGATACTGTGCCAGACCGGATGACCCATCCATATAACTGCGTGCTTTCAGACCATCCATCAGTGTAAAACGATTCCCCGATGGCGCTTCCAGTTGAATTTTTATTTCATAGAGCCAAGGATGAGAAATATCCAGAGTGACTAAATAATCGTCAAAGAATATACTATTGGGAAATTCCACCGAAGAACTGACTTCAGGATACAGGTTCAGCCCCCATTTACTGTTACCAATCATCGTCAGGCTGTCGATAAAAAAACTGGCCTCGCCGTCCCATTCATCGGCGATAACATCAACCGTATAGAAGAAAACACCATCCCGCATATCCACAGGTGTTGTAAAACTGCGGGAAAAATATTGATAATTCGGATTGTCAGAGCTGGTTTCAAAACCAAACTGGCGGTATTCCGGATCAGGGTCCTGCGCTGTTCCTTGAGGATTAGTGGCGGGACGGTAAACCCGGTAACCCGGCGTGACTTTTATGCCTGGATCATTTTCAATAAACTTAGTCTTCCACTTATAAGATGCAGCAGCAATGACTCTGGGCATTCGCTGATACACTTCCTGTGTTGTATATTCTGCAGTTGTAGCGCGTATTTTTTCAAAATAGAGCGTTGCTCCCTGTGCCCGCCGGACGAATACGCTCACACTGGTTAATAGGGTATTTACTTTCTTGTAATAATGAAGAACCGTTGTGTCAGAAGAGACTGTTCCGAAACTTAACCGTTTTTCAACACCATTATTCAAGTCCAGGTAGAGTTCCGCATTTGCCGGAATATTTTCACCGGCAACTTTTATTGTGATCGCAACCCATGAACCGACTGCAAACTGGCTGCTTGTCTCGATATTCCAGCGAATACCGGCAGTTGTATCGGAAGCAATATCCATTTTCAGCCAACCATCATCGTTTGATAAATAGGAATTGACATAGGAGAGCCTGACAGCATTATCATTAAGCAGTTGATTCCAGCCACTGGTATCACTGGCCTGTTTAAAATCACCATTCGTCAGATGGTTTTTTGTACCTTCATCCCAGAAATCAGTGATACTGACGTTTACACCATACCCGGTTCCATCCTGATTCAGCGTCTTTGAAAAAGACATGGTCTCGGGCTGATACCGCTCCCAACTCGCAGGACTGTCTTCACCTCCATTTTCAAATTTATCAAATCCGGGATTTTCGACAACATTCAGGTCACTAATAACACCTGTGATTTCGTTGGTATATGCAGTATCTGTCGCCTGCTTGAATCCGATTTTCCAGTTAACTAACTGTCCAATATTTTTTAATGTATCGCCATCGGCAATGTGTAGGGTCCAGGTTCCGGCTGTTGATTCATTTAATAAGTCGGCGTTCCCTTCCATTGCTTGAATATCCGGGTAAAACGGAGGCAGTGCTTCATCGAAAGTATTTTCACTTTCATTTGTAAAAATCAGGGGAATACCCAAACCGCTGTTACCTTTAAAATAGCCTTCAATGTGATTGACTTTATCAAACACCACTATTGGTTTATAGTAACTGATTTCTCCTAATCCATCGGTAATCGTATGGATTTCTTCAAACTGATAATCCGTAGCCCGGTAAATTTTATATCCTTCGAAGTTATTCCACATGGCTGGGGTATCCGGATAAAGAACCTTTAACACACTGTCCACATCGGATTCAGGTTTGCTGTTCCAGTAAATTTTAACAAAGCCATCGTCACCAACAACTCCGACCTCCGGATTTGAAGGCGGAATGGCTTTAATTTCCTGGGCAAATCCCTGTTGGAATACACTGACTGCAATCACCACAAACAGCAACATAAAAATCTGTGAATTTCGCCAATTTTTTATCATTTAATCACCGCAAATTTTCCAATGAAATCTTCTTTTAAATTTGGCCCTGACACATGGTAAATGTAAACGCCGTAGGCAATCGGCAATTCATCACGACTCAGAAGGTCCCAGGAGACGGAACCATCGGTATATGAGCCATCATGATGAATAATATCAACGAGATCACCACGAACAGTATAGATTCGAATCTTTGAAAATGCCGGGATATTAATAAAGTCGATTCGACGCTGGGCACGCCCCTGCTCGAGATTATTACGGGGTTCCCAGATAGCTGTCGACATATAAGGATTAGGTACGACGGATATATTTTTACGGCTGTCAGTTGCCAACTGTCGATCGCTCCAGGCACCCTGAATGACAATCTCAAACCGATCTTCAGCGGTCAGCGGTTTCGATGTATTGATCGTCAGGACTGCGCCATTTGGCAAGGATGCAATAATATCCGTACTGGTAAAAGTCAGCATCCATGTGGCATGTTTCTGAATTGCCAAAGGGCTGTTAGTCGTCCTGGCTGGCAAGGACTCAAAAATGACCAGAGTATCTTCGATATTAAAAACATTATCACCATTATCACGTATCGCAATATCCACGGTTTTTCCGGTCCAGCTGTTTCGGCCGCTGACATTGATTGCATATGCAGTAAAATCACCATAAGTACCACTTGTATCAAGAGAACTTCCTAACGAAGCAAAAGTGAGCACATAATCTCCCGGAGTTGCGTGTCCGTTCGTTTTCCAGGGTTCCAGAACCGGTTCGATTACGACACTTGACTCGGCTTCCCAGTTATATTCGGAAATTTCTGCAATCCAGACGTTGCTGAAATACAATTGCATTCCCAGAGGATAATCCGGTATCTTGATAAAATCATTCGGATACACCATCGTAGTTGATGTATTTAATGACTTTGCAATATTTTTTAAATTCTGCGGGTCCATACCGAAACGGCTGCTGGCTTCAACAATAGTATCAATTTTATCAGCATAATAATCGACCATCTGAAATGCCGTCGATACCCGGGAAAATGCTTCATCTGCATCTCTTAATGTAGGCGGAAAAGTCAGAGTCGTATCCTGGAATCCCGCTTTGCTTGGGTAACTGATTGATACAATCTGTGTATCAAAACTGGCATCCACCGTAATAACAGTATCACCAATTTCAAACAGCAGTGCGCTTTCATTATAATAGAGACCGTCACCATCGTTGTCTACCCAATCCGTCGCTGTATCATAAAAACCAATCTCAATCCTGTGCTCAACTTCCGGTACCAACTGACCCGGATCAATCAACGAATAATAGACATGTCCATCCCCTTCACCGGCGCTGTGCACGACTCCCTTACTGGTGTCCGGCGGTACATAACCCGCCACGTTGGCAGAAGGCTGAATAGCAACAGTGTTACGATCTAAGAGAACCTTGGAACCCAATTCCTGAATAGTCTTGGAGCATTCCGCCGGAAAAATACCGGTACTGGCGTCACCGTGATCATATGAAACAACCGCATAGTAGTAATTCATCCCGTTATTAACGGTGGAATCAACATAGGTATACTGCAGCCCCGTGTCATCTCCAAGATTATACGAGACGCCGCCAGTAAACGATGCATCTCCCTTGTAAAATCCCCTGATACCGTTCTTTTTATCAAATTGAGCGATCGGTTCGTAAAAATATTTTATACCATCGGCATTGGTAATGGTATTGATCTCGTTGAATCCGATATCCGTGGCGCGGTAAATTTTATAACCCTCAAAATCTTCACCTAAAACTGGGTCAACGGAAAATTCAGCGGTGTTATCCCAGAAAAGTTTCACATACCCGTCTCCGGAGACTGCATGAACCGTCGGCTTGTCCGGTGGCCTGGTAAACTGATAATTGTTATTATAGATCTGCTGATTGATTTCCTTGTTCCGTAAAATATCTTCGAATGATTCACCAAACAGTAATGCCATGGAGAATCGTTCGCTGGTATTAACCGTCAGCGGAAAATAACCGGAACCGTAAATAAAATCACCATCTGCGGGTTCCAGGACAATTTCATCATAGTTACCGGGAGTTTGCCGGGTCCATAACTCACCGGGAGTTTTGCTCGCCCATTTAAAATCATCACTCATCCGGACTTTTCCGGGCGGTGTAAAATAGTTAAAACTCGTTAAACCAATCTGATCCGATTCGTTCACATCAACATTATCAAAATTCTGTTCGCCGGCTGTCGGCTGTCCGTCTCCTTCTCCGGTATCACCGGTTCCCGCGACACCATCAGCACCCACATCGTCCAGAACAACATCCCAGTCTCCATCATTGTCGATACCATCATCGCGGCGCTCATCAATCATCAAATCATCTGTCCCCATTCCAGAACGGTAATCAACATATTTCAATGGTGGTAAGGGCTCAAAACCTTCGCCTCGATTTAAACGGTTGTAATAATGAGTAAAGTAATCTTCATCAATAATCCCGTTGAGATTATCATCGATCAGGTTCCCGACAATTTCCTCGAGAACAGTATTTCTGGCGAGGATTATTCTTCGCCCGCCGGTATAAACTGTATCCGGAAGGGATTGGATCACATGTGTAGTTCGTTTATAAGTATTGATTTCAATTAAAATAATTTTATCACCTTCGACATATTGAACCGGTTGAAAAATCGATTCATCCAATGTTGGTGATGCCGGATCCCGGCTGTCACCGTCATTGTCGATTCCGTCAAAAGGATTCCCGGGGCTCTCCAGAAATGCATATCCGGCATACCCAACCGGGCCGTCATAGCAGGGACTGTACGATGGAGGTGCATCCCAACTATAGGTAATATCATTCTCATTGTCAAAAAAGGACAAATCATCCTGAGCATCTATATGGTCATTACACCGGCCACCACTCAGGGAACCAACCATCATTCCGAAAGTAACTTTGGAGTAGTTAGTTGTACTGTTATTATTCACCTCGTACAGCCAGTAAATAATATCCTCAGCCAGAAAGTGCGCCCACTGCAGTCCCCGAACCGTTACTTTCAGGCCAACACCGAATTTTTCCGGATTCATCGAATCGGGCAGAAAAACAACCGGGCCGTCCCCCTGCTGGTAATAATTGAATTCAAAATCTTTTGAATCATCCATAATGAAATAGGATTCCTGGTCGGCGGCCATGACTCCGCGTCCAAAGTAGCCGTTCCAATACGGTATCCCCGCCGGATCAATCCAATCTGGCTGATCCGGCCAAACCCAGGGCCAGGTATCCGGTTTACCGTCACCGTCATTATCCAGATCTGTAGATATGGCAATGTTTTCCTGAGTCTCATCAGCATAATAGGGTAAGGGTTCCAGGGTCCATGTATCTTCGCCACTTCCCGGACCGTCAGTCCAGCCGCGCGGCCCGTCAGAAGATGCGACCGAATAAACAGTATCAGCAAATTGTGCATAAACCGTATCACCACTAATAGTATGGGACAGAAAGTCGGAACGCTTAATTAATTCAGTTAATGAGTCCACTCCGGTTGGACGATAATCAATTGCCGTAATTATTCCGGAGCTGGCATCGTACAGAAATTTCCATTTCCAGCTGCGGTGAATTTCAACACCCAGCAACGGACTAACGTCTCCGACATAGCTATTTCCACTACCCCGCGGCCATTCTCCTTCCGGACTCGATCCGGTCGCATCACCGGCAACCAAACCATAATTTGCGAAAATTGTACGCACCTTATTCCCATCGTGAATGCCCTCTTTCCGATAAATTCGGCTGCCAAGAGGCTCAGCATCCTGCCCGGATAGAATCTGGACCATACAACTTATAAGCAGCAGAGAAACAATGACTGAAACAGAGTATTTCACCTTCATATTCACCTTATAAATCTAACTGATAACCAAGTGTAATTCGCATCGGCGTGGAAAACCGTGATGGGTCATTGTAATATTCTTCCAGCGAATTCACAGTCTCACTGAAATTACCGTGAACCACCGTGGACTCGGCTTTCGAATAAGTTGAGCGACCACTATCACCGTACACATTGGTTTCATTCATGATATCAAAAACATTATTGATCTTTATATAAAACGTATGATTGACGGAAAACATCTGAACCATTTTTGAATATTTAAAATCGAAATTCATATAAAATGGTTTACGCCCATCGTTCTGCAGAAAGGGAGACGGTGTGTTTTGGGCAGTAGCATCATATGGCAATCCGCTTCCAAGGGTTATCAGCATGCTGGCTGTCCAACTGCCGGGATTACCAATAAAAACCGTACTGTTAATGGTATGACGGCGATCCCAGTCAAGTGGCAATACCTGTTTTTCAATGGTTTGACCGGAACTCAGCCGGGTAATACCGGCATTCGGATCGGAACCGGTTCCTTCAGCAATTTGAAATGTATAATCAATATTGAATCCATACCCGTCAAAAAAAGCCTTTTTTAGTACAAGGGTAATACCACGAATCGTGGCATATTCAGAATTTATATACTGATCATAAAGTCGTCCGTCACGGGCCTTTACACGATATTCACGGTTAATCCATCCCCGGATATCCCGGATATAATAATCAACATTCAGGATTAGTTTGGGGGCCAACTGCTGCTGCAGGCCTATCTCATAACTGATCGTCTGCTGCGCCTCCAGGTCCGGATTTCCCATTGTGACGATACTGCCGATATCGTTGCCCAATTCCCACTCAGGATTTGAGTACAGATATTCAAAATTTGGAATCTGGAAAAAGTGACCATAGGATATATGAATCACACCTCTGTCTGTAATTGGATATGCTAATCCGAGTCGTGGACTCATCTGGATCTTAGGCTTGACATCTTCCCACCAGATTTCTTCCAGCTCTGCAAAGGTATAGTCCTGCAGCCACGAACGTAAGGGTGACTTGATGTTCGGGTCAGCTGGATCGGCCGGCATTTGTGTTTTGGGATCAAAGTAATCCAGCCGCAGCCCGGCGTTAACAATAATATCACTAAATTCAATTTTATCCTGAATGTAGTATGCTCCCTGAACAGGATTTACATCCAGAATATTACCCTGAGACCGGCCGGTAGTCAGATCAAATGAAAAATCGTGGTAACTTAAATTGTGGGATTGAAATTCAATCCCTGTTTTAATCTGATGACGCTTATTCACCTGCGATGTCATGTCACCTTTTAGTATCCAGGATTCCGTTTTACGGTCATAATGGTGGTTCTGAATACCTCCAATATTGTAGGTGTTCGGCGGCAAATCGTATAGAACCGATGCCAAATAACCATACATGGGATCGTCCGGATCATCGAAGTAGTATTCATTAAAATTATTGCTGAACTGGTTCACACCCAGAGTGTAAAACGTCGTGCTGTTAATTTGATGAACCATCTGCAGTGTCTGGTTGTAGTTATAACTTTCTTTGGTGAGGAGACCTTTTGGATTATACTCAAAAGAATGATCAAAATCGGAATATGTCATCTGGTCGAGCGATTTTGTGAAATTCTGCGGATTTTCGGTAACAATATTGTATTTAAGAGTAATTTTATTGGATAATCGGTAGCTCAGTTTTGCCTGAACATTCAATTTTTTGTAGGGATTCATAGAAATCAATGCTGAGTCGCCGGTCGCGTAAATGATCGACGTACTGTCGGCATCCGGGTTCGCCAATATAGACGAATAAAGAGAATCCGCCAAATATGGATCACCGGTTACAACAATCCGCTGCTCATTGGGTGATTTGTAAAATGCATCCGTCGGATTAAAAATATTCTGACCGTAATAATGACCGTCTTCTTCGTAATATCGGAAAGTGGTAAAAAAGAACAGCTTATCTTTAATTAGAGCACCACTCAAACTTCCCTGAATGTTGTTAATACTAAATAAGTCCAGCTTGTTGTTACCGATATGAATATCGTTGTGAGTGGTCAGCCACTGACCGGTATACAGATTAATGCCGCCGTGGAAATCATTGTTGCCATCCTTCGTCACAATGTTTACTACACCTGACATGGCAGTACCGTATTCAGCGTTGAACGACCCTGTTATGATTTCCATTTCCTGAATGGATTCATTCTCAATATTCGTCGCAAAATTCCCCTGAAAGGGGTCGGTCGAAGGCATGCCGTCGATCATATAAAGCGTTTCACCCGATCGTCCACCGCGAAAATGACCGTCAACAATCCCCGCTTTTGTCTGAATGACTTCGTTAAAAGTCTCGACCGGAATTGCCTCCAACTCCGTGGCGGTTACACGCGCTGAGCTGGAAGTGATGTCCTTTCGGATCAGTGGTCTTTCCGCGACGACAATTACCTCTTCTCCCTCTAATATTGCACTTCCCAGTTCAAAATCCTGCTGAGTTGTCAAATCCACGGATACCAGGATATTCTCAATTATGGTAGTTTTATAACCAATCATTCCGGCTTTCACCCGGTAAACCCCGGGAGAAATATTCAGAATAAAATATTCACCATCTGCATTTGTCGCCGCGCCCAGGTAGGTGCTCTCGATAATCACATTACATCCAAAAAGAGGATCACCGGTACCGGCATCTGTAACTCGTCCAACAATTTTTCCAGTTGTACCAGAAAATCCGGGCTCAGTGAAAATGAAGATAATGAAAAAAACTAAGAGACCAGCTAAACATATTCGTAAATACTTATGATGTCTCAATCCACTTCCCTTTTCTTAATTAACTTTTGGAGTCAATAATTGATCCTTAACGGGCTTTAATACCACTATTCTTAGTCATTACAGTAGAAGCCTTGGTACCAAATTCATATTTCTTATGATCTTTGCCATGAATTAGTTAGTTTGTTTTTGTCGAGACCTTCATTTTAACTTCATTTTTTTCAAGGATTTATTAATAAATATACAACTACTTAGTAAATAAATGAAGCAATAAATCTACTCATTTATAATATTATCAGTATCTTACATGCCTAATAAGTAACAACTAAATATCATCACCCAAAAAAGAAATAAAAGAGCGGGGTCGAGACCCCGCTCTTCCACATTGCCCATTATTTCATCAGAACCATTTTCTTGATATCACGGAACTGATTTCCAGCATTTAATTCATAGAAATAAACACCGGATGCAACCGAATTACCATGCAGATCGGTTCCATTCCACATATATGTGTAATTTCCAACCTGCAGATTATCATACACCACTTTGGTAACAATCTGACCTAACATATTGTAAATTGTCAGAGTCACAATTTCAGAACGTGGTATCGTAAAACGGATTGAAGTTGTCGGATTAAACGGATTCGGGTAGTTCTGAGAAAGAGCGAACCTTTCTGGTACACCCAGATCTTCATCCTCAACTTTAAGAACACCCAATGGCGGTGTTTCTACATCCAATGGTGGATCTTCAGTGAAGGTATCCATTGGCGTACTATATGCCGCCGGCCAGGTAACCGGATCCTTCGTGGTTGGTTGAATATAACGGCAACGGAAACGACCGAATTCGAACCCACCACCTTCTTCAATTGAATTCTCCAGCCCCTCGAAGCCCACAGTATATATCAAGGTGTAGGCGGTCGGACCAACAAAATCAATTGTAATTTCGTAAATACCATCACTGTTTGCATCCGTATATTTCAGTTTCTCACCTCTATGGCCCAGTGCGTTTACCTGCCATTCGTCCTTAAAATAGAAGAGAACAGAATCAGTGGCCGCATTAAATAAAGGAGCTGCATTCATGTCAATAGTAAACGTAACTGGAACGGTATGCCCGGCCGGAATAATTCCCTGCAACGCTAAACCATTGTAGGCCGCTAAATCAAGAATCTGATAATTTGACGGATCACCTTCAAAAACAGCGAGACGATTACCGCCTCCTCTTGTTGGAGGAACTTCATATCCCCAATCAACATGAATATCGGTGATTCCCTGGTTTGCCCAATACGTCAATGATTCCTGGGACATTTTCATATAGTATTTGTACTGAATCTCCTTACCGGGGAAGTCTGTAACTTCTGCGATAATTGAATAAACTGTCGTACCCGGTTGTTTGGTCATTTTCGATTTTAGAGGATCGCCATCATTCCAACCGTTGAACGTACCGCGTATCTGCATAGAGTCTTTACGGGCTTCACTAAAAAGACCCAATTCAATATAGGCTGCCATATCGACTGAGAAAACAATATAAGCCGTCTGCGGTTCTACTTCCGTTGGCGGCTCATCGCTGAAATATTTAAATGCAAGGGTGGTATCCTGACTCAAAACAAAATATCTGTTTCCTTCCTGAGTTTCATATTTTGGTTGCTCCCAATGAACATTATCCCAACCGGAAAGCGCTCCCCATACAAATTTATATAGAACCGTTTGTTCAGCACTATCATTAGCAAAAGAAATAAGATTTGAATAGTAATCGGAATCTCCCTCTTTTGTTAATTCAATACCACCAAAAAAACCAGCAGGTAATGGGGCGTCTGAACCCCTAACCATAACCGGGCTGGTCCCATCATAATCCGGAACGCCTGCCATATTCACTCTGAACCATACATCAACACTGTCGGTCGGTACAAAAGGTGCATCATTATTCCAATAAGTCAGGAATGTTGTATCGGAAGTTACAGTTACGTTTCTATCTGATACAGATTCCCAATTCTGGGTACCAACAGCATCAATATACCAATGTTTAAATGCAAAATCGACACCGTTAGTTGGATGACCAAGTATTGGAATTGTAATAGAGCAATAATCACCATCAATGGTGAGAGAATCATCATGTTTCCAGCCATCATAACTACCAGAAACCATGGTAGAAACAACAGTTGAATCAGTAATATTATCCATTTTTGATGTATTCAGAACAAATGTCACTAAATATTCCTGTTCACCTGGTGGCGGAATGATATAGCTTGTCTGTCCGGTTACAGTACCGTCTTCGGCAACGGTGAAAGACTTATTCGGTCCTTCAATCAGCCAGATGCCCCATTGGGAGCCGTCATCTTCAATCGCGCCCCACTCGTACGTGCCAGTATCCACTACCAACGTGACTGTCCAGATATGATCATCGGCAGTTACATCTCCGCCATTGGCACCATCATCGTAACACTGTACAGTGCCCCATCCTGTCATTTCACCTTTTATCATAATCTTTTGATATGAAAAAGTTGAATCGGTAATGGTGAAAGTAACATTATTAAACGGCAGTTGTGTATGAGTTCCTAAAGAATCAAAGACATCTTTCGCTAAAACGATCCATTCAGAAGTATCTGCATGGGTTCCGGCAGAGGCTGTCCAGTTTGTATTACCGAAAAAGACATTCTCTTTTCGAACTAAGGAATGATCTGCTGTTGCATTAGTTACTCCGGCAACATTCCAGCCAGTTCCAGGATCAGTATTAGGAACTCC
>Ga0268276_1001223_pt1 | contig 26260 bp, 35 predicted proteins | sample saktaG_4_FD_190145 | JGI IMG/M metagenome (GOLD analysis project Ga0268276, IMG submission 190145) | Saline water microbial communities from Sakinaw Lake, British Columbia, Canada - sak_2010_1_5_45m | ecosystem: Environmental > Aquatic > Non-marine Saline and Alkaline > Saline ... | reverse complement strand
AAGAGCCGCCGACACGCAAGACCGTTGTCGCATATCGCGGATAGTAGTAGTAATCGCATCGTTTTGTAACGGAAGACCCAGAAACATCCTCGGGAAGCAGTAACCACTTGGCCGCGGCTTCCCGCATCGAATGGCCCCAATATCCATCCGATCCCAGGCAAGATCCGATCGTAGAGACGAACGATCCAGCAGTCAACGGGCTAGTCGGTATGAATTGCCCGGTCGGGTTGATTATATCCCAAACGCCGTCGATGTTACCCTGGATGCCAATCACGAATCCATAGAGGTTTCCCTGGATATCTTGGATTCCTCGCCACATGCTCGGCGTCTGCCCAGCCGATCCGGTACCCTTTCCAGTACCCCAGATATCAACATTTGAATCGATCGAATCCGCGCCGTTGTTGGCTCCACCAAAGTTCCGAGTCGCTAGTTTTGCGGTGACTCCGGCTCCGACCGAAGCCAGTGCTTGGATGTCGCATGTCCCGAGATCGAGATATGCGAGGAGGCTAACCAAGTCGTTGGTGAACGGGCCGATGCCACCCCACCTCGTATCAGTTCCGGCGAACGCTTTGGCGTAATCGCTGTGCTGTTGGCAAGTGAGCGGCAATATCGTCCCGACACCACCTGACACCATGATAGTGATACTAGCCCGTTGCAGGTTCTCCGGATTCGTGAACGGTGCCTTAATCGTGGCGTCACTTGTCGCTTTTGCAGCCCCGCCACCACTTCCAGTTAGAACTTCCGAGGGGGATATGGTGAACGTTTTGGCATTCCCGCCCCTGATTGCAAGATATCCAGCAGCGTCTCCGCCACCCCATGATCCGGTCGAAACTACCACCTGATCGATTATCCCGGTAGCCGTAGACGATGCCCCGGTAACGGTTTGGCCTGGTGTAAACGCAACCGAACCGGTATTGAAATTGAGTCGTTCATCGACGAGCTTCAGGTAGATCTTGCCCGCGGCGTCGCTTGTCCCCCAATCACCGGTCGCTACATACCAAGCTACCACAGTGCCCCGGACTCCCGAAATAGCACCGATGAGCACATCACCCGCCACAGGCTCCGCGCTGCCCCCCGTGAAGGCGATCTCGACCATCTCCTCGCCGGACCATGGTTGCTTTCCCGTGGCGGAGAGCGCATAGCACGTTCCGGCAGCCTTGCATGCCAACCCGGAATAATACCGACCTACGAACAATTGCGATCGCGGCCAGCCACCACGCTGGTAGAATGCTGGATGGAGCGTCAGAGAACGGCCACCTGGAGTCACTACGGGAGATCGTGAAGGCACGAAGAACTCAAAGTCCCCTTCCCACCACCGATCGGCATAGATCGCAGGGATGCGAACCATGACCTGGCCGGTGGACCCGTCTAGCGTCAAGCCGTCTCCCCGCGGGTTGCTACCATATGTCGGCTGACCGGCGGCCGTTACCGTGCACGTCTTGATGTTTTTGAGGATAGGATGGGTGGTCTGCCAACCGTTAACCGGTGTTTTGGCGGTGCCATCACAATCGCAATAGGTCCACACGGGAGTCGTTTGCGACCAGTCCTTATAGATGCCGACAATACTTTCCAACACATCGTCAGTTTTAACTTGTATATAGCTCATGAAATCCTCTCAGATCGCGTTCGTTGACTCGACCCAGTAACACACCTGGCCGTATACCTGGTCAGCCGATCCTATCAGTAACACGAATGCCGTGTTTGCGTTGAGCGTGAGCGGATAGACATAATCCTCCGAAATCGCTTCGCCAAAGAAGGTCCCGATAACCGTATCCGCCGATTTGAGGTAAACAAGGACGTTCGCCGCAGAAGAAAGCACGAATTTGGTTATCCTGATCCGATAACCAACGCCAGGAGCTATGATGAGCGTTTGCGGGCTCGCAGATGCGAAGCTGATGTTCACGGGGGTTGGAGCGGTCGGACCATCGATTGCCCGGATTGGGACGGCCGGGATGTCAACCGTCCCTTCGTTGTAAGCTTTTTGGAAGACCGGGTCCTCGTCAGCATCCAAAATCTTCACAGGATAGTTTGTCATAAACCACCGTACTGGGAATTATACTTGTCTGAGAATTTCAGAGCACGGTTCACATCATTTGGCGTGTAGTGGGCATCGAATCCGAGCCGGGCGCATATCGGGCAATCGAACGTAGTAGCGACGCCGTCCATGTGGTATGTTATAACTTCGCCACAGTTTTTGCAAGTGTAGGTGTAATCTTGGCTATCAAGTGACGCGTTATTATACTCCTGCCCACATTTGGGGCAATGGTGAGCACCGAATACCATTACACGGCCTCCGTGTAATACGAAATGCGACCAGTTATCCGGTCGGCTGTAGTCGCTTGTAATACGAATGCTTCCGCTGTACCTAAATTGATCGGAACATTGCAAGTAGGGACGATCGCAATCCCTCGATACGTGCCAATCGTAGTCGATCCGCTTTTCATAGCTACTTCGACATTAAATAGTGCCGATAGCTCCAATGCCGCGATGCGGATGCGATTTCCTGCAGCCGGCGCGGCGATGATCGTCTGAGCGGCCGCATTGGAGAAGTCGATGTTGACATGCGTGAGTACTCGTGGCACCAATTCGACAATGTTGACAGTGGCCTCGACAGGCACCTTGCCCCCGGACAATGCCGGAAGCTTGCCGTTGATGCTCGACAGGCTGGAGTTGCCGGTATCTTGTTTGGCAGAAGTAGCGGCGCCGGAAGGCAAGGCGGACGCGATCACATCTGTTTGCACCTTGTTACTTACCGTTAGCACGGCTTCCAAAGCACCTCCGGCAGTTTTGCCATAAAACACTCTTGGGATTGCCCGCCCAGATGATAATTCAGTAACCATAAACCCTCATTATTGCCATTCGGTTTCGTCCGAATCCAAATCATCATCTCCTAGCGGCCAATCAGCCCGCGATTCATCCGAATACTCAAGACGAGTTGGCATTGTTACCGCGTCGAGTGTTCGCTTGATCGTGGTTGGGACGGCGATGGTGAATCCGGATGCTCGGTATTCGGTTTCATAGATTTTAGAAAGCTTTGTGAAATGATCGAAGATCTGGGACTTCGATAACCCCATTTTACTGATCTCCTTATCGAATTGGATGGCATACCTGGCGGCAATCTTCCGACAACATTTATACGCAGCCAAGAGGACGCTATCGCCCGCTTGGCTTAGTTCATACTCGATCTCTTCATCGGTTAGGAATTCAGTAGAGGCATTATTGGATATGTCACCAATCTTGTCCCTGACCGCATCCAGGTAGCTATCCGAAGGATCGCCGCTATATGTCATGAACGCCTCAAGCGGTCTTCATGAAGACCAGAACATACTTCACTTTTCCAGCCGTTCGTCCAACGGATGCAGCTGCATAGAGATAGACGTCTCCACCAGAGGCAACGATGCTGTTAGCTCCCGCCACGGGCCACATGACCACACAGTTGCCAACCTTGTTTTGATATACCGTGTCGGACAACGTTATGGTGAGATCTCCCGCCATCTTGGTGGCCGCGCTTGCAGCAGAACTAATGCTGAGGACTGCGGAAGTTGTGCCGTTTGCCACCTGCGAAACTGATATAAAGGCCACCAAAAGCTGGCCTTTGGTGTCGAGAGCATCGATTTTTTTGGTGTCCACAGCACTTGCGGATCCACTAAAATCGAACTCGCCCGTCTCGACGAAGACCGACTTCTTCAAATCAGCAGGCATCTGAGCGAACGCCCCATAGAATGCTGCCATGTTTGCCAGAGTAACTACTTTGGGCGCATCGGTATCTTCCGTGTCCTGAATGACAGATTTGTCTGCAGCAACTGGAGACGTTTTTGCGGAGAACTCGGTTGGATCGAACACGCCAGCCGCGCTGATTCCAGTGACCCCCGCAGTATTCAGGCCCGCCTTCCGATAGAATCCATGTGGATTATAAGCTGCCATTTCAACCTCCAAATGTGAGGGACCTAGCCCTCACGCGGTGTTGATCTCCACGCACCCATTATTGCTATGGAATACGTTGGGGTTGGACCACTGTCTCAACTCGACATAGTAATTGTTGCCGGGCTGCTTCGGGTAGTCACCATCCACCAGCAGATCTTCGCTGATGACATTCTCGTTGCTGTCCATGTCCTGTGCGACAACGTAGACATAGCCCGAGGGGGTGTACAAGGAATATCGCAGGAAGTCCGAGACAGCATTCGCCTGGAAGAGGTCCAAGATCTCATCAGCATACGAGATCCTCATGTCGTCGAGCTTGCGAATGGGCTTGAGGTCGGCCTTGCGGCCCACCAGATAGAGCTTGCCGTTGAACTCGTCCTCGATCCTGTAGACGGCCTCCAGGATATCGGCATGAATATCTATGAGCCCAGTAGCATCCAGACCGTCCCAGGAACCGGTGTTGTTCACGTCAGACCCAGAAGCACCGGTCGCTACGACCTTTCCGTTAGTGTTCGCCCGGGCGGCCGTCACAACGCCACCCAAGTTGAGCGTGGTATCGCCGTTCATCCACATGTTGTCCTCCAACCTACGGATATTACGGGTGCACCATTCGATGTTCCTCTGGCGAAGCTCTGGTTTCGTGTTAAGGTCGCGGCCGTTCAACATGAATCCCAGGCTGAACTGGTACATGTTGTAGGTCTTATCCTTGACCTTGGTACTGGTTATGTCAGGCACAGCACCCTTGGCCGTGATCTTGGCCTGGATGTTCGCGTTACCTCCAGACCCCTCAAGATACTGGACGGTGTCTTTGTCCACTTCCGCCCCGATGTTCCGGACTACCGGAATGGTCCTGGAGAGCTGGGTATCCCTCTGCATGGAATCGTACTTAACGATCATCCGGTTCCACGCAGTTACCGACTCTTCAGGAATAGAAGATCCATAAGAACTCATTTACGATCACCTTACTTGATTATCTGGATCTCTTTCTGCCAGATACGATAGACCAGATCGTTGTTTGCCGTGGTAAGTGCTACCAGCGCGGGAATTTCCAACGTGATAACCGTGGCTGTGAGATCTACTATCCGATTCGGCTGGAGGCCGCCATCGATATCAGCCATGAGGATGAAGTCTCCGATAGACAAGCCCATACTGGCCACGACGCCGGCGGACATCGTGATCGTAGTCGCACCGACTGCGACGTTGCTCGCCGGGATCTGATAGAATGCCGCGCCGAAGTCCCCGGCTTCCAGAGCCTGGCCGGTTGTGGTGGTCGTCTTGGTCTCACCAGCCGCAGCGCCTGCCTCAGCAAGCACGCCAGCCCCATCAGTGCCGCCGCTTGAGAAATCCCCCACCTCAAGGAAATCTCCCTCTACCATATCGGCGTCTGTGATGAATGCTACCAACGCGTTGACCGTACCCTCCAGCGCAACGGGTACCGGCTCATATGCCTCGTAGAATCCATCATACAGGTGTTCGGATTCGTCTTCCAATGCAAATCCGATGGGGTTCGCGTCCGCCGTGTCGGCGATCTTGATTGTTCCCGCTGCCGACCGGACAACTGCAGCGCCGAACGGAATCCGGGAAGCCGCGATATACGTCTTGGTTGCTCCGGTCCTCGCAGTCTTGACCGGCTTGATTGCTGCTACATCTACCATGTCACATCACCCCTCAATAGCCCCATACCTTGCCCATTTCGACCTGGTGATTGTAAGGCTTGCTGGATTCAGCAACCGGAGTCCCGTGCAACGCGATGGCCTCCTGGATACTGACGATCTTCTCAGGATTGCGGTCTTCCCATACCAGGAATCCCACCTCCTGGACCTCGGGCCAGAACTTGTCGGCCTCCGTGACGAAGGCGGGCTTGAGCTTCTTGACAAAGCTGGCCTTCTCATCAGCCTCTTTGGTTACGTTGGCCGCTGCCCTGTCGGCGTCGACCGTTACCTTCATCGCATTCAGCTCCTCGCGGAGAGACGCGATCTCTGCAACAGCTCCATCGAGCTGTTCCTTCAGTTCCGGCTCATGGCCGGGCGTTATGTCGTCTGACATGTTTCCACCATTTACGGCTCCATGAGCCGATGATTCGCATCCACCACTTTCAATGTTGAAGCCCGCGCCGTCTTTAGGCGTCACGATTCCAGAGGGAACCAGTGAGTACTCAAAGAATACGTACGGGCCTCGTTCTATGGCTTCATAATGGGTCCCGTTATGTTCTCCCGTGGTGTAATCGAGGTTACACGCAAAATGAAGAGACCCATTAAGTTGCTCTTTGCTTCGTATATTTTCAAGTTCTCGTTGAGTTAGATCAATCTTGTAGAATTCAGTGACCGATTTTATTCGTTTGCGTGGCTCTTCAATTTCGGGGCGCCTCATCTGACCAAGCCGTCTTGCCTTAGGATCTAGTGGCTCGTGGTTTGATACGATCGTAAGACCTTCCAGCCACTTGGCGTCCTTCGAAAATTCTTCATACAGCCTCAAAACCGGGAAGCCGCGCCCCGAGAAAACCCCTTCGACAAGTGGGACAGTTGGTGATAATATCGAAGTCTCTGTCTCCTTCAGACCTTTGGCCTCGAAAACCACATCCGACAAACTTTTAACATTCTCTTTTTCTTTCATCTTGATCAACCTGAGACCCTCGACACACCGGCACAAAATATGAAGCTTGATAATGTAGGATCCATTCGACGCATAGACTCCGTCAGGCAAAGACCTTGGCTCCCCAGCCACCGCGGCGCATACAGGGCATAGCCGTTCGTCGTCGGTGATTATGCGGTAGGCCTCGTACTTGCCCGGCTCGATGATGCCCCTGGCCACAGCGTCTTTGGTACTTTCATATGTGGCCTGCGCGCCGGCATTCGTAGCCTCGTTGACGGCGATCACAACGGAGCGTTTGCGGAGGAGCCGGGCCGCGTATTTCTCGGCCTTGTCATCGATCTGTCCGATTGGGAACTTGCCACGCGTGATCAGCCTATCTCGGAAGTTCTCGACCGCGTGCGACCGTCTAGGATCGAGACCGATATGCTGACGAATCATTCGAGCTTGTGCTTGTGGCGTAATGCCATCTGCATATCCCGTCAGGATGATCTCCCGGATAGCATCACGTTGGGACTCGGCGATGTACTTGACCTCGGCCGCCCCGAATTCCTCGATCCACTTGATCGCAGCTGGATCAACCAGGCCAAACTCGATTCCCGCCGTAGCTACAATGTAATCATGATGTATCCCAAGTGCCACCTCAAAAAAATCTTGCAGCTTCGGATCGTAGTCCTGCCAGTCAATACGAGATATGATCTGCTCTGCCACCGCTACAGTGGCAAGATCACGCTCGATTACAGCCCAATCAGTTGCAGAGATCGTCGCTCGGACCGAATCCAAATAATCTGATGCAAGGCCATCGGCGGCCTTGTCCTCGGCCGCATTTAGCTCTTCCCAGAATTCAGGCATGGTTCACGGCCGTGATATCGAGGGATTTAGCACGTTCTTTTCCGCGCCGTCACCCCAGATCAATTTATGTTCATCGGCCAACGCTTGGATCTCGGCGTCATCGAGCGAAGGATATCCAAGAGCAGTTCTGGCCTCGTTGATCGTGATCATATGAGATCGGAAATCTTCTAAGGTGCGCTGATGGAATGCGGCCTGATCTTTAGGAGCCCAGTTAAACCACTCGAATTCGAACCGCAGATCGAACCCGTTCTCGGCAAGCCATTTGTCCCACACCCGAGTCTCGAACGGCTTCCCCACGATCTCTCGTTCACTGAGGATGTGCATGTCGAGGAGGTCCTTTGATGGCGCGTTTGTGGCGCTGATAGCCTGACTGGTAACCTCAAGCACGTTTCGTTTGAAGAAGTAATCAACGATCTCTTTTTGGAGCTGAGCGTCCACCTCCCACGGGTTGATCGGCATCGAGATTGACGGATATAGCAGCCTCATGCCAGGTAGGCTCACCTTGGCGGTTTCGAATCCTTGCGACTGTACTATCTTCTCAGCGTGATCGATCAAAGCTGACACATCTAGCGATATTTCAGCATTTTTGAGAACCGCAAGATCCTGAGCACTTATCTGAGCGGTTTCATCAGGTACGGCCACCCGCTTCATTGCGATCATGCCGTCCCGACGGATCTCGCGCCAAGCTTCGATGGACGGGATCAAGGATCCCATCAGACTGGTGTCATCCGGAGTTCCCAAGTCGTCTATGTAGAGAACGGTATCGGCGTTGAGTTCTTTCGGATCTTGATAAGCCGACATACCCTGGAAGAACCGCGTCCGATCTTCCATAGAGTCATAGACGACTCCCGGTAAGAGCTTGTCGGCTACGTATCGCTCGTCTCCTGAAATCGAGAACGGTGACCTGACGAAACTCTGGCCAGGTAAGTTCTGAATCTCGATCGGATTGAACCAATTATCTTCATATCCCCACGCCACCTCGAATAACGATTGTCGCCAGGTCCACCCTTCAAGAGCCGCCCGCCGCACCAACCCCAACGTGCCCACGCTCTTAGCTTTCCCAACCCGACCGATCCGCCGATCGATTTTACGCCACGCGGACTTAGCCAAATCGATCTTGTCACCTTGTGTATCGTCGCCTTCGTCGATGGGGATGAACACAGGATCGAACCCGCCGAAACAAACTCGAGATAGACCTGTCAGTGAGGAGAGGACAATAGGAACTTTACGATCAGCAGCAATCAAAGACGGCGTAATCTGCCGATCTATATATCCCCCATTGGTGGCGTATTTCACGACCGAAACACCCGCAAGCTGTTGGGGCGCCGCCTCGCGTACAAAATATTGCTTCAGTTTATCGTAAAATTTCATACGTCCTCATATTCGACTGGTATATCCGCGCCCCATAATCGGCTTGCGCGGGATTGGAATATCTACATGGACACACGTACGCGACGGCGCGATCGACATGACCACAGCATCCGCCCGATCAGGAGATCGATGCAACCTAGATTTGGTCTCATCTTTCGGCTCAAGCGCAATCTGTCCCTTGCTGTTGATTTTGTAGACCGGATTCGACAGATCCGCCAGGAGGTCATCGTCTTGTGGCAACGCCATTGCATCCGGATTTTTCGGGTCTAGCGCTTCTCGGAGGAGCCACCACAACTCGGATCGCAAGTTAGCGAACCGCTCCGGATCGCGCGCCTTCTCAGCCACATTGACAGCCTCGACCGGAAGCTTTTGTTCTTTGAGACGGTCGACAACTCCGGCACCGATGCCGATAACGTCGACCTTTGCCACTGATGCTCCCGTGCTCCGGAGGGCTTCAACCACATGTCCGGTGATCTCCATGGTATCGAGCTTGCTGTAAACATCGAGCCTCTCAATGAATCGACCTTTTCGGATAGCTATAACGGTATTATCCGACCCAAACCTAGCCACGTCTACACCGACAACGACCGGACCGTCTTTGAGAACATCACGTTCCATCGCAGCCTCGATCCAGGCAAGGGGGATGACGGTATTCTCGCCGAGTGTTGGGAACTCGCCAAGCACACGAGCCTGGTAAGCGGGCGAGTCGGGTCCCCACCGTTTGAATTTATCTGCAGCCCAGGCAGGCGTGATTAGCCACGGCGCCGGAAGAGGGGCGGTGATCTTGCGTTCCCATTCACCAGATCCAAGATCGTCTTCGATGATCCCAAACGCAGTGAAATTGGGGGTGTCTAATGCCGATACGTGTAATGTTTCCCAGCCACCCTCGCGGAAAGCCCTGTAGAACGTGCCCCCGATTTTGGTAGGGTTGCCAAGGAGGAGGAGACAACAATGTTCGGATGTGAGAACGCCCTCGATGGCTTCGAAAATGTCCTCGTCGACTCCAGCGGCCTCGTCGACGATTACTAATAAGTGGGGGGCGTGGAAGCCCTGGAACCTATCAGGATCATTGGTCGATATACCGAGCGCGAGCCACTCGTCCCCATTGATCTGGAGTTCTGAGGCTTTGGGTGGTAGGTGTCCGCCTATGAAATACTTGGATCGTCGATAACTGGATCTGATCTCTTTCCACACCAGCTTTTCTACCTGGCGCCAGGTAGGGGCAGTTGTGAGGACGATCGAATTCTTGAACGAGCATAAAAACCACAGCGCCGTGTTACCTGCGATGAACGACTTGCCGATTCCGTGGCAGCTTCTCACAGCCACCCGTGGATTGTCGCGCACCGCCTCCAAGATATCTGCCTGGACTTGCCATGGCATGACTCCGAGGATATGTGAAATGAAACGGACTGGTTCGGACTGGGCCTTGTCACGAAGATTAGAATTCGCCGTGGAGTAGCTCGATGAGGCTATCCGCCGCTTTGCTGCCCGGGTCATCTCCTGAAATCTCCTGCTCCTGTTTGATCGCGTCGATTGCCATCTTTGCAGCCGGGCCCCACAGATAAACCGCATAACCAGGCGAGAGGGGGGCGGGTCCATCCTTTCCGAGTACATTCTGGCCAATCTCCAATGAAAGCAATTGATCCGCCCGGAGCTTGACCAAGTTGAGGAGTTCGAGGCTGTCGATGATCTTGGCTTTGCCCTCATTGAATCGCGTATCGTGATTCTTTTGGCGTTCCTCGGTCCACGCGCCCGTAGCCGCTGAATTTAGATCAAAACATTTTGATTTATATCTATAAATAGTTTGAAATAAGCTAGGCTCACCGAGTTCTTTCGCTATCGCGCGAGGGCTTTTTCCATCCGCCAAGCCTTTCTCAATGAAATCGATATGCGGAGCAAGTTTTTCAAATGCCATTGTTACAATGTTACATTTTTGTTACACATGGTGATACACATCGCGAACAGTACGCCAGCCGGTTCTCCCGCAGCTCACCGCAGCCCAGGCATCGGACAAAAAAGCCCGGTTTCGTGAGCACGAGGGCTTCATTCATTGAGCGCTCTTTTCGCTGCATCCATCGCCTCTATCCATTGTCGTTCCCAGGTAGGCAACGGAGGACCGTTCTGGAGATCGTATAGCTTCTGAAGGGCATCATGTAGCCGTTGGTTTTCGATACACAATCCGATCACCAATATCATCCTGATGAGGAACATGTATTCGATCATAAGCAGAGCGAAAGGTATATATACTAATATAGCCTAGTATAGGCTATGGCAACGAATGATGTGATCAGGAAACTGTTGGAAGCGGATGAGGATGCGCGCATCGAGGCCAAGGAGGACGCCCTGGTGGGCGAGCTCGATGAGGACATTTCCCGGGCCGCCACGAGCCACAGCCCAGCCTTCCCCGGGCGCAAGGAAGTATCGCGGATGGTGGCAAAGCGCGCCCGCGCGATCATGCAGGGCGCCAGGGCCGAGAACAAGCGCCCCTCGGAGGTCCGCGGAGTGGTAGAGGATTACGAGAGCTTCTTTATGGCCATCGATAGCCTGCGGATCGGGGCTTGAATGCCCCGAGGCGTATTTTTCGGAATCGACGATGAGCTTAATCGCCAATTCCATGAGGAGGTAGCGCGGCGTCTCGGCCGGCCGCTCCGGCGAGGAGATATCCTTCAGGCCGGAGAGGAGGCAATCCTCATCTGGCTTACCTCGTCATAACTTAGGTTATCATTCCGGTTATTTTTTCGAAGGCAGCCAATCCCTTCACCGGGTCTTTGTAATATTTCACGGGCGCCGAGGGTTTGAATGCTTTTTGCCCGGGCTCTCGCGAGGACCATACTTCGGCCCCACTGTTACCTATCCGTATCGTCGCTTTAGGATGGGTTACCTGGACCGAGTCGAATGGCAGTTGTTGAACCGTCGCACCCCCGGGCTCGTAAGAACTGCGTAACGCGGCCGTCAATGGGCTATCACCGGGGTGTGCCGCTCCGCCCCCTCCACTACCACGTCCAGATCTGCCACCGCCACCCGATCCGCCACCCATCAGCACCACCTATCAAGAGTCATCATCGGGACCTCTTCAATCTTGACTTGCTTCTCCAACGACTTAAGACTTTGCCTCTTCGGATTGCGCACCTTCCCACCACCAACGTTCCTGAGGTAGGCTTGCTGATGAGCGGGAGTCCATAGCCAACCACGCTCTTGGCAAAGTTCTTGAACTTTTCTTCACCGCCATATACCCAGAAAAGGATCTCATCAGTACCCGCGTTAGCGCAAGCCAGATCGTACTGAGGGAACAACCATTCTTCCAGATCGTACCCTGTGGTATACGTATAGGTAGCGTAAGCCTTCCATCCCTTCGGCACCCCGAGAAGGGCGATATCATGGTGGATTGCCTCCATCCCAAGGTCGACCCAGATCTCAATACCATGGGTTTGGGCATATCGAGCAAGCCATCGCTTCTGATAGACATATGCAAGGGCCACCGCCTTGGGCATCTCGCCGTTAGTGGATATATTAGGCTCTGCCATGGCCCGGCAACCACAATTTATAATAGGGGACGGATCTTTCCAGAGGGCCGCGAACCGATAATCATCAGTGAAAAAGTGAACAGTTTGCCCTTCAACACGCACCGACCTAGCTTTTGCGCCCCACCGATTTACCGGCAACTCTAAACCACGTGGCTGGAGTGATTGCAACAAATCGGGTATCCCATAATAATTCGATGATGGGAAGATCCAATCTCCGACATCGCGCTGAGTGATTTGTGCAAATATTTCAGACATGGTAAGAAGGATGTAGGGGTGGTCTCCGGTGATGAAGGAAGATGGTCCATGTCCGCCACAATGGTCAAGGAATCATCGACAGTTCACTTTTTGTAAAACGACCGTCTCATCTCACGTTTACGTGTGGCCTCAATTACCGAGTATAGCGTCGACTGTAAATCGATGAGATCACGCAACGACCGCCCGTCGAACGCAGCGCGCCAATCGATGTCATGATATCGCATGCATAACCTCCAACTCTGCGCGCCTTTTCAGTTCTTTTGCGCGGTCTCTGACGCGCTGTGATCGGCAACGGATGCAATGGAGATTTTTGAATTGTGTCCACGGATGATAACAAACCAATCCATAGCCGAGTACCATGTACCGGTCAGTTGGATCGTACACGCTTTTGATCCAGCCCTTGTATCCAGGCCCGCCTTCGATCGGCGCTTTGTTGTAGGCCCGGCGGGTGCGTGTCAGATCCCCCACCCGTCACCAGCCGGCGCAATGTCGCCCATCATGCACTCCATCCACCGGTCGTCGCACCACGCCCGAACCAGGCGGTCGTCATCAGGCTGACAGCCACGTCCTCCTGGATCCGGGCAAGGCCGTTCATCTCGATGGCAGCAGAGATCAGGTAATCTTGACAAGCTAGGCAGTCTCCGTAAAGCTGTTGACGGGTTAGAATATCTTCGAGAATGGTCATAATTAAGACATGGGGCGACGTCTAAAGGAGGCCAAAGCCGGCCGCCCCTGAGTTGTTGACAATATTATATGCGCGTGGAAAGCATTTATACCTTTCCATCACGAGGGGCAGCAAGCGTTTTCGCAAACTTGGCCATCTCGCGATCGCGCCGATATGGATGGATTAAAGATTCTTGCGGAGCGTCGTTATAGATCACACCACATTGACTGCATGCCGCGTACCCATGTGTATCAATTCTAACAACATTACCACAAAAAAAGCACGCAAAATGATGATATCCTACCACGACCCGCGTCCCATCGTGTTCTTCGGTTTCCGCAACCGATCGCCACGCTTGGCCGACCCGATTTTCTTCGGACCGAGCGGGTCGGCTTGTGTACTTAGACACCTTCGGCATAAAATCGACCGCGCTAGAGCGCATCGTTCGCATATGTTCACCAATGGTATTTATAGTTTGCGGTCAACGTTCACCCATTTCCATCGCGCGATTGGCCTAGTTACCACTATTTCAGGGATCTTTCCACCACCGAGAGACCCACCGCACCTCCGGCACCTCTCAGGGCACGGCGCGATGTAGTACCGACCACACCGATTACACCACATCACCACACCCTAACAAGGACACCATCGTCCCACAACAGGCCAGCCAGATAGAATGCATCATCGATCTGTAACACGGGCGCCTCCAGAGCGAACACACTTCGCCTCTTGCATCACTTTCATCTCATCTACGATTAACGTCAATCTGATTAGTTCCATCATTTATTCCCAGACCCCAGTTACGTAGCGCCAAGATTGTGGCGGCTTGGCCAAAGGAATACTTGATGGGTACTTGATGGGATCGGCCAACACTATCGGCGTCATCCGGTCACGCCCACCAAAAATCGCCACCAGGTCCGTCAACGTGGCATCCAGCCGGCCCACAACACCGACCGCCCCGAACGATCGCTGGATGTCGTTTACTTCCATCGATGCGAAGATGTTGGTCACATCGACGTGGCCCGTTATGGCGCTTACCGGCGCGGTCTCATAGATGTAGATCCTATCTACGAACTTCCTCGGACCGCGAGACCTAAGCTCGACCGTTTTGATGCCCTCATAGATTGCCGTGGCGTACTCAGGACGGATGCTAGCGATGATTGCGACCATTCATGCCTCCTGAGATGAAACGCGATCATCGGGCATCTGGCGGGCTTCTATATCATCCAGTATAGGGAGATATATCTGTTCGATGATATCCAATGGGCGAGATGGCACACAGTACTTATCTTGGTATATCTGATGCGCGTCTACCAGCTCGATCTCCGGTATGAGCATGTCAAGTGTATCAGCGATCATGTCCAGCAACGCCAACCGACATGGAATGCAGTTCATTTATTGCCCTCATCACTCCCAAAATCGCACCCGACCCATTCTGAGATGTATCGTCCACAGCGGGGGCAATATGTGAAAATCTCATGTTATCATCATGATGCTTCTCGTATTTATAGTCACCGTATCTCGCGTACAAAATAAAAGTAAATAACTTTCGATAGTTCTATTGGTGTCCCACGCGTCGCAGTGTCCCCCGTGTCTATAGGTGGAGTATATAAACCACCATCTGCAATAGTGTACAAATGTGTACATCGATGTACACTTCTTAATAGGTATATATACTAACAACTGCGACGTAAGGACGCTAGGACGTGTTTTTTTTGGTTCATAAACCAACGTAATAAAAATAAGATATATTAAAAAAATTAATTCTCGCAGGGGTGTATAGTAATATACACCGTAAGGTTTTTGATAATGTGATAGGTATATATACTTAGCATTGCGACACACGGACACCCTCAAGACCGTTTTCAGGTTGGATTCCCAGGGCTACTGAAAGCCCCTCTCTTCAGAGGGGGGTAGTTTACACCAAATAGTAACACGCTACCAAATTTCCTTTTTCGCTATTCTCGTATCCCTCTTGGAGTTCGCCCGACTCTTTCAGCGCTTCAATCGCATCGGCAACCTCGGAGAGACGAAGGTGGACGGAACGAAGTAGGTTTCGTCTCCCGATCTTCCCACCAGATCTTCGAAGAACACCCATGATCTTGTTCTGAGTATTTGTCGATTCTGCCCTCTCGACCTCTGAGATAACCGCACAACCAACCGGCAAAAAATAAGCATCTATTAATCGAGTAGCTTCTCGGATATGGTCTTCTCCGATTTGAGTAGTTTCGTTGAAATCTTCTCTCCCAAAAGTAAACAATCCGGCCAGCTTAATCGCATAGACCGCCAATCGTCCCGCAATGGCCTTCGTAATATTGTCCCCATCCAGCATCAATTTTTCTTCTATTTCTTGCTGCCATGTCGAATATAATTCCATTCCGTCGTCAGAAACCTTCAACAGCCTCTTCCGAGGAATCGACGCGCACCGTTTCATGTACTCGACCTGGATAGCGTCCCACAGCCTAATGTCCGCCTCGGTCTTCTGGGCAATTGCACGCCACGGCTTCGGGTGGTTGGGCGCAAACCAAAGATACCTAACCAGCCAGCCACTCATTACATCATGTGCCGTCGTGTACTCCGAAAGGCTGGCTGGAGTAGTCATCAACAATTGTACAATGTACGGGTCAGTTATATATATTTCACCAGACTTCTTTGTACGTCTATAATAATCTCCACACTCATAGAGTTCGCAAAAAAAATCTCGCGTTTCGGCCATGTAATCTTTTCGCATAGCGGCCAACAACGACCCGGCCTCGTCCTTCGCCAAGAACCCGCGTGGCGTCTCTGCAATGGCCTCAGTCAACGCTTCGGGTGAAAAAGCGGACGGCAGAGCGCATTTAGGGAACCGCATCTTCAGCAGCATAAGACAGAGCTTATGCGCAGTGCTCTTCCGTGATATTGTCGAATCTCCTAAACAAAAAATCCACGTATTTAAATGGATGTCGCCATGCTGCATAGCCACTACAAGATTTCGGTCGGCTGCCATCGACAGCAGCGTTATAGCTGCTGCGAAATGGTACTCCTCGTAAGCGTCGCTCGTGGTTTTGGCATACTCGATATACTGGTTCACAAAGTTGGTCCTTTCCAATTCGACCCGTAACATAGGATTATACCGAATAATAGGCTCCGTGATAACCGATTCGACAACCGGGATCTGGTCATCGGTCTTAATCACAGTCGGTGGAACTTTTGAAACCGTTAATGGAAGCACCGTTCTTTCAGCTACAATTAGCCCTTCCTCGGTCGCCCTCTTCAGAACCGTCGTGAAACCGTCCCCTCGGAGAGCCCCTGGCAGACATTGATCACATTCCAGGATCCCATATTTCATTGCGAGGAAGAGCGCCGGACCCCCACCACTTTCACATCGATCGCATCGCCATGCGTTCTTGCCCGGATCTATCCGGTAATTCTTCCCACCTACCGAGCCGTGCAGTGGATGAGTACCTTGGATTTCATCTCCCGTGAATTTAATATCCCCCACTGGATATCCGATATCTTCGATTCGCAGTTTCGAGATATCGCCGTATTCAATCGAGTCCTTGCACATCTCGTCAGACCATCGACGTTTCCCTAGGATGCCCAAAATAGCCAAGTAATTAGCGTCTGGTAACTCGACTATGGGTATGTCCCGAACCACCGTATAAATGGATCCTGTGGGGTGTGTCGACCCTGGTCCAACTACCTGGGTTCCCGGTCCCTGGAATTCTCCCAAGTGTTTTCCCGCATGCTTCATAACAATTTTTTTGGTCATCCCCGGTACAATGTAATACCTATGCTCCTTTCCAGGCGAACTCGAAACTGTGAATGTGTTTGGCAAATGCTCTAATATTCCCAGGTCCCGAATCATATCTAATTCGTCCGCATCGAATACCCCTAGCCCTCCTCTCCCACACACCACTCCATAATTACCGCCACGTCCGATCCAGGTCGTAAGTTTTGGATCGTCCCACCGATAATTGTTTTCTTTTTGCCACTCCGCTTCTACCGGGAGCTTAGACTTAGGATGGATGAGGACGAACCGGAATTCGTCTTTCCAAAGTTGTTGAGGAATCATGCTGCCACCATCAGCGCATCTGTGAACCAATCCTGAAAAAGATTGTTATACCTTCGGAAGAACCACCCAAAATTCGAATCCAATATATACGACTCTGAAAAATCGAGAGGATCGCGGCAGCATCGGCCACACGCCTGCTGGATGGAAATCGCGGTTTGAACGATGCCCAACCGTTGCTCGGCGGGCAATTTCTTATCGGCATCTTCCCGTGCCATCGCCCAGGCATCCCCCCGAAACGTGAACGGCACCACGGCCACGATGTTCAGCGGAAACTTATCACCCTTCAGGTCGAGCCCTTCCTCGCATCCCACGCTCATAAAGATCGACCCGTCCGAGTTCTTCCATTGCTCTATATTTTCGGATCGTGACTTCGGAGACATCCATGCGATTTTAGCACCTTCGTCCCCGACCGCATTTCCCAGCTCTTCTGCGACCCGGTAACTATGGCAATGCACCAGCGTGTTCCGATTGAATCGCGCATGCAATTCCGCAATATACGGCGCCATCGTATCGATCGTGATCTGCCTACTCGCCGCCGACATCTTCCCAACCGGAACGAACTTTACCAATCGGCGTTCAATCGGGATAGGGTGCTGAACCTTGATCTGGACAGCATTAGGCGCGAGTATCTGGGTGGCTGGTGTCCCCGATGCCAATATTACCAGCCTTGTGTTTCGTGTCAATCGGTCGAACATTTCTCGTCCGTACAACAATTTGAACGTTTTTTTATCGCCTATCACATACTTTTGATCTTCTTCAGTCATCACAGATAACACATGCCTTGCTTTCTTGATGATTCGTTCTATTTGGTTGACCTTTCGTCCAGCATGTCCGACCTTTTGAAGGGTTGCCGGGGATGGTAAACGATCGTCGCGAAACGAATCTCTGAATTCATGTTGGATTTTTTCGGATTTCATCTTTTCCATTTCAAGCAACCTAATCCACTGTTTAACCGATTCTTCAGGATTCAATGGATCAAAATAATCAGGTAATGCAATTTCCGACTGGTTAATCAGTTTCTCTTCTAGCCCTTGGCATTCGTCCATGATAAGTATGTCCGCCCTGCGGACCGATTTATCAAATAACAACTTGTCCATGGTGGTGGCTGCGAGCGACGCCGAATTGAATGCCGCTTTCGCGAGCTTATAAGGGCATTCGCTACATTTTACTGATAGTGTTTCTCCACCGCTCACGAACTGCGCCAAATCGTTAGACCTTCGTTTTGGAGGAACCGGGCATTCTGATGCATTCAGTGATGGAAGTGTAGCACATGGATAATTTGTTTTTCCGGCAAGCGTGGTTATGTTGAGGTGTCGATCATTCCTTAACTGGTCGACCAACGACACCTGAGGCGTCGTGTAAATAGCTCGCGTCCAATCCCCTTCGGCAATTTTTGCTTTGGCAATAATCGATAGCATCAGGCTTTTGCCGCTACCGGTGGGCGCATTTAAGACGATAGCATTATGATCCTTGGATGCCTCCAACGCTTCTATAATTCCTTCGCGTTGTCCCACGCGAAAGGCTGGGAACGGGTTGTACTGGTCGATCATTGGTCCTCGCGAACCAAGTGGAGCGCATATTCCACTGCGTGCGATACCGACGCGAACCGTTTCTTTTCAATTTCTCTTCGAACCCAATAAAGTGTATCGACATCTATCGATATCGATATTTCAGTTTTCGCCATGCCCAGTTGTAATTTCTCCATACTATTAGAATCTGTCGGATTCTGCTAGAATCCGATAGTATTATATACCATGATTACCACGTAAAAAAGGCTGGCAAAGCAAGTGTGCCGTCAGCAGGAAAACTGAAATGAGCGAAAACTGGGTAAAAATGATGGATGACGACAGCGCAGGTAACTACATGCGCTTCGTTGAGAATAAGCCGACCACCCTAACGTGCCTTTCCGATCCAGAACGGACCGTTGTGAAACTCTCTGGCAAAGACGTAACGCGATACAGCGTCAAGGTCAGGGAGGATGGCCAGACCGATGAGAAGATCTGGTCGATTACCGCTCGTGGGCTAATGCAACAGTTGGTGGCCCTGGCAGGGGCCAACCACATTGACACCCTGATAAATGTCCGACTCCAAATAATCGGCACCGGAGTCGGAAAAGAGCGACGGTGGTTCGTAACACTTTTGAAGTGATACGAACCTTTAAACTTTTTTAATGACACCCGATGTTGCCAAGATGGAAAAACTCCAAAAAAAAATTTTAGGACGAAATCAGGGCTAATCCCCGCTTCTTCAGAGGCGGGATACAGCCCGTGCCTATGGACCAACAACTATATTAGGCAACAAAGCCTATTAACTGATAATGCCTAAAGTGTTTCGTTATAGATTGAAGCCTACAAAGTCACAAGTTGCAATATTAAACCGGCAACTTGATTTATGTAGGTGGGTCTACAACGAAACACTTGCTTTGCGGAAGAATGCCTGGGTGAATGAAGATCGCTCGATAAGCTACTTTGAATCAAAGAGAATGCTTCCCATCTGGAAAGAATCCAACCCGGAGCTATCAGAAGTCTATTCTCAGGTTCTACAAGAAACTGTTCAAAGGGTAGACCTAGCATTCAAAGCGTTCTTCCGAAGGGTTAAGGCTGGCGAGAATCCAGGGTATCCAAGATTCAAAGGCAAAAACTGGTATGACAGCTTAACGTATCCTCAAAGCGGTTTCACGTTCTCCAATGGCGTCTTACAGCTCTCTAAGATAGGAGATATCAAAGTCTGGATGCATCGCAAAGTTGAAGGAACCATTAAGAGGCTGACTATAAGAAGATCAACAACCAGGAAATGGTATGTTTCTTTTTTTGTAGAAGATGCACCCAAAGAGGCCGTGCCAGATTCCGAGAAAGCGGTAGGCATAGATGTGGGTATATCCAATTTTGCAGTATTCTCAGACGGGACTTTTATAGAGAACCGAAGATATCTCACAGCTTGTGAAGAGAAGCTCTCCAAAGCACAGAGCAAGAAAGATAAGCTTCCCCATAAGTCGCCAGAACGCCGCAAAGCCGCCAAGAAGGTAAGCCATATCTATGAACGACTCGGCAATCTCAGAGATAATTTTGCTCACCAAATCAGTCGTCAGATAGTGAACGATTATGGCATAATCTGCCTGGAAGACATTGATATCAAGAATCTCATTGAAAAGAAACCTTACATGGCTAAGAGTGTGCTGGATGCAAGCTGGAATAGATTCCGGACTTACGTTACGTACAAGGCTGCAAGTGCCGGTCGTAAAGTGGTCCGGGTCAATCCCGCCTATACATCTCAAATGTGCTCAAGCTGTGGTTCAATCGTAAAAAAGGATCTCTCGGAAAGAGTCCATAACTGCCTGAAATGTGGGTTGGTCATGGATCGAGATCTTAATGCTTCAAAAAATATTCTCAGACTGGGATTACAGTCTGTGGCGAAAGCCTAGATGCCTGCCAATTTATTGGCAGGAGTAGTCACTTGCTCACCAACACCCACTCAGCCACACCGCCCCCCTTGGCCCGCAGGATGCGCCCTGCTTCTCGCAGCCGGTCGAGTGGTTGGCGAACGTTCTGAGGTGTGGTGCGGGCTCGATATGCGATCTCAGAGGTCTTGAGGGGCCCGGTGGCCTGCTCAAAGACCTCCAGTACCGCGCTCATTCTAGCTCCTGGTTCACGTCGTCCAGATCGAACATGTCGGCTGGTGGAACTATTCTCTCTAGGTCCTCGTCTCCAGTCATCTCCCGGCCTCGCATCGGCTCCATCGGGGTGGTGGCTTGAGATATATTCAGCCTCCGTGCCAAGTTCCGCAACTCCTCGGTCCGCGCCTTTGGCTTCACCGCCCCGCTCGCCCACCCTCCCACAGTTTTGGGGCTGATCTTCGGGCAGTCGTCCTTGAGTGCGTCGGCCACTTGTGGCGGGCTCATCCCCGAATCCATCAGGTCGATCGCCTTCGCTATGACTTCCGACGAGTAAGGACTTCCTAGTTTCCGAGAGGCCTTGGGGATATCCTCGCACCACCTCCGGACCGCGGTCTCTCCCGGCCGTTCCCCGGTCTCCTTCTCGACCAGGATCGCGATCTCTTTCAGCGATATGCCCTCCATCCGGAGCTTGCGGGCCAACTTCCGAGCATCCTCGCTGTATACTACAGTTTTTTTTTTGGGTGCCTTGCCAGCCAGTAAGTAATCCAACTCATCCGTCAGCCTCTGAAGATCCTTCAGGATGGGGTAGTACTCAGATGGTATACTACCTGGAAATAATATTTCTAAGGTATTCATATTACCAAATCCCCCTTCGTCGTCGTTGATATCATCAATCTGACTCCCCGAATAGTACCTCGATCTTACCAGTCCGCAGAAGAGCCTTTTTTAAGGCCGCTGAAAGCTCGTCAACATCTTCATTCGACTCGATGACATACCAATTGATATAGTAATTCTTACTCATCTGCGATCTCCCACCAATGCTCCCGCGTGGTTGTTTTGGTTCTTCGAACCATTCCATACCGTTCTAGGCTTTTCAGGTTGCCTAAAATGGTGTTCCCCCCTAAGTTCTCCTTGTCGTACACCTGCCTCACGATCTCTCTCGTCCGCATCGGGTGGCCTTTGTTCTTCCGCACCAGCTCTAAGATAGCATCGTCATAGTGTCCCATAAATATCATCGCATAAATTCATACATATGCTCCGGAATCAGTACTGCGTCGACATTCTCAGATCCTACGTTGTCGAGATAGAACGTGCCTAGCCTAGATCGATCATAGCCAATCCCAATCATCTCTTGCAGATCGTACCATTCCAAATATGGCAGCCCTTCAGATACAATGTATCCCCATATATCCCGCCAATCAAGATCCTTGAGTGGGAACGACGTATCAATCCTGCCGGGCCGGTCCCCGCCATTCATAGTCCTACGCCGGCGCCGATGGCTCTCTTGAGCTCGGAGACCTAGGAAACAGAGATCATAGCCCTGCCCGATAAGCCGGGGCTCGATATCGCCATACAGCTTCCGGTTGTAAGCATGTACCGGCACGTTACGTTGATACTTTTCGTAGAGCGGAGAGGTTTCGAACATCGTTTGGATCGCCTTGGTTCCGATGTTCGCGAGGATCTCTTCCTCGATTGGATCAGGAACCAGCCATCGCCCCATATCCCAATGGAATACGAGCATCTTCGGATCTTCCGCAAGGCACAAGTCCATTAGGACAGTACTATCTTTGCCACCGCTAACGGCGCAATACGGCTTGCATTCTTCAACCGCGTGCTTAATAATCCCCTGAGCCGCTCGGATCCGTTCTTCGTACTCCGGTGTCTCCGCCCAGAGTAAAAAAGTTTGGCGCCAAGATGGTTTCATCTTGGCCTCTCGTTCGGACGTCTTCCGCCACTTGGCCTAGCTCCACCGGACGGCCGTGATCTCACGCCACCGCCCTTGGATCCTCCACTGCTGCTCTTGTCCTGCGCTATGTTCTCACCTCCTTAAAGTCACATTTCCCACCTGGCGCAACGCATAGCGTTACGTTCTCTGGATCCCAAGAGGGAAAGGTATACGCCATCAAGATAACCCGTATGTCTTCGAACGAGTCTAGCATCTTCGCTGGTATGGATCGCATCGCCACGCCATCTCGGATGATACTTTCGTCTCGACTCAGTTCACGGAACCGCACTCGTGCCACCTCGCCCCCGCCTTGCCCTCGCTTCTTACCTAATCCTCTGATAGGGCTGAGCAACCGTTTGATCTCTCCTAGATCTCCAAAGTAATTGAACTTGACCATCCTGCTCGCGCTATATGGCAACGTGAGCATATGTGACCGAAACGGACCGGAGTTCGTCCGGATCCTCGTTGTACTTTTCAGATCCGGAGCTTCATGAAACCGCTTGTAGATGGTTGTGGTATGTTTTTCGTCGGTGTCCAAGATCGACGCCGACGCATGATAGATCATCCCAGTCTTCTTGAGCGGGAGATGAACTATCCCTGGAGGGATCACAGGAATCTTGGCGGGCAAGTCGTAGAACCGATCTCCTAAAATATCCTGCAGGAGTTGTCTCGCGAGCAGGGCATCCCCGAAGATCCAGGGGTATCCCATCATGAGTGGCGTGTCCAACTCGAACTCGACTTGGACAGGAACATATCCGGACCTGGGCGGCGGCCTATATGCCGCCACATTAGCCCTCAAGCTCTCCAAGAAGTTCTCTGATATCATCCGTCGTCTCTCCCACGAACGTGGTGTATGCAGTTGGATCGATCTCAGGATAATCGAGACTGACTACAGCATTCCCAGTTCCGGCCTTGGCGCCGAGTCGGGGGCGCATCTTCCAGAGTGCAATCATCTGGCCCAGACAGGCTCGCTCGACGTCAGATGGGTCTATCAGCGTGAACGCATGCTGGAAGGTCGTCCCCGGTGGGATGTACCACCACGTATGAAGCATCTGAGAGGATGCCCCACCACCTTCTTTGGCCGCTTGAGCCATCTCGTCCCGCCGCGTGTTGAACGTCTGCTGCTGGATATCTGCCAGCGTGGCTGTGATCTCCGGCCCACCCGCCTGCAGGAAACTCATCAGCTCTTTGACGCGAGGAATTGCATACCCCACGTCTACCTTGCCTTCGAGCATCTGGTTCTTGATGGCGGTCCCAAGCAGAGCAAGCGGTGGGATCGCGGCCCGCAGCTTGCGCTTCATCGCTAGATCGATGTAGCCAGCATCCTTCTCCGCCACGGCTTCGAGGATTCCTCCTGAGAAAAGGCTGTGGTAGAGCTTGACTTGCCCTGCGGCATTTTTCGGCTCGTATCCCGCCCGCTCGATGAGGTCCTGGAATATCAGCCTACGAAGCGGGCCGCGAATACCGTTCCCGGAGACTACCGGCACTTCTACCGGGCCATCCGGCAAGTTGTACTGCAACGTTCTCAGAGTCTTCTCATTCCCCATCTTAATGTCAGATCCGCTGTGGACGGGTGCCAAAGCGGTGATTATTCCTCGATACGTCTCAACGTTCATCGAATCCCTCCAAAGACTTGTTCAGGTTCTTCAGTTCTTTTGCTCGCTTGGCTGCGAGCAGGGCCACATATACCGACTCATCTCGCATCCTGCGGAGCACCTCACGGCGCTCTGAATCGAGTAGCCTAACTCTCGGAAGATCCAGATCAAAACTGATCACATTACACCGTCGGGCCAACCGCTCTAACGCAGCGGGCACGGTAGGCGCATATCCGGAGCTCCGGACCCTCGACGCGAAGTAATCATATGCTGACTTCTGTCCAGCTTTCGACCAGTCGATCGATCGATAGCACGCGGCCATAACCTCGGTCATGGCTGCGTATAGATCATCCGTTGTTTCTACCATATTACCACCTCATCATGCCACAAATACCGCGAATACCCAAGCTGGGTCCATTGCACGTTTCTGCAGCCAATGCAGGATACTGGGACCATCAATCCCGGCATCGATTATCTTGCCCATCGACCGCGTCCCAATCCGGCCCGTCTCGAGCTCTGTCTTGGAGATCTTCGTGTCGGCTCGGACGGCATCAATCCAAGACAAATCTTCCACAAGAGTCGCGGCATGGACATACACCGGATCATAATCAAATCCAACTGGGAACGTCTCCTGCGACTCTGCAACGCATTGGTTAAGCCGCATCATCGCCTGCCACCCGGTCTTCTTCCAGGTCCGCGTCAGATAGATCGCGAATGGCGGAGTGGGAGGATCTAGCAGGATATCTCGTGGCGTCCGCACCGGAATCCCAAGATCTCGCGCGGGATCCGCGCCCTCCTTTTTAGGGAATCGAATGATCCAGAAACCATCCTCTGAAGCGGCCCACATGTTCGCCCTGTAAAACTTGCCTTGGCTTTGTTTTGCCCCTGGGATCTCTGCCGAAATCATATGCTGACAATATCTACAGACCATCGAGCCCTCGTTACCACGGAGGAGTGGGGCATTCGTAAACGTCACCGATGCTTTCCATGCGTGCCCCTGGTCATCCTCGCGCCCGCAAAAAACGCAAGTCCCGCTTACATTTCCTATTGGTGGCTCGATTTTCCGAGCCCGGCAAACTAATTCAGATAGGCGTATGCTCATTCTTCTTTGCCTCCCATAGCCAATCCGGAATCTCGATCTTGTTCTCCGACCTGGCTATCTTTGATTTGGGCAGCCAGTACTCTCTATCTTCCGCGATTCTTTGAGATCGACATGAGCACGGTCTTCTCAGTCTCATGCTTGATCCGAGTCTTCTGCTTGATGACTCCACCGTACAACCCTCGGAATCGGATCTCGCCTAGCTCTATAATCATTTTTTTGCCTTCGTGATATGAATTCGATACACAATATCCTCTGTGGGACTATGCTCTTTCGGGGGAGTGCTTATCTCAACATCCACTAGCAGATGTGATCCATCACCCAACCTAGATAATATAGCATCAAATACATCACTGACAACTTTGATTTGATCCATTATTTCACCTCTCTGATATCTCGGAGCGTCTCGCGAAATTCTCGATGTCGTCGGCTCCGGTAATACTTCAGCGTGGCCCAAAGGGTAATCTCCTGGCCGACCTTGCATCCATCGAACCAGGCTGCCTCGATGCCATTGATCCAACAATGGCTCCGCTTGATGCCCGGTCCCTTGGGATCAAAGAGGATTATGTGGCCTCGGAACCCCATACCGCCATAGATCGCAGTGTAACGTGGCATCAGTCCTCGTCTTCCGAAAGATGATCTAATAACTCTTCGAGCAGATTCTTAAGGGTCATCGCACGGCCTCCGTCAAACCAAGCTCACCAGCTCGATGGCTGGTACGTGCGAAATCAATGATGGCGGCGCGCGCTTTGAGGAAGTCTGGGTCGTCGCATTTCAACACACAGAAATGCGCCGCGATCTGGGCCGCAATCCGGGTGTCAACAACGACATCTCGGCTGCCACACCATAATGGCCAAGATGCAAAATCTATATTGGCTCCCCGCAGATCGGCTCTCTGTAGACTGACGTCCCGCAGATCGGCTTCCCGGAGATCGGCTTCCCGGAGATTGGCTCCCCGCAGATCGGCTTCCCGCAGATCGGCTCCCTGGAGCTTGAC
>Ga0268276_1001220_pt1 | contig 26295 bp, 27 predicted proteins | sample saktaG_4_FD_190145 | JGI IMG/M metagenome (GOLD analysis project Ga0268276, IMG submission 190145) | Saline water microbial communities from Sakinaw Lake, British Columbia, Canada - sak_2010_1_5_45m | ecosystem: Environmental > Aquatic > Non-marine Saline and Alkaline > Saline ... | reverse complement strand
TTCGGTATAAGGTGTAGTTGGACTTTTCTCACAGATTGGGCAAGTCATCCAACTCACTTTATTTTTTTCTCATTCTTAATTTCATTGTCTTGATAGAAGAAACACTTCTTGGAACTGGAAAATGATTATTGTATTCATTAGTAAGCCCCACATTATTCATTCTTCCTATTCTTGCTTGAATAAATTTTCTTTGTAAGTCAGTCCAATTTAAAAAAGACCTTGAGTATTCTTTTCCTTTGGCACTTTTCTGTTTATACATTTTTGATTGAACATAAGTTGGTTCAGGTTGTTCTGCCATTCTCTTTTGCTCATACTTCTTTTCTTTTGAATCAGTTAAAATAATTGGTTCTAACTTAATAGAATCTCTTGCCTTATTTAATTCAGAAATATGTTTCTCTTTTCTTTTTTGATAATCCGCATCAGATTCATTAATTTCTTGCTTAGATGGTAAAGGATTTGCCTTTTCAATATAATCCCTATATCTTTCATTAGTAATATCATCTGCCAAAGAATCCTTAAATAATGGTCTTAATGAAGCTGGTAAATTCTTTTCAAGTTCATTTCTAAAATCCCAATAATTAAATTTACCATCAACAATAGTAACATTATTTTTAGCAACTCTTTCCAACGCTTCAGGGGAAGTTTCTTTTTTTCTCTTTCTAACCATATCAATCTAACTCCACATATTAATGTTCTTCAAAGAACTTAAATTTATGCTTTCAATCTTTCTTCACCATACAATTTCACAAATTCAGCAGGGTCTTTTGTCTTAGGTCTTTCAAGCAACCCTCTGTTCCTAATTGGGATATTCTTCATAACCACATCTAATTGCATATCTTCAATTTTCCAATTGTCAAATTGCTCATTTGAAAGTGGTAAAGCAACTAAATAACCTTCGCAAGAATATGCTGTTTTTAAAAGTCTTGTTTGGTCATAAATGGAAATATCCATGCAAGGAATATCTTCAACTATTTTTATATTAGTTGCTATTGTTTTTGCTAACTCTACTTTATCCTTAAATTTCATTTCTTTTGAAAAAATGTTTTCATCTTTTATAAGAAAATGCATCCCCTTAAGCCCTGAAAACTTGCACGAGTATTGCAATCCAAAATCATCTAAAACTTTTTTCAATCTTTTAGCATTTGCATACATCTCATCAATTGCAAAATATTCTCTTATTTTTAAAAGAACATCCTTTGCTTCAACTTCATCTTCCATTTTTCCTTTTGCTTGGAGTGGTTCTGAATCAAGGTCCATAAATAAATCATACTTTTTTGCACATAAATCAAATCCAGCTCCATTAAAAAAATTATCTTGGTCAATTTTTCTTTGAGTAGGAGAAAATGAAGCCATAGGCAAATTTTCAAAATAAGTTACTGAATTATAAATATTATTTGGTCTATTATAAAAATCATAAGCATCAAAATTCTTTTTGAGAAATTCAACTTTATGTGCCTTAATTAAACGAACATGAGAACCAGTTTTTGTAAAAAGAGGGATTTCTATTTTACCCTCAAGAAAAACTGTTTCCCTTCCAACAAGATTCTTTACAATTTCATAAAGAACTTCCTCTGAAGAATACCATTTTTGTCTTAACTTAAATAATTCCATATCATCCATATTTTCACAACCTATATTTTTTGTTACAACTTCTGCAACCATGGTGAATTACTCATAACCTAACACCTTCGTTGGTGTTGAGGTTATAGCTTCTTGTTTCATTGAACTACTTTCTGTTTCGTTCTCCACAAAGCCCAATCCCTGAGCTAAGATATTTTTTGTTATTATCATATATGTTTTTATTACCAATTCATCTATACCCTAACAAGTTCAGGATATAGACTTCTTAGACTTAGGTTAAAGAGAAAAGCAATTTGACTCAAATCAGCAGGGTGAGTCAATTAAAGTCAAATTGCATTTGCTCAAAAAATAAACCCAAAATTTATGCTCTCATATAAGAGAAATCAACTTCTCTCATTCCTTTTGCTTCAACAAATCTTACAATTCTTGATGCTATCATATCTACCACATCCCGTCTTTCAAGGGAAGCTCTACTAAAAGAATTTCTTCTCTTTTCAAGCCTACCAATCAAACTACAGTAACCTGCGGTTTTTTTCATATATAAAGGCTTTGGAACCAATTTGCCGGCGTAACAAAATTTTTGGTTTTGATGATTTGCAAAAACAAATAAATCGCCAAAATAAATTATAAAAAGTAAATTGCTTTTTATAACAAAAAAAATTAGTTTATAACTTTGTTAAAATCACTCTAAAAAGAGGAACTTTTTTTTCAATTGCAGCTTCAGCTTCGTAATAATCTAGACTTGAGAATTCTTTTTTTCCAATTCTTTCAACTTTAAAACTTTTTTCAAAAGGAGTTTGAACTATTGAATCTAAAATATTTTTCAACCCATTTGTAGGATAAGGGTTTGAGCCTGTTTTCTTTTCACTTGCAACAATTATAGAAATTTTACCATTTCGTTTTAATTTTTTATGCGCCATCCACAACACTCCACGAGTATATCGAACAATTTGCACTCGATGTTGCGCACTATCACGCACAGCGTAACTTAAGCTACCAATAGCTTCGCTATAATAACCTAAAGACATCCCTGATTTTATGCAATTTAAAGAAGCATCCTTTTCTTTTTTTAATCCCATATACCAATCTTGTTGCGTTGCTTGAATATTTGGTACCTTTGTTTTTGTTATTGGAATAAAATTAATTTCTAAAAAATTAATTTTTGGAAACCTTTTTGCATAACGTTTTATTCTTCCTGAAAATTTTCCAAACGGAGTTCCACCCAAAAAAACAACTTTTGGAAGAAAAGCATTTTTTTGTTTAGGTAAATTAGTTCTTTTAATAATGTAAAATCACCAAAAAATAAAAATAATTATTCTTTAGCCCATTTTTGCAATTCTTTTAACGCAACTTCAATTAATTCCAATTCAACTACTTTTTCCTCAAGTTCTTTTATCTGTTTATCTGAAGCATCAAGTCTGAAATTCTGCTGATCATCAGCAAACTTTGCAACTTTTCTATCTTTTTTATAAACCATCGAAGTGGTTACTGTTTCACTTAATTGTTTTCTATACTCAATATCATTTACAAACATTTTTACCATTGGCTTCCACTTTTTATCTGCAACTAAGTGTGCAGGAAGTTTTACACTTTCAGCATCTTTTCTATAATCCGCATCAGTCATTGATTTTGCTAAGTGCTGCCAATAAACTGGTTCAGCAAATTTCTTCATTTGGTTCACCTGGTGGTACATAGAAGCCGTCAAATGCTTTCCTTTCCATTCCTTTAATTTTTCAAAGTAAATTTTCTTTTTTTCTTTTGCTTCTTTTATTTTAAAATCAAGCACTCCAATGTTAGGGTAAATTAGTTTAGGCCATTCTTTTTCAGTTGGGATTACTTTTACTACCCCGTGAATTGCAAAGTACTTAATCAAAGCATTTTTCCGAGCTTCATCTTTTGTTACTGCTGGAAAGTCCTTTTCGAACTGGTCAATACTTGAAATAACCTTATGCATATCTAATCTAATTCAATAAAACTCTTTCAAGATTAAAAAGCTATCTTTTTGAAAGATGGTGTTTTTTAGTTTTGAAACAAAACAAAACTTTTCCAACTAGTTGATAAATAACAAATATCTAAAATTTTCCAAGTATTTTTTCAAATATTCCTTTTCTCTTTTTTGCACTTTGAGTTTCTTTTTCTAATTCTTCGAGTAACTCGCGTTGTTTTTTTGTTAAAGATTTTGGAGTATCAACTATAACTTTTATGTATTCATCTCCGAATGATTCTGAGTTTAATCTTTTGATTCCTTTTCCTTTCATTTTGAATATTGTTCCTGTTTGTGTACTACTAGGAATCTTAAGGTCAGCTTTTCCATTTAGTGTTGGAACTTCTACAGTTGCACCTAGTGCACTTTCAGTAAATGAAATTGGTATTTCCGCGTAAACATCTTCGTCATCTCTCTTGAATACATCATGTGTTTCAACCATTATTACAATAAATAAATCTCCGCTTGCGTGTCGTCCTTCATTTCCTTTTCCTTCGAGTCTTAAGTGATTTCCACTATCAATTCCTGCTGGAATTTTTACGCTCAATTTTGTTCTTGAAGAAATAAATCCATTTCCATTACAGTGAGAACATTCATTTTCTGCCACCTCTCCTTTTCCTCTACAGGTATGACAAACTGCTTGTGTTTGAAATATCCCAAAGGGAGTTCGCTGTTGGTGAAGTACGTGCCCTTTACCTTTACAAGTTGCACAAGTTTTTAATTCGCCTTCAGCACCCGATCCTTTACACTTTTCGCATTTTTGAATTCTTTCATAATTAATATCTTTTGTTGTCCCAAATACCGCTTCATTAAATGTAATAGTTAATTCTACTTTCAAATTTGATCCGTTATCTTTTTTCTGACCTCTTCCTCTGCCACTACCAAACATTTCACTCATGTCGCCAAATCCGCCAAACCCAAATTGGCTAAATAAATCTTCAAAATCAAAATCCGTTCCTTGGCCAAACCCTTGTTGTTTGTATCCACTAAATCCTTTGTAAGAATCTCCGTACTTATCATAGTTCTCTTTCTTTTCAGGATCGCTCAATATAGAATAAGCTTCATTTACTTCTTTGAATTTTTTTTCAGCTTCATGTTCTTTTGATACATCAGGATGAAATTTCTTTGCGTGCTCTTTGTAGGCTTTTTTAATTTCTTCTAAACTCGCACCTTTTTTGAGTCCAAGCACTGCGTAATAATCAGTCATCAAAAATCATTCCGTTTAAATTATTCACTTAATTAATTGTGAACTTAAAGTAGAAAGGGATTTTAAAGGATTGCAAATAAAAAAAATTAAAACAAAATACTTGCGTACCAAACTATTTGATTTGTTTGTTTTGGTATATTTTGCTGTATTTTGTTTTTTTCTTTTAAAATATTTTTCTTTTTTGCAATTTTTACTTGAATTTTGTTTTCCTTACTTTTTTCATCTATTTTTTGTTCAAGCATAAAATCCTATCCTCTTTGTTCTTTATATTACTATTTCTTTTTATCTTTTTCTGTGAATTCTGCATCAACTACTTTGTCTGCACCTTCTTTTGCTTCTTCTTGCGCACTAGGGTTTGAACCAGCATTTTGCTGGTTCATTGCACCATATACTTCTGAGCCAAGTTCTTGAAGAGTTTTATTTAATTCTTCCATCTTGTTGTTTATTACACTAGAAGATCTAGCTTCTTTTGCAAGTTCTTCTTTTAATTGTGTTAACTTGTCAGTTACTTTTGCTTTTTGAGCATCAGTTACTTTATCTTTTAGTTCAGAAAGCATTTTTTCTGTTGAGTAAACTGTAGCATCTGCATTGTTGAAGATTTCAATGTCTTCTTTTACTTTCTTATCTTCATCAGCGTGCAGTTCTGCTTCTTTTCTCATTCTATCAATTTCTGCATCATTTAATTTTTGAGATGCAACAATCTTGATACTTGTTTCTTTTCCAGTACCATTATCTTTTGCAGTTACGTGTACTATTCCGTTTGCATCAATATCAAATGACACTTCAATTTGTGGCATTCCTCTTGGTGCTGGCAATATTCCGCCTAATTGGAATTGTCCTAAAGATTTGTTGTCCTTAGCAAGTGGTCTTTCACCTTGTAATACATGTATATCAACTGCAGTTTGATTGTCTTGTGCTGTTGAAAATACTTGTGATTTCTTTGTTGGAATTGTAGTGTTTCTGTCAATTAATTTTGTGAACACTCCGCCCAAAGTTTCTATTCCTAAACTCAAAGGAGTTACATCTAAAAGAAGTACATCTTTTACTTCTCCTGCGAGTACTCCTCCTTGTACTGCTGCACCCATTGCAACACATTCCATTGGGTCAATTCCTCTTTCTGGTTCTAGTCCAGTAACTTTCTTTACATAATCAAATATTACTGGCATTCTAGTTGGTCCTCCAACTAAAATTACTTTATCAAGTTCAGCTGCAGTTAATTTCGCATCAGCTAAAGCTTGTGTTACTGGTTTTTCGCATCTTTTTACTAATGGAGCAATTAGTTCTTCTAATTTTGCTCTGTTTAGTTTCATTACCAAGTGTTTTGGTCCTTCTGGTGTTGCTGTAATATAAGGCAAATTGATATCCGTTTCTAAAACTGTTGATAATTCTATTTTTGCTTTTTCTCCAGCTTCTCTAACTCTTTGCATTGCCATTGAGTCTTTTGATAAATCTGCACCTTGATCTTTTTTGAATTCTTCTACAATATATTTTAGGAGAACTTCATCCATATCTGTTCCACCAAGTTGTGTATCTCCTGAAGTTGATTTTACTTCAAAGATTCCGCTACCTAGTTCCATGATGGTTACATCCAGCGTTCCTCCACCTAAATCAAATACCATTATTTTTGCATCTTTTCCTTTCTTATCAAGTCCATATGCAAGTGAAGCTGCTGTTGGTTCATTAATTATTCTTACTACTTCAAGTCCCGCAATACTTCCAGCATCTTTAGTTGCTTGTCTTTGATTATCATCAAAGTAAGCAGGAACAGTGATAACTGCTTTTTCAACTTTTTCACCTAAGAAACTTTCTGCGTCTCTTTTAATTTTTTGGAGAATAAATGCACTTATCTGTTGAGGTGTGTAATCTTTTCCATCAAAACTATATTTGTAATCAGTTCCCATTTTTCTTTTTGCTTTTGTAATTGTTCTGTCTGGATTTGTTACAGCTTGTCTTCTTGCTGGTTCCCCAACTAATAATTTTCCATCTTTTCCAAAAGCCACGTATGATGGAAATGCTTTTCCATAAACTGTGTTTCCTTCTGCTGATGGAATTATTTTTGGTTTTCCACCTTCAAGCACTGCTGCTGCACTATTACTTGTCCCTAAATCAATTCCTATTATTTTACCCATATATTTCACACTCCAATTTTTGTTTTGTTTTTTTAATTCTCCTTAATATAAATTTTTTAATTTATTTTTAAATTCAAAATAACTTTCAATATTTAATTTTGAATTTAATCACTTTCCATTATTTTTATTTCAAAATCGCACTTTGTCATTCCTTCGTGTTCATTTTTTTCTTTAACTTCTTCTTTTTTGTCTTTCAAATCATCTTTTTTTTCTTTTGCTTTATCTTTATTTTTTTCAGCCATATTTTCACCATCTTTTAAATTATTATTTGCATTTTCATTGTTACATTTCTTATCAAAATTATTTACGCTAACCCTTGCTAATCGTAGTATTTTTCCATTCAATTTGTATCCTTGCATTAATACATTCACTACTGAATCCAAAGCTAATTTTGGATCACTTTCTTGCATTAAGCATTCCATTTCATTGTGATCAAAATTCATTCCTTTTTTGAGCTGAATTTTTTCAAGCCCCTTCTTTTTTAAAATTCCATTTATTTGTTCATATACTATAACTAAATCTTTACTGTGTGTCATTCCCTGTTCAAGTGAATCAAGCACTGGCAAAAGATCTTCAATCATTTTTGCATTTGCAAATACTTTGAATTCATCATTCTGCTTCGCATTTCTCTTTTGAAAATTTTCAAACTCTGCTTGTAATCTTTGCAAGGACTCTGTTAGTTCTTTTATCTTCAATTCAGAATTTTCTTTAGGTTCATTCACTTCTTTACTTGCTTTTATGCCCAAAACTGCATCCAAAATAGAGCTTTTAGTCTCTTTTTTGTCATTTATTTCACTCATTTTGGTTTCTTCTTGAGTCATTTTCACCACAAATCCTTACTTTTACCCTAAAAAATATTAATTTTGTCCAAACTCTTTAGACAATATCAATACTATTTAATCAAAGTGTTTATAAAGGTTTCCAAATATAGGATTAACTAGAATAACTCTAAAAGGTCTTTAACAAATGGTAAAGCAAAAAATACAAAAAAATACTTATGTTGATATCTATCGCCCACAATTAAATGCTCGACATAAAGAACAATCAACTAAATTTATTTTAATCAACCCAAAACCAACTAAAATAATTCTCCAAAAAAAATTTATTAATAAAAATAAAACTGATTTGGGTCTTGCAACATCTTCTTTACCAATAATGAAAGGATCAATTAAACACATCCCAACTAAAAGATACCGATTCAAAATTGTTGTTAGAAAAGTTGAAAGACCCTTTAATGAAGATTTTGAACACCAACTAGCATGGATTTGTTCTTCTTTAGGTTTTTTTGAACCAATTGATAAAGAAAAAAATGCAGCAGCAGTGTTTAAGGAAATTGTACTTGCAACAGAAAAAGGAGAAGCTTTGTGTAGTACCGCAATTGCTGAAAGAGTCGGAATGAGTAGAGGAGCAGTACTTAATCACTTAAATAATTTACAACGATCTGGACTAATTGAAAAAAATGGAAAATATTATTCTGCAAGAAGCAGTAGTATGAAAAGAACTATTGAAGAAATTGAAGAGGATGTTAATAGAGTATTTTCTCAATTGAAAAAAACTGCGGAAGAATTAGATAGACAAATTGGTGTTGAAGAAGAATAATTTTCTGTTTTTGATTAGAACACTTATTAAAATGATTAATATTAGTAAGCAGTAAAACTTATTTCACATTTACTCATTTTTGTAAAACTCTAAATCTAAAGCCATTACTTTACAAGTGTCAAATACTTTATTTGATCCTTCCCAAATCGTAAACCATGCAGCAGGTTCAACTAAAATTAAAAGCACACCCACCAAACACTTTCTGATTCGTTTGGAATTACAAAAAGCACAGTAAGTATAAAAAGAACTAAACTGAAAATACTCATTACTACTCCAGTTTCCCTTACTGAATCCACTTCTTTTCTTATTTCTTCGTAATGTCTTCTAAAATAATCCCTTAATCTTTTTTTTATTTTATCTTCAGTTTCTTCCTTTCTTTGTTCTAATGGAATTAAAAAATTTAATTTAATTTAAACATTTTTATTACTTTGAGTAACCCTTTTTATTTCAACCAAAAAATCATCTGAAAGACTTCTTTTGTTAAATGTTCTAGGGCCAAAGTCTGAAAAAATATCCTCACAAGTACCAAGTACTAAGATTATTTCTGAAAGTTACAAAAGCTTTTGCTTACATACCCATTCAAGTGCTTCTTTTGCACTTTTTTTGCTTGTTCATTTTGTTCAGGTCTATACACTAATTAAAGTATCTTTTAAGTTTTTAATTATGTTTGTTTAAAAAAAGGATTTTTAAGCCATCTGTTTAGAAAGATAATTGTCAAGTACTAAAAGCAACTAGCAAAAAAAGGTATTTGACAATTAATGTGGTGGGAAAATGAAAAAGATATGTCCAAGGTGTGGAGTAATTTTTGAAACCGCAACTAATGAACAAAAATTTTGTTCTACTAAATGCGAAAAACTGTTTAAAGAATCCTCTTTAGGATACATAAAAAAAGGTCATCAAACTGAAAGAAAAGTCTTTGCGCCAGATCAATAAATCTTTTAACTGATGAAGGTCAAAAAGACCTTTATCATATCTAATATAAAAATAATTTAAATAAATAAACCAAACAAATAAACAAAAATAAATAAAAAATAAGTAAATAAAACTAATTTTATTTTCGTTCAAAATAATTTTATTACCATTCAAAATAACTTTATTATTACTCAAAATATTTTTCAAATATTTTTTTCATTTCTTCTTTAGTTTTACTCATTCCAAATGAATTTCTCAAAACTGATGCACCTATTAGCCCTTTACTTAACCCTAAAAAATATGGGCGAATATCATTTGGGGCTAAATTAAATTCATCAGCCAACTCTAAAAATCTTTCACCCTCTTTTTTTGTTTCATCAAAATTCTTCAAAATTGATTCTTTGCCTTCGAGCAAAGCATTCGCTTGTTTGAAAAAAAATGCATTTCCCATTACAGCTCTTCCAATCATTTCAAAATCACACTTAGTTTCTTTTTTTATTTTTAAAACGTCACTCGGAATTTTAATATCACCATTTCCAATAATTGGAATTTTATGTTTTTTAGTTTCTTCTTTTAATAACTTAATTTTCCCCCAATCTGCTGTTCCACTATATCCTTGTGAACCAAACCTTGCGTGCAATGTAATTGCATCAACTCCATTTTCTATAGAAGCGCGTGCAACATCAAGAAAAGTATCTTCATTTAATCCTAAACGCATTTTTATTGTAACGGGTTTTTTTGTAGAGGATTTCATTGAAGAGATAATTTGTCCAACATTTGAAGCATTATTCATTAAAGTGCAACCATATTTTCCTTTCAAAGCTTTGGGAACACTACACCCCGCATTAAGATCATACCCAGCAAAATTTTCAGAGAATTTTTTTTCAACTATTTCAATTGCTTTTGCAAAATCGCAAGGATTAGAACCAAACAACTGCAAAAAAACAGGTTTTTCACTATTTGAAACTTTAAGCATACTTTCAGTTCTTTTGCTTTTCATCAAAATTCCTTTTGCAGAAATCAATTCAGTGTAAACTAGTGCTGCTCCGTATTCACGCGCAAGTGTTCGAAATGCAACATTAGTATAATCCGCCATTGGAGCAAGAAACAATTCTCCGCTTAATTTTAGTTTCCCAATCTTATGCATAATTAATTACCTCAAAAAAAGTTATTTAATAGAGAAGGATTGAATAAATATAGTTGTTTTATTATTATTTTAGAGTTATTACCGCATCAACTGCAAAGCAACCATTTTCATTTACAAACACAGGATTGAACTCTATTTCTTTTATCTCTGGATAAGTTAACACAAGTAAAGAAAGTTGTTTTAGAGTTTTCTTTAATGATTCAATATCATAAACTTTCTTTGTTCTATATCCTTGCAAAACTTTTGTTCCTTTTACTTCAAGTAACATTTCTTCAATATCAGAATCATTTATTGGAGCAATTTTTTGAGAAACATCTTTCATTATCTCAACAAATATTCCGCCAAGTCCATAAGTGATTACTTTCCCAAATTCACTATCAATTGCTGAAACTAAAACTTCTTGGCCAATAAGCATTTCCTGCATTGCAAAAAATGGTTTTAAGTTATTCTCCTTTGATTTTTGAGTCATTAATTCTATTTGGCTTTCAAGTTCAGTTCTATCTTTTATATTTGCTTTAATTAATCCAAAATCAGTTTTGTGGGCTAAGCCAGTTGCAGTTTTTAATGCAGTAGGATATTTGATTGAATCAAAATTAAGTTCTTCTTTTTTAGAAAAGAAAATTGTTTTTGGAGTTTGTATTCCAAATTCTTTCAAAAGAATAAAAGATTCTTCCATTGTCAATTGTTTTTTTCCTGAAAGTATTTTTTTAGTTTCTTTTAATGGTTTTGCTTTCTGTTCAAAAATTTTCTTTATCTTTTTTCTTTCTGAATAAACTTGCAATCGAGAGAGCGCTTTAATTCCTCTTTCAGGAGTTTCAAATTCAACTACGCCTTGTTCCTTTAGGTATCTTCTAGGATTAGATACGCTAGTTCCACCCATAAAAGAAGCAATTATTGGTTTTCTTTTATTCAAGGCCGCAACAACATCTGCAACTCTTTCAGGATTAGTCATACTTTGAGGAGTTAAAAGAGTATAAATTATATCAATTTCATTATCATCTTGAAGCATTTTTAGTGCAGTTCGATAATCAATCGGTTTTGCATCTCCAATTAAATCAAGAGGATTTGAAGCGTGAGGATTAATTTCTTTTACTGCAAGTAAGGTACTCGCAGAGAAAGCAGGAAGTTTAAAATTGTGGGCAGAAGCAGAGTCTGCTGCAATTACTCCTGGCCCCCCAGCATTAGTTACTACTGCTAATCTAAATCCTTTAATCTTTTTTATTTTTGAAAGCATTTTTGCCATATCAAAAAATCCTTCAATTGAATTTACGCGCAAAATATTTGCTTTTTTACAAGCAACTGAAAAAATATTATCATCAACACTCAGTGCTCCTGTGTGACTTGAAGCCGCTTTTTGCCCTTCAGTTGAACGTCCTGCTTTAATTAGCACAACTGGTTTTTTCTTTGCTAATCTTTCAGCGTGTTTTAAAAATAAATCGGCATTTTTTACTGATTCCATGTAAACAAAAACTGCTTTTGTTGCTGGATCCTTTTCAAGATAAGAAAAATAACTTGCTTCACTCAAAAAAGATTTATTTCCTGTTGAAATAAATTTTGAAAATCCTACTTTTTCTTGTCTTGCCCAATCTAAAATCGCGGTGCATAAAGCCCCTGATTGAGATACTACAGCAATTCCCCCTTGTTGAGGAAAAGTTGATGAGAAAGATCCGTTAAATCCATTTTCAGTATTAATTACCCCTAAAGTATTAGGACCTACTACACTCATTTTGTTTTCTTCAATTGTTTTTCTCATATCATCTTCAAGCTTTTTTCCTTCTGCCCCAGTTTCACTAAATCCCGCAGTAATTATTATTGCTGATTTTATATTTTTTACAGCGCAGTCTTTCAAAATCGCAGGAACAAATTGTGCAGGAACACAAATAATTGCTAAATCAATTGGTTTGTTTGCTTTTGATATTGAGGCATATGCTTCAAGCCCTTGAACATTTTTGTCATTAATATTAATTGGAATTATTTCTCCAGAAAAATCAGCTTCAATTAAATTTTTTACAACCGCATATCCTACTTTTCCAGGAGTATTTGAAGCTCCAATAACAGCCACACTTTTCGCATTAAATAGTTTGTCTAAAGGCAATACATTTACTTTTTGCATGAAGAACTAATGCTCAAAGAGTATAAAAAAGTTGCCAGCGTTAAAAAGAAAGCTAAAAAGAGAGTAAAACTAAAAATAAAACAACCACTAAGTAAATTCACTTTAACAAATTTTGCACTCGGTGAACTTTTAATTTGGTGATCCCAGTAAGTTCAATTACTCTTTCTTTGTTTTCTTTTAATCCTTTCCAATCAAGAACAATTTCGTCAGCACCTGATCGCCTAATCATGCTCCAAATTAAATCTAAATTCAGTTCTCCTAAGTTATGCTTTGCACAAATGTGACCAAAAGCATATTTTTGTCTTAAAACTAATTTTGTAAATTCTGGAGTGTAATGCCCCCCACCTAGGCCAATTACAATTGTGTCTTTGTTTTCTTTTTGAGTTTCGTTAATTACTACTTCTGCAACTATTTTTGCGGCCAAATCATTTTTCCATTCTTTTGCAGAACTTCCTATTTCAATAAATAAACAATCTTTTCGACTAAATGGTCCGTGGTGAGTTGCTTCCATTGTAACAACAAATCCTTGTTTTGAAAGTCCTTCACTAATATTTTTTTCATTTAGTGCGCGTAAATAATTTGCTCCTACTCTTGGCATTGCTCCGCATAATTCTCTTCCTTTTCCGCCGAATTTTGCTTCGCCAAAATTTCCAATCATGTGAATTGTCAAGGCTTTTGTCCCTACTTCGCTTTGATGCTTTGATAAAAATATTATTAGATCCTCTTTTACTTTTGATAAATTTGTTTCTGTAATATCACCATCAATTTCATATAACTTCGCCCATTTTGGCACACCCAGTTCTTGAATCTTTTTTGCAATGTTCATTCCCGCAGGATCTTTGAACGAGTACACAAGCGCAAACTTTCCTTCTTGCGGCAATACAACAGATTTTATAACAATTTCTGGTTTATCTGTTTGTTCTTCTTTTTCTTCTTCAAGTTTAACTGTTTCTTTTGTAGTTTTTTTTTCTAATGGAGTTATTATTTTGTCTTCCACGCTATGCTCAGTACCAATTACTTCTTTTGAACTTACTAAGTCTTCAGAGCCTAACACTACTTCAGAAGAAGTCATATTATCTGTTATTTTTGCCTTATCCATAGATACACTTTAATGTGAAACATTTAAGAGGGTTTTTTAAATGGTTTTTGGCTTAAATCTTTCATTAACCTTAAGGGGGCTTAATAATGGTTGTAGAATACGGAGAATTCAAAGGTAACAAAATGATAATTCTTAAAAGAAATGAAACAGATACTTTCCCATTCCAATTTGGAAAAGGCAAAGCTAAGTTAATCGTTGAGAACTTTGATGCTATAAAAAAATTCGTTGAAGAAAACGGAGAATAATTAAACTAAGATCTCTATCCTATTCACAAAAATAGGATAAGTTCTTTCGCGCACCTTAACAAGGCGCAACGAAGAATAAAAAAAGTTAATTTCTGATTTTGGGTGGTTTTTCTGCCCATTTATTTTTTATTTAAATAATACTCTTTGAATTTCTTAATCGCTTTTCCACGGTGACTTATTTTATTTTTTTCTTCTAAAGACATTTCTGCAAAGGTTTTATTGAATCCTTCAGGTTGAAATATTGGATCCCACCCAAAATCTGATTCAGCAATTGGTTCAACTACTTTTCCTTTTACTATTCCTTCAAAAAACAAAACCTCTTTTCCATCAGTGTATCCAATTGTTGCTTTTGCTTCTGCTTTAAAATTTCCAGAGGGTTTGCATAAATTATAAATCCCTTTTTTTCCAATACTTTTTAAAAAAAACTTAATTAATGGACCAGGAAGCCCGTTCATAGCATCAAGAGTAAATGAAACATCATCAACAATAAATTCACCCTTGAAATGTTTTGTAGCTTCTTTTAATTTGTGTTCAATTACTTCTTTTGAATCCAGACTCTGTATTTCAGCTAAATCAATTTCTTTTTGAACTAATTCGATTGGAAGCATTTCTTTTTTAGCTTCTGCAAATTTATTTTTGTTCCCTGTTATAAAATAAAGCATTTCTTATTCACCACTCTTGCGTATATTTCTTTATTGATTCTTGATTTATATCTTCTGGTTTTATTTTCATTTTCTTAAAAAGCTCGCTTTCCATTAGTTTAGAAAATTCTTCAAATTTTTTTGTGTTTTCCATTTTTTCTTTATCTTTGTGAAATTCATTTCGATGTGCATATTCTTCTATTCTTTCTTGCATACTTACTACCCCGCAAGGAGAAACGCGACAATCCGCATAAGCAAGTATTAATAGAGGCAAATCATCACTCCAAAACTCAATTGGTTTGTGTTCAATTGCTTTGTTTTCAAGAAGATAAATAATTTCATCATTCGCTCCAAGTTCTTTTGCAATTAATTCGTTTGCAAGGTTATCATCTTTTCCATATTTTTTCCAAAACTCTTCTTGTTTCTTTTTAAAATACTCCAATCTCTGCACATCATTTTTATCCAAAAGTTTTATTTTTTCTTCATTGTCAAAATTCATTTTTATTATATTGCCCAAATCGTGTATTAAACAAGTTGCAATTAAATCAGTTGAATCAATTTTGTCTTTACAATTTTCACAAATCTGTTTTGCTACTCCCGCAACGCTAAACATGTGTCTCTGAACGTTTGTCGGAATTGCGTATCTTTCATAAATAGATTGTATTTGTCTAATTATTTTTTTGCTTTCCATAAGTTTATAGAATTTAAAAGTAATTAAAATAGTTTGGATTAACAAAACTTTTTTTTAAAATAAACTATCAAACACTTTTTTCCCATTATTTTGACTTAAAAATTTGTATCTCGCATCAACATATTCTTGAATCTTTTTTGCTATCTCAGGAGTAACGTGTTTGAATCTTCCTTGCATCATTAAGTATTCTTCAACAGACTTCTTTTCAGCAGGCGTTTGGTTTATTGTTAGTACCCCATCTTCAATTTCATATAATGGATAAACATTTGTTTCAAATGCTTTTCTTGCTACATCCATTCCGCTTGATGAATCAATTTTCCATCCTGGAACACAAGGAACAAATACTGTAATTAAAGTTGGTCCATCAATACTCAAAGCTTTTTTTACTTTCTTGTGTAGATCCATTAAATTCATGACACTTGCAGTAGCAACGTACTTTATTCCATGAGCTGCTGCAATAAACGCAAGTGGTTTTTTTGGTTGTTGTTTTCCCAAAATTATTTTTCCTGCTGGCGAAGTAGTTGTATTAGCATAAGGGAAAGTTGCTCCACTTCTTTGAATTCCTGTGTTATGAACAACTAACCCATTTGCAACAAAATTGTGTTCCCCTTCAACTCTCAAATCGAGTGTTGGTTCAACTCCAAGTTTGTTTATTGAAACAATTTTTTTAGTTTCAAAATTTTCATTCCCAAATAAATAATTTCTTTGTTTGTTTTGACCAGCGTACTTTAGTAATGCTCCTTTTTTATTGCTAAAGCAAACATACCCATAAGTTGAATCCGCTAAAAGCTCTCGTCCAACAACAAGAGTTCCTTTTTTCTTTGTTTGTTGATGTATTTTGCCTGCACGCATATCCATTGTTTGAAGCAGTAACCTTAATGTTCTTAAAAGTTCATAGCTTGCAGAAACGTATCTATTGCTGTTTTTTGTCTTGTATCCATCAGAAAGCATGAGCCCTTCAATAAATGCTTTTTTTTCCTCTAAAGGCAAAGAAAATACCCAACTTGGAATTATTTTGTTCTTTGCACCCTTTCCAAATCCTAATGAATCAATAAAACGAGCAATATTAATTGACTTTATGTGTAGCTCATCCTCATTTTCACTCAAACAATGAACCCACAATAGGTTTTCGATTAATTGCTTTGCTTCTTCTCTTCCTTTTTTACCTACTGGAAGTGCAAATCCAACTTCGGCCTTTTCAATTCTAGTCCACCCATCACCAACATACAACCCAAAGAATTTCATTAGTGTAATGGACGACTTTTCTGGTAAGTGAACTTCATTTATTTTATTTACTTTATAATCTCCTTTTTTTGATTCCTTGATTTTTTTAAAGTTATACGACTCTCCTTCAAGTCCCTTTTTCATAGAAACAACTTCTTCACCAACTTTTAATTCTTCAACCATCTTCCAAACAAATTGATTTTTTCCAGATTTTCCATTTCTTTGCAGTACTAAGAAAGGATGATTCCCAGTTGCTTTTATTGTATTTGAATCAGTATTTATTTCAAATACCCTTTTTATTCCATTATCAAATACCCCACTGCATTTTTTTAGCACTAATTTGTGAGTTGATTGACTAAATGCATATACTTCATCCCCCACTTTAATTTCAGTAATTTTCTTTAAACCATCTTTTGTCATGATGAGTGAATCTAAAGCCAAGCAATTCATGTAAGCTTCATTGTCAGTTGCAATGTATAAAAATTTTGTCCCTCTTTCTAGTGCTCCGCTTAGTGAACCTAATCCAATATCAAAACTTGCTCCATCCCCACCAATTGCAATTACGTTTGTTTCTTTGTCGCCTTTTGCGTCAAGTGCCGCTCTTATTCCGCTTGCTACTGCGCTTGCATTTTCAAATGCACAATGCACCCAAGGAACTTCCCAACTAGTTTCTGGATATGGGGTTGATACTACTTCCATGCATCCAGTTGCTTGTGCTATAATTGTTTTTGGCCCAGCAGCTTTTAGAATATGCCTTAGTGCTAGCGCTTCTCCGCACCCAGCACAAGCTCTATGCCCGCTTGCAAAATATTCTTTTTCATCAATTCCAAGTATTGCCATCATCAATCACTTCAACCAAAATCCTTCTTTTTCTTTTATTATTGTTGCAATCGCTGCTCTAATTTTTTCTTTGTTAATATCTCTTCCGCCTAAGCCAGCAACAAATCCTTCTACTAAAACTTTTTCATTATTAAGTGCTGATTTGATATCGTTAGTTAGTGCTCCGCCAAATCCAATTGAAGCGTGTCTATCTATTACTCCTAACATTTTAAGATCTTTGCATAAAATTTTCAAATCTTCTACAGGAAGTGGTCGAACTGATTTTAATTTAATTAAACCAATTTTTTTCCCAGCTGCATTTAATTCATCTATTACTTCTCTTATTGTTCCGCATACTGAACCAACGCATAAAAGTGCATAATCTGCGTCATCCAAATTTATTCCTTCAATTAATCCGTTACCATATTTTCTTCCAAAAGTTTTTTTAAATTCGTTATTTACTTTTACAATTTCTTTTAGTGTTTCAATCATCGCTTTATCTTCTGCTTCTTTAAATTCCATGTAAGTGTTAGGTTGTGCAAATCCCCCAAATGATTTTGGACTTGTTGTATCAAGGAAGTTTTCTGGTTTGTATTCTGGTAAAAATTCATCTACTTTTTCTTGGTCTTCTATTTGTATTGGTTCGTATGCATGTGTTAAATAAAACCCATCTACACAAACCATTACTGGGAGCAATACTTTTTTAGCTTCAGCAATTTTGTAAGCCATTATTATTGTATCAAACGCTTCTTGGTTATTTTCACAGTACAATTGTATCCATCCTTGATCTCTTTCACTCATTGCGTCTGAGTGATCATTCCAAATATTAAGTGGCCCAGCTAGTGCTCTATTTGCTACTGCCATCACTGCAGGGAATCTTGCCCCTGCAACTATTGGTAAAATTTCGTGCATCAAAGCTAAACCTTGTGAAGCAGTTGCAGTAAATGATCTAACTCCAGTTGCGTAAGCTCCGTATAGTGCACTTATTGCGGAATGTTCACTTTCAACGTGAATCATTTTTGCTATCATTTCTCCATTGAATACAAATTCACTCATTCGTTCAGGAATTAAAGTACTAGGAGTAATTGGGTACATTGGGAGGACCTTTGGTCTGCATAATTTTGCAGCAATTGCCATCCCATCTGCTCCTGAAATAACTTTTTTTTCTGCCATAATCATCACATTCAATAAACATTTTCATTTCATTTATCAAAATTTATTTTTCCTCTACCTTGTGACTAATCGCTTTTAGTGGACACTCTTTTTCGCAAAGTAAGCATCCTTTGCAGTAAGTGTAATTTATCATAAACTTTCCATCAGGAGTTTTAAATATTGCAGCATCCGGGCAAACCATCCAGCACTTTCCGCACTTAATACATTTCTCTTGATCTATTATTGGAATGTAAGTTCTCCACTCACCTGTTTTATATTTCTTTGTTGAGCCTGGCTCAAGTATTACTGCACCAGTTGTTAGTGGAACACTTTCTTTTTTTGCTTTTTCATTTACTTTCATAATCATCAAACCAAACAATTATTTTTCCTTCATTGCAGTTTCGTAAACTTCTTTTATTGCTAAAACATTTTTTTCTACCATTGGGCCTTTGCTTCCCATTTGTTGTTTTATTGCTTCTTCTAAAGCATTAATTGAAACTTCTTTTGTTAGTGCACTAAATGCACCTAACGCAGCAATATTTACAAATGGTTTTCCAATTGTTCTTAATGCAACACTAGTAATATCAACGCATTTTACTTTTGCTTTAGTATTAAGTCCAAGTTCTTCTGGTTTTTTGTTTGAGTTAACTATAATTAATTCAGTTACATTCTCAGTTAATTGTTTTACTAAAGTTGGATCAAGTATTATTGCATAATTTGCTTCGTAAACTTGTTCTCTTAGTGTAATTTCTTTAGTATCAATTCTACAATAACTTCTAACTGGGGCACCCATTCGTTCTACACCAAAATTTGGAAATGCTTGACAGAATTTTCCATCCTTAAACGTAGCAATTGCCAATATTTGGGCACTAGTAACTGCCCCTTGCCCGCCTCTCCCCAGGAATAATACTTGTTTCATAAAAATCACTATTTTTATTTCACTGCAAAACCGCTGTTTTGCAATGCTTCGCAAAAGTATTACTTTTGCTCAGTCCTCAAATTTCTGCTGAAATTTTCAGTTTCATAACTATCAATTCCAAACAACATTTGTTTTTTCTAAACAATTTTGTAATTTTAAAGGTTTAAAAAACCACTCAGTAGTACAATTGACGAAGAAATTTCATTTAAATTTAAATGTTTTTTCGACTCAATATTTTCATTTATTAAATTTTGTACTTTTCGGAGTAATTAAAACAAATAATACTATAAAAACAATTAATATTAGTTGAAAACTATTCGTATCAGGAATAACACGGTATTGTTCTTTACCTACATAAATATAATCTTCTTTTACACAAACATCACAAACAGGATTTATTTTTATAATTGAACTGTAAGTAACTTTGTTTTTAATTTCATTTGTAACCAAAATGGTTTGTTCAGATTTATTACAATCCGAAGAAAAAGCATTTAGTATATTACCGTCCACGAACACATTAAAATCCACTTTTGTATTAAACTCACACTTAAATAAAACAAATAATTTGTTTGCATCAATAAATAAATTAAATTTTAAAATAGAATTTACATTAACACACTCCCCACTAATACAAGATTTACCCTGATCACATTTAACATCACTAGGGCAATTAGAACAATTTTCCCCATCATTTAACATTCTATTTCCGCAATTAGTACTACAATCTTGTGCACAATTCTCAATTGTCTCACCCAAATCACAATTCCCATCCCCACAAGTTATTGGAACACACATATCATCCAAGCACTTATTTGAACAACAATTAAAATCACTAGTACAAGTTGAAACTAAATCATAACACGAACCGCAAACACGCACATTTGGACCTAATTCAGAGGGCAAACATTTCCCTGTAGTCCAATAATTATTATCCATCCAAGAAGTAAAATATTCAATATAATTTGCATCAACAAATTCTTGTCTCCAATAAACCTGATTTGTATCCCTGAGCACTACTATACCATTTTCATCCACGCTGTGTTGAGAATAAAAATAATTATTTATAAATGCATTATCGCAACACCGATCATCTGCTGTACACCCTGTTGTACCAAGGGGCAAACAATCTAAATCACCTAAAATACATCCACTCACATCAAAACGACAATTATCATCACAATCAAGCACACCTGTCCAATCCACGGAATCATAAGTAAAACCAAGGCTTTCACAAGTCTCTCCATTCAAATCCAAACCATCGCATTTTTCGTAAAGATCTTCATCTATTATCCCATCCCCGCATCTTCCCCCACAAGAAGAAGTATTTAATATACAATCAGGATTACAAGATAATTCTCCCCGTGCTCCTAATCCAAGGCTTTCACAAGTTTCTTCACCCAAATTATCCCCATCACATTCTTCCCCATAAGCATCATCAACAACTCCATCCCCACACCAAGGTCTGCAACACTCAACTCCACTACCACCACAATTCGTCGGACGACAATTAGCATTTGGCGTAGTATCTGGATTTGGCGAAGGGAGAGTACAAAAACTAGATAAATAATTTGAATTACAGTTCCCTCCAAGTGGAGCATCTATGTCTGTTCTAGAACACCAAATAGCTGTATCATCACTATTACAAGTTGAAGCATTATTTGGAAAAGCACACGCAGTTGCATTATTTGTATTTGTTGCTGTTGCGGCATTAGCCCATTTACAATCCTCTTTTCTAACAACAGTTAATTCAATACTTGAATAATTATCAGTGCTTCGACCCCAACTTAAACAAAATGCTTTTCCTCCATTAGTGTCCCCAGTATATCCTGCGAGTGTTCCAGTGTATTGATTATCAAAATAACAAGCTTGTGGAACAACATTATACCCGTTTATGGGATTTGGTTGATGGTAAGATATCCCACCAGAACGATAAACTGTGTAAGTACAACAATTATCAGAAGCAGAGGGAGCGACAGCAAAAACAAAGCTCATTAAAAAAAGTAAATTAAGAAAAATAATTAATGCTTTCATTCGATAATATACATTTTAGTTATTTTTAATTCTATCTAAACTGTTTTACACTTTTTTTTTAATAATTTATTACACTTTTAACACTCTATTCAAATCATTTTTTCTTTTTTAGAATCAAAATAAATGAAACTAAAAACAAAACTATTAGTAGTGAAAAAATATTTGAATCAGGAACAAAGGATTTTTGCTCTTTGTAAACATAAACAAACGCTTCTCTAGCACAAATTTGGCAGGGTTGATTAATTTCGCTAAAAACCAAGTACCTTTGTTTATCTATTAAATTCAAATCAAAATCAACTTTTCCAAAAGAATTAGGGCAAACAAATGTTCTAGAATCAATTAAATTTTTGTTGGAATCAGAAACAGATATATTAATATCTGTAGTAAAAACGCACTCAAGATTCAAACTTAAAGTATTGTTTTTGTAAGTTACTTCTAAAACAGAAATAGAATTTTTTTCAGAAATAGGAATAGTACAATCTTGCGGGCAATTCTCAATTGTCTCCCCTAAATCACAATTTTTATCCCCACAAGTTATTGGAACACACTTATTAGCCAAACATTTACTTGAACAACAATTAGAGTCACTAGTACAAGTTGAAACTAAATCATAACAGGGACTACAGATGTTTGCATCAATATCAACTGCCTTAATGCACTTTCCTGTAGACCAATAATTATTATCCATCCAAGAATTAAAATATTCAATATAATTTGCATCAACAAAAGTATTTCTCCAATAAACTTGATTTTTATCTCTAAGCACCACTATATAGTCTGGCAAACTTTGTTCAGAATAAAAATAATTGTTTATGGACGCAATAGGACAACACCGATCATCTGAAGTGCAACCCACACCAAGTGGCCTACAAGGCTCATCTAATATTTTTTCACACCAAGACATGTCAAACCCGCAAGCTGAATTACAAGTAAGCATTCCTCCCCCTAAACCAAAATATTCACAAGTTTTTCCATCCAAATTTAAACCATCACAATTCTCTCCAATAGATTTATCTAAAACGCCATCTGGACAAGTTATTGGAATACACTTATTACCCAAACAATTATTTGAACAACAATCTAAAGAATCAACACACCCCTCACCCACCTCAACACATGGCTTAGTACAAGAAGGAGTACTCAAAGAAATATTTGAATCAAAACAAAAAAAATCCTGAGAACGAGAAGTAGTACAAGAAGGAGTACTCAAAGAAATATTTGAATCAAAACAAAAAAAATCCTGAGAACGAGAAGTAGTACAAGAAGGATTACTCAAAGAAATATTTGAATCAAAACAAAAAAAATCCTGAGAAAAAGGAGTAGAACAAGAAGGATTACTTGTAGAAATAACTGAACCGAAACAAAAAAAATCCTGAGAAAAAGGAGTAGAACAAGAAGGATTACTTGTAGAAATAACTGAACCGAAACAAAAAAAATCCTGAGAAAAAGGAGTAGTACAAGAAGGATTACTTGTAGAAATATTCACAGTAAAACAAAAATTATCTTGCCCAAGCAACCCTAAATCTGTACAAGAAGGGTAAGCATAAGTAAAAGACAAAAACGCTAAACAAACTAATAAGAATAGCAACTTTTTTAGTAAATCCATTAATAATCCCAAAAATTAAATAAAAATAGTTAAGGAATTAATCAAATCGAACCTAATCCAATACAATAATTCCCCGCAACACAATTAGATACCATACTAATGCAGCTTTGATCGTAGGATGTACCTAAATGATAACAAGCAGTTCTGGTGCCAGTCGAGTAATTACAATTAATAGTAAAATATGTGCCGGGTGCTGAAGGAGTACAACTAAAATCATACATTGTGCCTATAGTTGTTTCTAAGAGAATTTTACTTCTTATAGAATATTGCTGCCCCGCAACTTTATCAAATGCCCAATGAGCAGAAGCGCCTGCTTTAAAGCCTGTATTTTGATAAGTGGAAGCAATTATGTTTTGGGTATTAGAATCGGTGTACATTCCTTTCACCAACTCGAGATATACAAATATTCTGCCTACCTTACACTCGGCATTTTCATACCCTACAAAACTAGGGTTGTTAGTAATTATTGGAATTTTCACTGAAGTTACAGTAACATCAACCACTGTAACTATCGCAAAAGAGTACGTTGCTAAAAAAATTAAGCAAAACAATAAAATAATTAATTTCTTCATCCACTAGCACCCACAAACATTTTTAGAACAGCAACAATCATCAACGATTTGCTCTGCTCTTTGTTAATAACAGCAACAAGGGAGTATTTATCACTTTTGTTACCAGTAAAAATACAAAAAATTGTTTTGTCAGAAAGCACTAACTTTTCAAAAAACGGACTTGCAGTAAAAAGAGCATTATTTGTTGCATTCCAATCTTGTTTTCTTACAATTAAATCATTTGGGGAAAAATTATTACAATCAACTCTAGTAGGAACAAACTCTGGAGCCATTAACTTAAAATCATTAAAATCTTTATCTGTTTGTACGATTGAATAAATGGAATTTAAATCAAAATTCAAATCAGAATTTAGAACAGAACTTGAAAGAGAATTCAAATCAGAATTTAAAAGCGAAGGAGTAGTTTCAACTTTAGTTATGCACCCAAAAAGAATTAATAAAAGTAAAAAAAATACTAAAGCACAAAGAGTTTTTTGCATCAATAATAAAGGATTTAATTATTTTTAATTGTATCTAAATACTCAACAAAATAATTTGAACCACTCAGCAGGATAATTGGAAAAGAAACCAAAAAATAGGATAATTATTTTAGACTAATTTTTCCTTTTGTTGCGTCAAGAATGATATTGTCTTTACTCTTTAAATAACTAAAAACATTTTTCACTCCAACAATACAAGGAATTTTGTATTCTCTACAAAGAATTGCCGCATGACTCCCAAGCCCCCCTTCTTCGCATATAACTCCTTTTGCATTTTTTATAAAAACAATATCTTCAGGCATCATTTTTTCAATAACCACAATAGAGTCTTTTAGAATATTTTGAAGCGTGTGTTTGCCGGTAACTAAAAACACTTCTCCATCAACTATCCCTTGTGAAGCAATTGTTCCAAAAATTTCTTTTTGATTGGTTTGTATTTTTGACCCTATTTTTTTGTTTAACTCTAATTTTGCTGTCTCGCCAACAAATATTTTTGAAGATTTAGCAGTGTAAAAAAATACTGTAAATGTTCTCCTTTTGTCAGCAATAGTGCTTAACTTTTCTACAACTTTTGAATTTGAAAACAACCTTAACAATTCTTTAGGAGTCAAATAAAATAAAAGCTCAAACAAAATATTTGTTTTCTTTGATATTTCAAGAAATAACTTATCTAAAACTATTTTTTCACATCTTATGTAAGGCATATCTTTTCTAATCTCTTCAATTTGAGTAACTAACTTATTTTTTTCTTTACTTTCACTCAGATTTAATATCGGTTCAGCTAAATAATACCCCATTGAATGATAATCCCAAAATTTTAAAGATAATGAAAAAAAAGCTTGATATTCTTTTTTTAATTCAATTAAGCTAAGATTTGACAAATCTTTTTTGGCAAGATTTTCAGAATAATTAATTAAGAGAATTCTGTTTTTTTGAATTGTATTTAATATCTTTTCTACTTTTTTAGTATTTTTTACTAATTTTAACAAGAATTTGTCAAGTCTTTTCAAATCTTCTTCAGTTCTGTAAGATGTTGAAATTTTATTTTCATATACTACCATTACTTTAGAAAAAACAAATCCAATACTTTTTTTCCATCGTTTTGTATATGCATCAAGAAAAAAAGGAACTGAAATAAATGTATGTTCTCTTGCAAATCCTTTAACCCAATTTGTTCTTGACATAATCAGACCTCATCTTATCATTCTTTTTACTCTTCTTGAATCAAACTTTTTAGTCCAATCAACTATTGGCACTCGGAGTTTTCTTGCTTCTTTTTTTTGCGCTAATGTAGAATACCCTCTTTTATACAAAACCGCTTTTGCTCCAATGCTTCGCGCAGCTTTTACTTGTTCTATTGAATCTTCAAACAAAACTATTTTGCTCAAAGGTTTTCCACTTCTTCTAGAAATTTCTTTTAATTGTTCTCTTTTGTCTTTTGAAAAATCAACTGCTAAAACGTGGTCTTCTGCAATATTAATTCCATACCTTAAAAGTAATTCTAAAGTTGATTTTTTATCTTTTGTTGTAGCAATATAAAATTCATTTTGCCGTCTTACTTTTTTAATAAATTTTGCAATCTTTGGAAAAGATTTGTTTAATCTAGCCCACCGAACTGGATCTTCTCGAACCATTTTTTCTCGATGTTGAATATATTTTTCATTAAAGGGGCCTGTTCGCAAAGCATCTTTTGCAAATGCTGAATTCATTTGTTCTTGAGTAAGTTGGTTAAAATTAATATTTGGGTTTTCTTCAATCAAACGCATCACTGTAAAAAAATGATCTCTTTTTGTAATCAAAGGTCTTGCTTCTAAAAATTGTTTTTCAACTTTTGGCGAAGGTTTTACTTTCCCCCCAATATCTGGCCAAGTCTTCATTGTTTGAATGTAACACTCGTGAGCCGTATCTCCAATTGTTCCATCTACATCAAAAGCAACTACTCCTCGCTTTTCAGAATTTGCTTCTCTTCGCACACTTCGTGAAAGTTTAGCCATATCAAATTACCTATTTTGAAGATTATATTTCTTGCCCTTCTTCTTTGAGAGTGTCTTATCCCGATATAATGTCCGCTCTAAGAAATTAACGGCACCACCATCTTTTGGTGAAAGTATGGCGGTGCTTAATCAACGTAAGATACGATGGATT
>Ga0268276_1001219_pt1 | contig 26318 bp, 21 predicted proteins | sample saktaG_4_FD_190145 | JGI IMG/M metagenome (GOLD analysis project Ga0268276, IMG submission 190145) | Saline water microbial communities from Sakinaw Lake, British Columbia, Canada - sak_2010_1_5_45m | ecosystem: Environmental > Aquatic > Non-marine Saline and Alkaline > Saline ... | reverse complement strand
AGCAGATTCTGGGGTTTTGTAAAATTAAGTGACGTTATGGGCAAGGCCTTTATTATATACTGGTCATGGAACGGTAGTGACCACAACGTCAGGTGGAACAGGTTTGGTAAAATCCTTCATTAAAACAATGTAATAGTAAGTTTTGAAAAGATTGAAGCTCCCCGCAACAAGTTGCGGGGAATCTCCGACTGTTTAGTAAGTTAGAAAGTATTTTCTGATAGGAAATGATTTCGTTAACGCACTTATCCCGTTTATCGGGGTAAGGAAAATTGTTATTTTTATTCGCTCGCTAACCCCGCCGCAAGCAGCGGGGAATGCACTCGCTGTTCAGTTCAATACCTTGTTGAAATAAAGTTTTATTGTGAAATTCCGATTTAATGTAAAAAGAACTTGCCATATTGAAACCCCTTGACAGAAAATCACGACTAATGGTATAGAAACATCCTCCGAAGGGTAACCGTACATATAACTATAATCAGTAATAATATGATGATTCCCTACCAAAAAGAAAAGATTGAGAACGCTATCTGTTTCTTTGCGAAGGAACATCGCAAAAAAACACGGCACACGCTTTATCAAACATTCCTTTATAAATACCTTGCGCTATTCGATTTCGGCCATCTTAAGAAATATGGTAAGCCTGCCCTCGGCCTGACATACCGAGCCATGGAAAAGGGACCTGTCCCGGACATTTATGGTAAGCGCGCGGATAAGCCATGGTCTAAGCTCTTTGTATTTCAAAAAGATCAAAATAAAAACTTCATGATAATCCCAAAAGGAACCCCCGATCTTGATTATTTCAGCCCTCGTGAAATCGAGCTATTGAATACGCTTATCGAAATTTATGCCCACTGTTTTATCAATTCCAAGCTTATGAGTGATGCAAGCCATCAAGAGATACGCGCATGGGAGAGAACATGGAAAAAGAAACAAAACGATTACATAGATTTTTCCCTTGAATTCCCAGGCAATATCTTTGAAAAATCCGAAATAGATTTGACTTTTCCGGAAGAAGTCTATCTTACCCAAAAGGGTCTTGAAAATTGCATCTAAATGTTGGTGATGTTATTTGGTGGAATGAGTTCCCATATCCAAAAGATGGAGGAATAAAGGCAAGGTGGTTCATCTATCTTGGCAGATCCTCGGTTTTTCATGCTCCTATATTTACCTACCTTTGCACAACGACAACCCAGATCGAAAAGTTTGAGTCCGGTGGCCCAAGGACGGGCCATGCATCTAAAAGATTTGACATTAAGAACTTCCCCGTTTTTGATCGGGAGTGTGTTCTCGATTTCGATGAGGAATTATACGAAATAAATGAAAATATAATTGATAGACACCGCTTTAATATTGAAATCAAAGGCTCGCTTGACGAAAATACGATGCGAAACATTTATAAACAGTTGTTAAGATCAGGAATATGCTCTAAAGTCATCCTGAGAGACATTCATGAAAGTTATAACAGGGACGGCATAACCGGCCTCAAAAGACCTTAGATTCGGATAGATGGCATTTTCGTGACGGCTAAATGAAAACATGGAGTTTGAGTATTATGGACGGAAAATCATTGAACGTGACTGAGAAAAAGCTGAACAAGCTCAAAGAAATCCTTCCCGAAGCTTTTACGGAAGAAAAAATCGACTGGGAAAAGTTACGAGCCGCTCTGGGTGAGGATCTTGAATTTAAAGACGAACGGTATGTGTTGAACTGGGCCGGAAAGTCGGATGCGTTCAGGGTTTTGCAGTCGCCAACCACGGTGACTCTTGTTCCCCGTAGGGATGAGTCCGTCAATTTCGACGGCACGGAGAACATCTTTATCGAGGGTGAAAATCTTGAAGTCCTGAAGGTTTTGCAGAAATCCTATTTCGGCAAAATCAAGATGATTTATATCGATCCGCCCTATAATACCGGCAATGACAATTTTATCTATCCCGACAAATTTTCCGAGACGAGGGAGGAATACCTGGGCAGGATCGGTGACAAAGATGAAACCGGCTACATGACCCGCGAGGGACTGTTCCGCAAAAACAGCAAAGACAGCGGACATTATCACTCAAACTGGCTCTCCATGATGTATCCACGACTCTTTCTGGCGAGGAATCTGCTGCGGGAAGACGGAGTAATCTTTGTTTCGATTGATGACAATGAAGTGCATAATCTCAGGATGATTATGAATGAGGTGTTTGGGGAGGAGAATTTTGTAGGGCAAATAACGTGGAGGAAAAGAGCTGGAAGAAGTAATGATGCAAAGTTAATGAATAATGTTGCTGAGTATTTGATATTATATAGAAAAACCGAAGCCGTTACTGATCTGAGAGAGCCTAGAAGCGAGAACTCTAATAAAGAGTATAAAAATCTTGATAATGATCCAAGAGGAGTTTGGACAAGCATTTCATATGTTAGTCAAAGAACTCGCGATGAAAGACCTAATTTATGCTATGAAATTAAGAATCCGATTACAGGTGAAATGATTGAACATCCGACCAATTCTTGGAAATATAGTTATGGACAATATGTCAAGTATTGTGAAGAAAATAGGCTATATTGGGGAGAAAAAGGAAAGCACAAATACCCCCGGTTAAAAGTTTTCTTATCTGAATTAAAGGAAGGATTAGTACCAATAAATTTTTGGGACTATAATGATTCTGGGTCAATCGATAAAGGGACAAAAGAATTTAATTCAATATCAGGTGTAAATATTTTTGCATATCCCAAACCTATTGAATTAATAAAAAAGGCTATGTTCATGGGAATGGAATCTGATGATATAATCCTCGACTTCTTTTCAGGCTCATGCACTACCGCCCACGCCGTCCTTGACCTCAACAAGGAAGACAACGGCAACCGCAAATTCATCATGGTTCAACTCCCCGAAAAATGCGATGAAAAATCGGAAGCCTTTAAAGCGGGCTATAAGACCATTGCCGAAATCGGCAAGGAACGTATCCGAAGAGTCATCAAAAAAATGAAGGAAGAGCAGGACGTTAAGTTCGACTTTGGTGACAGCAAACAAGATTTGGGTTTTAAAGTATTCAAACTCCGGGAATCCAACTTCAAAATCTGGCGCTCGAAAATAGAAACCGAATCAGAACTTACCGAACAGTTGCAGCATCATCTTGATCCGCTGGATGAACACGCGAAAACCGAAGACGTTCTTTATGAACTGCTTCTCAAATCCGGCATCCCGCTTACGGCGAAGATTGAGGACAAAGAGGGTTATTGTCTGGCAAATGACGGCGAAATCGCCCTGATGCTTGAAAAAGTGGATGAGGGTATTATCAAAAAAGTCATAGCGGAAAATCCTAATAAAGTAATTACTCTTGACAGACTTTTTAATAACAACGACCAATTAAAAACCAATACCGCATTGCAAATGAAAGACGCGGAAATAGACTTCAGGGTGGTGTAAATTATGGCAAGAGCAGATATACTTCTTAGTTTGGTACAGTCAGCCAATCGCAATGATATGGTCTCTTTTCGTAAATCTGTTGAAAGCTTAATTGCAGAAGAACGTGCTAAAAAACATAATATTCTTGCTGATAGGCTGGCTACAGCCATTACTGAAAATGGAAATAAGAATAATGCTGCCATTCGTCCCAATGGGCAGGCCAAGGATTTGGTTTTCGAAATTGTACCTCAGAAGCAATTTGATGATTTAATAATTGAAGATCAATCCTTAAAAATCTGTAAAGATTTAATAGAGGAACAACACAGAGCCGATTTACTCCGGTCTTATGGTCTTGAACCACGCAACAGAGTATTATTAACAGGTTCTCCTGGAAATGGTAAAACCAGTCTTGCGGAGGCCATCGCCACGCACTTAATGTATTCTTTCTTTGTTATTCGTTACGAAAACTTAATCGGAAGCTATTTAGGGGAAACAGCGTCACGCCTCAAGAATGTGTTTGATTATATAAGAACACGAAATTGTGTGCTTTTTTTCGATGAATTTGACACCATCGGCAAAGAAAGAGGCGACACCAAAGAAACAGGTGAAATAAAGCGTGTTGTAAGTTCTTTACTTCTTCAAATGGATAGGCTTCCAAGTTATGTGGTTGTTATTACAGCGAGCAATCACCCCGAGCTTCTTGACCGTGCCGTATGGCGCAGATTCCAATTAAGGTTAAACCTGGAAGTACCAGATAAGTCACAAATTGAACGTTTTATAAAAATGTTCACGAAAAAAACTGGTATCAGTATTGATTATAATATGAAACAACTTACTGAAATATTAGAAGGTCAAAGCTATTCTGATATAGAATCTTTTTGTACGGATGTTTTAAGACAAGCAATTTTGGATCATCAGCAGGACAATACGAAGTCTTTAGTTATTGAAAAACTAAAACAATGGCAACAAAGATTTATAACTGATAGCCGGAAAGAGGAAAAATAATATGCCAGGAAAACCTCTTTTAATATTCCCAGCACCTTCTACCACTGATAGAGTAAAGAAAAATCAGGGCTTTGGCGCTCCGTCATACCATTTCCCTGATTTTTCAAAACAAAAAGACCGACTTACGCCGCAATTTGAAACCATGCTACAGTCTTTTATTGTCGATTCAGCTGATGGACTTGAACCGGAATATGTATTGGTAATTGAGACTATTGGCCAGATTGATGATTTTCAAAGAGCGGTTCGCGCTATAGACGGTCTTGCATGGCTGGCAGAAATTGATGATGAGGCCATTGAGCCGGACGATAATTTTTTTAACCAGAGTTGTAAAATAGGAAAAAGGCTTTTCAGTAAGAAGATAGAAGAAATTAACAGCAAACAATCATCACAAATATGGAATCTGCTTCTGGAACATGGTTTTATTGAAATTGTCAGGAAAGATGGTTATTTAACAGATAAAAATATTGATGAGTTTGAGCAATTTCTACCTGCCGAATTTTCTGAACACAGCGAATCGATAATAAAGATTATAAAAGATGAATCTATAGCAAGCCTTACACAGCCATTAAGCGGCAGGCTTTTCCTTAGCATGAGTAACAGGCAGGCCATAGATAAGTTGCTCAGTTTGTGGAACCAGTGGGATTCCGGTGATAAAAAGTTGCCGAATCCGTATGGTAAATGGGCTGAAATATTTGGACAAATAAAGACAATAAGAAAATGGGATACACCGGATCGGTTAAGAGATACTGGTATTATTGATTACTGGAAAGATGAATTAGAATTAAAAAGGGGAACAGCATCAAAAATAACCTTTGAAATTGAGCTATGGTATAGAAATAACCTTGACCAAAGAAAAGAAATTGAAAATAAAGTTCGTGGACTAATTTTAACGGAAAATGGGAGCATTATAACATCCTGCACAATAAAAGAGATACGATTTCACGCCGTAAAAGCGGAATTACCTCCGGAAAATATTGAGAAAGTTCTTAAGTCTGAATACACTAAAGTATTTACCAGTAACGATGTGATGTTTTTCCGGCCTGTCGGTCAATGCAGAGTAGAAGTATCAGCTGATGGTACAGAAAGAGATTTTGAATTCGGGAATACAGTTGGTTATCCAATTGCCGCCATACTTGATGGTGTACCTTTTGCTCATCACAATCTTCTCGTAAACCGATTATTTTTGGAAGACCCTGATGATTTCGAAAGCAGCTATTCGGCAAATGCCAGACGGCATGGCACTGCAATGGCTTCGCTTGTATGTCATGGGGAACTGGATGCACAGGAAGAACCACTTACTCGACCGGTTTATTTCAGACCAATAATGAAACCCGACCCCGATGATTTTGTCAATAATCCGCCATGTGAAATTATTCCCAAAGAACATTTCATGGAAGATCTGATTGAACGTTCAGTTCGCAGAATGTTCGAAGGGGATAGCAATGTGCCCGCAGTTGCACCGACAATAAAAGTAATCAATCTTTCAATTGCTGATTCATCAAAGATGTTCTTTAATCAACTAAGTTCTTGTGCAAAATTATTAGACTGGCTTTCCTATAAACATCAAGTTCTTTTTTGTGTCAGCGCAGGAAATATCAACACCGACATTGACCTCCAAAAGAGCATCAATGAATTAAGGGCGCTCTCGAATGATGAGCTATCAACTCTTACGATGTTAAAAATCAACGAAGATATTCGTAACAGAAAAATGTTATCTCCTTCTGATTCCATAAACTCAATAACGTTAGGCTCTATTCATGCGGATAGAGCAACAGCAAATAATATCGGTAACAGATTTGACATTTTACCAAGCCAGGATCTGCCTTCGCCAATTTCTGCTCATGGATTAGGTTATAAAAATTCCATAAAGCCGGAGTTGTACATATTTGGCGGAAGACAGTTATACGATGCAAAAGATAACAATCGTTACAGGGTGTCTGATTCGGGATTGGCGCCCGGACAATGTGTAGCCACATCACCCTCAACAGGCGGTGAAATTAACAGATGCGTTTACACCAGGGGAACAAGTAATTCGACAGCCCTTGCGACACGATCAGTAGCTCAAATTTATGAGATGTTAAACTCATTAATATCTGAAACCGACCTTTTGATCGACGAAAGAAATATCGCTGTTATTCTAAAAACATTACTGGTTCATGGCTCGTCCTGGACTGAGGGCCATATTATTTTAGAAAACATATTGAAAACCGATAATTCCAGACAACTTAAAAAGACTATCGCGCGTTATCTGGGATTTGGCATGCCAAACATTCACCGTGTCCTTGAGTGCACCTCTCAAAGAGCAACAGCTATCGGATTTGGGAAAATAAAAAAGGATGATAAGCATGATTTCCGGTTTCCTTTACCACCATGTTTAAGTGGCATAAATGAAATGAGACGATTAACGATTACTCTGGCCTGGTTTAGCCCTATTAACCCAGCAAACAGAAAATATAGAAAAGCAAATCTGTCTATTGAACCTCCAAAGAATGATATAGGCGTTGATAGAATAAACGTGGATTGGCAACAAGTCAAAAATGGCACCGTGCAACACGAAGTTTTAGAGGGAAACAAAGTCGTTTCTTATCAGGATGATGATTTTTTAAAAATATCAGTGGTGTGTAGGGAAGATGCGGAAAGTCTTGATGAAGAAGTCCCTTATGGGCTTGCTGTGACATTAGAAACAGGTGAGCATATTGACTTGCCGATTTATGAAGAAATTGAGGCCAGAATAGGCATTCCTGTACAAGTTGAGGAAAAAATTCAGTGAAACTCCATTTCGACCCCAACCAGCAATTCCAGCTTGACGCCATCAATTCCATTATCGGCATTTTCGAGGGCCAGCCGTTAAACTATGGAGACTTCGGTTTTACTTTTGACTATGAGAACCAGCTGTTTCAGGAAGGCGGTGTAGGCAACCGCCTGACCATCAGCGAGGAGCAGATCATTGAAAATGTGCGGTCGGTTCAGGACAAAAACGAGCTGCCCTTTTCAGAAACGCTTGACGGCATGCACTTTTCCGTGGAAATGGAAACAGGCACAGGCAAGACCTATGTGTATCTCAGAACGATTTATGAACTGAATAAAAACTATGGTTTCAGAAAATTCGTAATCGTTGTGCCTTCCGTTGCCATCCGCGAGGGCGCGTTAAAAAACCTTGAAATCACCTTTGACCATTTCCAGAACCTCTACGACAAAATCCCGGCAAACTTTGAGGTGTATGATTCCAGGCGAGTTTCCAATTTAAGGAATTTTGCCGTCAGCAACACCATTCAGATTCTTGTCATTAATATCGATTCCTTCGCCAAGGACGAAAACATCATAAACAAGCCGAATGACAAACTGACAGGCAAAAGACCGATAGAGTTTATTCAGGCGACCTGTCCGATTGTGATCGTGGATGAACCGCAGAACATGGAAACGGACATCAGGAAAAAGGCCATTTACAACCTGAATCCGCTCTGCACCTTGCGCTATTCCGCAACCCATATCAGTCATTACAATATGGTCTACAGCCTCGATCCGGTAAAAGCCTATGACATGGGGCTGGTCAAGCAGATAGAAGTGGATTCCATTGTCACGGAAAACGATTTTAATGAAGCCTTTATCTGTCTTGAAAAGGTAAATGCCACAAAAACCCGTACCTCCGCGAAAATCAGGATCGATGTAAATACAAAGGGTGGGGTCAAACGCAAATCCGTGACGGCAAAGGTTGGTGATGATCTATATGAGTTGTCCAATAAAAGGGAGATGTATAAAAACGGCTATATCATCAACGGCATTGACGTTGCCGAAGGGTTTATCGAGCTTTCAGGCGGTGAAACGGTTTATGTGGGAGATGCCTTAGGCGGACTTACCGATGAGGTGATGAAGGTTCAGATAAAAAAGACCGTTGAAGAGCATTTTCTGAAAGAAAGAAAATTGAAAGAGAAAGGGATTAAGGTCCTTTCTCTGATCTTTATTGACCGGGTGGCCAATTACCGCGCCTATGATTCCGACGGCAATCCATTTAAAGGCAAGTTTAGCCGATGGTTTGAAGAGGCATATCGGGAAGTTGCCGGAAAAACGGTTTACAAGGATTTGATCCCCTTTGATGCGGAAGGTGTGCATAACGGTTACTTCTCACAGGACAAAAAAGGCAAGTGGAAGGATACAAGGGGGAATACGCAGGCTGATGATGATACCTTCAAGCTCATCATGAAAAACAAGGAGCGGCTTTTGGATACAAATGAACCATTGCGCTTTATCTTCAGCCATTCCGCTCTGCGCGAGGGATGGGACAATCCCAATGTCTTCCAGATATGCACACTGAACGAAACCCGATCCGAACTGAAAAAGAGACAGGAGATAGGCCGCGGGTTAAGGCTGGCGGTCAATCAGGACGGCAATCGAATACATGATGCCAATATCAACCGGCTGACGGTCATTGCCAATGAGTCTTACGAGGATTTTGCCAGGCAGCTTCAGGCGGAAATTGAAGAGGACTGCGGAGTATCTTTCAAGGGACGGATCAAAAACAAACGCAAAAGAGCGACTGTTAAATATCGCAAGGGTTTTGAACTGGATGAAAAGTTCAGGGAAATCTGGGACAGGATCAAATATCAGACAACCTACAAAGTCGAATATGATACTCAGGAATTGATACGAAAAGCAGCTCAAGCCATTGAGCAGATGCCTGCTACAAAAAAAGCCGTTATAAAAACAACAAAAACGGCCCTTGAATTTGATGAATCCGGCATCGTGGCTGAAATCAAGGCTTCCTATACGACCTCGCTTGACGGAGTATTCAGAATACCCGATGTGCTGTTTTACATTCAGGAAGGAACAAAGCTCACCCGTTCCACTATTCTGGAAATACTGAAAGATTCAGGCAGGATTGGCGATGTATTGATTAACCCTCAACTTTTTCTTGACAGCGTTGTTTCCGCGATAAAAGATGTTTTATACGACTTGATGATTGACGGGATTAAATATGAAAAGATGGGGGCAAAAGAGTATGAACTGCGCCTGTTTGAAGACTATGAGGTTCATATCAACTATCTGACCTTTAAAATATCCAAACAGAACAAGACCGTTTACAGCAATCTTGTACCGCTTGATTCCAATGTGGAATACGTATTTGCCAGGGAATGTGAAAGCAGGGATGACATTGAGTTTTATTTCAAGCTCCCTTTCTGGTTTAGAATCAAAACTCCAATTGGCAATTATAATCCTGACTGGGCTTTAATAAAAAAGGATGAAAAAACCGTTTATTTTGTTGCCGAAACAAAATCTGCGGGACAGGAGTTGAAAACCAGTGAAAAAAGAAAAATCAAATGCGGAGACGCTCATTTCAAAGAGTTTGACGATGTGAAATACCGGCAGGTTGCGACGGTTGGCGAACTGGATTAAACCAGCCTGATTAAAACACTTGACTCTGCATACAAAAATTGTTAGTGTTTTTTTCCTGAAAGCAGGATTTTTTCATGTTGAATCTGCTAATACCCTTTTAATTTGATCCGGAGAGGTTGAAAAGGGATGATGATAAAGATAAACATTTTTTTACAAGGAATTTATTCTGTCAGAAAAAAGCCTTCTCATACTCGTGGGAAGGCTTTTTTCTTAAATAATTTGGGAATAAGGAGATTAAAAGGATGAAAGAAAGAAAGGTAGTGCTTGACGCAGAGGGAATTGACAGATCTCTGACAAGAATTGCCTATGAAATACTTGAAAAGAATAAAGGGGTGAAAGATCTGGTGCTGGTTGGGATCAGAACGGGCGGTGTATTCCTCGCAGAAAGGCTCCGTCAAAAGATCTCCATGATTGAAGAAGTTAATGTATCTGTAGGTATTTTAGACATCACACTATACCGCGATGATCTGCTGACAACTAATAAAAAACCGATGCTGGGAAAAACAGACATCCCATTTTCACTGGACAACAAAAAAGTCGTTCTCGTCGATGATGTCCTCTTCACCGGAAGGACCATACGGGCAGCGATGGATGCACTAATAGATTTTGGCAGACCAACGCTCATTCAGCTTGCTGCTCTCATCGACAGGGGACACCGTGAACTTCCCATAAGGGCGGATTTTGTCGGCAAAAACCTCCCTTCGTCACTATGGGAAGAAGTCAGTGTAAATCTCATAGAAACAGATGGAAAGGATGAAGTTGTTATTATTGAAGAAGAAGAATAAAAAAGTGCCTAAAGTTTGAAGTGCCTAAAGTGAATTAAAGTTAAAACACATTGACTGAGGTAAAACATGAAGTTAGCAAGTAAAGATATTTTAGGTATAAAGGATCTTTCTGTAGATGAGATAAATCTTATCCTTGATACCGCAGAATCCTTCATAGAAATCTCAACAAGAAAGATCAAAAAGGTTCCCACCCTCAGGGGGAAAACCCTTGTTACTCTTTTTTATGAACCAAGCACCAGAACAAGAACGTCCTTTGAAATCGCGGCAAAGAGGCTGAGTGCGGACACTGTCAGTATTTCTTCCACCACAAGTAGCGTGGTAAAGGGAGAAACCCTCATCGATACAGCCAGAAACTTGGAAGCTATGAACCCTGATATTATAGCAATGAGGCACAGTGCTGCGGGAGCGCCGCATATGCTGTCCAGGCTGATTAAACAGTCCATAATTAATGCAGGAGACGGGGCTCATGAACATCCCACCCAGGCACTACTGGATATGATGACCATTAAAGAGAAGAAAGGAAAAATTGCCGGCATCAAGGTGGCCATTATAGGAGACATCGCCCACAGCAGAGTGGCCCGGTCCAACATCTACGGTCTCACTAAAATGGGTGCGGATGTGACAGTGGCCGGACCGATTACCATGATGCCCAGAGATATTGATAAAATGGGTGTCAAAGTTCATTACCATATAAAAGAGGCAATAAAAAACGCCGATATAATCATGATGCTAAGAATTCAGCTTGAAAGGCAGGGTGACAGTATATTTCCATCTCTTAGGGAGTACTCCAATTATTATTGCCTGAATGCTCAAAACATAAAACTGGCAAAGGATGATGTCCTTGTCATGCATCCGGGGCCTATCAACAGGGGGGTGGAAATCGCTCCTGATATTGCCGACGGTTCCTACTCGGTTATTCTCGACCAGGTAACCAACGGTGTTGCAGTAAGAATGGCTCTTCTCTATCTGCTGGCGGGGGGTAAATAATGAATATTTTACTTAAAGGAGGAAGGGTTGTCGACCCTTCACAAAATATTGATGAAGAGATAGACCTCTTGATAAAAGAGGGGAAAATTGCACGGATCGATAAAGATATTAAAAACACGACCACTGATTCAGCACCTGAGACACTCAATCTTGAGGGTAAAATCGTGCTACCGGGATTAATTGACATGCACACCCATCTGCGGGAACCCGGCTTTGAATACAAGGAGACGATTCAGACAGGTTGCCAGGCAGCGGTGGCAGGAGGATTTACCTCAATCGCCTGCATGCCGAACACAAACCCGATTAATGACAATCGATCTGTAACCGAGTTTATACGTCGACAGGCAAAGCAATACAATTTGGCAAACGTTTATCCGATTGCAGCTATAAGCAGGGGATCTGAAGGGATTACCATGACAGAATTCGGGGATTTAAAGGACGCCGGCGCTGTGGCATTTTCAGATGACGGGAAACCGGTAATGAACAGTGCCCTGATGAGGAGAGCGCTCGAATACGCCTTTTCCCTTGACATCCCGGTAATATCACACTGTGAGGATACTGCTTTATCTGCCGGTGGATTGATGAATGAAGGATTTGTATCCACGGAACTGGGACTTCAGGGAATCCCGAATATCGCGGAAGACATTATGGTAGCAAGGGATATAGCAATCGCCGATTATACGAACACTTCTGTCCATATCGCCCATGTAAGCACAGCCGGATCTGTCAGATTGATAAGGGAGGCCAAAGAAAGGGGAATAAAGGTCACCGCAGAAACCGCCCCACATTATTTTTCCCTTACCGATGAAACCTTGAATAAATATGATACCTGTGCCAAGGTATATCCCCCTTTGAGAAGTGCAGATGACGTAACGGCAATAAAAGAAGGACTTTCCGATGGCACCATAGATGCAATCGCAAGCGACCATGCTCCCCATTCCTCGATAGAAAAGGAAGTGGAATTTGAATATGCCTCCCCAGGAATGATAGGGCTGGAAACTTCACTCTCGCTCAGCCTTAACCTGGTTGCAGGGGGGATCCTCACTCTGGACCAGCTCATCTTGAAGATGAGTACAAACCCTGCCGGTATCCTGAGAATACCAAAAGGGACACTGAAGATAGGTTCCGATGCCGATATTACGATAATCGACACAGAACGGGAATGGACAGTGGATATAGACACATTCCGGTCAAAAAGCAAAAATTCTCCCTTCAACGGCTGGAAGCTTAAAGGCATGGCAGTACTTACCATCATGGGTGGAGAAATAAAGTACAGTGTGTAACTATGAAAGAAGAAAAACCAGAACAGATAAAATATCTTCAACAGCTAAAAGAGTGGATTGAACTCAAAAGGGAACTTGACATTCTTGACCTTTTCTCAATACTCCACCCGGCTGATATCGCCAATCTGATCGATCACCTGAAAGAAGAAGAAAAGATCCGCCTCTTTGCCCTGCTCGATGTTGAAAAAGCCTCCGAAGTTATCTTAGAGTTAAGCGATGTTTCGAGAGAGCAGATACTTGAAGAGATTTCCGACAAAAAACTGACCGAGATCATCGATGAAATGGAGTCGGATGACGCCGCCGATATTATCGCCGATCTCCCTGCAGAGCAGGCCCAAACGGTCCTTGAGGGAATTGAACCTGAAGACTCTGAAGATGTCAGGAAACTCCTGAAACATGAAGAGGATACAGCCGGTGGTATCATGCAGTCGGAACTTGTCAGTGTACAGGAAGGCGCCACCATCCGGGATGCGATACAGGCCGTTATCAGGGAATCGGAGGAAATCGAAAATATTTATAATGTATTCGTTGTGGACAAAAAAAACAAGCTGGTTGGAACCGTCCCCCTGCAAAGGCTCATAACGGCTAAACCGAACACTCTGATACATAAATGCATGGATGCAAACATACTGAGCGTTAATGTTGATGTTGATCAGGAAAAGGTTGCCAGGATGTTTGAAAAGTATGACCTCGTTTCTCTTCCTGTCGTTGACCATGCGAACAGACTTCTGGGAAGAATCACCGTCGATGATGCCGTCGATGTTATGGAAGAAGAAACGTCAGAAGATATTTTCAGAATAGCGGGTCTGGGTGAAGATGACAGTGTCTTCAACAAACCTATCCAATCCATAAAGAAAAGACTGCCATGGCTCTATCTAAATCTCATGACAGCACTTGTCTCTGTATTTGTAATCGGATTCTTCGAAGATACCATCAAAATAGTGGTGGTTTTAGCTGTTTTCATGCCGTTGGTAGCGGGACTCGGAGGAAATGCGGGTGGCCAGACCCTTGCCCTTATGGTCAGGGGATTAGCCCTGGGTGAGGTAACATTTGAAAACTCCAAAAAAACTCTTTACAGACAAATTCTTGTAGGAATTGCCAACGGTGTGGCTGTTGGGACTATAGTTGGTATTATAGCCTATTTTTGGAAGGGAATACCAGCACTGGGAATCGTACTGGGTTTGGCAATGGTAATCAATATCTTTGTGGGTACAATGGTAGGAACATTAATTCCTCTCGGTTTGAAATGGTTGAAGTTGGATCCGGCCCTCGGCTCCAACATCTTTGTCACAGCTTTCACAGATGCCTTTGGATTTTTTACTTTTCTCGGCCTGGCTACTATCTTTATAAAATTATTAATATAAATTGCCTATGATTCCTAAGCACAGCAAAAAGGCTTCTGCAATTGTCCTTCGCTCTTTCGACTACGGAGAATCTGACAGGATCATTACTTTTTATACAGATGACTTCGGTAAGCTTACGGGAATCGCAAAGGGAGCCCGGCGCAGCAAGAGGAGATTTCCGAATGCCCTTGAACTGTTTTCCCTCTCAAATATCCTATTCTCTATAAGAAGCGGCGGCGGGATGGCGTTGATCGAAAACTGTGATGTAATAAACCATTATTCAGGCATAAGAGCCGATCTGGAGAAAACTCTCGTCGCTTCCTATTTCGTCGACCTTACCGCTCAGTTCACATCGGAAGGCAAAAAAAACCGAAATTTGTTTCAATTACTACAAAACTCCCTTGAAATCATCGACTCCAGAAACTGCTCGGATACAATTACACGGCTTTTCGAGCTGCACCTGCTTAAACTTAAAGGATTTGAGCCGGTTTTAGACAGATGTACAATCTGCAAGACACCTGTTAACGAAATAGAAATTGCGTATCGCGCCAGGCCCCTGCTATTCAGTTTAAGCGGGGGTGGAATAAAATGTCCTAAATGCAACTCCGACAACAAACATTCTATACCAATCTCCATCGGAACTATCATGACACTCCTTATGGGAAAAGAAATGGAAATCAGCAAGATTCACCGATTAACCCTATCGAGCCAGGCAGCGGAGGAAAGCAAAAAAGTCCTTGTCAGTTTTATCCAGCATCTTCTTGGAAAAAACTTGAAATCTTTAGATGTTATCAATAAAATCAAAAGAATGAGCATTTGAAAGGAATATGGCATTATGACATTTGACGAGATTCTAAAGATAAGACGGTCTGTCCGATCGTACGATTCAAGACTCGTCAAAGAGGAAGATATAAGAGCAATATGCGAGGCGGCCAGACTTGCTCCTTCCGCTCATAACAGTCAGACTTGGCGCTTTGTTGCAGTAACGGAACGGGATCGTATCGAAAAAATCTGCGATGAAGCTATGCTCCCTATCATACGCAACAGCTGGATGAAGACTGCCCCCCTGCTCATCGTCGGCTGTTCAAAACTGGATTTTGTGACAAATAAGGTCGGAAGCTTTATAACCGGTATTGAATATTATCAGATTGATCTCGGGATAGCGATGGAACATATGGTACTTAAAGCAACCGATCTCGGTCTCGGTACCTGCTGGATAGGCTGGTTCAGTGAAAAGAAGGTTAAAGAAATTCTTGAAATACCAAAAAGCATAAAAGTCCTGGCCCTCCTGACCGTCGGGTACCCTAAAAATATTACCATCATAAAAGAAAAAAAGAGGAAGTCTCTTGAGGAAATACTCTACAGGGAAAAGTGGAGGCCGGGTTGAGGAGAATGATTTTTCAAAGCTTTTAAATAATTACAAGTTTGTAAAAAGTCTTTTCAGAGCGAATTTAAGCATTTTGGGAAAAAGATGATGGTAGTGACCGGCGTTAAGAAAATCTAACTGTTTGAGTGCATAAGCACGAGTTTTAGATTTTTAGCCGAGCAATAACAGCATCCCCAAAATGGTTCTGAGCGAAGAAAACTGACTTTTTACGAACGCGTTAGACAACAAGGAGCGAACTATGATAAAAGTAACCTGTCTGGGTGGTGCCGGATCAGTAACAGGATCCAATTATCTCGTCGAGAATTCACAAGGTAAAAAGATCCTGGTTGACTGTGGTCTCTTCCAGGGCGGAAAGCAGATAGAACAGCGCAACTGGCAAGACTGGGGCTTTAATCCAAGAGAGATAAAAACCCTCTTTCTGACACATGCTCATATTGACCACAGCGGAAGGATACCAAAGCTGGTAAAGGATGGTTTTCGTGGAAAGATAATAACCTCCCCTCCTACAGCAGAACTATGTGAAATAATGCTCCTTGACTCAGCCCATATTCAGGAAATGGATGCCGAATGGCAGACTCGAAAAAACAACAGGCAGGGTAAAAAAGGAGTACTTCCCCTTTATGCGACAAACGATGCCGAGGAAAGCCTTCAGTATCTCTCCCCTATGGAAAGGGACCAGATAATAAACGTTGAACCGGGAATAAGGGCACGCCTCAGGAATGCAGGACATATTCTTGGTTCTTCTATTGTTGAGTTGTGGATAGAGGAAGAAGCAAATAAAGAGACAAAAATCGTTTTTTCAGGAGATCTGGGAAAGCAGGATCAGCTGATTATCAAAGACCCACATGAGATTTTTACCGCAGATTATCTTTTTGTTGAATCTACTTACGGTAACCGACTGCATCGTTCCTTTGAGGACAGTAAAGAAGAACTTTTAGATGCTATCAAATACGCTGTATCACATGGTGAAAAAGTTATCATTCCGGCCTTCGCTCTGGAAAGGTCACAGGAAATACTTTACCTTCTTGGGGAATTTTACCGTGACGGTTCGCTCCCTGTTATACCTGTTTATTTAGACAGCCCTTTAGCCATCAAAGCCACACAAATCTTTCGTAAAAACAAAAAGTATTATGATGAACAGGCAAGGGCCATTGTGGACCAGGGGTTTGATCCCTTTGATATGCCCAATCTGCATTTTACCCCCACTACCGAAGAATCCATTGCCATCAACAAAAAAACCGGTCCCGCCATTATCGTCTCCGCAAGCGGGATGTGTACGGCGGGCCGCATTAAGCACCACCTCAAACATAACCTCTGGCGCCCCGGAGCAAGTATTATAATCGTAGGATTTCAAGCTCAGGGGACTACGGGAAGAAAGATAGTGGACGGAGAAAAATCAGTTAAGATCTTCGGAGAGGATGTTGCTGTAAAGGCAAAGGTTTTTACAATCGGCGGATTCTCCGCACATGCAGATCAGAATGATCTTCTGGAATGGGTAAGCCATTTCGCTGAAATCCGGCCAAAGGTTTTTGTAGTCCACGGAGAACCCACGGCGAGTGAAGAACTGGCCAGAGTAATTCATGAAAAATTTGACATGGAGGTTCATGTTCCCGGGTGGAAAGAATGCCTTATGCTTAAAGCCAGGGAGGTGGTTCAAAAAACAACCCTCGATGAGGAGCAGCCGACGGATATAAGCCAAAACATGCTGAGAGAAATAATTACTCTGGAAAAGGAAATGGAAAGACTGAAAAATCGTCTCACGGAAAAAGGGGAAGATGTAACAATCAGCGAGAATGATATGAACACAATCGAACATCTTCAAGAAGAGATCAAGAAAATTCTTCCGCAATAAGATATTGGAATAGTTGAGTTTCCCTAATTTTTATAAAGTTAAAGAGGTAACAGATCATGCATGAGAAACAGTATATTGTTGATGACCTCACAAAAAATGATACATGGAGAATGTTTAACATAATGGCCGAATTTGTGGAAGGTTTTGATGCCCTCCCCAAGGTATATCCGGCTGTAACCATTTTTGGGTCAGCCAGATCCCATTCCAATAGCACCAACTATAAAACGACAGAAAAGGTAGCTCGGCTGCTGGTAGAAAACGGGTTTAATATTATCTCCGGTGGCGGACCCGGCGTTATGGAGGCGGCCAACAAAGGAGCCGCTGAGGCCGGTGGTAAATCAGTAGGTCTCCATATTCATCTCCCAAACGAGCAGAAACCCAACAAGTATGCCAATGTTCGGCTCGATTTTAAATACTTCTTTGTCAGAAAGGTCATGTTTGTAAAATATGCCGTAGCGTATATCATTATGCCCGGGGGTTTCGGAACTCTTGACGAACTTTTTGAAGCCCTCACTTTGATTCAGACCAGAAGGATAAAACCTTTCCCTGTCATTCTTATAAATTCTGAATACTGGAAAGGCCTCAGTGATTGGATAAAGAAAACCCTGATCGGGGCAAAACATATATCAAAATCAGACATCGACCTTTTGAGACTTGTGGACACCCCGGAAGAAGCCGTCGACATAATAAAGAAAACAGTAATAGTATAATTGAGGAATACATCCCATATTTGCTTGACATGATTTTTTCGTGATGATACTTCTTCGAGATTAAATGAACAACCACGGTAGGATGCCGTATTGAACAAAGGAGGAAAACGTGACCTTTCAGGAATTAATATTATCTCTTGAAAAATACTGGGACAATAAGGGGTGTATTATACAACAACCATACGATATTGAGGTAGGAGCAGGAACCTTCAACCCTGCAACCTTTCTCAGAGCCCTCGGCCCGGAACCGTGGAATGTCGCTTATGTCGAACCTTCCCGGAGACCCACGGACGGCAGGTATGGAGAGAATCCTAACAGACTTCAGCACTACTATCAGTATCAGGTTATAATGAAGCCGTCACCATTTGACATACAGGAGCTCTATCTTGACTCCCTTAAAAGCTTTGGTATAGATCCTCTCGATCATGATATTCGCTTTGTGGAAGATGACTGGGAATCCCCTACACTGGGTGCCTGGGGTTTAGGTTGGGAGGTCTGGCTCGACGGAATGGAAATAACCCAGTTCACTTACTTTCAGCAGGTTGGAGGAATAGACCTTGACCCCATATGTGCCGAATTAACCTACGGAATTGAGCGAATCGCCATGTATCTTCAGGAGATTGATAATGTATACGATTTGGAATGGACAAAGGGCATAAAATATGGGGATGTACACCATCAGGGAGAAGTTGAATTCTCCATCTACAATTTTGAAGAAGCCGATACCGATATGTCAAGAAAGCTTTTCGATATGTATGAGGCAGAATCCATAAAAATGGCTGAGAAGAATCTGATACTCCCCGGTTACGATTACTGTCTCAAGTGTTCGCATATCTTCAACATCCTTGATGCACGGGGTGCAATAAGCGTTAACGAGCGTACCAGTTACATCGGCAGGGTAAGAAACCTGGCAAGGCTCAGCGCTGAAGGATATCTAAAGCAAAGAGAAAAAATGGGATATCCCCTTATGGGAAAGTGGAAGTAAAAAGAGATCCACAGATTACGCAGATTAAACGGATTTTTTAACAAGTGGATGTGGAAAGAGGTTTTAAAATTATGGGCAAGGAACTTCTATTAGAAATAGGAACGGAAGAGATCCCCGCCGCTTTTTTACCGAAGGCTCTCAATGACATGGACAGGATCATCCGGAACAAATTTTCCGAAAACAAGATCGAGCATGGAGAGGTCAAGACGATGGCCACACCGAGGAGACTTTTCCTCCATGTGGCTGATGTGGCGGAAAAGCAGGAAGACCAGATCATAGAAAAGCTCGGTCCGGCCAAAAGGGTTGCATTTGATGAAAATGGAAATCCAACCAAGGCCGCCATCGGCTTCGCCAGAGGGCAAGGTATAGATATATCGGACACTGAAACAATAACAACAGAAAAGGGTGAATACATCTGCGCCAGAAAAAAAATTGCCGGGGAAGAGACAAAAAGCATACTCCCCGATCTTCTCGTTAAATTTATAACATCCATACCTTTTAAAAAGTCTATGCGGTGGTCAAACCTGGACATGCGTTTTGCACGGCCGATTCACTGGATACTTGCCATTTTGGAAGGAGAAATCATTCCATTTAAAATCGAAAACATATCGAGTGGCAACATGTCACGCGGACATCGTTTCATGAGTCCACAGCCCTTCGAAGTCAAAAGCTTTGATGAATATATGAAAAAAACAAGGGAGAATTTTATTATCGTTGACCCGGAGGAACGGAGAGAAATCATACTGGAAGGGGCAATACAAGCCGCCCGTGAAGTGTCCGGAAAGATTCTTGAAAACGATGATCTTCTCGAAGAGGTGACTTTTCTCGTTGAATATCCTTCCATTGTCAGGGGAAGTTTCGAAAAAGAATATTTAGAGCTTCCCAAGGAAGTTCTCACCACCTCCATGATGTCGCACCAAAAATACTTCCCCGTTACCGATGAAACGGGCAGTTTGTTACCCTATTTTATTACGGTTAATAATACCGTGGCGAGAAATCCTGCCGCTGTAGCCGCCGGAAATGAAAAGGTCATTCGTGCACGCCTTGCCGATGCCCGATTTTTCTTCGACGAAGACCAGAAGATCCCACTGGAGGAAAAACTGGAAGAACTTAAAAACGTTGTTTTTCACAGTCAGCTCGGAACTTCTTATGAAAAGGTCATGCACTTCAGGGAACTTGCTGAATATATAACAGACAAAATAAAACCCGACATAAAGGATGCAGTACACCGGACAGCAACACTCTGCAAGGCCGATCTGGAAATGCAGATGATCTATGAATTCTCGGAACTGCAGGGAATAATGGGCAGAGAATACGCTCTTATTCAGGGTGAAGATCCCACTGTTTCGAAAGCGATTTATGAACACTACCTTCCCATAGCAGCCGGAGGCGATCTCCCCGAAACAGATGAGGGAGCCATCGTAAGTATTGCTGACAAAATGGACACGATTGTCGGATTTTTCGGCATCAATTTAATCCCGACGGGAACCGCCGACCCCTATGCTCTTAGAAGACAGGCACTTGGAATTATCAATATCATCCTGGACAAACAATACCCCCTCTCTTTGGGCGATCTGATAGACAAGAGTATCGCCATCTTTGGCGACAAGCTGAAGAGGAAGCCGGAAGAGATCAAATCAGATGTCCTGGAGTTCTTCAAGGGAAGGTTTCAAAACCAGCTGATCTCGCAGGGGCACCCCTATGACGTCGTCGATGCCGTTCTCTCGGTGGATACCGGCGATATAGTAAGGGCGTACAGAAGAATTGAAGCGATGGGAAAATTCAAGTCCCATCCTGACTTTGAACCGCTGGCGATCGCCTTTAAGCGGGCAGGCAACATTATAAAGGGGTTCACAGGCGGTTCTGTCGATACCTCACTTTTCGATACGGATGAAGAAAAAACCCTCTACGATGCTTTCCTTGAAATTAAGGAGGAGGTCACGACTTGTATAAATAGCGGCAATGATCAAGATGCCCTGATCGAAATGGCCCGGCTGAGAAAACCCGTAGATGATTTTTTTGATACTGTTCTTGTCATGGCAAAAGATGAAAAGGTGAAATTCAACAGGCTCTCTCTCTTAGAAGAAATTTCCAGGCTATTCCACCGGGTCGCAGACTTTTCCAAAATAGTGACAGGTTAGCGTTTACGGCCCGAATATTCTGCAATAGATACTATTATGGTAATTAAAAAGGCCTGAATAACCAGAAGTATGCCATCAATGGGTCTCGCATACCGGAGGGCAATGGCACTGATGCCAAGTGTCGCACACAGGAAGTAAATAAAGAAAACTGCCTTTCTTCTGTCACCAAGAAGGGCATACAGCCTGTGATGAATATGGTCAGTGCCCACGTAATCAATCCATTCCCTTACTGTCTTAACTTTCCCTGTTACGATTCTTTCTACCGTTATATATGTCATATCGTATATTAATACCCAGAATATCAGAACCGGGGCTGAAAACGATACAATCCTGCTGTTATCGGCCCAATTTCCCTTAATGGCCAGAGCCGCCAGAACAAATCCAACAAAAGTACTGCCTGTATCACCCAGATATATGGAGGCAGGATTTTTAAATCCCAGATTGAAGGGCAGAAAACCAAGACAGCTTCCCGCCATTGCAATGGCAATCCATCCCATGAATGGCTGCTCAGTCTGATATGCGACAATTCCAATAAACACGGCGATAATAGTAGCGATACCCGCTGCAAGACCATCCATGCCGTCAATAAAATTCATCGCGTTTGTCAGTCCAACTATCCAGAAAATCGTGAACAATACATTTAACAAATATCCCCACATCGTGTTTAAGGGAAACAAATTCAGCACGATTCCAAAATGAACCATGACAAGAACAACACAAATCTGGACAAACAGTTTTATTTTTGCCGAGATCTCTTTCCAATCATCGGCCAGGCTGATCAGAGCAACGATGACGCCTCCTGAAAGTAACACGATCATTTTATTGTCAAGGATCATATTGAACAAAAGAGCTGTATTGAACGCAATTAAGATTGCAAGCCCCCCCAGGAGGGGCGTACTCTTTTCATGTATCTTTCTTCCCCCCGGGATATCAACAATTTCTAACTTAAGAGCTATCATTCTCATGATCGGTGTCAAGACTGCCGAAAGGGAAAGTGAAAAAAGCAATATGTAAAGCCACCTGACTCCAACTTCGATAAAATAGTTTCTTGAATATGGGAGCAAAAGTATTCCTAAAGTAAAAACAGCGCCATACCATGTCATACGTCTGTAAGAAGTTTCCAGCAAAACAAACCCCCTTATTTCTTCAACCTTTCGATAGCAGATTCTTCATAGCATCAATAATTTTTCTCACCTCATCATCACTCAAGGAAGGGTAAATGGGTATTGATACCGCTTGTTGAATAATTTCGTCTGTCACCGGAAACCCTGACAACCCCAGGTACTTATGCAGCGGTTTGAAGACCGGCCTCCTGCAATCGATCCCCTTTTTTTGCATCGCTTCCATAAATTCTGAATGGTTCCGGTCAAGCACCACGTATCTGTAATAAATGTGCTCCCTGCCTTCAGTAACTGCCGGGATCGGAAACGTCATCTCCTCTAACGCCTCGTTATAAAGACCGGCGATTTGTCTTCTTCTCTCAATAAATAACGGAAGTTTTTTCAACTGGCTTATTCCGAGTGCAGCCTGAAAATCTGTCATCTTGTAATTATACCTGACAGAATAATCCTCCTTCTCATCATAATCTCTCATATCCCTGACAGTTCTGATAAGAGCATCGTCATTAGAAAGAACCATTCCCCCTTCTCCGGTAGAAAACATCTTAGTGGCGTAGAAAGAAAACATCGAAAGGACTCCAAAACCTCCGGTATAGCCACTTTTATATCTGCTTCCTATAGACTGGGCACAATCCTCAATGACAGGAATCCCAAGCAATAATATCTCATCAATATCTGCCGGAAGGCCGAACATGTGAGGAACTATGATCGTTTTTGTCCTTTTTGTTATTTTCTTTTTTAGATCATCAACACTTATATTAAATGTAAATCCGTCTATATCTGCAACAATCGGGACGGCACCTACATACAAAACAGCATTAAGAAGGGCGGAACAGACATAACTTGGTATAATAACCTCGTCCCCCTTACCTGCTCCAAGGGCAATAAGGGAAAGATGAAGTGCCGCCGTACCGGAACTGACAGCAACACCATTTTTAACACCGACAAATGAGGAGAGGGCTTTCTCAAACCTTGCAACCTGTTCACCCTGAACAAGATGACCCGATTCAAGGACGTTCAGTACCCCCCGATAATCATCCTGATCCAGAGTTGGCTTTGAGTGGGAAATCATATATTACCTTATAATATTCCGTCAAATGTTTACGAACAACCGAAGCGGTATGAACCCCTCCGCCAGACCTACTCTTCCCTGAATTCCCCTGAATACAGCTGTTGATCTTGCAATATCAACTATTGATAATCCTTCAATATTTGTCTTTGTAACCTGCGACTCATGAGCCAGAAGGGACTCAATCTTGCCATCCATCGTATCCCTGATATCAACAAACACGGATGGAGAAAAATTTTGCGTGGTCGGCACTTCATAGAAAAGGACATTCCTTGTATATCTTGAAGCGGAGATAGCAGCCTTGTACAGTGACCTGTGGTCCTGATGGCTGTCATCACCGTAATTAACTAAAAAGAAATCCGGCTTTACTTTCTTCAAAATATTTTCGATATCAGAAACCAGTTTGTTCATGTTAGGCGATAACTGGGTATCTTCATACCCGCCCCAGATCAAATCCCTGGCTTTCAGAATTTCTGCAGATTTGGCCTGCTCTGCTTTTCTTGTTTCTGTATCTCCCCCTTTTTCACCCGTCGTCATAACCATAAGATACAGATCATGGCCGGAATTGGCATACTTCAAAAGATTGCCGGCGCAACCGATCTCAATATCATCGGGATGGGACCCTATAGCAAGTATTCTCATGATTTCCCCCTCAATATCTCAAGACTTTTTTCTCCGTGATTGTAAATTAAATCAACAACTGACATAAACGGTTCAAAATCGCCAAAAAGCTGATCATAGACGGGATGTTCGTATTCCTGAAAAATAACTTCAATACCATCATGGGCGTATTTCTCCATATCCATGTATTCCTTTCCCCCGCCTCCTGCTAAATAGACATCCGCACCAAAATGTTTTGTCAGGGCAATGAGTCTCTCATCGGGTTCTTCAGGAAACTCGCCCAACTCGGATGCAACATATATGGGTGTCGTAATACCCAGCAACTTTGCAAGCCTTTTTACAACATATATATTTAATTGAGAAATATATTGCCACTCAGACGAAAATATCTCTTCAAAAAATTTTTCAAGCAAAGACCAGAAGGGAGCCTTTTTATAATTTGAGATAATCGCCTGTCGCTGCCGATGCTGCCATCTGTCTTTATTGTTGATTCCAACCTCATTTATCAACTGTGGGAACTTGTACATGACGGGAACGGTCAGCCATTGCCAGCCGTTGGCCGTTTTAATCTTGTTCCTGTTCTGCCATTCATTCTTTTTAAATTGAACATTATCAAGCAGGACAAAAATATCTGCCCTGTCAATCTTATCGAAATAACCAAGCCAGGGCAGATATTGCGGTTGATGTACCGAAACAATCATCTTTGCTTTCCTCTCTTTTATCCCTCAAACTTCACGAAGATTGGGTTGGAAACAAGTGTACCACACCCGTGCATATCCATCCTGTAAAAAACCTTCTCGCCAGGCTTAAAATATTTATCCTCATAATCAATCTGCATAGGCAGCGTTCCTTCAAAGGTCTTAATCAGCTCTCCCGATCTTATCAATCGCACTTTTACTTTACTTTTTAAAGCCTTGGCTACTGAAAAGGAGATATTAATCCTGGGATTACCTTTCAGCACGATTTCATCACTTGAAATTCCTTTAATTCCACCATTAAGTGAACAGACAGAAAAGTCATCGAGATTAACAAGCTGCGGGTATCCGCCCCTGTAGGCATACATCTTTCCATCTCTTAGCGCTTCCATAACACCGTTCCTGCTTTTTTCTCGAAGAAGAAAAACAGTCGGGAAATTCCCCAATTTCTCTCCAGCCCCTCCTTCCTCATGATAATCGGCCGTTGCTATTCCCCAGGCAGGCCTGCTTCTCGTCCCTTTGCAATATGCAGTTAAAACCCTATCCCAGATATTCCCCGGTTCAGTAACAGTTATATTGTCACCGTAAAGAGCGGCAAACCCCGTATAACCCTCTGATTCCTCCAGCACCTCCGGATGAGGGGGCGTGTCAACCCGGATCGGCCCTACCCTCCTGCAGCCGGATGCCGTTTCGGGATAGTTCCAGAAGGTCAGACCGCCTCTCGAATTTACATAATCTATAAGAAGCTGATAAGGGGCTATTCCCTGGTCGCCATGGTACTGATCGAAAGGTGAACTCCTCAAGGGGTTCAAGTTAAAAAGAAAAGCTACACTCAAAATCAAAGAAATCACACCGGTTTTCCTCCAAAAACCTCCTTTCCTAACTAAAAAGATTGAAGCCACGATAAAAACCAGTGACAGAAGGATCCCGAAAAAAGCGGCGCGCATATACTCGGTCGAAAAATCATTGTGCAGAATCGGAAGGTTTTCATAATCTTCAGGGTTTTCCATTCCTATCGTTAAAATTCGTCTTTCATGGTTATGGGCGGTAAGATTTTTTTTGAAATATGAACCCGTCCAGTAATAAAAAGCTGCCGTCTCCGAACCGGGGATAATTATCATATCCGGATACTTTCTCTGTACTTCTCTGATTGAATCGAGATATTTTCCCGCACCCTGCTTATTGATTGAGTTTAATTCAACTTTCTTTTTAACTATATTTCTGAAAGGGGGAAGACCATATTCCATAACCATTCTATCGTGATCGTTGATAACAACAACCTCAAACCCCCTTTCCTTCGCCATTTTTACAAGGGTTTCTATATCATAAGCCCCGTCACTGAACGTACTGCGAAGATCGATGAGGCCGGCAACCTGCTGATAATCGGCACAAAAAGATTCTGTCACACAAACGGCAAAAAAGACCATTACAAAGATTATACCCAGGACCACTCCTTTAAATAAGTGAAATCTTCGTAAAATTACGTTTTCGGTCATTGCGAACTCTCCACTCTGTCATCTGGAATACTCACTCTGTCATCTCGAACGAATGTGAGAAA
>Ga0268276_1001213_pt1 | contig 26405 bp, 22 predicted proteins | sample saktaG_4_FD_190145 | JGI IMG/M metagenome (GOLD analysis project Ga0268276, IMG submission 190145) | Saline water microbial communities from Sakinaw Lake, British Columbia, Canada - sak_2010_1_5_45m | ecosystem: Environmental > Aquatic > Non-marine Saline and Alkaline > Saline ... | reverse complement strand
ATATGTAAAATTTCAATACCTTCAAGACCGTCATCCCTTTTTAGGTCCTTAATTTTTGGATTCCTGTAAAATTTAGCAATCGCATGCCCAATTTCTCCATATCCTAATACGCCGACTTTTTTATTGTTTTTGTTAGATTTCATATAATTTAAAATTACCATTTTTCAATGGTTTTTCGTGTATTGTCTCTTACTTTACTATAAATTTTATATACCCTTGACTCTAATTTAGGAGAAACCAAAGACAAAATTTCACTTCCCCAAATCCTGTATTGACCACTTACCTTATAAGCTTCTATGATTCCCTTCTTCAGCATTCTTTTCATAGTGCTTTCTGAAACTTTCAAAAAATCTCTAGCTTCTTTTGGGGTGTATATTTTATCTGATTCAATTTTTTCTACCATATAATATATGTTAAACCTTTCTCGATATGGTGTCAAGAAGGGTCAAAAGGGGTCATTGTTATTCGGGATCTTTTATTCTTTTTAACAACCATGAAGAACTTTGCACCTTGCCTCCGCCGACATTGTCGATTACGGTTATTTTAAAATCTTGGCAAGCTTTAGCCTCGCTTTCTGGTATATTATTGTAATTTCTGTCCCCGCCTTTGGCAAAAAACAATTCTGCATCCGGATATTTTTTAGCAATAGCGGCTAAGCTTTCTGCGACTGTTCTGTCTTTATCAACTGCCAAAATTACATCATCTGCATATCTTAAAGCTTTAATTATTTCTATCCTTTCCTGCTCTGGCATAAAAGGAACCGCACCTTTAATTTTTACTTGTTCATCATTGTTCACGACAACAACCAAAAAGTCGCCCAGATCTTTAGCCCCTTTTATCAAATTTATATGACCTATGTGAAGAGGGTTGAAGTATCCAGAGGTTACAACAACCTTTCTCGTTGCTTTTTGCATATATAATTTGTATTATCAGATAATATAGTACATAATCTTTTTATCATAAAATATGCCTAAAATCAACGAAAATAATAAACTTTATTGGCTATATATAGTTGGATTTTTTATAATATTAGCCCTGCCCTTGTTAGATCTTCCCCCTTGGTTTAGCCCGCCAGACTGGTCAAAGGGATTAGTTTTTAGGTCTTTGATGGCTATTATGTTTTTCGTCTTCTTAGTCACTTTAAAAATAAGAAAAGAAACGACACAAAAATTAGGGGCAACGATCCGTAATACGCTGAAAAACCCGGTTAGTTTGCCAGTTTTGGCTCTTATTTGCTATTTTTTTATAGTTCTTCTTTCAACATTATTTTCACTTAATATCACAAAAAGCCTCTGGGATACACCGGAAAGGGGTGATGGTTTTATTAATTTTTCTTTTTTAATTATTTTTTGTTTATTGGGTTTTTTATTAATAAAAAAACAAGATTGGAAAAAAATATTAGATTTTTCTCTAGTTATCGCATTTCTGGTATCTTTAATAGCTTTTTTTCAACAATTTGGAATTTTAAGCCAAATTTTTCAATCAACAACATACCGACCCGCCGCCACTTTAGGAAATCCTATAATTCTTTCTTTGTATCTTTTGTTCTTTTTTTTCTTAGCTCTTTCTTTATTTATTTCAGAAAAAAGACCTGAAGGATCCCTTATTAAAAAAAATACCTACTTATTTTTAATCTTTTTTTATTCTTTTATAATTGTTTTTATAACTCAGACAAGAGCGGCTTATTTAGGACTTTTGGTTGGATTTTTGTGGTTTTTTATGACTTACCCAATTTTAAAGGAAGAAAATAAAAGCAAGATAAAGAAAATAAAGATTGGAGCTATTGCATTTATTGCACTAGTTTTTGTTTCTTTGTTATTTATAAACAAGAATCCAAGTATTATTAGAAATTGGAACCCAATTTTTAAAGATTCGGTTAGTAGAGCTTTAACCATAACACAGGGCATAGGAGTTGATGCATCAAGAGTTGACACGTGGAAAATTGCCGGCAACGCTTTTATAGAAAGACCGTTTTGGGGATATGGGCCAAGTAATTTTTCTATTGCGTATTTAAAATACTATAATCCTGGCTCTTCATTACTAAAACATCTCACATTTGACCGTGCTCACAACTCCTTAATTGAAATTTTAATTGCCTCGGGCATTTTTGCTTTGGCATTTTATTTAATTTTATTTTTTTCAATTTTGTGGCAATTGCAAAAAATTAAAAAGGCATACCCCGTTTCTCATGGCCTACAGGCCGGGTTTTTGGCATTTTTTGTGGCTTCACTTGCTAGCATTGAGGGGTTTTCAAGTTTTTTAATCTTATTTTTATTTATTTCTTATTCATTACATTTAATTTCTCAAAACTATAAAGATCGCAACCAACTGCAACAAAACATCCAAACAAATCCGAAGACGTCTACAACAATTAAATTACCCAAACTTGCTTCTGCAATTTTATTTTTTATTCTTTTTTTATTTCTTTGGCAATACAATTTAAAACCTTTTCAAATTAATTTGAAAATAAACGCTGGTCAGTATCTTTCTGAAACAAAAGAATATGATAAATCCTTTGAAATGCTTGAACAAATCTCTAAAACCAAGAGCATCCTCTCTTCTTATTCAGATTTAATTTACACAAAAGCACTGGTAAGCATGGCCCAGCAACAACCGCAAAAACAAGTCGAAATCTCAGAAAAAATAGCTGACATTGCAGAAAAAAATTTAGAATTTAAATCCCATGATATGGGAAATTGGCTACGTCTGGGAGAGGCTCTTACTATATTGGCGAAAGAAAAAAACAACACAGAAATGGCTAAAAGAGCCCAAAATGCATTTGAAAAAGCGTGGAATTTGAGTCCTAAAAATGAAACTGTCATTTTAGCTTCATTTTTCGCAGACGTTTTTTTGAAAGACTTCTCACGCGCCCAAGAAAAATCAGTCTTTTGTCTAACAAAAATGCCAGAAACCTCAGAGTGTGTTTGGATGTCTGGGCTTCTAAAAATCTATCAAAATAAAAACGAGGAAGGAGAATTATTAATAGAAAAAGCTAAAGAAATGGGTTATTTTCTAAATTATTATTCGAACTATCCAGGCTCAAGTTCAATTGAAGAAATCCCCTTAAACCAATTATTAGATGCTTATGCCGAAAATAGAAACTATCAAAAATTGTCATCGATATATGAAAAATTAGTTGAAATAAACCCTTCTAACTTTCAATATAAGGCTTCGCTGGCATTTGTCTATAAAGAACTAAGAGAATATCAAAAAGCCAGAGAAACAGCCTTATCAATTTTAAAGACAAACCCAGAAATGGAACCACAGGTCAATGCATTTCTGCAAAATCTTTATTAAAAAATAACATAATTTACGCAAACAAAAAGTCCCGCCGAGGCGGGAACTTTTTGTTTTGTTTCACAAGAACAAATGTTTATTGCATATTGACGAATGGTGTCTTGTAATCGGTCAATGCCCAATCCTGAGTGACAGTGCTACCTGCGTCTATTTCCCAATCGATATTATCGATCTTGAAGTAAACAAGACCAGGCGCTGTTGCTCCTCTGGAGTAAGTAGCAGTCACTGTGACTGTTGCTTCACTGCCATCTGGAATGTCACTGCTTAAGGTGTTCGTAACTGCTACGGCCGAGCTTGCAAGAGTTGCAACTATACTCCCCGAAGTATCACGAACTGTGACGGTCAAATCAGCTGCTGCTATTTCATCTACTAATCCACCTTGAGCCTTTTCTCTAAAGGTAATTACAGCTGTAGCTGTGCTAAGTGATGTGTTTGTGGAATCGTAGGAATATGTAGCTGAAAGAGGCGAAGAAAGCGTGAATATTGCTCCCTTGTCATCAAGCAAGTACATAGTTCTTCCTGTAGCTGCAGAACCTGCTGAAGTTGTGCTTGACAAATCTGGCTTCTCATAAGTGATTGCGCCTGCTCCAACGGTTGCTATGGCTGTTGTCTCATCAGTTACGTCTGCTGCAAAATCATATCTAACTGATAATGACTTTGTTGCGTCTTTGGCAACCATCACAGCAAGATCGGTAAATGTTGCAGAACCTGCTGATGGTGACACTGAACCAAGCGGCTCTGAACCATCGAAAAGACTGACTGCTGTAACTTTGTTGCTAGCTGTTCCAGTAACTGAAACTACAACTTGTGTAATTTTTGAAGCTCCTGTTGTTGATTTTACATCGAATAATAACATTGAAACATTTGCTAATGGATCGACTGCGTCAACAACGATTGAACCCTCTTTTGGGGTGCTAACATTAGAGATAACTGTCAAAGTTGAACCTCCAACTGCGTCATAATCGAAAGTGAACTGTCTGTAAGCTGATGCTGTTGTAAGATGAGATGAATCTAATGTTGCAGTTGTGAATGCTCCTGCTCCATCAATTCCTCTGACTGCATCTGAACCATAAAGACCGATCCTCAACACTCTATCTGTTTCCAATCCTGTGGCTACATCGGCTTTGATTGTTAATGCTTTTGTAGTATTTGCAGGAACTTGGAAGCTGAATCCTGACAAGATTACATAGTAGTAAGTGCTATCTTTAATGACAGTGGATGCATTAACAGGATATGTACCCAACAATGTTGAACCGTCGTAAACATAAAGATTTTGTACTACTACGGCTGGGTGGTTTTCTGTACCGGATGTAGAGGTTTCATTCACTTTTAACTCTACTTTTGCACTGGAAACTGTCATATTAGAACCAATGGCTTTGATATTAACTCCCAATACAGGAACATTTGATGTTGCTGTAACGGTTGCGCTGTTAGATGGCGAAGTTGCCAAGTTTGGAATTGACAGGAATCCAACGGCTCCTGGGGTGGCTGGTGCTGCTGCACACAATGCACCTGTTATGGAGTTATAAACAGCTCCTGCAGGACATCCTGCTACTGGAGGATTTACTGGAGGATTTGCTGGTGCTCCAGCGATAAGGGCATTCAATGCTGCCATTGTTAATGGACCAACCTGATTTGCAGGTGTCATTCCTTTGGCTGCTTGAAATGCTCTAACTGCAGTTAAGGTTGCTGGACCAAAGTAAGATGTTTCCATCCCTGGTGATCCTGCTCCTGTTGCTGCTAATGTATAACCGTTGGTGTTTAAAAGGACCTGTAAGCATTTTACATCTTGTCCTGTTGAACCAACTGTTAATGTTCTGTTGAATGTTACTCCTGCGCAAGCTACAATACCTGTTGGTACTGGTGTTGCACCTCCTTGCAATGCAGCGATTTGCTGTTGCAATGAAGCTACCAAAGCCATCAAGTCTGATAATTGATCAGCTTGGGCTGGGGCTGGAGCAACTGTTGCAACCATGGCTAAAGCCAATATGGTTGTTATAATTGTTCTTTTAATACTCATTTTGTGTTTAATTTTTGTTTGTTCTTATCTAATTGAATATAAATATTAAATTAGATAAAAAGTTATTGTTATGTTTTTTTTATTTCTCGTCGGTCGACCTTTGCGCTCGCGATTCCCGACCAAATCCCGCATAGCGGGAATTGTGACGGGCCCGTCAAATTGCCCCAAAGGGCTTTTGTCGGGTTGCTCGCGACTTTACGTACTAATCACGAACTAATCTTAAGCTACGACTCTTCGAATGCTTTTTAATTGGTAATCAGTGAAAGTTACGAGTTCTCACTGAGTCAAAATTTAATTATTGATTAATTAGCAATATTGCTTCAAGTGCTTCTGAATATTTTTCCTGCTCAACCAATATTTCTGCCTGTTTTAATATATCATTTTGTTCTTCTGTTAAAGTTGTTTTGTTTAAACTCTCAATTTCTGAGCTAACAACTATTTGTGTTAGGTCCTTAGCGTCTTGGGTGGATGCAACATCTCCTGGCATACTAGCTAATGTTTTGGCAAGTACTTTCATTGCTTCCGGACTCTGAACTGGATTTTGCTTTAAGCTTTGAGTTAAGCTTTTTACAGTTACACTAATTTGTTCTTTTATAACCCCGTCTGCCTGATTTGTTAAAGATGCTGTCTGTGGAGGCACTTTTCCAGATGGCGCTAAATTATTAAGTCCAAATATTCCAACTGCTAAGAAAAGAACTACTGCGAAAGAATAGGCTAATTTTCTTGGAGCAAGTAAAAATCTTACTGCGTCCATAATCCCTACAAATCTTGCTGGCTGTGCTATGATTTGTTTTTCTGCTAAAATTTGTGACTTAAGCAAAACAGCCCATTCTTTTCTGGGTTTAATGTCTTTGAGCTTATTCAATGACTCGATAAGTTGTGCTTGTGTTATTTTTGTCATTGTATGCCTTGTATAAGTATGACGTTCCAGCCCTATGATTTGTTACAATCCTACGACTCTTGAATAATGTCTTTGAGATCTTTTATTCCCCTATGCAACATCACCCTTACTGTACCAGCTGGCTTATCCAATAGTTCGGCTATGTTGGAGATGGGCATATCATCTAAATAGTGCCAGACTATCACATCTTGGTACTCTGGTTTAAGCTTTTGTATAGAATTTTTCAGGTTGCTTATATCCGCGCTTAAAATAGCTTTGTCATGGGCGTCTGTGCCGGGGTCAACTATCTCTGGGCTAGCATCAACCGACACAACCTTTGCCCGGCCTGAGGCTCTATAATGGTCTACAACCGCATTTCTGGCTATTTGGTATAGAAAAGCACCGTTATTCTGAATTCTGAATTCTGAATTCTGAATTCTGAATTTTTCCCAGCCCTTTGTAAACACCTTTGAGGTGATATCCTCTGCCGTTTCTTGGGAATTCACCTTTAAATAGACAAACCTATATATTTTATCAATATATTGGTCGTAAATCTGACTAAATTGTTCGTTTAAGCTATCCATCTCTAGGGTTAAATATTACACTAAAAACCGATAAAAGTCAATAATTATAGGCCTATTTTGATAGGACATACCACTATATAATCGATATCCTGTCTATATATAGCATTTGTCCTATCTTGTCCTAACAAATATCAGCCTACTAAATGTTCCTCCCCACCCAATCCACCTATATCTACCTGCGCTATTTGATAAAAAACTTGATTAAAATCCCCCTTTCTCACTATTCTACCATCTTCAAGCAGTTCGTCTAAATCTCTTCTTATGGTTCTTTTTGTGACATCAGGCAATATTTTCTGTAAATCCATGACCTGAGCTTTCTCATTTTTATCCAAAAATTCAAGGATTTTTATTTGTCTCTCCGAAGTTCCAACTTTATCGTTGGCTACAGCAGATTCAAGGTCGTCTGGAGCATTATCTGCCCCTTCGCTCTCTTCGGGCACGGGGAGGACGTCTTCTTTTTCTGACTGCTCTGGCGTTTCGTCAACAACGTCTTCTGACGCAGAAACCGCATCAGGTCTCACGCCCACATCTTCAGTTGTCGGCTCCAAACTGTCTATTCCGGGCAATCTCTGCGTTAATTCCAATACTGGCTCAATTTCCTTTTTTACTTTCTCGTATTCGTTGGAAATTATAAGAAAGTTAACCGAGTTCAGCCAGCCCTGCGATTTGCCTATCCAAAGATAACCCAAAAGAATGTCTATATCCTCTAAAACCTGTGATTTTATCTTTTCTTTTTGAAAAGACATCCAACCGCTGGTTTCGTTAACCAAAATTAAATGCTCCATTATAACCAGTGCTCTATCTTTTGCCCTGTGTTTTAATGGGTCTGATTCTGGAAAAAATTCCAAAATATTATATACCGTATTTGTTAGTTTTAGAAACTTTTTATCCATATTAGTTTTTTGCCTAGTTTCTAAATTTAACAGCTAATACAACAAAAGTAAAGTACTTTTTTGTACTAAGACGTTTGTTGATTATATCACAATTATTCCTACCTTCCACCTGTGAATAACCAAAAAGGCTGGTTCGACCCAGCCTTTTTGGTTATTTGTTCGTCGCAAACTGTCCACATGCCGCCTGAATGTCATCCCCAAACCTATATCTTTGAACAAAATTCACATTATTTTTAGTTAAAATCTGCTTAAATTTTTCTACTCTTTTTGTGGGCGATGGTTCGTAAATCCCAGTTTTGTTGTATAAAATCAAGTTTAAAAAATATAGTTTTCTTGCCATCAATCTTGCCAATTCTTCTGCGCATTCGTCAGAATCATTAACATTTTTTATTAAAACATATTCAAACATTACTTTTCTGTTTGTCTTTTTTATATATTCATCAACCGCTTTTAAAACACCTTCAAGCGGGTATTTTTTATCAATGGGCATTAAAGATTTTCTTAACTCGTCATTTGGCGCATGCAAAGATAGGGCAAGGTTAGCCTGCAAGCCCTCCTCACCAAATTTTTTTATGCCTTCAATTATACCGGCTGTCGAAACAGAAATAGACCTTATGCTTATGTTAAAATAATCTTTGTTGTTTAAAATTCTTATAGATTTTAAAACATTATCATAATTCAAAAACGGCTCGCCCATTCCCATATAAGTAACGTTGGTAACGCGAGAGTTTTCTTTTTTCAAATAGCGATTAAAAAAAACCACTTGCTCTAAAATTTCGTTTGAAGTTAAATTACGCTTGAAACCCATCTTGCCAGTAGCGCAAAAAAGACATGCCAATGGGCACCCAACCTGGCAAGAAACACAGACGGTATTCCTAGCGTCGCTGTGCCTCATTAAAACCGCTTCTATCATTAATCCATCAGCTAATTTTATTCTGGCTTTTACACTATCCTCTTTCCTCGAAACCAAAACATCGGCTTTAATTTCTAATGGGCATTCTTTATTTAACTTATCCCTTAGCTCTTTTGAAAAAAAAGTTGCTTCTGACCAATCAGAAATAAAATTCTTATACACCGCCTCTCTCGCCTGCTTTAAGCGATAATCCGGCTCATTCCCCAAAATTTTCTCCAAATTACTTAAATCCATAAAACAATGTTAATTTGTTTCTTGTGAATTATCAATAGTAATTGTTTTGCTTGCGTCACTGATCTCGTTGCCGGCTTCGTCGGTAATTTTTAAATCAATTGGATAAACTCCATCCGGCAAAACATCCCCACTGCAAGAATTTTGTGTGCCAGACCAATAGCTACAACCACTACTGGGTCTAGAAATGCTTGTTGTGAAAGTCGTTGTATACCAGTATTTTTTGCCATTTATCCAAACTTCAAACTTACATGGCTCGTCTACGCTAACTTGGATTTTTACACCATTATCAGAATTAATAACAACATTATTTTCTTCTGTAGAATCTTGACCCGAAACCTGTAAAGTATAAGACAAAACACTTGGTGAGGTTGTGTCTTCAGCTGGTTCTGACTCTATTGTTGTGCCAATCGGCGGATCTGGTGAAAAAACAGATTCATTCCCATTACAATCGGTTGTTTGAACCTGAAAATTATAAGTTTTTCCATCTTCACCTTCAAAATCTCTTGCTAAATTAACTGACGCGAGGCATTCGTCAACAAAAATCGGTGCATCTGTTTGCCAATCTGAATCACCGTCTTCTTGCCATCGAAAAATATAACCAGCTACACCCGAAGGCGAAACTAATTCTGCTAAATCAGTAACTATAAAATTAATCGAAAAAGTGAGTTCTGTTTGAATCGGCTCAAGGTTAAAGCTAACTTCCGGCGGAATTGTGTCTGTCAGCTCTGGTGGAGGCGGTTCAACGTAGGCAATGTTCTGTGCCCTTGGAGTTGGAGTGTCTATCTCAAAATCAACGGAACTATCGTCTGTGTCTTGCTCTCCGCCGTCTGCTAAAACTTTTCTACCGATGCTCCTATTGTCTTCCACTGCGCCAAAACTAATTTCGTCAGAAATTTTCTCATCAGGACTTTTAATGGCTAAAAAATTATTCGGACTGAGAGTCAAATCTGATAAAGTTATATCTGCCGTGTCGTTCGACCTAGAAATAAGAAAATAACCATTTGCCAGAATTATTTTCCCCGCAAATTTGGGAGAAGAAACGAAAGAGTTATATCTATCAGAGGTTTTCCTTTGCAAATACCATCCGGTTAAATCGACATCTGTGGAATTCGGATTAAAAAGTTCAACGAACCTTTCTTCAATTGGATAAATTTGGACTTCAGAAATTAAAATTTTTGGATAATCGGTCGAAGTGGAACCTCCGCCTCCGCCGCCTACGGCAGGGTTTGGCGGAAAAACATAGGTAACGTTTTGGGCTTTTGGAGTTGGCATTTGAAGCTCGAAATCAATCGAATTAACATTAAAGTCCTGCTCTATGCCATTATTTATTTTTCTACCAATACTTTGCCCCTCGCTTGGATTTTGCGCTGGCGCTGCTTCTGGGTCGGCAGCCTGCCCAAAACCCAACTTATCGGAGATTTCTTTGTTGGGATTTTTAAATGCAAAAGAATTATTGTTTGTTATCGCGCTATCAGTAAAAACATCTGCTAAACCTAAATAATACCCAGTTCTGGCAATCAAAAAATATCCATTTGCCTCTATTGTTTTTCCAAAAAATAAACTACTTCCCGCATAAGTCGACCAACTAGTAGAGTTTGAGTTTGCTTTTCTTTGTAAATACCAACCAGTTAGATCCACTGCTTCTGCGTTTGGATTATAAAGCTCCACAAATTCTTGTTTGTCATCTTTAGCCCAAGTGGGCTGAACTTCAGAAATTAAAATTTTTGGATAAACGTCAACTTTATTTTTATCGTCTTCATCTTGTTTTTCTTCCTCATCGGCAATTTCCTCCTCTTCTTTTTGATTTTGTTCGTCAATAAGTTCTTGCACCTTTTGTGCTATAATATCTAATTTTTCTTGAATATCATCCAACTGGTCCTGAAAACTCTCGGGCTCAACAACTGGCTCAAGGGCTTCATCATCGTTTGCATCTGCTAAATCTTCTTCAAAGCTTATTTCTTCATCTGCAATATCAGGCACAAAATCTGACGCAGCCGGAATGACCTCGATGTAATTTGAAGAAATAGCTCCAGTAAAAACCTGCGAGGACAAAATGCTATCATTGGGATTTATAAAAATATCCCAAACAAAAAATCCAACAAAGCAAGTTGCCAAAAAACTCATCAAAAAATAAAAAATCTGTCTGCCCAAAAACATAATTCTTTAATTCTAACAAAAAATCGTCCGCAACAGAAGTCGGGACGATTTTTTGGTTTGCTCCTTATTTTTTTTATTTCTTTTTCTTATCCTTATCCTTTGTTTCCACAAAACTCACACAATCGCCCTGATTTTTAAAAGTTGTGCCAAAATTCTTCCAGCCGCCTTTTTTGCATTGCTCTTTGGAGGTGCGCATAGTGATTACAGCCATAGGAGGTAAGTAATCTTCTGCTTCTTCTTCAGTTAATATCTTTGTGGGGTAGATTGTCTCTGGTTGAGATTCTTTATCTTCTTTTGCTGTAAGGGTTGTCTGGCCCAAAGCCGAAGACAGATTTATTGCGCCGGTCAAATCGCTTGTAACTGGCAAGCTTTCAAAAACCTCCCCTCCTATCACTTGGTTATTGTGAATATCATCTACCTTTATTGTGTATGTTCCTGTGTCTGTGCCTTGTAAGCTTATGTTGTATGTTTGGCCTTCGTCTGTTGGCAGATAAACAAACTTATGCCTGTCCGCCGAATTGGCGGGCTCACCCCAAACCTCAAAATCTGCATTTGGAATTTCATTCATAACGCTTCCGTCGTCTGCGAAGCCCAGCTGATTGCCAAACTGATCAGTTATAAAAATATCAATCGGGCTGAAAACAGAAAAACCCTTTCCATTCAGTTGACACTGGTTTATATCTTGCGTGATTAAATCACTGCCGACATTCAAATTACTGCCAGAAATCAAATTTACAATTTCCTGCTTAATTCCGTTTTGGCTTGGCATTTTCCCGTGGTCAGAAACCAAGGCATAATATTTATTGTTTTGGTTAATTGGTAAATTTGTGGCGCTCTCTAACGGCACAGTGCCGTCGCCTGGGGTTTCTTTGGGTGTGCTATAAGTTACGGTGTCTGGGCCATAAACATTTTTTGTTCTCATCTCTACAATTTTTCCCAAAGTTCCTGCCTTGCATCCGTTAATCGCGTAAACATCTATTCCTGCAGTTCGCAAATCATAATTATCAAAATTTTGCGTATGCAGGGCTTCGGCGTTAGCCATGGCCAAGGAATTTAACGAATAGTCTTGTATCAAAAAACTTTTCGACTCACCGTAGTTTAAATTATTGTCTGAAATAATCGTATATGGGCTTTGAACATTAACAACTTCCACATAGCTTCCTTTTTCGTTATAGTATTGCTGACTCGGAAGCAAATCATAAGATGCCGGCATATTCTCTGATATCTTTTTGATTTCTGCTTCCGATAGTCCGAACGTTTGCCCAAACAACTCAAAATGAATATTAAAATTATCCCCTTGCAATAATGCCTTGACTGCTTTCGGCGCTCCTGTGTTTGGCACGCCCACAAACACGGCTTTCCCAATATGATTGTCTGTGGGATTATCCATTGCATATTCTTTCACAATCAGCCCTCCCAAACTGTGAGCTACCACGTCAACTTTATCAGCGCCGGTTTGTTGTAAGACCTCGTCAATTTTTTCTTTCACCAAGTCCGCATTAGTTTTCCCGCTAGCGTATTCTCCCGTCACCCCGTACCGCCAATCATACGGAAACATAAATAAATCCTGATTCTCTATGTACCCCTAATTTTGAAATTCATTAATAAGACCACCCGTATAGTCAAAAACGTTATAGGGATTTCTAATCATTTCATTTTTGTAAACCCCGCTATTTATTGGAGTCAAATCATTTTTGAAAGCCAAGGGATCCATAAAGTTGTCGCTTGCACTACTAAACATCCCGGGAATATTCGCCCACAGTAATTTGTTTCCCTCTTTCATCTCCGTTCCCAACAACCCTGGCACAATTAGAACAGGTGTTTTTCCTGCAACATAATTTGGATCCAAAATCGGCAAAGCGCCTGAAGAAATAACATTGTAGATTTTAGAACCACTTACAGTGAAATTAGCCTGGAGATTATTTGGATATCCGAAACTGCTAAAATCCACATTGCAACCAGGGCAATCAAATTGCTGATTTGTGTCATTGTTCCATATTACAAAATGAGTTGGACTTAAAAAACGTAAACTGAAATTTATGGTATGCGGAGGAAAATATATGGCAGGCGGATTGGTAGGATCATAATAATCGTCGCCATAAGAATTACAATCAGAATCATATAAACCAACGTATGCGGAGATGATTTGAGTTATGGGACTGTCTTGCAGTTTAAAATTAACTCGTAACAAGCCATTTATGTATTCGCTACTTTGGAAATCCTGAAAAACGTTATCAAGGTTTACCAAATAGTGACTGGCGCAAACAACCGGACCGGGAGGGCCTATGATCGCAGCAAATGACTGAAGTGGGATTAAGGCACAAAAAGTCGCTAAAAACAAAAATATGATAATTTTGTTTTTCATGGGGTTCAATTATTTTAAATTATTTTTTAGAAAATTATTATGGAAAACTAATATTTACGGTTGTTGATAATACAAAAAAAACTCCTAAGGACAACAGAAAAAATATAAAAAAGAGAATAGATAAAAGCACCTTATAGCCAATTTTGATAGATGACGTATATATTAAAATCGAGCTTATCAGCGCACCCAGACTCTGCAATAGTATAACGACTATTGCCGTTCTTCTATAGTCGGAACTTATCAAAAAATTATCGCGCAGAATGGCGGGTATATTCCCTCCCTTCCAAAAAGTATATAGGAAATTACCAACTGGGCTCCATAAAATTTCGGGGAGGGCGAACATGGCTATAAAAATCCACGTCCATATTTTTTGTATTTTTGTCATGATTATTTTGTTTATTAATTAATTTTAATGCTTATTTTATTATATAACTTTAAAACAAATTTAACACCCTTAAATACTCCAGTATTTAAGGGTGTTTTACCAAGTTTATCACATAAGTATGTCTAAACCTCATAGTCTATAATTTATTCAACCCACTTGCAACCAATATTTTTCTGCTGAGCGTACTGTTCGGCTTGCGTGATTTCTGATTTGTATTTTACATCCGGCTGGTAAAAACGCGCCACTGCTAAACCCTCTTTTACCAATTGCACATCAATGTTTGTGTCGCCAACGAAAATATATCTTAAACATCTGCCATATTGGTCTAAGTCGGTTATATCTTTTTCTAATTTTACCTGTTTTCCCAAAACCAAATCTTCGAGCCTAGTTTTTGCCGGCTGGTAGCACGGATATCCTGTTTCGTCAGCGTCCATACCAATAAGCCTAACGTGATAACCACCCCCAACAACAACTGTGTCCCCGTCAATTACTTTTGTCACAATCGTGTTGCCCTCCGCTCCACACGAGTCAGTACTTTCGACTATTCCGTTATTCCGCGGAATAACGGAATAGTCACTCGTCGTTTGATTTTGTTCCGACGACAAAGCCGTCGAGGATCCTCGATTGCCCTCGGACAATCGGGACGATCCAAAATAAATTCCGAAGCTGATAATCACGGCTCCAATTATTATTGCCCAAAAAAAATTATTCTTTGCAAAAAAAATACCCATTATTAAATAATAAAACTACGGGCAAGCAAAAAGACCATTTTTGCACGCGCCATCATCTATTTGTTTTTTAACTCCATTATAGTCAACACACCACGCTTTGGTGTTGTCTTCACTAAGCCTTGCGCAGACAACCCACCTGCTATTGTCTTGGTAACAATACTTATTTTCTGAAACTATTGAATTATAAATGTTTTTAGTAGCACTGTCGTTACAAAAAGCGCCATAATTACCATGAGATGCATAATAAATGAGACTGTTGGTTGTTAACGCATTCATGCTTTCTTCTAGGGCTACATCTCTTCCTTTTATACTATATTGCGTGATACTAGGATGTTGTTGAGTGTTGGATAGAACAAAAACAAATAAAACCGCTATAATAACAATAGCAATTATCAATCCAATAAACATAAAACCCTTAGTATTTTTCCGAAAATTATTCATTTATTAATTTTACCATAAAAAATTCAAAAATCGACTCCCGTCTCAAAGTTACCGTTGACAAATATAGACTTTATATGTTATACATTGGATAGTCCTTTTATTATCTATAAAGTAATTTCACTTTGCCATACTAGAAAGATGTTTTTAAACAAACAATTTTCTGGTGTGGCAAAACCACAATCGCGGCGAATTTGTTCTGTCTCGTGACAGAACAATAGTACCCGCCCATCGAAAGGAGACCGTTATGGCGAGAAAGATGATGACGTGGGCGCAGTTGGTGGACGTCCTGTGTGGCCTACTACAGATGGGCAAGCGCGGAGATGAGTTTGATGTGCCCCGCGATGTTGCTCAGAGGATCATTAAGGTCATCAAGGAAGACCCTGAATCCTTCCGCAACGAGTTCCTCAAGTTCTTGGCTGGCGGAGCTGGGATCGTGCGCGCCGACTGGAGGGTTACGATTGAACCCTTCGATGTGGTGAAAACCAACGAGAGATGGAGCATGTCGCCAAAAGAAAGCCTTACGGGCACTTCGGAGATAGATTTCTCCACGGCCAGTTTCATCTCTCCCCAGCCCAATGAAAACAACGTGTCATGGCTGGCCCGCCTGAAGACCGAAGGGAATGTTCCACTTGGCGCCAGCGCTTGCATGGGACTTTGGCAAGACCACCTGAGCCACCTGCGAGGCCACGACAGTGTGCTGGAAAGCATCTGGCGAGATGAACCCTTCGAAAGACTTCTGTTCATGGGCAACGTGATCAAGGACCCGAACAACTCTCATCGTGTCATGAGCATAAAAAGATGCTCCACGACTGGGGGACCGTTGGCTAACCCCAACGCGATCGGGAACTTCGCCTTAGACCCGATCCCATTATACGGGCGACCCGACCCAAAAGACATGGTCGTCGTTTACAAAACGTGAAGTCCAATGTCTGGCCTGCGAGGTTAGACCCGCCACGTTTTGAGACCCGCGTCTCAAAACCTCTGGCGGCTTTTTTTTCTTGTATGGAAACAAAAAATCGCTGTGAAAGCGATTTTTTGGCTAAACCCTAGACGCTATACCCTAAACCCTAACGCTTGACTTTTGCCAGTTTGCGGACTGGCCTCATTTTGGGAAATAATTTCGGAGAGTCAAAAATCATTTTGCCGTCTTTTTCGTCAATTAAAATGCGCGAGCCTTCGCTAATTTCGTTGGTAACAATTTTAATAGACAAAGGGTCTAAAATCAAACGCTGAATTACGCGCTTTAATGGCCTGGCACCCAAATTGGGGTCAAATCCTTCTTTCACCAAAAGGTCTTTGGCTTTTTCAGAAATATCTATCTTAATTTCTTTTCCTGCTAAACGTTTTTCAACTTTAGATAATTCTAAGTCAACAATTGTTTTAATCTGCATTTTTTGCAGATAATTGAAGATTACAACTTCGTCGATTCTGTTTAAAAACTCGGGCCTAAATGAATCTTTTAGAGTGTCCATTATTTTTTCCTTCATTGATTCTCGCTGAACTAATTCTTCTCTAGTGTTAAAGCCGATTGACGACATTTTGTTGATATAGTCGCTCCCCAAATTAGAAGTCATTATAATTATTGTGTTTTTGAACGAAACCACCCTGCCCTTCGAATCAGTTAATCTGCCATCTTCAAAAATTTGCAACAGTACATTAAAAATATCGGGGTGAGCTTTTTCAACCTCGTCTAGCAAAAGCACAGAATACGGCCTGCGCCTTACTTTTTCTGTAAGCTGGCCGGCTTCCTCGTATCCCACATATCCTGGAGGCGAACCAATAATTTTTGAAACTGTGTGACGTTCCATATATTCAGACATATCTAATCGTATCATTGCTTTTTCGTCGTCAAACAAAAATTCGGCCAAGGCCCTAGCTGTTTCTGTTTTTCCAACGCCAGTTGGCCCCAAAAATAAGAAAGAGCCCAAAGGTTTGTTTTCTTCTGAAATCCCTGCTCTCGCTCTTCTAATTGCCCTAGAAATGGCTGAAATTGCCTCATGCTGACCGATAACCCTGCGGTTTAGAGTGTCTTCCATTGTTTCTAATTTCTTGGCTTCTTCTGTAATTAAACGCATAACCGGAATTCCTGTCCAGCGTGAAACAACCTTAGCCACTTCTTCTTCTGTCACTTCTTCTTTTAAAAATCTGTGCTCTTTTTGGATTTTTATTAATTTTTGTTCTGTGGCGGCCTGCTCTTTTAGCAATTCTGGAATTCTTCCGTATTTTATTTCAGCCACTTTTTCTAAGTCTGCGTCTCTTTGAGCAATTTCTGTTTGGTAAGAAAGATTGTCTATCTTTTCTCTTATGTCTTTTATTTTATTTATCAATTCCTTCTCAGCTCCCCATTTTAACCTTAAGGCTTTTGCTTTTTCGTTTAAATCAGCTAACTCTCGGGCAATTACTTTTAACCTTCTCGCAGAGCCCTCTTCTTTTTTAAGCGCCTGCTTTTCAATTTCCAATTTCATAATTGCCTCATCAAATTTTTCCAGCTCCTGCGGGTCAGATTCAATTTCCAATCTTAACGCGCTAGCTGCCTCATCCATTAAGTCGACTGCTTTGTCTGGTAAAAATCTATCAGAAATATAACGGCTTGCCAAATCCACAGCAGCTTTAATTGCAGAATCTTTTATTTTTACTCCGTGATGAACCTCGTACTTTTCTTTTATTCCTCTCAACATTGCAGTGGCGTCTTCGATGCTGGGCTCTTGCACATAAATTGGCTGAAACCTTCTTTCTAAAGCCGGGTCTTGCTCAATATACTTTTGGTATTCTCTTGTGGTTGTGGCTCCAATTGCCCTCAATTCCCCGCGCGACAAAGCTGGCTTTAAAAGATTTGAAGCGTCAATTGCGCCTTCAGCAGCCCCAGCTCCCACTAAAGTGTGAAGCTCGTCTATAAACAAAATGTATTTGCCAGCAGACCTGGACAACTCTTTTAGCAATGCTTTAATTCTTGTTTCAAATTCTCCTCTGTATTTTGTTCCTGCAATTATGGACCCCAAATCCAAAGAAATTACTTCTTTATTTTTTAAAAAATCGGGTACATTACCCCTGGCAATTCTTTGAGCAAAACCCTCAACAATGGCTGTTTTCCCAACACCAGCTTCTCCAATCAAAACAGGATTATTTTTTGTTCTGCGGGAAATTATCTGCATTAATCGTCTTATTTCGTTATCTCTGCCTATTATCGGGTCTATTTTCCCGGCCGATGCTAAATTGGTTAAGTTTCTGGTATATTTTTCGATTACTTGAAACTTTGACTCTGGCTCAGGGTCGGTAATCCTCTGGCCTCCTCTAATTTGAGATAAAATTTTTATCGCTGCCTCATAATCAAGCTTTGAGCTTTTTAAATTATTGGTGCCATCTGCTGATGCTGCACCAGCCAAAAAATTAATTTTTTCTAAAACTTCTTTAGCTCCTGATTTTGTGTCCAGCAAAGCCAAAAATAAATGCTCAACAGAAATAAACTCATCATTCATTTTTATTGCTTCTTGCCTCGCTCTATCTAAAACTTTTGCCATATCTTGCGTAAGGTAAAACTGGCCAAATGCCTGTGGCGTTGAAATTTGAGGAATTTTTGTGATTTGGGCTTCAACTTTTTTCTTTAATGCTTCTGCGTCAACTCCAAGTTTTTGTAAAATTGTGGTTATAATGCTACCTTCTTGCGTAAGCAAAACCAAAAGCAAATGCAAAGCATCAATTTGAGATTGACCTTTTTCTTGAGCAAGCTGTTGGGCTTGCATTAAAGCGTCTTGTGCTTTGTTGGTGAAGTTAGATCCATTCATGTTTGTAATTCTATTTTAGTATATTTTGAATTATATATCAAATAGCACTCGCAAGTCAAGAGTGATAATTCAATACGTAAAATAACAGGCCCAAGGAGAGAATTCTCTCCCCTCGGGCCTCGAACTCTCTTGCGAGAGAACCTGTTGTGCTGGTCAGCCAGCGGCCTCTTGCTCGTGGGTCTCGATCCTGCGCGCCTTGCGCCTTTGTCAAGCGTGCAGTTCGGCGTTCACCTCCTTCATTCTCCGAATACAGGGCACCTCGCTGGGAAACGATTCATCCGCGATCCGGATATGCCGTTCCATGTCATCAAAGAACAGAAGAACGAAATGGTCGGGGTAGGTTCCCAAGATCATGCGAACGTGATCGCAGTCTTCTGACACTGGCCGCATTGCAGCCTCCTTCCTTGGTTAGAGGATTCGTCCAGGCTGTAGACATTCGTAGTGCCTAAGCCTTTTCCCCAGTTCGCACTTCATAGATTGCGTCATAGGACACGCCCCAAGCAATAACGCGTCCCTATCGTTGCCACTCCACTCCCTGTGGATTTCTTCGAGACACTGCCGGCATGCAGAGATCTGGTCATTTAGTACTCTGCGCGCCCACTCGATCTCGCGAGCTATCTCGGCTTTCTGGTAGGCCCTGTCAGTCTCCTCGAATGTCATGCCGTTTGGCATTTGGTGTCCTCCTCCTGTTTCGCTCGGGTGGTAATCCACGGAGGCGCAAATGGACGGCGTTCCAAATAGCAGAAACGCTTGCCATCCAGGGGGCATCTTCCTTGCTCCAACAAAAAGTCGGCAAGGAGATCCCAGTCTCTGAAACCTCGGAATCGCCACCAAAAGCACCATTTATGGCACTGACGTGCCTGTTCACGGATTGCTTCCGGCGTGTGGGGCAATCGGTCTTGCGCCGAACCTGTTCGATTAAACACGTTACTACTTCCTTGTAAATGGGCTGTTTCTCCCCCGAAGGCTTTTTTACATTAAAAAAGCCCTTTTCGGGAAAGGGGCTGATTTCGCTAACTTGTTGTCTTATAAAGTTAAACTAAATCAACCCTTTTCCTAAAAAAGGCGAAAAAGAAAAAATTCCTTTGTGCAACTATCGTTTTCATATATGCTTATAGTTTATCAGAAAATAAAATAGTGTCAAGGGTGCGAAGCGCCCGCAGACCCTTGCACCCGTTTTTCCATTATTCTGTCTCGCGAAGCGCGAGTGGCGAATAGCCACGCCCTTATTGGGCGAAGCGCTTCGCAATAGAAAATTATAAAACCAAAACCAAGCTACGTGAAACGAAATCTTTCATAAAACGGGTGGCGGGGTCAAGGGCTACGGCCTTCGCTCGCCCAAGGTTACTTCAATATCTTGTTCTTTGTCGCCCCCGCCTTGACTCGGCGAGGCAGGTCTCAGAATACGATCTAATTTTTATTTTGGTTCTCTTTGTTCTGGTAGTGGTCAAACTTATACTCAAATATGTCCGACCTCACCGGACCCACAAAAACCATATACAGCTCGCATAGAAGATATTTTATTGCGGTCTTTACCCATCCGTCTTTTTTAAACCTTCTATCGGCAAAATACACTTTAACTGACCTGATTATTCCGTAACTGGCGATTTTTTTTGCCCGTCTGCTCAAATCATGGTCTTCAGCTAATGTTATTGTTTCATCATACCCGTTTAGTTTCAAAAATAAATCTTTTTTTGCCAAAATTCCCATAGCCGCATGTGGCAACGTTTTTTCTAAACTATAGATATACCAGTTATAGAAAACATTAACAGCCATTTTGTGGACTTTTGTGCCATCTGTGGGTAACAAGCCAAAAGAAGCAAAATCTAACTTTCTAGCATTGAACTCTTCTATGGCTTTTCTAAAAAAATCTTTACCTAAAATAGAATCTGCATCTGTAAACAACAACAAATCTCCCCTTGCCACTTTTGCTCCCTCGTTCCTGGCCTTTGCCGGCAATCCTCCGGGAATTACTTTGCACCCATATTTTTTTGCTATTTCTATAGTTTTGTCTTTTGAACCGGCGTCGGCCACAATAATTTCATAATCTTTATAATCTTGATTTTTTATAGACTCTAAAAGCAGCGGCAGATATTTCTCTTCATTCAAAGTTGGAACAATTATGCTTAGCATATAAAATTTTATTTCTGAAACTTTATTTGTAATATCCTCTTTATTCCACTCTCAACATAGCAGCAATTATCTCTGCCACTTGTCCGGCCTGTTCTTTCATCAATTTATGGACTCCCCTAAAAGCACCTATCTCTTCGCGACTGACTTTTTCTCCGCGGGATCTTTTCTCAAATACCGATTCTATAATACTAACATCAATTGGAGGTAAATTAATTGGCTCACCTATATGATAAGCTGCATTTCCCTTTTTCGCTAATCCCTTCACTATACCAAGACCCTTTAAATTTGCTGAGCCACCGCCCTCAAGCGACAAAGCAGTTGGAATAATTATGGCTCCAGTTTTGTGGGCAAGATAAACAGCGCCAATTTTGGGTGATTGCGTTATTTCTTTATCTGTTCTTGGGCTGATGGCCATCCATGGAGTTTTCCCTCTCTGCATTTTTTCAGATAGTTCTTCAAAATTTTTAGGGTTAAAAACGCCGTGCCTGTTCTTCCTAGATAAAATTCCTTCTTTCTTGTAGTCAAGCGGGCTGAATTTTTCTTTGCCACCAGCCATGGCAAACAAAAATCTCCTTGGTAAATCCCTAAAGTGACCAGACTCTGCTGTAATCTGAATGTCAACTCGGTCCCCCAATGCTTTTACCGCGGCAGGAGCATCTAAGTTGGAGTTATGAGACGAAATAATTATAAACTTTGAATCTGGATTTTGTTCTTGAAAATTCTCGAGCCTATCTTTCCCATAAACAACAAATTCCTTACAAAACAACCGTACTCCAGCATCGCAGGCATTACGAAGTTCAACATCACTAGTTCTGATATTGCCAGGTTCTACATCTGGCCCTTCTTTTTTTGTAAAATCGCCCTCTATGGCGTCTGGCCTAAACATATCTATATATTTTGATATTAGCTATCTATAAATTTTATTTTTCCTGTTGTTTTCTCCTGTACGATTTAATAGCTTCTGCAACTTTTTTATATTCAGGGACGCTGATTCCTAAGCGCGCTGACTCGTAGGAGCCTCTGAAAATTTTCTGTATGAATGTTGGCTTTTTAGAAACCACCCTTTGCAATTCTCCAATGACGCTCGCGTCAGAGTAATTATCCAACAAAGAACTCACTATTGTTTTATATACAACCGATTTATTGTCATCACTTTCGGAATGATGCAATGCTCCACAAACAGACATTAAAATGTCTCTTAAATCGCGTGCTTTCTGTTCTGCTATTGGAACTCCCTTTTTATATCTGGTTTCTGGGTCAACTATTATGGGCCTGCCCTCTGGAGTTATAATCATATTAGGCAAAATAGTTTCTCCCCATGTCTTGCCCTCTCCGTGGACCGCCTCAAGTTCTGAAATTATTCTCTTTCCTATATCTAGTTTCCCCTCAAGATCAATGTTTTTGGCGAGCTCTTGGCAGGCTCCAAAATTTCCGCCTTCTTCAACGATTTCTTTATTACGGGCAAATAAATCGTGGGCATTTACGTTGGGCAAAAAGGGCATCAAAACAACATTTGGGTCGTCGTACTTTATTATAGGGATATTGCTTCTTTCTTCGAAAACCTGTTTCCATTCAGAGCTTGAGGCTTTTGACATTTTGTCTCCTGCAAATCTTTTCATTAAACCGTCAAAAAAGCGGTGAACCCGAGAAGCAGGATAGTTATAAACCGCAAAAACCTTTCTTCCGTCGTCCAATTCTATAATCCTAGTTCTTGTACTAAAATTTCTTACTTTGCTGTTATATTCCGTATGGGTCGGAGCACCTTTAGCAACCGAAGGAAGGGAAAATCGCTTTTCTCCCTTAAACTTTCTAATATCCTCTGCAAGTTTTTTGACAGTTTCTTCTGCCTCCCCCGCCTTTTCAGTTAAAAGTATCCTCCCCCCTTCATCTTTTTCTGCGCCTACAAAATCTCCGAACAGTGCGGGGTCTATCTCTTTTGCAGGAGCTTCAGATTCAGATTCAGACGACTCTGTCTTTTTCTCTGGACCATAGGCTTCCATAGCTTTTCCTCTAGCATCATCGATTCGCCCAACATTTTCTTGCGCCTCTACCTCTTCTTGTCCTTCCTCCCGTTGTTCGCGCGGTTTCTCTACATTGGGAGTTCCAAACTTCGGTGGCTCATACTTCTCGGGCACTCCTCCGAATTGTGGTAATTCTGGTTCGAATCTTTCTCCTCTCATATTTTTATTTATTATTTAATGGTTTTATTCAATAATACCAAAATTTTAGACCAAATTCAATGCAAATTAAATGCCCAAGACAGCGTTTTGGGCGTTTAATTATTAGTTGTTTTTGGATTATTCCCCTACAAATACTGCTTTGGCCTCATTCCATATCGCCGGTTGATTCTGGGTTGTTTTAAGCCAGTACCACCACGTCGCTCGCCTTAACGCCCCGCCATGGCGGGGCTAGCTCTACGGTTACAGCGAGCTCCTTCAAAACCCACTGTTTTGAATAATTTCCTACACGGGAGGAAATGCTTTCCTCCCGACCCCTCCATAGAATGGTGGCATTGGTTTTTGTAATACTATGTCTGAAATAATTTTTGGGCTTCCTGCCAAATCTGTGGTTGGTCTTGCTTCTCTTTTAACCAATACCACCATTCAGCTCCCCAGAAATAGAAAGTATCCAGACCCGTTTCTTTAGCAAACTCAACATTTTTTAAAAATAAATCTGGGTTCATTGTTTTGTATTGTTCTGACAACGGAGAATTATAAATGGGCTTCGGTCCCCACGGCTCTGCCTGAAGCTCCACACACATTACTTTTTTGTTAAACATAGTCTTAATAATGCCCGCCTTACGCGCGTAAAAAGCTGGCGAAAATGGGTAAGTGGCATAAAAATCTAGCCCATCTATGGGCAAACCATAAGTTGATGTGTCTAGCCATGCCTTCCTGTACATTGTCACCCCCACAACATCAGCCACTTTTGCAGCTTTAGTCCACAAAGATAATTCTCCTGATTCAGAAACAATAACCTGCCTTGATGGGTCAAGCGATTTTACAAGCGCTACTTCTTGTTTTATGAATTCCGCATCCTTGTCATACCAAGATGGGCATTGACCAAATTTTAAAAACGGCTCATTTTCCACCTGCCAGTAGATAATAGCTTTGTTACCTTTATATCTTTTAACAACCTCTGTTATGTAATTTAAAATAGCCTCTTTTTGTTGTTGCTCTGAAAGGCCTTGCGCCCAAGTTGGAATGTGGCATTCTGGCCAACGGCCAGACTTCATGCCCAAAACATAAATAATTTTTGCTCCATTCTGCTTTGCCTGTTGAAGTTGCCAATCAATATCTTCAAAATAAAATTTTCCTTGCACGCCCTCAACCCAATCCCATTGAGTGTGTAATTTTATATTTTTAACCCCCAGGTCATTTATAATTGCCAAAAAAGCTTGCTTCCAATCCAAACTTAAAGATTCTGCTTGCATCTGCGAGAAATCAACGCCCCAAGTTATATTTTTTGAAACCTTAGCTTTACCCATAGTAAAAAAACAAATTACAAGCAACAACAGAGCCAGAATAATTGCAAAACAAAATATTATTGCCTTAAAAAACCTTTTCATAATGCTTTACAAGTTATCAGCAACTATCTTCTCGATGTTATACGCTCCCATTTTTTCTATCTCAACAAAGCCCTGCATAGCCGATTCGGCTAAATCTCCGGAATTTAACAAATCATAAAACCACTGATGAGCATATTTGGGGTCTTCTTGGGCTGTGCCAGCCCCAACGTGCAATAGCCACCTTTTGTTAAAATCCTCTTGCGAACCGATTGTTGGGGCTATAATTATTGGAACTCCCAAGCCCGCATAAAAAGAAAGTTCCGAAGGTTTTGTCCACAAAACATCTGTTTCTCTCAGCGCTTCGTTGAAATTCTTAAAATAATCATTTGTTGTTACGCCGGAAAGTACATGTACCCAGCCGTCTAATTTTAAACCTTTAATATTTTCTGCAAAATATTTTCTAAGCTCTTCTCTCACGCCAACAGCAATAATAAACCTTAGTTTTTGGTCTTTTATTTTATCCTTTAAACTATTTATGGCGGCTAACGGTATCTCCTTTTGAGCTCCGGCTCCACCTATAGAAAACATTATTGTTAAGGGATGATTTGATTTTTCTGGAAGCTTACCCAGCTCACCCTTTATTAGAGGCGCGTACATTTCTCTATATTTTTTATTTGGGTCTAAATTTACAATGCGGTGTCTCATGTCTTCTTTCAAAATCTCTAGGTTACTGCCTATGTTTTCTTGAGGAAGCGGATATCCCGACAAAAAAATGTTTTCTGGTTTTACGCCGTAAAGTTTTAATCTATCGCGCGTCCATGTGTTAGAGGCAAAATATCTAATTTTACTTTTTTTCGGCTCTAGTGGAGCCCATGCCCTTGCTATATCGGCGTCACATATAACGCAATAAATATTGTTTTTGTATCCAAAATGTTCGGCCATAAAAGCTGGTGTGAAAAATGTGCTTACAATCGGCAAGGGATTCTTTTTAAGCCTCTCGATTAAATCTTGACCCCAACCCCTTTTAATAAAATAAAAAATGTTTTTTAAGGAGGCAACCGGACGAGACAGGTCTCTTTTGGGGTAATAACTTAAAATTCTCTGGAACCTATCTAAAATAGAAAATGCTAAATTACCTAAAACAGGGATTCTTTTGAATCTTGAAATAAACTCATATGCAGAGCGCGTCTGCTCCCAAAAACCTCTGTCTTTTTTGGGTATACCATCATAGCTATTGGCGTTTATAATTTTATCGCCGAATGCCATGCCCTTTAAAGGATATGCTGTGCGTTGATGGCCATAACCCATGTCAGCTGCCAAAACCCAGGCCGTTACGCCCTTTTTATGGTTTACAATTTTTTCACGTTTTGATGTTTTTTCCATTTTTTATTTTGTTATTACATTATACATTTTTTTGAAACTTACTAAAAGTATTCTGCGCGATATTTTTTTCTTAAACGCCAAACAGCCAAACAAATAGCGCTATAAAAAAAGGGCAACCAAACCCACGAGACACCAGAAACAATTTTATACGCCCATGGCTTAGCAAAAATATCAACCACCCATAAAAAATACGTGGTTAAAAAATAAGCTGGCAGAGATAAAATCCAGCCGAACAAGCCCCAAAATGTTCCGATTAAAGAAGACAAAAATCCAAAAAACATTACATAATAAATGACAGGCACGACCAATATGTTGGTTATTGGCGCAACAATAGAAATAATCCCAAAATTATAAATTACAATAGGCAAAGTAAAAATCTGAGCAGATATTGTAACCGTAAGCATTGTAAGTCCATTTTCATATTTTCCTTCAATCTTTTTGTTTAATAATCTTTTAGCTAAAAATTTTACAAAACCCCTGAAAATCGGCTCGCAATAAATTAAACCCAAAACAGCTAAAAACGAAAGCTGAAACCCTATATCATAAAGCAAAAGCAATGGATTGAACAAAAGCATCACAGTGGCGGCCAAAACAATTATTCTGGCCCCCATTGCCTGCCGGCCCAGCGCTTGCCCAGCTAAATAAATTAAAGCCATAATGCCAGCTCTTATTGCAGAAGCCGGCAAACCCACCAAGACA
>Ga0268276_1001212_pt1 | contig 26430 bp, 21 predicted proteins | sample saktaG_4_FD_190145 | JGI IMG/M metagenome (GOLD analysis project Ga0268276, IMG submission 190145) | Saline water microbial communities from Sakinaw Lake, British Columbia, Canada - sak_2010_1_5_45m | ecosystem: Environmental > Aquatic > Non-marine Saline and Alkaline > Saline ... | reverse complement strand
TAATTCCCAAATCCAAAGGAAAAAGTGATATTTCCACAATCATGAATATTTTTAATGCTGTGAAAAAAGGGTATCCGATTCTAATTTTTCCAGAAGGCGACACAACATTCTACGGAGAAACAAACTTTATAGAAGAATCAACCATGAAGCTGATCAAAAAAATGAAGTTGGACGTAATAACCTGTAATGTCAAAGGCGGTTATTTATCAAAACCACGATGGGCAACGGGTAAAAGAAAAAACAGACGCATTGAACTTGAGTACAAATTAGAAATCCCCAAAGATAAACTCGCAGCTTTATCATCTGAAGAGATTGGATTGATAATAAACAAAGCGTTGTATCATAACGCTTATGTTTATCAAAGAGAAAAAATGATTCCCCATCCAGGAAAACACTTGGCTGAAGGAATAGAAAATGCAGTATATGTCTGCCCTCATTGCAAGAGCATCAATACGATCGTGTCCAATGGAAATAAAATTACTTGTAGTGCATGTGAAAAGGAAGGCTATGTCGACAAGTACGGTTTTATTCATGATTTTATATTCGACAATCTGATTGATTGGAATGTGTTTCAAAGAAATTTCACAGACAAACTAAGAGCGAGCGTAATTAAAAGTTCGGGAATATTGTTCTATCTAAAGATGGAAACTGGTGAACAACAACTTGTCGGAGAAGTCGAGCTTGAATATAAAGATAATAATTTGCATATTACTGGAACTCACGAAGAAGTTCTTCCTCTCTCGGATATAATAAATGCCACAATTACTTTACGACGAGACTTGGGCTTTGCCTATGGTGATCGCCACTTCATTATTAAACTTGACAAATATAGCGCTGCATTTCTTCGCATAATGCAAGACAAATATTGATTTCTCTAAGTATCCAAAAAATCGAAATCTGAAACTTTCACTTTCAATATAAAACATCTCCTAAAGTCACACTTCCGGAGATGTTTTTTAATATTCTTTTACCAAATTCAGTTCTGAATTTCTTTTTTTACAGAAAGCGCAAACTCCTTGATTGTCTCCATCCACATCGGTATATTTATCCCTTGAGGGCATTTTGTCACGCATTTTTGACAAGCAATGCAGTTTTCTGCGCGTTTACTTTCTTCTAAGGCTTTAAAATATGAATTAAGAAATGACCATGCGTTCTTTGAAATCATATATTGATTATAGATTGCGAATACACGAGGAATATCCACTCCGACCGGGCAATCCATGCAATACCTGCAGGCTGTGCACGGGATCGTTCCGGAAGATAAATAGATTGCTATAGCTTCATTTATTAATTCGAGTTCTTTCGCGATTAGAGGTTTGAAATCTGTCATAGTCTTTAAATTATCTTTGACTTGGTCGAAATCTGACATTCCTGAAAGAACAGTCAAAACATTGGTTTTTGACGCAGCATATCTTATTGCCCAAGAGGCAATGCTTGTATTGGGGTTAAACACTTTAAGCTTCGAAGCTGCCCCATCAGTAAGAGTTGCCAACGCTCCGCCTCTGACCGGTTCCATTACAATAACTGGAATATTTTTTTTGCATACAAGTTCGTATTGTCTTTTGGCGTTTTGTAAATCCCAATCCAGATAATTCAACTGTAACTGGACAAAATCCCACTGATGTTTTTCTAGGTGGCTCGCCAACACATTGGCATTGTCGTGAAAGGAAAAGCCAAGATGTTTAATCAAGCCTTGTTTCTTGTATTCCTGCAACAAGGCAATGATATCATATTCGATGGCTTTCTCATAGTTTTCCTTGTTCATATTGTGGATAAGATAAAAATCAAAATATTCTACTTGACACTTAATTAATTGCTCAGCAAATACTTCTTTTGCTTTATCTTTTGAGGTCATCGACCACATCGGCAATTTCGAGGCCAGATAGAATGTATCTCGGGGATATTTCTTCAATACCTTACCAATGAATGTTTCCGACATGCCTTTATGATATGGATATGCAGTATCAAAATATGTAACACCATTTTGAATCGCATAATCAATCATCTCGGTTGCAAGCGTTTCATCTATTTCTTCGGTTTCATTGTTGGTGACCGGAAAACGCATGCAGCCAAAGCCCAATAAGGATACTTTTTCTGGAATATTCTTAAATTTTCTATAATGCATTGAAATCCCTCATCCCGTTTTTAATATGAATAATTATATGATTGTTGCTTTATAATGTCAACCTTTCAACAATAATACCCTATTGCAACTACCCTGTCTACCATATGATAATTCTACATAATACAACAATGCTGTTTTTCGGATTTTTAATTCATAGTATCCGCATCAATCGGCCCGCAGACTAAACTGCTTTTTTATATATTCCCAATGTTTTAATAGGATATTCCCGCGCGATCGTTTGCAGGACTCCCTCGATTTTATTCTGGCCGTTGCATGGAGAAATCATTTCAAAAAAGAAATTATAACTTCCTAAGTGGGTTTTCGTAGGTCTTGACATAATCGAAATCAAGTTGATATGTTCATTTGCGATCTTTTCAAGAATTTCAAACAGCAACCCTGGATAATCTTTTTTTGGCATCACAACAAAAGTGACTTTCACAAACCCGTCGCTTATCTTTTCTGATTTGCGTTTTTTGGAAATAATCACAAATCTTGTGAAATTTTGTTCTTCATCGGCAATGTTTTTTTGAATCGAGCGGTATTTGCATAGTGAAGTTAGATGGTTGGGGATGATTGCGCTCGTGTTGGTTTGGGATTTCAGAAACAACACAACAGTTTCAGTATTTGATTTTGTATATTCAAAAATTACTTCCTTTTGTGCTTTCAGAAATTCGTGGCATTGTCCGAATACAGCATATTGTCCAATGATTGTATGCGCTTTGGATGCATCTTCATAATTGCTAATATAGTCAAAGTGAATCGGAATAATCACTTCATCAATAATTGTCGCATCGCTTTGCAGGATTAAGTCCATATGCAGTTGAATGTATCCATCTATAGAGTTTTCCAAAGGAACCACGGCGTAATCACATTCGTCATTCAAGGCTTCGATAACATAATCTATCAAGGGAAAATACAACGGCTCTAATATCCCGGCTTCATTTTCGATATATTTCTTGTATGCCAAATCGCTGTAAGATCCTATGTCCCCCAAAATCGCTATTTTTTTCATAATACCCACCTTTTTATATTTCTATATATACTTTCCCATCAATCACAACTGTTTTGTATGTCTTTACTTGCCTGTTGTACTCATCGATTTTTAGAAAATCAGCTTTGTGTTTGTTTGAGACTTCCCCAGAAATCACTGAAATACCCAGCCTGTGTTCTTTACATGTAATAATATCTTTTTCTAGGATTCCGCTAAATAGAGAAGATCCCATGTGAGGACACTTGTCTTGAATCGCATATGGCAAATCGGCGACGACAGCTAGAAGAATCGCTCGATTATTCACAATAATTCTCATTTTTCTTTTTTGGATTAATGTCGATAATTCCGCGACAAACATGTTCATGATTTCCCTCCTAGATCCTTGAAAATTATATACATTATACTCTCATTTGCAATATATGACAATGTCATGAAAACAAAATACCAACAAACCCGTTTTGAGTATGACTTCTATATAATCAATTCTTGAGCGCTTAATAACCGATCATAATCTACACAATATTAATGTTGTCAGGTCCTAATCTTGAATAATGCATTAGATTGTCATCAATATGTCTTTTGAATGAACTTCAAAAACCAGAAAAATGTTTTCGATATTATAACTCTCTGAATTTGTAATCCCTATGATTCACTTCATAAGTTTGCATTTATCCATGGTATTTGATATTATAAGTCATGTATCGATATTCAAAAATATTTTGAGAAATGGCGGAATACTGTTTGTGGACAATCCAGAACAAAAACATCAGCGGAGAATTCGATATAAAGGCACACATCCGAAGACCTATGCGACAAAATATAAGGAACTGCAGCCAGAGAAATATGCGGAAACTGTCGCCAAAGTCATTGAAAAAGGAAACACTCCAGCAGGCATGCATCGTCCAATCTGTGTGAATGAAATTCTTGAATTTTTAAGTATTTCACCTGGACAAATCGGTTTGGATGCGACGCTTGGATATGGTGGTCACGCTCAAGAGATTCTGAAAAGTCTAGACCAAAAAGGCCGTTTGTTTGCCACTGATTCCGACCCGATTGAACTCCCTCGAACAGAAGCGCGTTTAGCGAAATTGGGCTTTGGTCCAGAGATTCTTACAATAAAAAATATGAACTTTTCTGACATTGATCAGATTGTTTCCGAATCAGGACCACTGAATTTCGTGTTGGCTGATTTAGGCGTCTCATCTATGCAGATTGATAATCCAGAAAGGGGCTTTTCATTTAAAGTAGAAGGGCCATTGGATCTGCGGATGAATCCCAAAAAGGGAATATCTGCAGCAGATCGCTTAAAAGAAATGACGCAAGACGAAATACAGGGTATGCTGATTGAGAACGCTGACGAACCTTACGCTGCAGAAATTGCCAGCGCAATTGTAGCTGAATATCAAAAGGGAATCTCCATCTCAACAACATCACAACTTCAGAAAGTCATCAAGGACGCTCTAAAATTCATTCCCCAAAGTGAGCGTGACGAAGAAATTAAAAAATCGTGTCAACGATCTTTCCAAGCGTTGAGAATCGATATCAACCATGAATTCGAAGCGCTATTTGAATTTTTGGAAAAACTTCCCTCTTCTCTCGCTGAAGGCGGAAAAGTTGCCATACTTTCATTTCATTCCGGTGAAGATCGACTTGTCAAAAAATCCTTTCAGCATTATTTCAGAGCTGGTGTTTATCGCGAAATCGCCCCTAACGTAATTCGCCCTTCGTTTGAGGAACAAAATTCCAACAGTCGTGCGCGTTCAGCAAAGTTGCGCTGGGCAATCAAGTTTTAATCGTCATACTCATCAACAATCAATTCATTACAATACAAGTCTATTTCACATATCACTTTTTCTAGTATAAAAAAGACAAACAAGCTTTCTTGTTTGTCTTTTCTTCCTATATATCATGAATGAAATGGAAAATCGAAATTTGATATCATTGATCTCAACTCGGATTACACTCCTTGCCAATCAGTCCTCCTTAAAGAATTTTATGAAGATTCGAACGATTTCCGGATCGAATTGCGTTCCGGAACATCTCAAAATTTCCACGAAGGCTTCTTCTTTTGACAATGGTTGGCGATAAGTCTTGAAGGCAGTCAAAACGTCATAGGCCTCAACAACCGCTATCACTCTTGCATTCAAGAGAATTTCTTCGCCTTTCAAACCTTTTGGATATCCCGTTCCATCCCATTTTTCGTGATGTTGTAGAACTGCATCCGCTATGTCTGAAAACGCGGACGTTGAACTCAATATTCTATATCCGGCATCGGCGTGATTTTTAATTTGAATCCATTCTCTCCTCGTCAGTTTTCCTTTTTTATACAGAACTTTTTCATCAATTGTGATTTTCCCAATATCATGCATCGCTCCAGCAATTTTCAATTTATGTATTTCTTTAGGTGGTAGATCCAGATGTATTCCCATGCTCTCGCATATTGAACTAACTCTTTTCGAATGCTCTTTTTCATTTCGATATTTGTCAAACATCGTCTTAAGGATCAATATGACAGATTTTTTTACCAACCCGCGTTCTTCTGTAGTCTTTTCGTGATTCAAGCTTATTTCTGCGCCTCTGATGATATCATTGACGTCTTCAGAGGTTTGTGTTTTTGTTTTGTGTCCAAAAGATACAGAGATGTTCAGCGTGTTCATTGGAAGATTTAATATTTGACTCTTGATCCTTTCAATCTTTTGAATCGTTGTAACTTCATCGGTTTTTAAGAGAATAAAAGCGAATTCGTCATTTTCGATTCTGGCCAAAAGGTCGCCATGATTGCGGGCTCTTAGGAATACAGATGAAAATGATTTTAGAAGTTTGTCTCCAGTATGACATCCCAAGGAATCATTTACCAATTTGAGTTTGTTTACATCACAAAAAACAATTGTAAAAGGAAGATTTTCTTCTATATCAATATTGTGAAGTTCTTCCATAAAATACAGTCGATTATTCAGCCCGGTAAATGAGTCGTGGTATTTCAAATACAGCGCTTTTTTATTCATTGCTTCTTGTTTGCTTTGATCTTGGTTCTCATTATTCTCATTTTCGTCAAATAGAATTGATGTATTTGTCTTCTCCATTTTGCCCGCCCTCACATTCACCCTAATTGATCAATAAAAGCCTATGATCTGTCATAGAATCTTAATATTTGATCGATATATCTTCTATATTTTATTCAATTATTTTTAGTAAAAACATAATTGCTCACAACTATACACTCATTATATATTAATTTGTCTGATTATCATACTTTGTTCGATATATTATCGCCGTGTGAATTCAAAAATAAAACACCTGATAAACAGGTGTAAAAAATCATGGCGGAGAAGAGGGGATTTGAACCCCTGCACCGGATTAACGATCTACTAGCTTTCCAAGCCAGCCCCTTCAGCCACTTGGGTACTTCTCCGAGTGTTATGAAATTTTCTTTAGAAAAGGCGATTACGGATAATCGCCTGTCATCTGTAGACTGGCGGAGTAAGAGAGATTCGAACTCTCGCGCCGGTTCCCCGACCTACACCCTTAGCAGGGGCGCCTCTTCGGCCACTTGAGTATTACTCCAAAAAAGCAGTTAGCCATTTTATAATACTCTAAAAATGGCTAACTGTCAATTAATTTTTAGTTGATGTATGTCTCTTTTACTTCCGGTTCTTCAGCTGTTGGTTTAGGCAACTCTTTTTCGACTTTTGGTCTTTTTTTGGTTTCTTTGGGTTTTGATTCATTTAATGCTTTTGAAGTCTCGCGATATTTGCGATATCCGCCATATCCGTCATAGCCCAAGTACAACCCGCCGGCTACCGAGATGAATAGGACAATCCATCCAAGCGTGGAAATGATATCCTTGCCAAGAATGGTCAAAACAAAAATAACTGGGCCTAAAGTAAAGCATACCATATGAAACCAGAATTTGGCAGATTCGGTTTTTTCGTCGAAATAATATAAGGATATAAAATAAATTAATCCTCTGGCATAGAAGAATACCGCCAACAAATAACCGTATATTCCTAACCAAAGCGCTTCATCTGATTTTCCAGAGAAGACTACATAGATCATGACCCCGCCCATAATCGTATCAAAGATGATTTCAATAAGATTAATTGTTCTCAATACTTCTTTTTTCAGCGTCTTCATCAGCGGGACAACTCGCAAAACCGAGAACAATACAATTGCGATTCCCGTTGTGGCGTATACAACTGCAACTTCGTATACCTTCATCAATATACCGGCCGCGAGCAAGATGGCCGCTAAAATCCATTTTATCAACCAACCGTATCCAAATTTAGATTTTCCCATTCCTATTCCCTCCTTAAGAGACTCTCTATTAAATATTATAATCCTTTTTCTCAGATTTGCAAACCGGGTAAGCACAAAATCATCTCACTATCACCACATTGTTTTTTCCTTTGTTTTTTGCACGGTACAATCCATCGTCGGAATCCTTGATATAATGTTCAAATGACTTTTGCACAAGTCTGTTGGATCCGGAGACTCCGAAACTTGCGGTAATTTTTATTTTATGTTTGTTAAAGTTAAAAACATTGTTTTCCAAAACAGAACGTAAAGTGCCGGCTAAAACAAAAGCTTCATCCGGACTTTGTTTGGGGCAATAAATGATAAATTCCTCACCGCCATATCTTGCGAATATATCTGCTTCATCAAGCTTTTCGGTGAATAGTCGTGCCATTTCAGTAAGAATATGATCTCCAGCTTGATGACCATAAATATCATTTACATCTTTAAATTCATCAAGGTCGAACATAATGAAAGAAAAGCCTTTTTTATTAACCACTGCCTCGTCAAAAGCCTCCGACGCTTTTAAGTAGAAGACTCTGCGGTTAAGGATTTTTGTAAGATCGTCATATGCAGCTATTTTCTCCATTTGAATCATTTCCCGTTTATGTTCAGTAATATCGATAAATCGTAATAGATAGCCGATATGTTTGTCGTTATGGCGATTCAAACTATCAAGCCTCACGGAGTAATATTTAATTTCTGATTTTATTTCTATGGAAGTCTCATGTTCGTTATTTTTTTCGAGATCGCTGAAAAAAGTTTCATCGACTTTATTGAAGTCTTTCAAAGTCAATATTTCTCTGAAATCCATTTTTTCGTTGTACATTTCTTTCATGGAGTTGTTGGCACTTATAAATGTTTTTGACTTGTCTAATATCGCGATTGGATAATTTGCACCTTGAAACAACTGTCTATAAGCAAAAGGCATTAAATCGAAAAATTCATATTTATAAAGCGCAAATAATGCAAGCAGTGCAAATGTGGCAGTTACAAGTGGCGACGTGTCTATCGAGGCTGTGTGAGTATTGATAAAGGTCATGATCAATATAACGAAAAAGAGCAAGGATGCGATGACGAGCGCTAAAAGATTCCGCTTATATAGAGCGTCAGATTTTCTATAAACAAGAAAATAGTTGCTTGCAGCAAGTAAAGCCATGATCATATTGAAAAACATCAAAATGTAATACATTGGTCCTTTGACAAAAATTAGTGTTGTAAATCCCGCGCCAAAATTAGTATCGGAAATGATTTCATTGGAGACAAAATACAATTTTTGGACCCACGAAGGGTCCACTCCGCTTTTCCAAGGATAAAGCATATTCGCTGCAACTGCAAGTACCGGGATTATCAGAAAAAGCCAGATTTTATTTGCAGGCAGCATTCTTATTCTTGTTCTTTGCTGGAGTGAAATAAAATACCACAACACATAGATAAATGGGATAGCCAGATATTGAATGTGGTTGAATTTCAACATCGCCGTTTCTGAATCGCTAAGAATGAACGCTCCGTAGCCAAACAGAAAAATACAGTTTGCTAGAGCTAGCAAACCAAGCAAGATGAATCCAAGCATCAATTCCCGTCTGGTTAAACTGAAGATAACCAAAACCAACAGAATAGCCCCCACAACAAAAAGCAAGGCGACCATAAGAAAATCATAACGCATAGCATTCTCCCCTTCGGGTGACTATATATGTTTAACTAATAAAACCGTTATCTGTTTTTGGATCAAGCATGGAAAGTTGTAGCCTTTTTCTATCCAAGTCAACTGATATGACCCACACTTTGACAATATCACCGACACTAACAACTTCCATCGGATGTTTGATATATCTTTTGCTCAGTTTGGAAATGTGCACTAATCCCGCTTCTTTGATTCCGCAGTCTACAAACGCACCGAAGTCGACGACATTTCTGACTGTGCCTTGCAATTCCATTCCAGGTTTCAAGTCTTCTAGTTTCAATAAATCGCTTTTTAGCAATGGTTGAGGAAATTGATCCCGAAGATCTCTTGTAGGAGCGATAAAAGCATCAAGTAAATCATTTAAAGTAATTGGATGGATGTTGAGAGCCTTTGCAAGTTGTCCTCTGTCAAGCATGCTGATTTTGAAAATACATACCTGTCCTCCGATATCATGTGGATCTATGTTCAGGTGTTTCAATACGTTTTCCGCCAGCTCATAACTTTCTGGATGAATCGGAGTTTTATCTAAAGGATTGTCTGAATCAAGGATGCGTAAAAAACCGATAGCCTGTTCGAAAGTCTTTGGCCCGAATTGAGGTACTTGTTTTATGGATGCACGATTTTTGAACGGGCCTTTTTCTTCTCTATATTCAACAATATTGTTCGCGACATTGGCTGAGAGTCCGGAAATGAACCTAAGCAATGATGAGGAAGCCGTATTGACATTGACCCCAATTTGGTTAACTGCGGTAGAAACAACAAACTCTAAAGAATCGGTAAGTTTCGCTTGGGATACATCATGTTGGTATTGCCCGACCCCAATCGATTTTGGATCAATTTTTACGAGCTCACTCAACGGATCTTGCATCCTTCTGGCAATGCTTACCGCCGAACGTTCCTCAACTTGAAAGTCAGGAAATTCTTGTCTAGCCAGGTCAGAAGCGGAATATACGGAAGCCCCGGCCTCACTTACAATCACATATTTCAGGTCTGATTTCAAATCTTTGATCACATCGACAACGAAAGCTTCAGTTTCTCTTGAAGCCGTACCGTTACCGATGGCTATAATTTCAATATTGTATTTGTCAATCAAATACACCAATCGCTTTTTTGCAAGTTCCAGTTTTTGAGGATCAACTTTTTCCCCGATTCTGGCTTCGTGAGGGTAGATAACGCCTTTATCGATAAACTTTCCAAAAGAATCGACGACCGCCATTTTGCATCCAGTTCTGAATGCAGGATCTATCCCCAAAACCATTTTGCCTTTCAAGGGCGGCTGTAAAAGCAGCGATCTGAGGTTCTCGGAAAAGATATGGATTGCTTGGTCTTCCGCTTTATCGGTGAAATCCGTTCTGATTTCCCGTTCTATCGAAGGGCTGATCAGTCTTTTATAGGCATCGGCAATCGCATCTTCGACGAGGGGGACAACAAGGGATCGCTTGCTTCCGATGAATCTATTTTGCAAATATCCCAGAATCGGATCGACCGCTATGTTAATCTTGACGGTAATAACTTTTTCTTTTTCTGCACGGTTGATGGCCAATATACGGTACAATTTAATCGATTTCAGATTTTCTTCGTATTCATAATAATTCTTGTATGTCTGATATTCGTCGACAACATCTTTTTTCTTTGTAGTTACTAAGCTTCCGTTTTTGTATGTGTAATCTCTGATCCACTTGCGGCAATCAGCATTGTCAGAGACCGTTTCAGCGATGATGTGTTTGGCTCCAGCAAATGCTTCTTCGACATTTGGAACTTCATCATTTATATAAGGCATGGCAATCGGATCCAATTCATCAATTTCTGGGTACGTCAAAATATATACAGCCAATGGCTCCAAGCCTTTTTTGATCGCTTCGGTAGCTTTTGTTTTTTTCTTTTCTTTGTATGGTCTATAAATATCTTCCAAGTCCACAAGTTTCTCCGCTTTTTGAATGGCTTGTTTGACGTCCTCCGTCAACATGCCTTTCTCATCTATAAGCCGAATGATATCTTCTTTGCGTTTCTCAAAGTTGACTTTGTATTCATATTCTTTTTCAATTGCTCTAATATATTCTTCATCCAAAGAGCCAGTCAGTTCTTTTCTGTACCTAGCAATAAACGGGACTGTCTGTCCTTCGTTTAGCAAATCGAGGACCGCTTTTATCTGGTGCGGCTTAATATTCAGGTCTTTTGCAATCTGATTGATCAATGTTTCGTTGAAATATTCCATCTTTATCACCTATAGTCTTCTTGTCATCTATTATATTTATACCATATTTGGATAGAAAATAAAATAAAAAAACCCATTACGGGTTTTTCATTGTCTTTAATTAATCGTTGAAAGGCGCGTATGTTCCGGAATCGATTAGTTTAAGTAAAGCCACAACTTCATCGGCACCAACCACTAATTCTTCAAACTGCCCATTGGCGATTACAATGATTGTCGGAGTATACAGTGTCGGTTCAAGTATGGCGTCCAAAAACAAGTCTTTTTGAGTTTCAGTGTCAGTCATCGCGTCAGTGTTTGCGAAGAATACCATTTCAGAATCCTTGTTGATTCTGTTTGCAAGCCGCAAAGATTTGTTTTTGACCGATTCGCAAGCTACACAAGTATTAGAGTAAAAATACACAACGTAATCTTGAAGTTGAACATCTTCAGCGTCGACTTGTGTCAATATCGTTTCGTATTTTGTTAAACTTGTAAAATCTGTATATTCTCTAGTGCCAACCGCCAAATCATATATGAACGCGGCTGCTACGATCACGAATACGGTAATGATGATTCCCACGATTACCTGTAACAGTCTTTGTTCCGGTGTCGTTTTTTTGAAACCTTTTCTATATGTAGCCATATTTTCACCTCAGCAGTATAATTTTACCTAAAAAGTCCGATTAATGCAAGAACTATTTATCAACACATGAAATCTTCATTTTGCCCTGTCTTCCAGAAGACAAAAGGCCAAAGCATATTCTCTCTCGTGAGAAATGGAAAGCCAGACCTCAAGATCGTTGATTTCCGGTTTAATTAGATGTGGTCGACCTTCTTCATTATTCAAGATGACCATGTCCGTAAACGCAAAAATATAATTTGTCGACGAAAAAGCTTTTGTCAATGCTTCCTTGATGGCGAATCTTCCTGCCAAATATTCCTGTTTTCTTGATTCGGAAGTAAACGACTCGTAAATCGCCATTTCTTCGTTGCTCAAGATCTTGACAGATAATTTTGATTTGACTCTTGATATTTTGACAATATCCGTTCCGATACCTGCAATCATTTGTTTTTTTCCTCGATCATAAGTTGATTGGCCAAATCTTTAATCGCTCTAAATCTGTGATTTAATGCTGATTTGGATATTTGTGACTGATAAAATTCGATTGAGGCGTAACTTAATTCCAATAAAGTCGATTCTGGATATTTCTTGCGAAGAAATATTGCTTCCTCAATGCTTTTTGGCAATTTGTCCTTCATCTTTTTCTCGATAACCTCAATAAATTCAAGTTGTTTCTTCGCCGCATCCATCGCTTTTCTTTCGTTGGCAATATCACAGTTTATCACCCTGTTTATCGAGTTTTTGAAATCTCTTTTGATCCTGTTGTCTTCAAATGTGAAAAGGGAATTGATTGCGTCAGTAACCCGGAGAAAATCTGATATTTTTTCAGCTTCCTTTATATATACAATATAGCCTCTTCGATTCTTGGCGGTTTTTGCTTTCAAATCGAATTCATTAGCAATCTGTTTAATTACTTCCGCTTGTTTTTCCGAAAACGTCTGGATTTCCAGGTGATATGTCGAAGTGTCCGGGTTATTGATGGATCCTCCGGCGAGAAAAGCACCTCGAAGGTATGCTTTCTTACAGCATTCATTTTCAATCAATTTCGCATCTACATCTTGGAAAAACAGTCCATTTTGGTTCAGAAGTGACAATTCTGACAATATTTGTTCAGCGTGAGTGGATACTTGAACGACGTATAAATCATGTTTTTTCAGTTTCGTCTGTTTTTTGCTGATTAATGTCAATTCGATATTGAAAAGATTTTTTGTATGGCGCATCATCGTTCTGACGACGGCCAGATTGGTGGACTGGAATAAAATGCTCAATCCTTTGTTGTTTAGTTCGATCGATCCGCCAATATGAAAAAGGGCGGAAAGTTCAGCCTTGTTGCAACAGTCCAAATGTTTTAGACTGGAAAGTTCGGTTTTCACATCGGTTGAAAATGACATTCAATCACTCCAAATTTTCAAGATACTTAACTGCGCTAAGCGCCGCAATCGCTCCATCGGATATCGCGGTAACAATAAAACGGTAATCCTTCTTTGTAACATCCCCACAAGCAAAGAGCCCTTGGAAACTAGTTTTCATTTCTTGGTCTACTTTCACATACCCAGATTCGTCGACAATATCGAAGTTTTGCAGGAAGCTAGCATCCGCTTCGTTACCGGCATATATGAAAGCCCCCGATACGTTCAGTTCATAGATGCTATTGTTATTTAGATTTTGAAGTTTTATGTTTTTTAATTCGCTTTCACCGACAAACCCCAACACTTTTGTCGATAAAAGAATTTTTATTTTTGGATTATCTTTGATTCTTTGGATGATACCCTTTGTTGCAGAAAAATGGTCCAAATCGTGGATAATCGTCACGCTTTTCGCTATCTGGCTCAAATAGACGCTTTCTTCAAGAGCGGAATCTCCGCCGCCAATCACACATACATCTTCTTCTTTGAAAAAGATGCCGTCACAGACGGCACAGTAGGAAACGCCTTTGGACAATAACTGCTTTTCATTTTCCACCTGCAAGGCTTTGGGATTTGTTCCTGAAGCAATGATCAGGGATTTGCAAAGATACTCATCGTGATCAGTAGTCACTTTGAATAAATGGTTTGAAGACGTGATGTTTTTCACCAAACCCTGGGTTTCCTCGATGTCAAGGTCCCGAAGATGGTTCACCATCTTTTCTACCAGTTCTTGGGCGCTAACTTTTCCGAATCCAAGGTAATTTTCCACTTGATATGTTGAGTGTAGTCTGCCTCCCGGCGCATTCTTATCCAGTAGTATCACATTTTTGTCGGCTCTTCTGGCATATATGGCGCTCATCATTCCTGCCGGACCGGCACCGATGATGATTATATCAGTTTGTTTCACTTTGTTTTTCCTTTTTACAGCATTTGAAATCGATACTTCCCGGAACAGTCCCGTATGTCTTGTCTTTTCTTTTGAGCCGGACAAATAGCGAAATCAGGATTCCGCCCAAAATCATCAAGCCTGATGTGACGATTGCGGATTTCATGGTGATTCCAAATAATTCGAAAGTCAGAGGATCGGTTCTCATGGTTTCTATAAAAATCCGGACCGAGCCGTACCATATCAAATAAAAAGCAAAAATCTCTCCGAAATGGATTTTTTTTAGTCTTCTCAAAAATAACATGATAAAGAATCCCAAAATATTCAAGCTTGATTCATAAAAAAAAGTCGGGTGGTAAAATCCAGTCAGCGGTTCGACCGCTAAACCGTGAAGAGCTTGTTGGATATACATGTTATTGACGATGAAATTGGGAAGATGCAAAGTGAATCGTAAATAATTGTATTGTTCTTCAAGCGACAAGTTCGCAACGTTGCCCGTCATGCCTCCTACAAGTCCGCCATGTGCTTCTTGATTGAAAAAATTGCCCCATCTTCCTGATGCTTGTGCAATTATGAAGCCGATTGCCACGATATCAAGGACAAGAAATATGTCCATTTTTCTTCTTTTAGTATAAAAAATAGCACAGATTACTGCAGTCGCAAAGGCTCCGTGGATGGCAAGCCCCGCCAAGCCAAAACTGGAAAAGTCAAGCGTTCCGCTGGAAAAACCAATCGCTCTTAAAAGTGAAGGAAAAAAGCCACCATAGACAAATTGATCCCATTCAAACACGACATACCATAATCGGGATCCGAGAATAGCGACTGGGACGATCCAAAGAAATCCGTCAATCAAGTCATCTGATTTGATTTTGTGCCGCTTTGCTTCCTTGAGTCCTAAAGTTAAAGCGATGACAATACCCATCATGATGAAAAAAGAATAAAAGACAATACTTCTTCCAAAGATGGTGACAACTCTGTTGTCAAGGGTGTAAATGGCCTTTATAGTAGTGTCGTGATCGATGTCGGCATATTGCGATTCAAAAAGGCTCCAGCGGGTAAAAGTGCAGTTTTCTTTGTTCCCTGGAGCTGGGTCTGCAGGAGGTGTTATGTCACAAGCTTCATCTGTTTGACATGTTATCGACTTAAGAATCATTCCATCATAATCGACGAATTGAACTGTATAGGTATCGGAAGGCGCGGTTGTCGCAAGACACCCCGAGAGTAAAAAGGTTAAAGATAAAACAAATATTATGATTATTGCCTTGATTGCATTTTTCATTCTTCATCCTCAATTCTGGTTTTATTTAGTTTAATTTGATCATTCAACTTTTCGTTGAATTCCAGCGAGGAATGATATCCCATACTTTTCGATTTGAAATCATATGCTGCTGCCTCGACCAAAGTAGCGGTGTTTCTTGCTTCTGTAATCGGCAATACCACATATGCTATTTCCGTGTCAAATATTTTGCGTTTTTCCTGCTCGAGACCCAACCGGTCAAATTTGCGGAATTTATCCCATTTCTCAAGTTCCACAATCAATGATATTTTCTTATTTTCCCGATAGGCTTTGGCTCCGAAAAGATAAATAACATTTACAATTCCTATGCCTCTGATCTCCAAGTATTTTTTCAACAGCTCAGGAGCTTCCCCGATCACAACGCCCTTTTCTCTTTGGTATATTTCAATCATATCATCCGCGACCAACATATAGCCTCTTCTGATAAGTTCAAGGGCGACTTCGCTTTTTCCCAATCCGCTTTCACCGGTTATCATGACTCCAACGCCATTAATGTCCATCAGGACTCCGTGTAAAGATACTCTTTCAGCAAGACGGGCTTGCAGGAAAGCGAACAATTCGCTAAATAGTGACGTGGTGGAATAATTGCTTCTCAAGACAGGAATGCTGAATTCTTCCCCCAGTCGCAAAAAGATTTCCGGAACTTGAACATTCTTGGAAAAGATAAAAGCTGGAGGTTCTTTTTCAAATAGCATTCTAACTCTCACCAATTGGTCATTTTCGTTCAACCAATGAAAAAAAGTGCCTTCTTTTGAACCCATGATCTGAATTCTATCGTGTTCGTAAAAATCGAACATTCCTGCCAGTTCCAAACCCGGTTTGGACAGGCTTGGATTGTTGACTTTTCTTAAAACGCCTTTTTCACCGGAAAGGATTTCGAGTTGCATGCCTTCGATGATTTCTTGAATGGTGAGCGACAATCCCATGATGTGCACCAACCTTTACGATTTTTTTGAATTTAATAAATTAATTCTGTTAATTATTTGGATATATGCAGTTTTGAAAAACATCCGCGAAAACTGGAATATGATTACGAAAACAATCGGGTACAGGTAATTTGCAAAGGAAAACGCATTTCCCAGAATGGCAATATCTATGAGATAGAAAAAGATTAGATTCATCAGGAAAAAAATCAAACCGGAAGAATACAGGACGAGTTTCACATATCGCTTGATCATTAGCTCCTTGTAAAGTTCCTCGTACAAGGTAAACCCAAATGCAACAAGCAGATAAATGTAATCAACCCTGACTTCAGTCAATTTGAATATTTTGACAATGGCATAAAGTAAAATGAAATTCACCAAAAAACTGACAATTAGATTTATTAGTCGGTTTGAAGAGTACCTTGCGGCCAGGTCAATGCGAATCACATTGCCCGGTGCTTGTTTGTTGGATTTCTTTTGTAGCTTTTTCTCTTCTTTATGTTGTTCTTTGACGATTTCAATCAACTTTTCCAGTTCTTCGATTTCCTTGCGTAAATCTTTTTCGTCTTTTCCCATTTTAAAACCTCTATTGCAGCTGAATTTTCATACAGCATATATTTATCATAACATATGGACGCGTCATTTTCGAGCAAATTTGAGTATATATTTAAGGCGCATCTGGTAATTATTTCCTGCGCAAACCCGCCAAGATTGGTTTTAAATATTGTCCGGTATAACTATTTGCACTGTTGGCAACGGTTTCGGGTGTTCCGGTTATCAAAATCTCTCCGCCTCGATCTCCGCCTTCAGGCCCGAGATCGATAATGTGGTCAGCAACTTTGATGACATCGAGATTATGTTCAATCACGATTACGGTAGCGCCTTTGTCCACAATATTTTGTAAAACCATCAGCAAATTGACGATGTCGTGGCTGTGAAGACCGGTCGTCGGTTCATCAAGTATATATATCGAACTCTCTGTGATGCGCTTATATAGTTCGCTGGCCAATTTGACCCGTTGCGCTTCTCCGCCCGAAAGCGTTGTTGAGGATTGTCCGAGTTTGATGTATCCCAATCCAACATCAAATATCGTTTTCAAGCGATTGTGTATTTTGGGAATGTTTCTGAAAAATTCAACCGCCTCTTCTACAGTCATACTTAAAACATCAGATATGGTCTTGCCTTTGTATTTCACTTGAAGTGTTTCACTATTATATCTTTTTCCGTGGCATTCTTCGCATTCCACGTAAATGTCTGGCATAAAATGCATTTCAATTTTAATAACTCCATCTCCGGAACAGTGTTCACATCTTCCGCCTTTGACGTTGAAAGAAAATCTGCTTTTATCATATCCACGGATCTTTGCCTCTTTGGTTTGTGAGAACAGATTTCTTATTTCATCAAAAACCCCAGTGTAGGTCGCGGGATTGCTTCTGGGAGTTCTGCCGATAGCTGATTGGTCAATGTCGATGATTTTATCAAAAGCTTCATAGCCGTTGATTGTGTCGCAATCGCCGGCAACTTCATTTCTTTTTGTCAACAAGTTCACGAGGCCTTTATACAAGACATCATTGACAAGACTTGACTTGCCCGAACCGGACACACCTGTTACCACAGTCAAACAGCCGACAGGAAAATCGACATTGATATTTTTTAGGTTATTTTGTCTAGCGCCTTTGACTTGCAAGTAGCCTCGATTGTGTTTTCTTCTTTTTTCTGGAAGAGGAATAAATAATTTCCCTGACATGTATTTTCCAGTGATTGATTCCTCCGAATTGACAATCTCGCTAGGTGGTCCTGCGAAAATGACTTCTCCACCGTGCTCTCCAGCTCCGGGCCCCATGTCAACGACAAAATCAGCGTTTTCAATCATTTCCATATCATGTTCAACAACGATCATTGTATTACCCAGATCGCGCATGTCTTTCAAAGTATGAATTAACCTCAGATTGTCTCTCTGATGTAAGCCTATCGATGGTTCATCGAGAACATAAAGAACTCCGGATAGTCTGGATCCAATCTGAGTCGCAAGCCGGATTCTTTGCGCCTCACCCCCAGAAAGAGATCCAGATGATCTGGAGAGGGTCAAATAATCGAGGCCGACATTAATCAGAAAAAGGAGTCTTTCTTTAACTTCCTTCAAAATCGATCTTGCGATTTCATATTCTTTATCGGTTAGTTTTATCTTTTCAAGAAAGTCTAAAAGATGAAGCACGCTCATCGAAGTGAAATCATAAATATTTATTCCACCAACTCTTACAGACAAAGCCTCGGGATTTAGTTTCTTTCCATGACACACTTCGCAGTGTATGTCATTCATCATTGTCTCGATCCAGTCTCTAATCATCCTCGATGTTGTCTCGAGATATCTTCTTTCCAGACTCTTGATGATGCCTTCGTATGCTCTTACAGATTGATGTGTGTAATCGCTTGACTTTGATTTGAATTCAAAACTGATTGGTTTGTCAATCCCATAAAGAATGATATCCTGTTCTTCTTTGGATAAGTCTCGATATGGTTTGTGAATATCGATTTTTTGTGACTTGCACATCTGAATGACTTGCTGGAGATATATCGATTCTGTATTGGCGTATTTGTCAAAGACGCCCTCGGAAATAGACTTCTCTGGATATGGAATCAACAGGTTTGGATCAATCTTTCTTTTGAATCCCAATCCCGAACATTCCGGACAGGCTCCAAAAGGTGAATTGAACGAAAATAGTCTGGGCTCTAGTTGACTGATTGTGAAACCACAGATTGGACAACTGAAGTGTTCACTGAAAAGGATCTCTTCCTCATCCAATAATACTTTCACAAGACCATCAGATAATTTTGAAGCAGTCTCAAGCGAATCATAAAGTCTTGATCTGATTTCCGGCTTGACGACGATTCGGTCGATGACAACATCAATATCCGAGCGTTTGTTTTTTTCTAGATCGATATCGCTGTCAAGTTCGATAAATTCATGATTAAGTCTAACTCTTGTATAACCTTCTTTTCGAAGTTCTTCAATCGTTTTTTCATGAGTGCCTTTTTTTCCTCTTACTATCGGAGACATGATCACGGCCTTGGACCCGACTCTTTCCAAAATGCGATTTGTCATTTCCTGGATTGATTGAGAAGATATTTCTATGTCATGATTTGGGCAATACGGAATACCGATTCGGGCATAAAGCAATCTGACATAATCATAAATTTCCGTTATGGTTCCAACTGTTGATCTCGGATTGTGAGAAGTAGTTTTCTGGTCTATTGAAATCGAAGGAGACAAGCCCTCAATCGAATCAACGTCAGGCTTTTCCATGTTTCCCAAAAACTGCCTAGCATAAGCAGATAATGATTCGACATATCGTCTTCGTCCTTCTTCATAGATTGTGTCAAACGCCAAGCTGGTCTTTCCTGAACCTGAAAGGCCTGTCATGACAATGAGTTGATTTTTTGGAAGCGTAAGGTTAATTGATTTGAGATTGTTTTCTCTTGCGCCTTTGATTATGATTTTATCGTTCATGTGAAAACACCTTTTCATATGTCTTTAACTAATTGTTAACTTTCTTAAAATCGAGAAATATAATCTAGATAGATTATACCACACACTCTTGATTCATGTAAAAAAAAGAATCGTCTAGTTACGATTCTCTCATAATTAATTCTATAAATTCAGCTTCGTTGATGGTTCTGATTCCTAATTCTTGTCCCTTGTTAAGCTTAGATCCCGCATCTTTTCCCGCTACAATCAGATCTGTATTCTTCGAAACAGAAGAAGCGACATTCCCTCCCAATTGTTCGATAAGGTCTGTGGCATCCTTTCTTGAGTAACTATCGAGCCCGCCTGTGAGCACAACTGTTTTGCCTGAAAAATAGGATGTCCGATTTTCAAAAATTTTAGGAGAGGCCATATTAAGGCCCAGTTTCTCAAGTCTATCAATTTCAAACTTATTTTTCTCATCTTGAAAATAGTCTATCACACTCTTGGCTATTGCAGACCCGATATCTGGTATTTCAAGTAAGTCTTCCATCGACGCCTGTTGTAATAGAACCAATTTTTCATAGGTCGACGCAAGCACTTTTGCAATCTTTGCTCCGACATGACGGATTCCCAGTCCAAAGATAAGTTTATCAAGAGGATTCTTTTTGCTTACCTCAATGGCGGCCAAAAGATTGTCAACGCTTTTGATTCCGAAGCGTTCTTTTTGAATCAGATCAGCGTATCTTTCTTTCAAAATAAAGATATCCGAGATATTCTTAATGTACGCATCATTAAAAAGTTCAGTTAGGATTCTTTCTCCAAGACCGTCAATATTGTATGCGTCTCTGGATGCAAAATGGATTAAACCTTCAAGGTGCTTTCCCTCACAATTCGGATTCATGCAATAATAATCGGCCTCTGATTCTTTCCTTTGCAATTGGCTGTGACAGATTGGGCAGTTAGAAATCATCGCGAATGGAACTTCAACTCCGGTTCTCTTTTCAGGAATGACTCTTAACACTTCTGGAATAATCTCTCCCGCTTTTCTGACAACGACATGATCTCCAACATGAATATCTCTATCCATGCAAAAGTCTTCATTGTGAAGCGTGGCTCTGGAAACAAGTGAGCCAGAAATCATGAGTGGAGAGAGTTCGGCGACAGGCTTGACGACACCTGTCCTGCCCAGTTGAAAACGGATATCTTCAAGGACGGTGACGACTTCTTCAGCAGCAAATTTATAGGCGATTGCCCACTTGGGAAATTTGGATGTATATCCGATCTTTTCATACAAAGAAAATTCATTGACTTTAATTACGACTCCATCAATTTCATATGGTAGTTCAATTCTTTTATTATCAATATCATGTACAAAATTAATTACATCATCGATAGTAGGACAGAATTGCGTCAATGGATTAACATGAAATCCCCAAGATTTTACAAGCTGTAAAGCAGAATAATGATTGTCTGTCAAAGTTCTATCCATAAGATAATAGATGAAGACGTCAAGGTTTCTCTTTCTCGCTATTTGTGGGTTCAATTGACGAACGCTACCTGCGGCAGCATTTCGTGGGTTCTTAAAAGGCTCTTCTCCAAGTCTGACCTTTTGAGCATTCAGATCATTAAATGATTTGTTGGGCATAAATATTTCTCCCCTTACTTCGACCGGAGTAATAAAGGGAATTTTTAATGGAATCGAATTTATTGTTTTTACGTTTTCAGTTATGTCTTCACCTACCGACCCGTCGCCTCTTGTGGCTCCTTGAAAAAGAAACCCATCGAGGTATTTCAAAGAAACGCTCAATCCATCAATTTTCAGTTCTGCTGTGTATGTATACTTCTCAACTTCTTTTCTGATTTTATTATCAAAATCCCGAAGCTCGGAGCTAGAAAAAACATTGCCTAGCGACAACATTGGGATCTCGTGAACCACCTTAGAAAACTTTTCCTGGACAATCCCTCCAACGCGAACTGTCGGAGAATCCTTGGTGACAAGTTCGGGATGCGCCTTTTCCAAAGCAAGGAGTTCATTCATCAATAAATCAAATTCATTGTCTGATACGCTTGAGTCATCAAGGGCATAGTACTCGTAATTATATTTGTCAATTAGAGTTTTCAAGTGCGTTATTCGATCTTTTACATTCATTTGAACTACCTCGCCTTTTTAATACTTGGGTGGTCTTTCATAAGGATCTTAATCCCCACATTCTGTTGAAATGCAATAGTTGCTCTATCACCGTTTAATGCCACAATGACGCCTTTTCCAAACGTTTGGTGCTCAATTTTGTCTCCGATCGTCAAATCGTTTTGTACTCCATCATAATCTCTGGTTATTTCTGGAGTAAGAACGTGATCATACCGGTGTTTGGGCTTTTCAAAAGTCAATTCCTTCGGTTTTCCGAGTCCCGAGTGCTCTAAATACTCTTCATTGATCTCAGAAACAAATTGTGAGACGGCATTTGCCATCAGATGACCGTACATAAATCTTTCTCTGGCGCTTGTTAGTATCGCCAATTCTTTCGCTCTTGTGAGCGCAACATAGAAGAGTCTTCTCTCTTCTTCGACACCTGTCATTTCGAGCATGCTTTGACTTGAAGGAAAGAGTGTCTGTTCGAGACAAGCTATGAAAACCACTTTAAATTCAAGCCCTTTTGCTGAGTGAGTCGTCATCAAACTGACATATTTATTGGCTTCCAAAAATTCTTCGGCCTCCTCACGAAGCGCCAGATCTTCGAGAATTTCTAATAACCGGTCATAATTTGATACGTCTTTGTCATAGTCTTTTATTTTTTCTAGAATTACCGTTTTGAATTCCTGTAGATTATCGATTCTTCTTTCTGATTCGATCTTCTTATCGGCTGAAAGGTCCTCATTTTTTAGCATCTCGAGGTATCCAGATACATCCAAAAGTTTGTCGTATGTGACAAGAAGATTGACATCTTCCATTTCTTTTTGGATTTTGATAATACTCGTTTTTAGTTGACGAAGACGTTCTAATCCTTTTTGATTCACTCCTGCAATTTCATCATCTATCGAATCCATTAGTTTTATGTTCTTTTGAGTAGAATATTCTTTTATCTTCTCAAACGACATTGCTCCGATTCCGCGTTTGGGTTCATTGTAAATTCTTGTGAACGCATAATCATCGCCTTTGTCTATCAAAAGTCTCAGATAGGCAATGATATCCTTAATTTCTTTTCTCTTATAGAAGGAAACATTACCGATCACTTTATGCGGTATGTTGTACCTTAGCAAGAGGTCTTCGAAGCGTCTGCTCATTGCGTTGTTTCTGTAGAGTATGGCTATGTCTTCAAAATTGTATCCTTCTTTGACGAGATTTTTTATTTTGTTATAAATGAAGTATGCTTCTTCTTCGTCGTTTTGCGCACGAAAATGTAAGACCTTTTCGCCTTCTCCTAATTCGCTGAAAAGGTCTTTTGGAATTCGGTTTTTATTATATCCTATTACCGAGTTAGCAGCATTCAGGATATTAGTTTTAGAGCGGTAGTTTTGATTCAAAACCACTTTGTGATATCCTGGAAAATCACGCATGAACTTTCTGATGTTTTCAATATTTGATCCTCTGAAGGAATATATGCTTTGATCTTCGTCACCGACAATAAATAGGTTTTTATGCTCTTTGGCAAGCAGGTATACTATTTCATATTGCAAATCGTTCGTGTCCTGAAATTCATCAACCAGAACATACTGAAACCAATTTTGATATTTATTTAACACTTCTGGAAATTTTCTGAACAGGTCCAAAACAAGAACGAGGAGGTCTTGGAAGTCCACGAGGTTATTGTCTTTCAAATATTTTTGATAAGCTGGATATACTTCCTCCATCACAGTTTTGATCGGTTCTTGCAAAAGATCAAGGACTAATGGCTTTGCCTTTATTTTTTCGATTAGTCCTGCGATTCCCCTTGGCGAGAAATGCTTGATGTCATATCCGTGTTCTTTCAAAAGATTCTTGGTGATGATTCCGGAATCTTCATCGTCGACAATCTGGAAGTTGGAATCATATCCCAAATTGTGGATTTCATTTCGTAATATCTTTGCGCCCATTGCATGAAATGTCGATATCCAGATTCCTTTCAAGGGGATATTTACCAGTTGAAATACTCTGGTTTTCATTTCCTCTGCTGCTCGATTTGTGAAGGTGATTGCCAAAATGCTGCTGGCAGGGATCCCGACTTCTTCAATTAGATATGCAATTTTATTGGTCAAAACCCTGGTTTTCCCGGAACCTGCACCCGCAACCGCCATGATTGGTCCGTAAACCTTTTGCACAGCTTCAATTTGTTGCGGATTCATTTGTTCCAAAATCACATTTTTCACATCAATCACCTACATAATATTATACCATATTTCGAGGCTGTTTTGTTAAGGTTTTGCGAAGAAAAAACCGACATTTTCTGTCGGTTTCATTTGTTTTCTTTATTGATTTTAATGTCAATTAGAAGTCTTACAACCCTCACAACGAAAAGCAATAAACCGCAAAAGGCAATTAGAGAAAATGCAACTGCAAAAGAAATTATCTGCCATTTTTCCCAAATTGAATTTTGAACATACGTCCCTTTTATCAAAGAAACAAAATTCTTGATTGCTCCAAAAAGACCCAAGCAGAATACTGCGAAATATCCCAGGAGAAAAACGATTTTGTTTTTCATTATTTGTAACTTGATTTGAGTTCAACTATCCTGTTGAAAATCAAATCTCCTGGTTTAGAATCTTTGTCAACACAGTAATAGCCATTTCGTACAAATTGGTATTTATCTCCCGGGAGGGTATCTTTTAAGTCCGGCTCAACGAATCCGGATTTTGTTTGCCATGATTTCGGATTGATTCTTTCTAACAACGGTTTGTCAGAATCTATGTCAAACAGCAAAGGTTCAAACATATTATATTTTGCTTTAATTGCTGTCGACGCTTCAATGAAGTGGATATTCCCGTTGGGTTTTCTTTCACTAAATCCGGATCCCGATTTGGTAAGAACATCGTATGTGCAATGAAGTTCTTTGATTGATCCGTCTTCGTTATAAACGATGTCGTCACATTTCATGAAATATGCATGCATCAATCTAACTTCAATTCCTACCGAAAGTCGCTTCCAATGTTTGTTTGGTTTTTCTGGAATGAAATCGGTTTGTTCAATGTACAGCTCTTTTCCGAAAGGCAGTTTTCTGAATCCCAGTTCCTCATTGTCCACATTATTTTGAACATCTAGAAGCTCACCGCCTCCAGATGGATAATTGGTAATGATTACTTTCAGCGGTTCAATGATGGCGTGTACTCTTTTCGTTTTCTTTACCAAATCAATTCTTAATGAGTTTTCCAACATTTCGTTCGATACGGTGGAGTTGATTCTGGAAAGTCCTGTGCTGAGAACAAAATCAATGATTGCTTCTTTCGTATATCCTCTTCTTCTCAGACCAACAAGCGTTGGCATTCTCGGATCATCGTATCCTTTGACAAGTTTGGCTTCGACTAATTGTTTCAGATATCTTTTTGACATGATTGTATCAGTAATATTCAATCTCCCGAATTCATATTGATGAGGGATGTGAGGCGTTTCACAATTTACAATAAACCAATCATATAGCACTCGATGGTCAACATATTCCAATGAACACAAGGAATGTGTCACTCCTTCAATTGCATCTTGCAAAGGGTGGGCAAAATCATACATCGGATAGATGCACCATTTATCACCGGTGTTATGATGTGTGATATGGATTATTCTGTATATGACAGGATCCCGCATGTTGATGTTGGGGCTAGCCATGTCGATTTTTGCTCGTAATGTTTTTTCTCCGTCACCATATTTTCCTTCCCGCATTTCCTCAAACAGTTTCAAATTTTCCTCAACGGATCGATTTCTATAAGGCGATTCTTTCCCCGCTTCTGTCAAGGAGCCTCTGTGTTTGCTGACCTCGTCTGCTGACAGATCGCAAACATATGCCAGCCCTTTCTTAATCAGTATAACTGCATATTGATATGTTTTTTCAAAATAGTCTGAACCAAAATATATGTTTGCAGGAGTATATCCTAGCCAATTGATATCTTTAATAATGGCATCGACAAAAGAAGCATCCTCATTAACGGGATTTGTATCATCGAACCGTAGATTCGTGTATCCATCAAAATGCTTTGCCAATTCGAAATTGGTGATAATTGCCCTTGCGTGTCCGATATGCAAATAGGCATTGGGCTCCGGCGGGAATCTAGTTATAATTGATTGTACATTGCCTTTTGCCAAATCATCTTCCATGATTGTTTTGATAAAATTGGATTGAATTTCCATGTGATTCCTCCTACATCAATTCCAACCTTGACGATCCATTCAATAGATAATCGTCAGGTTTATGATATTTTTGAAACTTGAAATACCCTGCAACAGCAATCATTGCAGCGTTGTCGGTACAATATTTGATTCCGGGAAAATACACCGGAACATCAGTGATTGTGTTCTTCATTTTTTCGCGCAATCCTTTATTGGCTGCCACACCACCTGCAACAATAACTTGTTTGACGCTA
>Ga0268276_1001210_pt1 | contig 26468 bp, 21 predicted proteins | sample saktaG_4_FD_190145 | JGI IMG/M metagenome (GOLD analysis project Ga0268276, IMG submission 190145) | Saline water microbial communities from Sakinaw Lake, British Columbia, Canada - sak_2010_1_5_45m | ecosystem: Environmental > Aquatic > Non-marine Saline and Alkaline > Saline ... | reverse complement strand
AATATGAGAGCGTTCTTTATTATGTGCCTCTGCTTTAACCCGGTCACCGCCAGATACGGGGGGCCGAGAGAATCCGTCGTTCGGGTTTTTATCTCGATAAAGACTATATGGTTTCCAATTTTAGCGATAGCGTCCAATTCGCCAAAGATAGTTCGAAAGTTCGTATGCATGATACGATAACCTTTCTTTTTAAGGAAACCTATAGCGGCTTTCTCGCCGATCTTCCCGACAACCTGATTCTCCCGGCCCATGTGGTATTAACCTCCGTACGCCTCAAGGACGAGTCTTTCGATCTCGTCCTTGATCTCCCTTTTAAGCGGTATTATCGTGTTATACCACTTGCCGTCTTTGCCCTCCTCTCGCGGCATGCTGACGAAGAGCCCTTTTTCGCCCTCGACTACTCTTAAGCCCTTAATCACTAGGCTGTCGAGCACCGAAAGATCGCAGAAGGCCTTAGTCGAGCCTGTCCCTTCAAGCTTATGCAGGCGGCTTACTTCCAGTTTCAGGTTCTTATCTGCCATTTTTCTCACCTCCTCTCCGAGGGCGATAACTCCCCTCATATATAAAGACGTAAGAAATGGCAAGAAAGTTGCAAATATTTTAAAATATATTTTATTTTCCGACGGAGGAGAGTTGCCGCGAAGAAATTAAAATCGCGCCTTTCGATCCTCTTTTTTGAAGCCGGACAGGATCCGCGAGACTTCCTTATCTTCGCCCCGTTTCCAGGCTTCGTGTATCATGACCAGCGTCTTTGTGGTCCTTGAGTCCGCTATCCATTTCATGCCAAAGAGGAGAGTAGCCACGAGAGACTGAATAAAAAATCGCGGTATGGCGAAAGATATTGCGAACGAGACTACCGCGATGACTAAATATATATTTGGCATCTTAAAAAAACCCCTCCTGTTTTTGCGACTCCGGTCCTTGCGGAACTTCTCCACGGCTTCATCGGCCGCTAACGCCGCGGCCAGGCATTCATCGCACGAAGATAAATGGGCTTCGATACGACTTCGTTCCGTTTCCGGGATCGAGGCGTCAAGAAAGCCTGCCAGCGCCGCTTCGTTTGGATGCATAAACCCTCCTCATATATAAAGACGTAAAAAAATACCAAATAGTTGCAATTATTTTAAAATTCTTTTTAATTTCGCCCTGGCTCGCTTTATGTGGCTTGCCACGGTTCCTCTGGGCATATTAAGTATCCGTGCTATTTCATTGTATTTTTTGTTATGAAATATCAGGAGCTTCATTATAAGTTTCTCTTTTTTCAAAAGACATCCAAGGGCGCTCTTTACTTCATCCGCGATCTTATCTTCCGACGGATCCCTGGGGCCGGGCTCCGCAGCCCGCCCGATGCCGCTATCTTCCGATTCCTCGTCCATAGCGTCTCCCAGCGGCTCGAGCTTATCCATGCCGGAAGCCTTTATCGCGCGCAGATATTCCACAGCCGTATTGCCTGAGACTATCGCAAGCCAGTAGGATATGTCGGCCCGGTTTTTGATCTCGGACAATTTTTGCCCCACCCAGACAGAGGTTAATACATTCTGGTATATGTCTTCTATATCCTGACTTGGCAGACCGATCCCGTAGCGTCGTATTCTGCAGGATATGGCCGTGTGTATAAGGGGGGAGTACTTTAGAACCAGGCTTTTCCAGGCCGATACGTCTCCCGCGATGCAGGCTTCGACCATCCCTGAATCGTCCGCCCCGTTAGATATGCCCATGGAAAGCATAGTAACATATTATTGAACAAATATCAAATATAATTTGATGTTTAATCAAATATAGGGTCCGACGTCCGGAAGAGGCGAATTTGGCATATCCCGGGGCCGGGATTTGACATATATTGGTTATAAGGGTATACTCTAATATACTATAATACATATAATGATGGTGGTATGTGTGAAATTGTTGCGGGGCCGGCTCCTCTTAAGTGCAAATACAGGCGGAATAAGTGGATAAGAACTATCTGGTAGATGATAAATATTCGATCAAAGACCTGGTCGACCTGGAAAAGCTTCGTATTATATTTGAGAAATTTACCCAGGTTACCGGATTTACGGTCGGCTTTCTGGATCATCCGGGCCTCAATGTGCTTATCGCCACAGGGTGGAAGGATATCTGCACGAAATTTCACAGATCTTGTCCCGTGTCTTTTGAAAACTGCAGGAAGAGCAATTCGCATCTTCTAGATCAATTAAATACACCCGGACAGCTGGTGATAGAATCCTGCGAGAACGGCCTTGTGGATTGCGCTACGCCCATCATAGTTAATGGCAAGCATATCGCGAGCCTCGCGACGGGGCAGCTTTTACTAAAAGAGCCGGATATTGAATTTTTCAAAAAACAGGCAAAGGCCTTCGGTTTTGATGAGCGCGAGTATCTCAAAGCTCTCAAGGAGATTCCTGTTGTATCCGAAGAAAAATTAAAGATCGTGACATCTCTTCTGGGAGAGATAGCTACCATGATATCGGATATGGGGCATATCAATCTTATATCGAAGGAGGAGGCGGCCCAATTACAGAATGAAATATCCGAACGAATTAAAACGGAAGAGGAACTGAAGAATACGGAATTCAGCTATCATACGATATTCGAGGCGGTTAACGACGCTATATTTGTAAACGCCATCGATACCGGCGCGATACTTGACTTAAATAACAGGGCCTGCGAGATGTTTTGCTATTCTCGGGAAGAGATGATGTCCTTAACCGTCAATGATATAAGCGCCGGATACCCCCCTTACTCCCAGAAAGAGGTTTTTGAGTTCATGAAGAAAGCGGACGAGGGCGAGCCTCAGATGTTCGAATGGCTATGTAAGGATAAAGCCGAGAGATTGTTCTGGACTGAGATTAATTTAAAACGCGCAGTGGTAGGGGGTAAATACATACTGCTTGCCATAGTCAGGGATATCAGCGAACGGAAAGAGGCTATCCATAAACTTAACAGGATAAATGATGTATTTTTGAATTTCGGATCGGATCCTCTTGAGAATATAAATCGCCTTACCGCGCTTTGCGGAGAGCTTTTGAAGGCAGACTGCGCTCTCTATAATCGTGTTGAGGCCGGGATGATGACATCGTGCGGCCAATGGAACGTCCCTCAGGGGTTTAAATCCGTTGACAAGCCCGAAGGGCACATATGTTACGACGTGATAAAAGGCGGCGTCGGGCAGGTCGTTGTAATACAAGACCTTCAGAATACCGGGTACGCCGTTACGGACCCTAATGTCGGCCAATACAAACTGAAGACATATATAGGCTGCCCCGTTCAGTTCGGAGGAGAATATGTGGGTTCTTTATGCGTCGTCTACCAGCACGATTTCACGCCTACTGAAGACGATAAGAACGTCGTCGGCATAATAGCATCGGCCATAGGCGTGGAGGAGGAACGCAGGAGTTCCGAAGAAGTATCGCGCCTGTCCCACTTCGCGATGGATCGCGCTTCCGACCCGGTTTTCTGGGTCGATAACGAGTCCAGGATACTTTACGCCAATGAATCCGCCAGCGCTTTATTCGGCTACTCCACGGAAGAGCTGAAAGCCATGACGGTCGGAGATATAGCGCCCGATTTTAAACAACCACGGTGGACGGTCAGTTGGGATAGGGCTAAAAATAATCCATCGCTTAAAGTGGAAGCGGTATCCCGCAATAAGGACGGTAAGTTATTCCCCGTAGAAGTGACCATAAACTACATAAAATATGACGGGGACGAATATATCTGCGCTTTCGTAAGAAATATAACAGAGAGGAAACTCGCGGAAGCAAAATTGCTGGATGAAGATAAATTTTTGACCAATATATTTTCGAGCATACAGGACGGACTTAGCGTGCTCGATAAGGACATGAATATATTGCGCGTGAATTCGACGATGGAAAAGTGGTATGGGCACGAGATGCCTCTTATCGGGAAAAAATGCTACGAAGCGTATCACAAGAGAAGCGAGCGCTGCAAGATCTGCCCCACAGAAAGAGCCATACAGAGCGGGCAAACGGCCTATGAGATCGTCCCCAGGATCGGGATGCACGGAGAGACGATCGGCTGGCTTGATCTGTATAGTTTTCCGATGTTGGATTCGGCGACGGGCGAGCTTAAGGGCGTAATCGAATACGTCAGAGATATCACCGAAAAAAAGAACGCCGAGGAGTCGATAGTAAAACGCGATTATCAGCTCGAGATCCTCTCGCGCACCAGCCAGCACATAAACGTCGTCCTCGAAGTGTCGGTTATTTTAAGGACGGTCGTGGCCGCGGCGATGGAACTCGTAGATGCCACTGTCGGTGGAGGCGGGCTTCTTTCCGGGGATAAGATCGAATTTAAAGAGTTCAATAATATGGGGAAGGTTGAGCATGTAAATTACGCTTTTACGGTCGGAGAGGGAGCGCCGGGATGGAATTCCGGATCGATCAAGCCGTATCTATCCAATGATCCGGGGCACTTGCGAACGATAGCCCGGCCTATTAATGAGATCGCGGAGATCTACAATATCATCATAGTCCCGATAATAAGCGCGAAAGGCGCCCTTCTGGGATGTTTTGAGATAGCCAATAAAAGCGATCGTGCGCCGTTCGACAGCCAGGACGTCTTTATGTTACAGGGTCTCGCCGCCGCCGCTTCGGTATCGCTTGAGAACGCGAGGATGCTGGAATCGGAAAAGAATTCATCGCTTGCCCTGCGGCACGAGAGGGACCTGGCCAACACTTATCTTAATGTAGCCGGAGTTATAATAGTTGCTATAGGGAAAGATAAAAAAGTCATATTGATCAACAACAAGGGCTGTGAGATATTGGGCTATAGCAGGGAAGACATCATCGGCAAAGACTGGTTTGAGAACTTCGTGCCGAAGAGAATACGGGAAGAGGTCGCGGAAGCGTTTTGCAAAATAATATCCGGAAAGTCCAAATTCGGGGAGTATGCCGAGAACCCCGTCCTGGGCAAAGGCGGAGGGGAGAGGATGATCGCCTGGCGCAATACTCTCTTGAGGGACGCCGATGGAAAAATAATCGCGACTCTATCTTCGGGCGGTGACATAACGGACAAGAAGAAGGCCGAAGAGGCGCGAATTTATCTGAATAAGGAACTGGAAAAGTCAAACAGGAGGTTAAAACAGCTCGCGCTTAAAGATTTTGAGACCGGGCTTTATAATCATCATTACTTAAGCGAAGTGATAGAGTCGGAATATTACCGGGCGAAACGTTACGCCAATCCCTTATCCATAATAATGCTGGACATAGATTATTTCAAATCGATAAACGACGCGTACGGGCATGGTTTTGGAGATGTGGTGCTGAAGCAATTAGCAAAGCGCCTGAAGAGCATGGTCAGAAAATACGATACCGTGGTTCGTTTCGGCGGCGAGGAGTTCGTCATAGTCTCTTCTGTATCGGACCGGTCAAAGGCTGTCATGCAGGCCAACAGGATATTGGAAGCCATCAATCTTAATAATTTCGGCGATTCGAAGCATGAGGTAAAACTTAAGCTCAGCATCGGCGTAGCGTCTTATATTGAGGATAACGCGATAAGCGGACGCGACCTTATAAATATCGCCGAGAAGATACTTACGAAAGCCAAGGAAGAGGGCGGAAACCGGGTATATTCTTCTTTGGATGTTAAAGAAGCCGCCAAGAAGGGCTATAAGTATTCCGATATGGCCAATGTGAAATTCCTGAAAGACAAGATAGGCGAGCTTACGAAAAAAGGGAATCAAAATCTTATAGAGTCAATATTTGCATTCGCCAAGACGCTTGAATTAAGGGACCACTACACCGGTAAGCATACCGAAAACACAGTCCATTATTCTACGGAGATAGCTAAGGAACTTAACCTTTCGGATAAAGATATCGACAGCATAAGAAAAGCATCCATCCTCCATGATCTTGGAAAAGTTGGAATAAGCGATAAGGTACTTCATAAGAAGACAAAGCTCACCGAAAAAGAATTCGACGAAATAAAGAGACACCCTCAGATAGCCGCTGATATAATAAGGCCGGTCCATCTCCTGCGGGATATAGTGCCGTTCGTTCTATATCACCATGAGAGGTGGGATGGTAAGGGCTATCCCAGCGGACTCATAGGCCCGGAGATACCTATGGGGGCAAGGATAATATCTGTCGCCGACGTATATCAGGCGCTTACATCGAACAGGCCTTATCGGAAGGCATTTTCGCATGAAGCCGCCATTGGAATCATCAAGGAAGGCTATGGATCGCAATTCGACCCGAAGGTAGTGGACGCGTTCTTTAAGATATTGAAAAAAGAAAAGAAAGGCAAGAAGAAATGATCCTCGAAGGCGAAGATAACGAACTTATACGGCAGAGAAAAGCCAAGCTGGAGGCGATGACAAAAGACGGCATCCCGGCTTACGGCGGAAGATATGATACTTCCTCGACGATAAAAGCGCTTAAGGATTCGTTTGTTGAGGGGCAGGAAGTTTGCGTGGCCGGGCGCATCATGGCCGCGCGGCAGCACGGAAAGAGCGCGTTCTATGATGTGAAGGATTCGACCGGCAAGATACAGGCCTACATTAAGCAGGATATCGCCGGCGAGAAGACCTTTGAATTTTTAAAGCTTCTCGATATCGGGGATTTTATCGGAGTCAAAGGCGAAACATTTAAGACCAGGACCGGAGAACCCACCATCATAGTTAAAGAGCTCAAGATCCTGTCCAAATCCTTAAGGCCTCTTCCCGAAAAATGGCATGGTCTGAAGGATGTGGAGACCAGATTAAGGCAAAGATACGTCGATCTTATCATGAGCGATGAGTCCAGGGATGTATTTATCTCCCGCTCCCGCATAGTGTCTTATATAAGAAAATTTCTCGACGAAAAAGGGTTTATGGAAGTAGAGACTCCTATGATGCAGTCGATCCCGGGAGGCGCCGCCGGAAAGCCTTTCAAGACTCACCATGAAGCGTTGGACATGGATCTTTATCTTCGTATAGCGCCGGAGCTTTATTTGAAGAGGCTTCTTGTGGGCGGGCTGGACAGGGTATATGAGATAAACAGGAATTTTCGCAACGAAGGCATATCCGTACGGCATAATCCGGAGTTCACGATGCTGGAGGTATATCAGGCATATTCCGACTGCGAGGGCATGATGCGCCTGACGGAGGATATGGTAAAAGGCCTGGCGCGCGACGTGATGGGAAAGACGGAACTTGAATATCAGGGAAAGGTGATAGATCTGTCGAAGTGGGAGAGAGTGTCGTTCGCCCAGCTCATGAAAGAAAAGTTCGATATATCTCCTTCCGAATCCCAGGAAGAGTGGGTTAGAAAACTTAAAGCGAAAGGCATAAAGCTCGAGGGTAAGGACATATCCAGGACCCAGCTTATAAATATAGTCGGGGAGCTCATAGAGCCTGTCGCGGGAAACCATCCGGTCTTTGTCGTCGATATGTTCACGGAGATGTGTCCGCTCGCCAAAAAGAAGGCCGATGATCCGTTATTATCCGACAGATTCGAGCTGTATATGGGCGGCATGGAGATAGCCAACGCCTACTCGGAGCTTAATGATCCTATAGAGCAGCGAAAAAGATTCGAGGATGATCTGGGCGGCGCCGAAGCCGGTAAGGGCGCAAAATCCGGAGAAAAAAATATTGACGATGATTTTGTTCGCGCCCTCGAATACGGCATGCCGCCGGCAGGCGGGCTCGGCATAGGCATCGACAGGCTCGTTATGATATTGACGAATTCTTCCACTATACGCGACGTGATATTATTCCCCCAGCTGAAAGCCGAAGGATGATCTGGCGACTTTTTATTTCACTCCGGTATCTCGCCTCTAAGCGCAAAGAGCGTTTCATATCTATCATAAGCGTTATATCTATATTGGGCGTCGCCGTGGGCGTCGGAGCCCTCATCATAGTCATATCGGTGATGAGCGGTTTCGACGAGGAATTGAAGGCTAAGATCATAGGCACGTATTCTCATATTGAGATATTGTCCGATTACGGAATAAAGAGTTCACCCGCGTTAGAGAAGGCCATAGCGACGACCGCTCATGTTAAGGATTTTGCGTATTTCTTAAACGGCCAGGCTTTAGTGCGTAAGGCCGATACGGTCACCGGTGTCGTCATGAAAGGCGTCGATCCGGAGCGCGAGCGCAATGTGAAAGACATAAGCCGGTATATGACGTCCGGTAATATGGAGCTGAAGGAAAACGGCATAGTGCTCGGCTCGGAGCTCGCCTCAAGGCTTAACGCGAAGACCGGCGATAAGGTCTATCTCATACTTCCTGCAAACCTTAAATTCAAGGATGCGGTTTCCGCGATATCGAAAGGATATGCCGAGGGGGCCGAGTTTGAGGTGGCCGGGATATTCACCTCCGGGATGTACGAATACGACATGAATCTCGTGTATATAGGTTTGAATAAGGCCCGCGAGCTTATGAAGACGGATATAACGGCAAGCGGAATAGCGGTAAAGATCGACGACCCCGTTAACGCCGACATAGTTAAAAAAGAACTCCAGGGTAAGCTCGGATTCCCGTATGGGGTGAGGACCTGGATCGATTCCAATAAAAATTTTATAGACGCGCTTAAACTGGAAAAGACGGTGATGTTTATAATATTGACGCTGATAGTCATAGTGGCGTGTTTTAATATAGTAAGTGCGCTAATAATGACGGTGCTGGAGAAGACGAAAGATATCGGGATACTCAAGGCCATAGGAGCGTCCAATACCGACGTGATGGTGATATTCGCCACGCAAGGCGCGTTTATCGGCATCCTCGGAACGGCTCTCGGCAGCGCCATTGGAGTAGGGATGTGCTGGGCGCTAAAGACGTATAATTTTATAAAGTTGCCGAAAGACATATATTACATCGATAAACTTCCGGTAAAAGTCGACCCGGCCGACATATCGGTAATTATCATCGCGAGTCTTTTTATAAGCTTCGTTGCCACCATTTATCCGGCCCTCAAAGCCGCGATGCTCGATCCGGTGGACGCGTTGAGGTACGAGTAAACTATGCTCATAGCTAAAGATATAAAAAAGATCTACACGACCGGCTCCGGGGAAGTGAGGGCTGTCGACGGGATAAGTCTGCACATACGGAAGGGCGAATCGGTAGCGATAGTCGGTCCATCCGGTGCCGGCAAGTCCACGCTTCTGCATATACTGGGCGGCCTCGACCGGCCGGACTCGGGTTCGGTGGCCATCGGCGGCGAGGAAATATATTCGATCTCTGATTCCCGCAGAGCGAGGGCCAGGAACAGAAAGATAGGCTTCATATTTCAGTTCTATCACCTCTTGCCGGAGTTCACGGCTCTTGAGAATGTCATGATGCCGGCGCTTATAGGAAATATCCCGAACGCGAAGAAGAGGGCGAAAGAACTTCTCGAAACGGTTGGGCTTGGCGATAGGGTCGACCATAAACCCGGCGAATTGTCGGGAGGAGAGTCGCAGAGAGTGGCTATAGCGCGCGCTCTCATAAACGCGCCCGACGTTCTTTTGTGCGATGAGCCCACAGGCAATCTCGATTCTAAGAATAGCGGTTCGATATATGAACTTCTCCTCGGAATAAAAGTCAAATACGGGACTGCCATTGCTATAGTCACGCATGATGAGACCGTCTGTACTCGAACCGACCGCTCCATCCGCCTCAAAGACGGCCGCGTAGTTTGACCTTCGCCCAACCAGGGCGGTTGGGTTGATGGTGGGGGTTGATAAGTCAGAGATCTTTCAATATGAAGAAGATACGATACGAAATAGACCCGCATAACAGGCTCGTCATTAACTCATCCAGTAGAAAAACCAGCCTTCCTAAGTTCCGCAAAGTAATAGACGGCCGTTTCAAGATAAGCGAATTTAACGAACTCTCCTACCATGTCAAAGCCCCATGTCCGACAGAAGAAAAGATTCCCAGACAGATAAAGCTTAAAGGCGCGTGGTCACTGACCGACGAACATATGCTACGCCTGACACTGGATACGCTCGGCAGGGAGACTTTCGGCGACCAGGTGACTCTGCAAGGGGAGATATTGGATGTAAATAAAAATTCTCTTCTCTTTGCCGTTACCACGAGCGAGAAGGATAACATCCGCTCCACATATGTTTTAAATCTCGAAGGAATATGGAAAGCCGATGAGTTTAACCGTCTGTCTTTCCATGTAAAGAAAGAGGGCGGAAAATACGACATCCTGTCTTTAAAAGGCGCCTGGGAGATTAATAAAGATCATCAGATCATATACCGCTATGAGAAATCCCGTCTTATACGGAAAAAGAAAGAGTATCAAACCCTGACATTCCAGGGATACTGGGATATAAAAGACGCGTTCCGTATCTCTTATCTTTTAGGCGCCGGCACGGACTCTTCGTTTGATTTCCAGGCGAGCGCCGGCATATTCAGGGATAAGTATATTAAATACGAAGTTGGCATACGAGCGTCCGGCCATCCCGACTCTGTAAGGCGGGCTGTTACGCTATTCGGTATATGGAACCTGAAGAAAGACGTCGGCCTCGTATTCGAGATAGAATACGGCGATGACGGGACGAAGCGGATAGTCTTCGGCGCGGACGCAAAACTTACGGACAAAGATGCGGTATCCTTCAGGCTTAGGAACGATCCGGATAATAGAGATATGGGCGTCAGCCTGGAATTATCCCGCAAGATATTGAAAGGCGACGGAGAAGCTTTTATACGGCTACTAAAGTCCAATAAAGAATCGGCCGTCTACGCCGGCGCGGCATGGCGATGGTAAAATTTGTTGCGTAAATGCGTCGGGGGGGGGTATAATAGTATTTTAATCGGATCCCAAACCGTGCCGGTTACAATGGATCTTAACCGGGTCGGTTACATGTTGCATTAGTAACAACCGACACGGTTGCATGTCACGGAAAATTAGGGACTGACACTATTTTTCCGTTTTCTGACCGAAGAAAAATGGTGTCTGTCCCAATTTTCGAGCACAATTTTCGAGCAATAATAATGATGGCTCCTAATTAAACGGACCCTGGAGGAAGGACCCTGGAGGAAGGAAAATGAAGAAGATGCTGAGTTTGGCAATTATTCTATCGATGGTATTTTCACTCGCCGCGCCGGTGTTCGCGGCGGTGGGAACTTGGGATGCCGAAGGCGGAGATACTAATATTAACACCGCCGCAAACTGGGCTGGTAACACAAATCCGTCTTTTGTCGGAACAGATACGGTTGTTTTCGGCACAGGCGGCTCCACAGCCACGATAAATGCCGCTGCCAATTTTCTCGGGATAACTTTTAACCGCGATGCGGATTTTGAGATAGCAAACGGCGCGGGAAGCCTGACGATCGGAGCTAGCGGCATTACAGCGGCTATACCGGGTGTCACCTCAAGAACTTACACCATAAGCGAGAGCTCTATTACGGCCGGGGCTGACCAGTCATGGAATATAGCGAGCGATACGTCTTTGGCGGTATCCGGCGCTATTGCTGGGGCAGGGAGGACTATCACCAAACAAGGCCTAGGCACTCTGACTTTAAGCGGGACTAATACCTTGACCGGTTTAATTATTAGCGCGGGCACAGTTGTCGCTACCGGTAGCAACTCCGCGTTGCCTATCGCAGTGAATCTTCAGAATACCGGAACCTTAAGCATTTTGGATAACACGGCGCGGACATTCTCGTCGGGTATTTACTTTAGCGGTACTTCGTATTTAAACTCAGATACGGCTACTGCCGCAGCCGGAGTCACACATAGTCTTACTTCAACTCTGACACCTTCCAGCGGTACGCTTAATGTGGGCCTCGGCGGCAATGCGACATCGGCTCAGAATCTCTCTTTCATCGGAGCTTTCCCCATGACGTTGGCCGCCGGAGGCACCGCCGCTATAAACGTTACGGCTGCCGCTCCTGGTGGGACTTTGTCGATTAATTCGGTCCAGGGCCAAGGTGCAAATTTTACCGTTACCGGGGTAGCCGGAGGGGGCACGGAAAACATAACGACGGGTTCGATAAATCTTACAGGCGGAGCTAACAGTACCGGCGGGACTTTAAATATAACGACATCCGGTAATATCTCGATCACAGGTGCAGTCACTACCACAGGCGGAGGGAGTGGGTTTCCTGCCACCTACAATGCTGGCAACATTACTTTAAATAGTACGGGGGGATCTATCTCTTCTACGACGCTCACGGCGAACGGCGCTGGCTCCGTGGTAGCATCCGGCGCCGCAGGCGGCAATGTCAGTATAAATTGCGGTACCACAGCCGCTATTACGTCTATTACGGCTAAAGGAGGTGACGGCGCAGCCCCAGGCGTAGGCGGCTCAGGCGGGAGTGTGACTGTTAACGGCGGTACTGTTACTGTATCCGGGGGTATTAACACTAGCAAAGGAGCTGGTCCGGGTGCTCCAGTAGCCGGAGCGCTTAACTTAAATGGCGGTACTTTAAGCTTTGCCAGCTTAACCGGAGGAGGGAATGTCGTCTTCGGCGGAGGCACTCTTAAGTACACGGCTACAATGGGTGACTACTCCGCGCAGATAAAGAACAGCAGTGCCGCTATCAATATCGATACCAATGGCAACAATATCACATTCGCAAGCGCCATAAATAGTAGTAATACAGCAGGTCTCACCAAATCCGGCGCCGGGACTCTCACTTTAACTGCCGCCAATACATACACCGGTTCTACTACCATAAGCGCCGGAACTCTCAAGGTCGGAATAAACGATGCTATAACTACGGCTACAGCTCTATCCTTAGATAATTCCGCCACTGCAATACTTGACTTAAACGATTTTAACCAGACTATTGGGTCTTTGTCAGGTGGCGGAACTAACGGCGGCAATGTGACTTTAGGAAGTGGCGTCCTCACGGTAGGCAATTCTACGGATACCACGTATTCAGGAGTCATAAGTGAAACCGGCGGACTTACTAAAGTTGGAGGAAGTGTTTTGACGCTTTCAGGCGCGAACACCTACACCGGCGCCACCACCGTAACAGCAGGCACCTTACGGCTCGGCGTAGCAGACGTCATATCTGATTTAAGTGATGTTACTGTAGCTAGTACCCTTGACTCAAACGGCTTTAACGAGACCGTAGATGCTTTGACCGTCCAGAACGGCGGGACGTTGGAAGTTGGTTCCGCCACCCTTACGGCAGGCGACACATACGACCAGGATTCGGGCTCCACCGTCAATATAACCGTATCGAGCGTCTCGGCATCAGGTAAGATAGTCTATACCACCGCCGCGGGAACCTCGATAAATTCCGGATCGACGATAAATATCACGGTGCCAGGCACCCTATATGTACCCACAGGTACGGTATATACCGCCATAGACGGATCCGGCGGCACCGTAGGCCTCCCGACGATAAATGTTTTGGGCACCTCCCGCTTAAGCCTCACCCCATCGGCTTCCTCCGGAAAGCTTCTCCTCACCGCCAACCGTTCAGAAGACGGCTTCGCCTCAGTCGCGGCAAATGGTAACGAAGCCAATGTCGGCAACGTCCTCGACAACGTCACTAATCCCACGAGCGATATGACGACGATACTTAACACTATGGAAGGTTTGAATAACTCCCAGACAGATTCCGCATTAAACTCCATGGAACCCGATACAGACGGCGCTACATTACAGGTGACTCAGGCAACTCTGGATCAATTGACCGATGCCGTCTTAGGCCATCAGGAATCTTTACGTAACGGCAATACCGGCGTATCCTCAGGTACCGAGATGTTAAAAGGCGTAGACGTGTGGGCTCAAGCCTTCGGCAGTTATTTACACCAGGCTCCCAGGCAATCCTCACAAGGCTACAATGCCAACATATGGGGCACGGCCTTAGGATTCGACCTCCCAATAATAACAAACGTAAGAGTTGGCACCTGCTTCGGCTTCGCTCAGGACTATGTCAGGGGCAAGGATAACTCTAACCGCAGCGATATCAATTCCTACCAGTGGACCATATACGGTGAATACGCAAAAGACGCCTACTACATAGACCTCTCCGGCTCATTCGCTTTTAACACCTACGACGCATCCCGCAATGTCGCAGTCGGCGCCATAAACCGCACAGCCTCTGCCGACTACAATGGCCAGCAGTACGCCGCCTACATCGAAGGCGGGTACACATTCAACTTCAAAGACTTCGGCTTTGAAAAGGTCACCGTATCAAAACTCAATACCAAAAAACCCTGCTTCTCACTTACAGAGCTTAATCTCACTCCCTTAGTCTCATTCCAATACCAGCACCTATATCTGGATAAATACACCGAGACAGGCGCTAACGCCATGAACCTCACGGTTAAATCCCAGAACTACGACATCGCCCAGTCAGGCTTCGGCATAAAGCTCGACTATCCGCTGGATACTAAATACGGCAAACTCGTCCCGGAACTCAGATTTAAGTGGCTCTATGACTGGATAGGGGATTCACAAGCCAACACATCCAATTTTAACGGAGGCGGCGGCTCATTCGCCACTAACGGCTTCACTCCTGCCCAGTCAAGCTGGGACTTCGGCACTAAGCTTACGATGTTTACGAAGAACAACTGGACCCTCGCGGCAAACTACGACTTCGAGCTCAAAGAGGACTTCTACGGCCATTACGGATACGTGAACGCTAAATATTCTTTCTAAACTTACCACATGCTACCGTACTTCGTAACCGCGTCGGTTGTTACACGTAAAGCGACATGTAACCGACCCGGTTCGAGACGCGGTTTTTTCCCACCGAAGCGAAAAATTTATCCCCCGTATATATTTGACTTAATATCTCTTATTATATATACTTAATAGATATTATAGGGAGAAGTGTGTGAAGATATATATAAACGGTAAATTCGTCGATAAAGACAAGGCGCTCGTTTCGGTCTTTGACCATGGTCTCTTGTATGGGGATGGGGTCTTCGAGGGAATACGCGCGTATGATTGTCTTGTATTCAGGCTTAAGGAGCATACGGACAGGCTATTCAGGTCGGCTTCTGCCATAGGACTAAAGATCCCTATGTCAAAGGCAGAGGCCTCGGAAGCCGTCATAAAGACGCTTAAGGCCAATAATATCCGTGATGGTTATATAAGATTTGTTGTGACCAGGGGCGTTGGGGATTTAGGTCTCGATCCGAGAAATTGTCCAAAGCCAACGGTTTTTATAATAGCCGATAAGATAAAATTGTATCCTGTGGAATTTTATAAAATAGGCCTTAAGATAATAACCGCCAAGGTAAGGCGTAATTTTCCACAGGCTCTCGACGGCAGGATAAAGTCGCTTAATTATCTGAATAATATACTCGCCAAGCTCGACGCCATAAAGGCCGGAGTTGTGGAGGCGATAATGCTTACTCATGATGACTATGTGGCCGAATGCACCGGCGACAATATATTTATTATTAAGGGCGGGAAGCTTCTGACGCCGCCGGCGGATGTCGGAGCACTTGAAGGTATAACCAGGGATGCAGTTATAAAGCTATCTAAGCGCGCCGGTTTGCCTTTCGCCGAAAAGATGCTGAGGATGAAAGACGTCTATTCCGCTTCGGAAGTTTTTCTTACCGGCACGGCGGCGGAGATAATTCCGGTGGTAAATATTGACGGCAAAAAGATAGGCGACGGAAAGCCGGGCGAGGCGACTCTAAAATTGGAAAAAGAATTTAAGAAACTTACAAAAACAGACGGGGTCCGATATGCTCTGTGAGATATGCGGCAAGAAGGAAGCTACCGTCCACCTGACGGAAATAGTGAACGACAAGATGGCCAAGCTCAATATCTGCGAAGCTTGCGCCAAGGATAAGGGGACGGAGATGGAGGAGCATTTCGGTCTGAGCGATCTTTTGGCTGGCCTGGCCGATATGGGGAGTAAAGCCGAGCCGGAGAGCCTGGTTTCCATTAAGTGCCCGTCATGCGGATTCTCTTATTCGGATTTCAAAAAAGTCGGCCGACTCGGTTGCGGGGATTGCTACGAAACTTTTAAGACGAAGCTCTCGAGCCTTTTAAAACGGATACACGGAGCCGACCGCCATGTGGGAAAGATCCCGCTTTCAGGAGGAGATACGGTGAAAGATACGCGCAACCTTCAGGAATTAAAGATGAGGATGGAGAAGGCGATACAGTCGGAAGCGTTCGAGGAGGCGGCGAGGCTCAGGGACAAAATAAGGGATATCGAAAAAGGAAGAAAATAACCGGATAATAACGGATGAAGATAGAAGATTTTATAAAACAGGATACAGAGTGGCTTAAAGGGACCGGGCCCGACTCAAGCATCGTCATGTCCTCAAGGACGAGGCTTGCCAGGAATATCGATAAGACGTCTTTCTCGAATTGGGCTGATAAGATGCAGTTGGAGGATACGATGGTGGCGGTAAAAGAAGCCGCGCTATCTACGGCCTCGCTTAAGAGCGCCCTTTTTATCAGGCTTAAGGAATTGGACGAGGTCGACAGGATGTTCCTTGTGGAGCGGCATCTTATGAGCCCGGAACATGCCAAGGATACCGATTACAAAGCTCTCATAGTGGACCCTAAAGAGATCATAAGCATAATGGTAAATGAGGAGGATCACCTCAGGGTGCAGGTCCTTCTCTCGGGGTTTAATCTAAAAGAATGCTGGCGGATAGCCGACGATATCGATACCGAACTTTCTAAAAGATTGCCGTTTGCGTATTCCACCAAATGGGGATATCTCACGGCCTGCCCGACGAACACCGGGACCGGGTTAAGGGCTTCGGTTATGCTGCATCTGCCGGCGCTCGTATTTACGGGTCAGATAAATAAGATGCTCCAGGCCATAGCGAAACTCGGGCTTAATATTCGCGGCCTTTACGGCGAGGGCACGGAAGCCACGGGCAACGTATTCCAGATATCGAATCAGGTATCTATGGGGATGTCGGAAGAGGAGATAATAGATAATCTTGAGCGGATAACCAACCAGGTTATCACGAGAGAAGATTCTACTCGCAAGACCCTGATACTTAAGAATAAAGAAGCTCTTATGGACAGGGTCTCCAGAGCCATCGGAACGCTTAAGAGCGCGCGTATAATAACGAGCGCCGAGACGATAACGCTTCTTTCGGCTATAAGGCTTGGAGTTGATCTCGGAATAGTAAAGACTATGGATAGAAGGACGGTAAATGAGTTATTTTTACTCACTCAGCCGTCGCATCTGCAAAAATTGGAAGGGCGCGCGCTTAACGCCAATGAGAGAGATACGAAGAGAGCGGATTTGATTCGCGGCAAACTGAAATAAATTAAACTGTCTACGGAGGGTTACGAAATATGCCGATGTTCAGCAGATTTACCGAACGAGCCAGAAAAGTCATACTATTGGCCAAAGAAGAAGCTAAGCGCTTCAACCACGATTATATCGGGACCGAGCATATATTGCTCGGCCTTGTAAGGGAAGGCGAAGGCGTGGCCGCGGCCGTTTTGGCGAGCTTCGGTTTAAGCCCGGAGAAGATAAGACTTGAAGTTGAAAAGCTCGTCCAGCCGGGACCGACCACCGTCATATCGGGAGATCTTCCGTTTACGCCTAAAGCCAAAAAAGTCATAGAGTTAGCAATGGAAGAAGCCAGGGCGCTAGGGCATAATTATATCGGAACGGAACATCTGCTCCTCGGTCTGATAAGGGAAGGCGAAGGCGTGGCCTCTCAGGTATTAATGAATATGGGCCTCGAGCTTGAGAAGGTAAGAGAAGAAGTTATGAACCTGCTCGGCTCCGAAGTTCCGGGATACGAGGCGGGTCAGAAAACATCGCACGCTAAGACCCCTGCCCTTGACGCTTTCGGACGAGACCTGACGAAATTGGCAAAAGAGAATAAACTCGATCCCGTCATAGGAAGAAAAAACGAGATAGAGAGAGTTATACAGATATTATCCAGACGCACAAAAAATAATCCCGTCTTATTGGGAGAGGCCGGCGTCGGGAAGACCGCGATAGTGGAAGGATTGGCCCAAAAAGTTATAGCGGGAGATGTCCCTGAAATATTGAGGGACAAGCGCATAATAATACTCGACCTCGCGCTGATGGTGGCCGGAACGAAGTATCGCGGGCAGTTCGAGGAGAGAATAAAAGCCGTCATGGACGAGATAAAGCGCTCCGAGGACATAATGATATTCATAGATGAACTCCACACCCTGGTCGGGGCAGGCGGAGCCGAAGGCGCCATAGACGCTTCCAATATCCTGAAGCCGGCGCTGGCTCGCGGCGAGATACAGTGCATTGGCGCGACCACGATCGACGAATACCGTAAGCACATAGAGAAGGACGCGGCGCTGGAGCGCAGATTCCAGACGATAATGGTGGAGCCTCCCAGCGTGGATGAGACCATAGAGATATTGAAAGGCTTACGCGATAAATACGAAGCCCATCACAGGGTTAAGTTTACCGATGAGTCCGTCGTGGCGGCCGCTAAATTATCCGACCGTTATATATCAGGCCGGTATCTTCCGGACAAGGCGATAGATCTGATAGACGAGGCCGGGTCCCGGGCGAGGCTTTCTGTTACGACCGCGCCTCCGGATGTAAAGCACATAGAAGATAAAATGGTAGTTATAAAGCAGGAAAAAGAGTCCTCCGTTAAGAACCAGGATTTTGAGAAAGCGGCAAAGTTCAGGGATGAGGAGAGAAAGCTTAAAGAGGAACTAAGTAAGACCAAAAAAGAATGGAAGGATTCGAAAGGCAAATATGAGCCTAAGGTGACCGGCGAAGATATTGCAGTGATATTGGCAAAGATGACCGGCATACCCATAGTAAGGCTGGAGGAGAAAGAGCAGGATAAGTTCCTGAAGATGGAAGGAGAGATGCACAAGCGTGTAATAGGGCAGGAAGAGGCGATATCTGCCATAGCGCACGCGGTGAGGCGTTCCAGAGCGGGGATAAAAGATCCGCACCGTCCGATAGGCTCCTTTATATTCCTTGGTCCGACGGGAGTTGGCAAGACCCTCATAGGAAGGGCCCTGGCTGAATTCATGTTCGGGGACGAGGACGCGATAATACAGATAGATATGTCCGAATATATGGAGAAGTTCAATGTCTCAAGGCTCGTCGGCGCTCCTCCCGGATACGTCGGTTATGAAGAGGGCGGGCAGTTGACCGAGAAGGTCAGGCGCAAGCCATATTCCGTAGTTCTTTTAGATGAGATCGAAAAAGCGCATCCGGACGTATTTAATCTTCTTCTTCAGATGCTGGAAGAGGGCCGGCTCACCGATTCTTTCGGCAGGAAGGTCGATTTCAGGAATACGATAATAATCATGACATCCAATATCGGGGCGGAGCTTTTGAAGAAGCAGGGGTCGATCGGATTTAAAGCCCAAACGGAAGATGTCACTTATCAATCTATGAAGGTCAGGCTTCTGGATGAAGTAAAGAAGACCTTCAAACCTGAGTTTCTGAACAGGATCGACGACATCATAGTCTTCAGAAGCCTTACGAAAGAGGATCTGGTCCATATAGTGGAGCTGGAGACCAAAGACGTCGAGACCAGACTTAAGGATCAGAATATAGTACTCGAACTTTCTGATGAGGCCAAGGCTTTTCTCATTGAAAAAGGTTTCGATGTTAATTTCGGCGCAAGACCGCTTAAGAGGACGATACAGCGCTTCCTGGAGGATCCTCTTGCCGAAGAGATAATAAGAGGCACGTTCAAGAACGGCGGGAAGGTAAAAGTTACCGCCAAGGCCGATCATCTGGAGTTTGTTAATAGTTAAATATGAGACACAAAAGGCATAGACGCCGATTTAAGTATGTGCTCGCGGCGCTTTTAGCGATCTGCGCGGTATTATTTTTAGAGGACAGGATAGAGGCTTTTGTCCCAGAGATAAAGAATTACGCAGAGGCCAGGATAGGGCAGGCGCTCGACGGGAGGGCTGCCTTCAGCATAGGCTCGCTCGAAGGCGGAATATTTAATCCGATAGTCGTTAACGATATAAAGATAGCCGGGGTTAATATAGGCCGCGGCACGCGCGACGCGTTACCTTCGGTCGTAATATCGAGCATCAGGACAAACTATAGGATATGGGATCTTCTCTTAAACAAGAAGAGCCGCTCTATTTTGTCGGTCTTGTTCTTTGGCGACGCGTATATAGATATAAATTTTGTTACTCCGGGCAAAGAGATCTCCGGTTTTGCCAGGTTTAAAGGGAATGGCGCCGATGGCTTATCCTGTAAAGGATTCGCCGATATTCCCGGCGGAATGAGAGTGGATTTTAACGGCGCTATAAAGGGAAACGTTATAGATATAGAAGCGAGACTTTCAAAAGGCGTCATAAGGGCGAAGATAGATATCGCCGACGATGGTTCCTTATCCGCCGATATAGATATAGAGCACCTTAGGCTCGGGGCTATGGATATCGTGGCTAAAGGAAAACTTAAAAACAGGAAGTTCGACGGATATTCGGAGGGTGAATTCCAGACAGATAAGATAATATTGAACTACACTCCTTTTCTTGGGCTCTCCACGCGCTACAGGGTCTCGGGGAAAGAGTTTGAGATATTGTCCCTTGATATGGAAAATTCTTTTAAGGCCAGCGGTAAGGTATTTTTCGCCAAACCCGTATCGGTCGACATGACCATATTAGCCAATAATGTGAATCTGGACTGGCTCATGCCGGCTATCGGCGCCAGGGAAGTAACTAAGGTGCTTACGGGGACGATGAACGGTAAATTTGAATTTAAAGGTCCGATATCGGAGCTTAAATCTGATGTGCGGATCGAAATAAAAAAAGGCCTTATGTCCGGGCTTGAATTCGACTGTCTCAGCGCGAATTTTAAAGGAGATGGGCCTATAGTCCGCATAGAGGATTCGAGCGTATCCAGGGAGAGCGGATATTTCTCGATAGCCGGGGAGATGGATATGCGAAAAGCGGGGAAGGATTCTTTCTTTGAGGGTATTCGCATGGCAAGCGACGACAGGGCGATTAACTGGGACGATATAGGCACCCGCGATATTAGGGGCGTCCGCGAAGTGAGGATGAATAAAAAACTTTTGGGGGATATAAATATAGATTTTAAGCAGTTCATTTCCGATGACGATCTTGGAGGAAACTCCAGATACAGTGACGAAGTTAAGCTGGAGTATAAATTAAACCCGAACGAAAGCATTAAGATGATGATGGGCAGCGATAACGATTTTTTCGGACTGGAACACAGGGATAAATTTTAATTATGAGAAAAATAGCCGAGACTATAGGGCGTAATTTTATGGGTTTCATAAGGTATTCCGGCGGCCTGGCCATACTTATGGGCCAGACGCTATTCTGGATACCGGTGCCTCCGCTAAGGCTGAAACAGCTGTTTGAGCAGATGTCGAAGATAGGCGTCGACTCGCTGCCCATAGTTTCTCTGATAAGTCTTTTCACCGGTATGGTCCTGGCCCTTCAGAGCGCTTATCAGATGCAAAAATTCTCCGCGGAGATGTATATAGCGGCGCTCGTCGCGGTATCTATGCTAAGAGAATTAGGGCCGGTGCTCACCGCTCTTATTGTGGCGGGAAGGGTCGGAGCTTCTATAACTGCCGAACTCGGCACGATGAAGGTCACCGAGCAGATAGACGCGCTCGAGACGCTGGCTACCAACCCTATTAAATATCTGGTCGTCCCGAGATTTTTGGCGCTCATCATAATGCTGCCGTTATTGACAGCCTATTCCGATTTCATAGGTATAATAGGAGGATATATAGTCGGCGTTTACAAACTCGGTATATCTCACGGCATGTACATGAAGAATACATGGGAGCCGCTCAGATACAAGGATTTCTATACAGGCCTCATAAAGAGTTTCTTCTTCGCGGTCATCACATGTATTGTGGCATGTTATGAAGGGATGACCACAGAGGGCGGCGCCGAGGGCGTCGGTAAGGCCACGACGTCGAGCGTCGTGATGAGTTTTATACTTATAATAACGTCCGATTGCTTCTTCACTGCGCTGTTCTATTTTATATCGAAGTAAAGAGGGAAAATGATAGAAATAATAAATCTCTGTAAATCTTTCGAAGGGCATAAGGTGCTGAATAACCTTAACCTCACGATAAATACCGGCGAGACCACTGTCATCATAGGAAGGTCCGGATGCGGCAAGAGCGTTCTTTTAAAGCACATCATAGGATTGCTGAAGCCGGACTCCGGTCAGGTTCTGGTCGATGGCAGGGATGTGGCAAGGATGGACGAGAAGGAACTCAACGGGCTCAGGATGCAGTTCGGGATGCTGTTTCAGGGGGCGGCTTTATTCGATTCTATGAGCGTCCTGGAGAATGTGGCTTTCCACATGATAGAGCACAGGAACTCCTCAAAGGATGAGATAAAGAAACGCGTGAAGGAGTGCCTGGCGCTGGTCGGGCTGAAAGGGATAGAGAATAAGAAACCGGCCGAACTTTCCGGCGGCATGCGAAAGAGAGTCGGACTTGCCAGGGCGATATGCATGCGTCCAAAGACGATGCTTTATGACGAGCCGACTACCGGCGTCGACCCTATAATGGGGGACGCGATAAACGACCTTATATTGCATCTGCATAATCAGTTGAATGTTACAGGCGTAGCCGTTACGCACGATATGACCAGCGCGTATAAGATAGCTAACAGAATGGCTATGTTATATAACGGTAGGATAGTGGCCACCGGTACGCCGGGCGAGATAAAAAACTCGCAGGATCCGGTAGTGCATCAGTTCATAACAGGCGCCAGCAAAGGGCCGATAACCGAGGGGATAGACTTCGAGCATCTCATGTAGTTATCTATAGTAGTCTGTACGGCATATAGAAAAACTTAGGAGGAGTAAATGGACGATTCAAAAACGTTTGAACTGAAGGTGGGGGTATTCATTCTCATAGGCGTCGCAATTCTATTTATAATGGTATTTTCCATAGGGGATATAAATCTTTCAAAAACAGGGTATAAGATAAAGGTGCAGTTCCAGTTTGCCAGCGGCATAGGGCCGTCGGCCCCTGTAAGGCTTGCCGGCGTCGGTATAGGTCAGGTCCAGGGGATCCAGATAATACACGACGATAAAGATAATAAGACCAAGGCAGAACTCACCGCGTGGATAAACGACGGCATAAAGATAGAGGAGGATGCCGTTGTGACGATAAATACTCTTGGGCTCTTAGGGGAGAAGTATCTTGAGATATTGCCTGGTACTCCCGGGAAACCAACTATTGGAACTAACGGCGTCATCGTAGGCAAGGACCCTATCCCTATGGAGAAGATAACCGAGAACCTGGCGACTCTATCGGATTCTGTGAAGGTGATCGTAGACAGGCTTAAGAACGGCGAGGGCACGATCGGCAAGCTTCTTACCGACGATGCCATGTATAATAATCTCGAGGCATTCACGGCCGATATAAAAAAGCACCCGTGGAAATTATTAAATAAGCCCAGAGAGGAGAGGTAGTTCTATGACAGTAGTATTCTTACGTATTTTCTTCATGTTCCTTTCCAGCGTCGTCGGCTATTACATAGGGGCTCTTCTCGGAGGTTTTAATGCGGCCTGGGGCGTCGCCGGGGTGGCTATAGGATTTTTCGGAGCGGGATTGATAATACTTGTCGAGTTCGGGATGAGAAGGTTCTCCATAAGAAATCTTTCCGCCGCCGTATTCGGGCTTCTCTTCGGGTTCTTTATGGCGTGGGTTCTTACCGGAGTCATACGTCTCATACCGATGTCTATACAGCTATTCTCCTCCATCCAGATAATATTCATGCTGGTATTCTGTTACCTTGGGATGATAATAGCCATGCGAGGCAAGGACGAGTTCAATCTAATAATACCTTACGTGAAGTTCGTCAGGCAGGACCGTCACGACGATATAATACTTCTCGATACCAGCGTAATAATCGACGGCAGAATAGCCGATATATTCCAGACCCATTTTGTCGAAGGTAGGATAGTGGTTCCGCGTTTTGTGTTAAAAGAGCTCCAGCAGATAGCCGATTCGCACGACGCGCTCAAGCGTAATCGCGGCCGCCGGGGACTCGACATATTGAACAAGATCCAGAAGAACACCGCGCTCGATGTAAAGATACAGGAGGAGGATTTTCCGGAGATAAAAGAAGTGGACGCGAAACTGGTGAAACTGGCCAAGCTTCTGGGCGGTAAGGTATTCACAAACGATTTTAATCTGAACAAGATAGCCGAACTTCAGGGGATTCCGGTCCTTAACATAAACGAGCTGGCAAACAGCCTAAGGCCCGTAGTGTTGCCGGGTGAGCCTATGGAGGTAAGGATATCCAAGGAAGGCAAAGAGCACAGTCAGGGCATAGCATATCTCGACGACGGCACTATGGTGGTAGTGGATAATTCAAAACACCTTATAGGCCAGATAGTAAAAGTAACGGTTACAAGCGCTCTTCAGACTTCTGCCGGCCGCATGATATTCGCGAAGATCGAGGATTCCGCCGACAAGGGTGCGTGGAAGAAGAGATGATGCGTCGAGCCAGAGTCCTGGCTATAGTTCCGGCAGCGGGCTCCGGAAAGCGGCTCGGGTTATCGAGTAAAAAGCCGTTCGTTATCCTTAAAGGGAAGCCGCTTTTATATTACGCTCTGAAAGCGCTGAATTCTTCGGACGCTGTAACACAGATCTTCGTCGCGGCCCAGAGTTCGGAAATACGCAGGATAGAAAATATCGTAAGACGGTATAAATTAAATAAGGTAAAGAGGGTTATCGTCGGAGGGCGCACCAGACTTGAGTCTGTCGGCAATTGCCTGAAAGAAGCGGCGGATGATTTTGAAGTTGCGCTCGTCCATGACGCTGCGCGTCCGCTCATCGACGCAGATCTGATAGACAGGTCGGTCAAGCTGGCTTTAAAGTACGGCGCGTGTGTGGCCGCGGTGCCGGAGAGCGATACCGTTAAGTCAGTCGATGATAAACTGTTCATAACAAAAACTCTTGATAGAGATCGTATATTCAGGGCCCAGACGCCTCAGGCCTTTCGGATGGACATCTTAAAGAAAGCTTATGCCGCTTGCGCGAGGCGCGGAGGCGTAAGAAAAGCGACGGACGATTCCGGACTCGTCGAAGCCATCGGGTGCAGGGTGAAGATAGTTGAAAGTTCTTATCGGAATATAAAGGTGACCACAAAGGTCGACCTGAAACTAGCGGAGGTGCTGTTATGAAAGTCGGGATAGGGTACGATATACACCGTTTGGTCGAGGACAGGCCTCTATTCCTCGGGGGGATCGAGATACCGTATATAAAGGGCCTTTTGGGATTTTCCGACGGAGATGTCGTTCTGCACGCGATCTCGGACGCTATGCTGGGAGCGATAGGCGCGGGCGATATAGGAGAGCATTTTCCGAATACAGACCAGAGATATAAGGACATAAGGAGTCTTGAGATACTCAAGAAGACCGTGGAGATGGTATATTTAAAGAAGTTCTCCATCGGTAATATAGATACTGTGATAATAGCGGAGGAGCCGAAGCTATACCCGTTCAAAGATAAGATGATAGCGGCTATATCGGGCATACTCGGTGTGGATAAAAGCAAAATTAATATCAAGGCGACTACCAACGAGGGCGTAGGGTCTCTGGGCAAAGGTGATGCGATAGCCGCATACGCCGTAGTCATGCTGGAGGGTAAATAGCAATGGCCTGCGTGGATATAACGATCGCGATCCTTGTGTCTTTAGTGCTTTTTTGGGTAGCCGTCGCGATCATATTCAAGAGCGAGGTAAGGGCGATATTCGACCGCGATCCCGCGGCGGGGAATATCGTTGAGGTGGTCCTTACTTATGCGGGCCTGCACGCGCTTGTGTTTTACAGAACCTCGCACGCTCTTCGCGCGGCGGGGATACCTTTTTTGCCGCGTCTTATATCTCAGATGGGAAGATTCTTCACCGGAATAGAGATACACCCCGGAGCCCAGGTGGGGCAGAGACTTTTTATAGATCACGGTATGGGTGTAGTCATAGGTGAGACCACTATAATAGGGGATAACGTGACTCTGTATCAGGGGGTAACGCTCGGCGGGACCGGTAAGGAAAAAGGCAAGCGCCATCCGACGATCGGCAATAATGTAGTCATAGGGACCGGGGCGAAGGTCCTTGGAAATATAGTCATAGGGGACAATTCCTATATAGGCGCGAACGCCGTTGTTATAAAAGACGTGCCTCCGAATTCCACTGTAGTGGGCGTGCCGGGGAGAATAACGAAGCAGGACGGCAATAAGATAGAGTTATCATTAGACCATATCCATGTGCTGGATCCGATACTGCAGGAGATGGACGAGCTCAAACGCCGCATAGACAAACTGGAGAAATAGTTACCATCCATCAGTCGATCATGAAAATATATAATTCCCTGACCCGCGTGAAAGAAGAATTCATCCCGCTTGAAAAAGGCAAGGTATCGATGTACGTATGCGGCCCGACCGTATATGACGAGCCTCATATCGGCCACGCGAGAAGCGCCTACATATTCGATGTCATAAGAAAATATCTTGAGTATAGAGGCTATAAGGTAACTTTCGTCCGCAATGTAACCGATGTCGACGATAAGATCATAGAGAAAGCTAAGAAGGGGCTAAAGGCGCCCGTTAATGCGGAGGATCTCGCTGGAGAGGTAAAGAAGGTTTCCGAAAAATA
>Ga0268276_1001207_pt1 | contig 26551 bp, 32 predicted proteins | sample saktaG_4_FD_190145 | JGI IMG/M metagenome (GOLD analysis project Ga0268276, IMG submission 190145) | Saline water microbial communities from Sakinaw Lake, British Columbia, Canada - sak_2010_1_5_45m | ecosystem: Environmental > Aquatic > Non-marine Saline and Alkaline > Saline ... | reverse complement strand
CGAATATATTGAAGTTTTCTATAATTGTGTTAGAAGACATTCATCATTGAATTATTGCTCTCCCGCTGAGTTTGAACGAAAAGCGTGTGCAACTTAGGGGGGTGTCCACTTTTTCGGGGCAAGATCAAGGGGAAACAAAAGAAAAGTTCACATTTGGGCAAAAGGAATGCGTGGCCGCGCAGTGCCTGAAGTAGCGACTATTTTTCACTTCGTCTCACGCGCCGCCTGCGGTTGCCGTTCAGTTCGAACTTCGGGGGTTCCCTTACTCCGGCATGGGCCTTACCAGCTCGCGGATTTTGCCGGTCTCAACGGCGTCAAGAAATTCTTCTCCCAGCCGTTCGCTCTCTTTTATGGCCCTGTTCCAGTAATCCATGCGGTCATTATCTCTGCCGCTGAAGAGGCGAAAATCGTTCCGGTCGGGGATCTTTCCATAGGGGAGCCGTTTTATAAACTCTTCGGAAGGGTGCAGGAGGAGTACATTTTCCATGTTTGACGGGTCCGGCTTTCTCCATGACAGCTTCTTGTCAAACCATCCCGGTATGACGCGATTTGTATAATGTGGGAAGAGCACGATGGCATTGCTGTCGTTCGTGAATGGTATGTCCATGTGGTAATCTATTATGCCCCCATCCCTGTAAGCTCCCTTTCGGGCGCCCGGTATGTCGGTGACGCGGGACATGGCTACGGGGATCGATCCGGATGCCAGGAGGGCCTGCCTGAGATTTTTCTCAGTGAGAGGGACCTGACGGATGGGGAAGCCGTTCATGTTGAAAAATGGAGGAATTTCTCTTTGATCGTACAGCAGTGTCCTTTCGAAAAAGAAGCTGAGAAACTTTCGGCTGATGGTGTTGGAAAAGGCGGCGAGAAGCAGTCCGGGCAGAAGCGCCCCCATCCGGTCACTTGCCGTAAGACCCCTGCACTTGGTCGACATCATATTCAGTCTTAGATATGAATGATTCAGTATCTCATCTACCCCTGTATCACCGAGAAAGGTGTCCAGAAAGGCGATGCTTTCGCTGGTGATCTCTTCCCTCGAGGGTTTCCGGGAGTAGTGCTGGTGTACATATGTGGTCCGAAATCTATCGATGGCTTCCAGGGGTCTTTTCTGTGAAACAGACGCGAACCTCCAGGCGGCCGCGGACGAACCGAGCAAAAACAGGGGCTCTTTCCTCCGGGTGAGCCAGGTCGAAAAGACGGCTCCATCGAGATGATTGAGAATAAGGCATTTTGGGCCGCCGGCCGCCCCGGTGACAACCTTTACCTGATCAGGACTCAGGCCGCCCTCCCTGATTATCTTCAGTGCTTTTCTTCCCGCTAAAAATGAAAGATTCACTGACATGAATTACCGCCCCCTTCGCATTGTTGTTCTGCGCATGATTAAGAGCATGCCGCCAAAAAATAATACGATTTGCCCAATATATCAACCAATTTTTTCAGATCAGGGCGGTACGTCGTTTGAAAACGCTTTTGGAGTATTTTTTGTCGTTTATTTGCGTACGGCCCATCAGGACTCGATTATCGATTTTGATGGAAAGAACTGGCAATGTACTCCCTATATTTCCGGGTTTGAGTTGAACCGTCCGGGATATTTGCATGAAGCTTGGCGGGGAGATGTGGTGCGGATTTTCTCATAAACCTTCATCATAAGACCTCGATCACCTGGCGATATTTTTTTGAACTGGTTATCGCCACGCGTTTTGCCTGGTTGTCGGGATGGCTCAATAAAAAGGATTTCGAGATGGTCGAGCTCGAGCTTGACTATCTGAATCTTCTTGTTGAACACGATGATTTATTGAAAAATACCTGGCAGGTGACGACTTGAAGAATCATGCTGGGTTTAAATTTCCCGTGCGGGCTTCATATCCGCCTGTTTGCGTTTTGTGAATCCCAAATAATGCCGCGCCATGTCGATTTCGTAGATTGTGTATTTCGCCTTTCCTCACTTTCGCGGGATATCATGCACGGTATTGCCCTATTCAGTTTTTGGGGGGATATTTATGGCATCAGATAAAATATCCCGTCGGCAACGGAACCAGTAAAAAATTATGAAAGATGAGCCAGAAGGCAACCACCATCAGGGTATAGACGGCGATTGATGAAATTGTGCGCATAAAGGTCGGTCTCTTCAGATCAAGGAAGAACGTAAGCGTTGTTAAACAAACGACACTCGAAACGATAAAACCGAGAATGTTCAGAAGATAAATCCAGACAAAAGCCACGACTGTTGATGTAATGATATATCTCAGATTTTTTGGTATAAAAGATACCGTTTTCGGTGGTGCAATCAGGAATGTTTGAATGAGCAGAGCTGCTGAAAGGAAAAACAGAAATATAATAAGCAGTCGAGGGAATATGGAGCAGTTATATTGCAAGCCCCCTGTCTGTGGCCAGAATAGCAGTGCTACAATAATAAAAACAATTGATGCGATTCGATCAGCTTTCATCTATCGTCATCTCCTTTATTTTCCATCTCTTTGAAAATCTCTTCATGAGCAGCGGCCAGCCCAGTGATAGCAGGGACATTATGATCAGTACCCAGGAGAGAGGGTGGATAAAAAAGATCATCCATTTATTGGGCAGGACCTGACCCATTAAAAGCGCCTGGACAAATCCCATTTCCCCAATGGGGCCCAGAATCAAGCCCAGCGTGATGGGTCCTGGATGAAAATCGAGACGTTTCAGGATATAGCCGATAACCCCGAGAGTGAGCATGATGTATACATCCATGACATTATTTCGGATTGAGTAAGATCCGATAATCGTGAGAAAAAAGATTATTGGAGCGAGAAAACGAATGGGGAGCCGGACAACGGTTCGATGCAGAAGTCGTCCCGAGAAAATACCCACAGGGATCATAAGAATAGTCGCTACAAAGAGAGACATGATAAAGGTATACACCACTTCTGAGTGCGTTGTGAATAATTCAGGACCGGGTCTGAGCCCGTGCAGCAGAAGGACACCGTAGAGTATGGCATCGGGGGGGGCTCCGGGAATGCCGAGGGTCACCAGTGGTATCATGCCTCCGCCGACAACGGCGTTATTCGAGGATTCAGTGGCGATGATGCCGTCAGGGGTGCCGGTACCGAACTTTTCCGGTGTTTTTGAAACCCTTAGCGCTTCGTTGTAGGCGACAAGGTTAGCTACACTGCCGCCGGCACCCGGAAGGATTCCCACAATAGTGCCCAGAATTGATGATCTCAGAAGATTACCCTGTCGTTTCATAACTTCAAGGAAGGTTTTGAGCACTATACCGCCTGTATGCTCCGCCTCTGTGAGGTGAAATTTCTGTGTTCGATTACTGATCATGGTCAGTGCTTCGGGGATACAGAAAAAACCGATCAATGCCACAATGAGTTCGATTCCTCCCTGGAATTGAGGGAAACCAGCTGTAAATCTGACATCTCCGCCGATCGGGGCAATACCGATCGTGCTGATTAAGAGGCCGATGGCACCGCCGATGAATCCCTTCAGAACATTTTTCGATGCGAGTGACGATATAATCGTAATCCCGAAAACCGCCATCCAGAAGTATTCGGGCGGGCCGAACTTCAGGGCAACGCTCGCGAGCGGCGGAGCGAGAAATAGAAGAAAAATAACACCTATAATGCCGCCATAAGCGGAGGAAAAGGTGGCGATGAGAATAGCCCGTTCGCCCTCTCCCCTCTTTGCCATGGGATATCCGTCGAACGTGGTCCCGATCGATGACGGTGTGCCCGGTGTATTGACGAGAATCGCCGAGAAAGAACCGCCGTAAATACATGCCATATAAATGGCTCCCAGAACGATCAGTCCTTCTGTGGGATTCATGGTGAAGGTAAAAGGAACGAGGAGGGCGACCGCCATAGTGGCGGTCAGCCCAGGTAGTGCTCCTGCCATGAGGCCGCCGAACAGGCCGGCAATGATCATGAGAATAACTTTAACTGTAAAGATATGACCGAAAGAAGCAGCAATAGCTTCGAGCACGTTCCGACTCCTCTGTGGATTCTTATTTTTTCAGCAAGCCCAGGTCTTTCATCAGCTTTCCATAATAATCTGTCAATTTCGTAACGAGCGATTTCGAAGAGTCTTCGCCGTAATATTCCATAATGAAACCGAGGTCTTCCATTTTCTTGATGACGACAGGATCATAATTGACCTTTTCAAATGCCTGCTCCAGTTTCATTTTTATCTCTTTCGGTGTTCCCGGAGGAACGGCAACTCCCCGGTATGCTCCTTCGACGAACTCATAACCAAGTTCTTTAAAAGTAGGTACATCGGGAAGGGCTTTTGCCCTCTTGTCTGCGGCTACCGCCAGAGCTCGGATCTTATCAGGGTATTGGGACGCCATGGACGTATAGGTCATCAGGGCTTTTACATGACCACCCAGAAGCGCGGGAACGGCTGCTCCCGAGCCGGTAAATGAGATATAGGTAAGATTGAGATCGGTAAGTTTACCAAAGGCTTGACAGCCAAGGCTGTTTGCTGACGGTTCACCGCTGCCACCCACACTGACTCCGGGGTTCGCTTTGGCGTATTTGACAAAATCATCCACTGTTTTAATTTCACTGTCCATGCTTACTGCCAGAATGTCGGGTGTGAATTCAAACATGTATATATTGTCTATCTTTTCCGTTTCATACCCCGCATTTCCCCGTGTCATCGGCTGGACGATCGTATGGGGCAGGTTGGTTCCATAGACGGTGTAGCCATCAGGTTTGGCACGCAACAACTCTGACCATCCCACGGCGCCGCCGCCACCTTTCTTGTAGACTATCACGACCGGCACACCGAGAACCTTTTCAAGGGGCTGTTGCTGAATTCGTGCCGTGATATCGGATTCGCCTCCGGCATTGAAGCAGATAACGTACGTGAGCGGCTTGTCGGGAAACTCTGCTAATGCTGCCGACGTAAAGGTCATTCCAACCAGTACGACCATCAAGAAGATCATAACGTTGTATTTCTTCATTTATTTTTCTCCTTTCAAAAATTGATTGAAATACGTTTATACTGAAGTCATTGGCACCAATATCTGTCAGCTTCACCCCCTTTCTTAGGTGGCATATTGCTTTGAGTCTTATTCTCTTTACACATCGATCCTGAACTTATCAAGCATCTTTTCGTCAATTGTTATGCCGAGACCGGGTCCGGTGGGTACGCGAACGCAGGGACCTTCAAGGCGAAACGGTTCTGTTATGAGGTGGTCCCGAATGGGATTATCGGACTGATCGAATTCCAGCAGGGCCTTCCCCGGCTTATTCGCCAGGACATGCAGTGACGATGCGATTGCAATCGGTGTTCCCCAGGCGTGGGGGATACAGTCGATATTCAGAGCCTGAGCCAGAGCCGATATTCTCTGAACTTCCGTTATGCCACCGGCGGAGCAGACATCGGGTTGAGCATAGCTCACGGCCCGGCGCCTGAAGATTTCATTGAACTCGCTCACCAGAGCCCATCCTTCACCTCCGGCAATGGGGACATCAAGTTTGCTGCTCAAGTACGCATACCCATCGTAATCATGAGGCGGAACGGGTTCTTCAAACCAGTAGACGCCAAGTCGTTCGCAGGCACGGCCGACCTCAACGGCCTCCGGAATGGAATAAGCGCAATTAGCGTCAATCATGAAATCAATATCGTCGCCGACCGTGCGCCTGAAGGCTTCTATCAGTCGAATGTCTTCACTTGTTCCCCATCCGAGAAGTGCGAGCCCGATTTTTAACTTCAGCATTTTGAACCCCTTCGAGAGGTTCGACGCGGCTTCTTCTTCAATAATAGCTATCTGCTGCTCGATGGTATCGACTTTTCGAAAGTAATGTCCCGTAGCGTAGGCAAGGACCTTGTCACGAAAGGAACCGCCCAGCAATGTATGGATAGGAAGCCCCAGAAGCTTTCCCTTGAGATCCCACAGTGCTATATCTACTCCACTGAGAGCAGAGTAAGGAGCAAATGAATGATAGGCCCAGCGAAGCTTGAAATGAATCTTCTCCCAGAGAACAGTCGTATCAAGGGGATTTTCACCGATAAGCAGAGGGGTGATGATATCACGAACAACCTGATGGTTGCCGGCGATGGGCCCCCAGCATTCACCATACCCGACAGTTCCGTCGTCTGCCGTTATCCTGACAATGAGATATTGGCGGGCAGTTGTCCACCCCTGGGCGTTACCAAACGGTTCTTTCAGCTCCTGCTTTATGGGAATGGCTTCCACCTGGGCTATTTTCATGGTTTTCAACCCCGTTCCTGCTTTTCAACCGGCCACGATCTCAGCGATGGTTCTCCCTAATTCCTCGGTAGTCGCCGTGCCACCCAGATCGGGTGTTTTAACATTGCGATCATCGATGGCAGTTTCTATTGCCTCTTCAATAACACGAGCTGCTTCCGGCTGCCCAAGATGCTCGAGCATCATGGCGCCTGACCATATTTGACCGATAGGATTGGCGATTCCCTTTCCCGCGATGTCGGGGGCGGAACCATGAACCGGTTCAAACATGGAGGGATACTCTCTTTCCGGATTCAGATTGGCCGAAGCGGCAATGCCGAGACTTCCGGCCACTGCCGGTCCGAGGTCGGAAATAATATCGCCGAACAAATTGCTTGCAACAATAATATCGAAAAATTCCGGTTGGAGAACAACTCTGGCACACAGGGCATCGATGTGAAATTGATCCGTTTCAACATCGGGATAGGCCGAAGAGAGTCCTGCAAATATTTCATCCCAGAAGGGCATCGTAAAGACGATTCCATTCGATTTTGTAGCCGAAGTTAGATGTTTCCTGTTCAGCTTTTTCGCCAGTTCGAAGCTAAACCTCTGTATCCGCTCCACCCCTTTTCGAGAAAATACTGATTCCTGAACAACAATTTCATCCTCTGTACCGGTGTAGATCCTGCCGCCGATGTTTGAATATTCACCTTCGTTGTTTTCTCTGATGACATAAAAATCAATATCTCCGGCTGCTTTATCTCTCAGGGGACTCGTTATTCCCCGTAACAATCTCACGGGCCTCACATTAACATATTGCCGGAATTCCCGCCGTATAGGGATGAGAAGACCCCATAGTGATACATGATCCGAAACACCGGGAGTGCCCACTGCGCCCAGAAATATGGCGTCATATGGCCTTAATTGTTCTATTCCGTCAGATGGCATCATTTCTCCGTTTGCAACGTAATAGTCGCATCCCCACGGAAAGGGATGCCACTCAAAAGAGAATCCGAATCTCTTGCCGGCCGCATCGAGCACCCGTATTCCCTCTTTTATTACTTCTTTGCCGATTCCGTCGCCCGGAATAGCCGCTATCTTGTACATACAGTATCCTCATTTATTCTTAAAATAATCCGGCAATATCAGATGTATGAAATTACCGCACTCACTCTCTGATACAACAAATACGGGTTTCAGACAAGAAAAGTACAACCCAAAATTCCGGAAAGAGAGAACTCTGTTTTAGTCCAAGCTTATTCCCATAGTCAAGATAAAAAACAGGGCTGTTTAAGGTGCACAGGGTGGGAAGACTGTCTTGCCTGCCTGTGCTTCGCACGCAGACAGGTTATGAGTATTAATGATTCTTTATCATAATATAACTTCATGGGGAGTAAGATATCCAGGAGATTCGTGGGGCCACGGGATAGGAGCAGGATGTAAAGCTGATAAGCACGCTGCCTGAATATGCAACCAGGTACGCCAGGATAAATGATCCGTGAAGATACACATCAGAGATATTGAAAGGGTTATGAATCATAATAGAGACTCCAGCCTTCTACTTGACCGCTAAAAACGACTCATTCTATTTCCGGTGAGGCATCAGGATCAAAGGGATTTGTTCTCATGGCAAGAGAAAAGATATGGGGATAATCACTCTTGAGGTGTTTCATATAGACCAGCCATTCGGCGATTAAAAGGGTGTATGCCCTCTTTATATCACTGGCGATATGTTTATTATCAGCGTCTTTTAAATCTTTGACATTGTCCCTGTGAGCCAGTTCTTCGGCAAGGTGAAACACTGCCCACAGAAGATCCGAAAAAGTATCATGTTCCAGCAAACCTGGATTCTGCAGCAGAGTGACGAGGAAGTGTCTTTTATTCAAAAGCAATCTTTTTAACGCCTCCATATCTCCTTTCCGGCTGTCAATTTCATATTCATGATCCTTGCAGGCTTTATGTACGCTGGAAAATTGCTGATCAAGCCAATCGTTAGAAGAGGCAAGGTTGTCTCTCATGCTTTCCACATTATTATCGAATTCGGAGAAGATTTTAAGGAGCTCCGTTCCGGCTTCACTGAAGAAAACCCCGATCATCATATTAAGTTTGTACAGCTTGCTCTTTTTGGCCCTGTAATCAAGCAATTCATGGATAATAATTGTAACGAGCAATACTTCGATAAATACAAAAGCAATATCCCCCACCATATAAATGAAAATGTGGTGAGGATCTCTGAAGATCAGATAATGAATGAAATAAAAAAATGCCGACAGTGCGATTAATGTTACTCCCCAGAAAATTTTCCATTTATCAAGCTTCATATGCAATCCTTTTGTTATGCTGAATGGTTGTTCTTGTGTTGCATTCGTTCAAAGAAAGACGTAATATCCGTATCCTTTCTGATTCCCAGGCGTGTCAGTGCAAAATCGTATCGCACTGGGTCGTCAGGAACAACAGCCCTGAATGAATCCGTTATTTCGAGGGCGGTCTTCATGTCTGCCTGTTTGCGTTTCGTAAGACCTAATGTAAGGCAGATACTGTGCATGTGTGTATCGAGAGGAACAATAAGCCTGGATGTCGGCACGTCATCCCATCCTCCAGGATCCACGTCATCACGACGCACCATCCAGCGGAGAAACAGATTGATCCTCTTGCATGCGCTGCCCTTTGAGGGACAAGGTAACAGACTGTTGCTCCGGCAATTAAACCCGCCGCTTAGCTCTCCCACAAATTCGGTAATGGCCGGCAAAATTGATTTGCCATTATTTATAAACCCGGTTTTAAAACACGTATGGAGAGAACCATGCCTCGTTATAACATTTTTTATTCCGAACAGCATTGCCGTAATTTCATCTCCGGTCGTGAACCTGTGCTTAAAGCCGTAGAATGTGTGCAAAAGAGATTCCATCGAGGATTCTTCGATGAATCGCGAAGGTGAAGGCGTCATTTTTTCGAGGACAATTGAAATACTATTCAGTATCTGGGAAACCCTGCCATAGGCGAGAGAAGAAGCGATAAGCCCCACAACCTCCCGATCAAGAGGATCATCATAATTATAGAGAAACTCCAGTGGATCGGGATGTACAAACTCGCGCCTGTTGTACTTTTCGTAGAGATGCTCAAGTGTTTCTTCCGAAATCGGTGGTGACATATCAGTATTCACCTGTTTATTTGAGCTTTTCCAGCTCTCTGGCGATAGACTCCAGGCGAGGCCTTATATTGATGTCGTGCACATCAATGTAGCGAATGATTCCATCCTTATCAATTATGAAAATTGCCCTTTCCGCCGTTCCATCGGAACGCAGTACTCCATAACTGTCAGCTATCCCACCGTGAGGCCAGAAGTCGGAGAGAACGGGAAACCATAATTTTCCCATCTGATTCGTCCACGAAAACAGGGTCGGGATATTGTCCACCGTAATTCCGAGGAGTATGGCGTCATTTTTATCAAATATTCCCTTTACAATATTGTAGCCGGGCCACTGGTCTGAACAGACGGGTGTCCATGCGGCAGGGACAAAGGACAGAACAACATTCTTTTTCCCAAGGTACTGGCCAAGGGAAATCTTGTCCCCGGAAACCGCGGGTAGTGTAAAATTGGGGGCACTATCACCCACCCGCACCTTCAAAACACTGTCCGTGGGCTTGAGCTTCCCTGGATTGTAGATGTTATCCTTAAAAGCATCTGAAAGGCCGAAGGAAGCTGTATGTAAAAAAAAGACCAACATTATTCCTGACAGTATTATGAGACAGCTTCTTTTTTGCATTTTGCACCCCTTTCTCAATTTTCCGATAATCTTTTGTATCTCATGGGCAAAGTCCGTCTCCGGGTGTGGATCTCCTAATCGAAAGATACTGTAGAGGTTTCTACTCTACCCGAAGTTACTCCTTCAAAGTATTCCAGGTTTCTCTTTGAAGGAAGCTGCCTTCTACATTAGCTTCCATCTCGTTAAACATCTTCAGTGGGACGGCAAACGTGAACATATCCCTGCCCAGCTGCCTTCTTATATTTCTTCTTGCAGTTATATCGGTAAGACCGATTGTCGCTCGCGGGTTTTCACTTTCAGCCTCCCTGTACGATAAAATGCCGATAGTCTGGCATCCTGCAGCATAGGGAATTATCACATTTTCAAAACTTCCCCTCCCATAATTGGCCAGAATTACCAGTGCGGAAAGCTGGTCGGGGTTGGCTAAAAAGACGATGATGACAGGCTCTTCTCTGTTTAGATCAATATCTTTCAAGGGTTTAAAGATAACATATTGTGCCGGGACATCAGTAATCGGCAGAGACTCGACGAACTTTTTTACCAGTTCAGGGGATTTTATATACCGTTCACCATGCAGAGCTTCGTTTAACAGACCATTTCCAATAAAATTGCAGATTTTTTCGGCCGCCATTTTGCGCATTCCGCTTATATTATTTCCCGTTGATAAAAACCGGTAGAATTCCTCTATGCCGCCAGGGACATTCACGTATTGATTTCCAAATCCTAAGCCCACGCCTCCGCCCCAACATCCGAAGGTTTTCCTGTCAAATACGGCAGTCTGTCCTTTAGCTGCGCGTGCAAAGAGAGACATTACACATCCCCATCTCCCCTGTTTAAATTGGAGCGCGTCTTGTGGTTTTTTGTCCGACCAGATGATAGCAACGGGATTGAATTTGAGATTGAGGGCGGATGCCATGTTACTTTCCATACCAAATATTCTCCAGCAAGAATTTGTTGTAGTAAATTCAATTACCAATCACTTCCAACACGTCCTGTCACCGGAAGAACGTGTGATCATCCCCGATGACATCCGGCAGAATATTTTGTAAGCATCCGATATTCGATTAACCGCCCGCTGTCTGTGGGAAGGCGGTATTGCCATATAAATATTCCACTTTTTCTTTATGTTTCATTTCTTCATTGGCCATCTTGAGGAGCATTTCTTTTGCTTCACCGTTCGGGTGCAGATCAGCAAGGGCTTTGTAAAAATTGTATGACAGGAGTTCTCTGTGAGCAGCCACAAGATATACATCCTTGCTCTCCATGTCCTTTTTTATGTCCGGTTCTTCCAGATACTCGGCTATTTTGTAATCGACGACATCAGTCAACCGCAATGAATCCGGTCCGAGCTGGCCGCTACGGTAATTGACCAGAAACTCCTTGTGCTTTTGCTCCTGGCCTGCGAGAAACTTCAGTGTGTCCTTAACACTTTCATCCTCAATCCTGGCATAAAGGCCCATATAGAAACCATATGCTTCTTCTTCTCTTTCTATTGCAATATCAATAAGACTTCCTAATTTTTTATCTTGCATATCCTGGCCTCCTTGTATTTCCTCCATTATTAATTCAAAATTGCATATGAGATATTATAAGGTTGGTGCTGATTTCTTGCAATATTATATAAAAGCTCATGAGAAATCAACACTCTTTCGATGTAATCGGGATAGTCACCGGTTACCACAATTACAAAGACATGACACATTTTGTCCTCATCTAATGATATCTTTTTGTCAGGAACTACTTAAACAGTTTCTTATAGTTACTATATCCTTCTTTTTCCAAATTTTCTTTCGGAATAAATTTAAGAGAAGCAGAGTTGATGCAATATCTGAGGCCAGTAGGTTCTGGACCATCATTAAAGGCATGCCCAAGATGTGAATCAGCATTTTTGCTTCTCACTTCTGTTCTAACCGGAAACAAACTTTTGTCTTCTTTTTCTAAGACAACATCAGGTTCAATTGGCTTTGTAAAACTTGGCCAGCCGGTCTTAGAATCATATTTATCAAGTGAACTGAAAAGAGGCTCACCGGATACGATATCAACATAGATTCCATCTTTTTTATTATTCCAGTATTCATTATTAAATGGTCTTTCAGTGCCGTTTTCCTGAGTGACTTTATATTGCAAAGGCGTTAACTCCTCTTCAAGTTCTTTGCCGGATGGCTTCTTGAAATGGGATTTGGCGGTATTCATGTCATCGCCCCATATCTTCTTGAGATATTGGTCACGCCCTGAACTATGTCTGTAGTACTTATATTTAAAAGGATTTTCTTTGTAGTAGTCTTGATGATATTTTTCTGCCTCATAAAATTTGGAATATTTAAGCACTTCAACAACTACAGGGTTTTCATATCTTCCCGACTTATCAAGATTCTCTTTCGAAATTTCTGCTAAATGTTTCTGTTCATCGCTATGGTAAAAAATCGCGGATTTATACTGAGAACCTCTATCTACAAAGGATCCTCCTGCATCCGTTGGATCAATTTGTCTCCAATAAACATCAAGCAACTCCTGATAAGTTATTTTATCCGGATCATATGTAATCTGAATTGCCTCAAGATGCCCCGTACCTCCCGAAGATACTTCTTCATAGGTTGGGTTTATCTTATGGCCGCCCGTATAACCTGATATTACTTCAATAACACCGTCAAGTTTTTCAAATGGATATTCCATGCACCAGAAACATCCTCCTGCAAAAGTAGCCTTTTCAACTTTTTCATTTTGTTTGCTCATAGCAATATTCTCCCTGTCCTTATATGCGCTGGCATTCAAGGGACCACCTAAAATAAAGGATAGAATAATAATCAGAACGATTTTTCTCATAATAAGTCCTCCAAGAGAGAATGGGAGGTCACATTTTCAATATTAAATATGTGCCCTGTCAAAAGGAGGTCATGCATATGCAAATACTTAACATTTAAGATGTGGTTCCCCGCTCCCTTTTTCTTGACTTCGGAAATAGCAGGACCCAGGCTGACAGCAATATCAAAGCATTCCAACCAGAAAAAATCCCGATAGTAAATTAAGAAGCATTATTGAAAGCGTTACACGGCCGGACCACCGGTGTATCAATCGTATATTTACTACCTTTCTCCTGACCTTAAGCTGCATAATTCCCATTGTGTATGTGAACGAGACGGCGAGGATTGTGACAATACCCAGATATGTATGCGGCACAGCAAAATGCTCGCCTGTATCCCGGGAAACCATATATAGCACCGCCATAAACCCGAGAAGGACGCACGCAACCCCCGCGGAGCCAAGCTGTCGGTGAACGCGAAGCCACCACCTCTTCTTTCTCGCAGACATTGCTATGGTAACACCGGTAACCATTGAGAACAATCCCGCCAACATAAAACCTGCATGGATTTTAAGCATATCCCGGTTACCTGTCTTTGATCTCTAATGTTATAGAATTGTTTTACTTGCCAATGAGAAGTTCTTTTGTCTTGGATCCGAAATAATTACATTTGGCCTCAACTTTCAGTGTATCCCCCTCTTTTGCTTCTACGTTATAAGTGTACGTAAAGGTAGAAGGGTCTGGCTGGCTCTTGTATTCATATGTCTCAAAGGGCTTTCCGTTTTTTGTGATCGTTATTTTCTTAATATAATGTTTCTGGGGATTTGATACGGAGTGAGAAATGGTTACGCTTAATATGTTGGAATCTGAATCATAATTCAATGTTACGTCACCTGGGCCATGTGCGTAAGTCGCTGCAGGGCAAAAGAAGATTGCCAGAAAGCATAAAAGCATGCAGAAGATATACGCTTTAGGAGATACTTTATTAAAAGACATGCGGTTTCCTTTGCCCCTTGTTTGTTTTAAAAATGACATTTGATATGTTCCTCCTTCTTGTATTATTTTAGCTTTAATATTTACTTATGGTGAAAAGGCAAGAATTAGCCGCCCGTGACCACATTTATCTATTGTATGCCTAAAAAAGATTTTTTTATTCTGCGCCTCCCTCCTTTAATCCGGACAGCCGAAGGATCATCTTCAGAAATTGGTCGGCCTCCTTGACGCCACCAAGTTTGGAGTAAAAAACCTGGTGAGTCCCATCATCATTGATTTTGACTCCTATAAAGTATGGGGTTCTGACCTCTCCCAGAATAGTGTGTATGGTAAAATCCCCATCTGCGAAAAGGGGAAAAGGAACATCGTAAGTCTTCCTGAATACTTCTACTTCATAGGAAGAATTTCCAGCGCCGATGCCTATCAACTTGATTTTACCTTTCAGATTCGGACTATCTTCTATCATGCGGTATAGTTCGTTCACTATGGGCGCATCACCCTGGCAGTGAGGACAGTACATACTGAAAATCTCAATTATTACCACTCTCGCCCTGATCTCGGGTATTTTGAAGAAACCGGAAGCGTGAAGGCCGAGGTAGCTTCTATCGCTGTGTTTTAAGGGTATGACGAGCTTTATTTCAGGCAGGACGGCGTCTTTGACAGGTGGTGATTTAGCGGCCAGAACAGGAGAATTGAATATCAAAGCACATAAGGCAACGGCTATGAAGTGTGTTAAAATTCTTTTCATTATTTTCATCCCCTTTCTCAATCTCACCTGCCTGTCTGCGTGCAACGCACAGGCCGGCAATGGGAGGGCGATTGCATAAAACGATACGCTTCAAGTGACAGGGCAATGAATAAAGATTATCAGGGACTAACCCCCGTCAAGGCCTCCTCTTTCCTTTTCACGAAACCAGCCTGCCGGGTCGGAAAGGTAGAACTTCATGTCTGTCAAAGCGGCATGGTGCCCTCTCTCTTCGGTGACCATTTTTCTGATGAATTCTTGCTCCAAGGGAGCGGTGGCCGTTGTGAGTTGTTTCTGATAAAACTCAACGGATCTCATCTCGAAGTCAATTCCTGTATCAAGCGCTTCCAGGTCGCTTGTATCCGCGATGATCTTTGGCCCATGTTTTTTGGCTATATTTCTAAATAGATCACCTAAATCAGCATGCCTTATTTTAAGCTTCTTCCATTCCCCGGACCAGGCTTGTTCGCCGCTCAGGGTTTCATATATAGACCTGATACGATCCACGTGCACATCTTCATCTTCCATCAGTGTTTGAAATATCTCTTTTCCCATGTCGTTTTTACAGCTCGAAACGGCACGCTGGTAAAAAGATCTTCCCCTTTCCTCCATTTCGAGGGCAGTGGAAAGCATCTTCATTGCTCTTTCTAAATCTTCTTTCATGTCATCTTCCTCCATCATCACAGACAATCAAATAACGGGGATTCGGCTATCTCTCAATTTTTGCACCCGGTTTCAGTACACCATCCGCGACAAGTGGCAGAACTTTATCGACACGGAAGAAAACAACATATTTTGATTCGTTATTGTACTTTATCGCGAAAATAGGGTATCTCTTCTTTCTCAGTTTCTCAATTAAATCAGAGTTTTCTTCCTCTTTAATCTTTGTGAGGAAAAGTCTTTTCCCCCCGAAACCACCACCCTTCTCCACAAAATAATATGCCGCGTGAGGGTTGGATTGCAGGTTGTTATGGGTCAAATGACCTGACATGAGAAACGCGGCCGTACCGTCATCCATCATTGTCGGTCTCGACAGGGCTGCCACATTTACATTGCCTTCAGAATCAGCCGTCGCAAACACACCGAATCCCTTTGTATTGTCAAAATATTCAGCTAAATCCATAAAAATCTCCTTTTAATCCACAGATTTCGCAGACTACATGGATTACCCTAATCACCTGAAATGCGATGCGAAAGCTGTAGGGTTTAATTCCCCGCTGCTTGCGGCGGGGTAGTCAATTCAGTTTTTCCACAGACCATGCAGGTTGCAGTATTCGCGGACCGTAATCTGGCCGCCTTCAACATGAAACTCGGCTTCCGGCGCGTCTCCCGGTTTCAGGAACTGCCTGTACGCCTTTCCATCTGAAATGATCTCTATCCACTCGATGTAATGTTTTTCCTCCATCGGATGGGGAACGTCACCAACTTTTACTTTTATGACGCCCGCCGCAACCTCTTTCACTGGAACATGTTTTTCCCTGGCCGCGTCAACGGTATTCTCCTTGAAAAGTTTCATCGGCTGGTTGCAGCATACGAGCGCACCTTTGCCCTCATGCAGCATCTCCACAATATTTCCACAAACCTCACATTTATATATCTGAAGTTTCTCTGTCATGGCTTTTATACCTCCTTATTTTTACTTTCTTTTAAGGTTTCCAGACCTTCCATACTTTTCCTGCCAGCTCCGGCCCCGGTTTAAGGGTCGGTTTACCCGGCGTCCAGCCGGAAGGCATAACCTCTCCCGTCTCACGGACATGCTGGAAAGCCTGTACCTGTCGAATTGTTTCTCCTACATTTCTGCCTACCGGAGGGGTCAGAACCTCCATGGCCTGTATGACGCCATCGGGATCCATAATAAATCGTCCGCGAACGTTTACTCCCGCGTCTTCATCATAGACTCCGTAGATTCTTCCCACTTTGCCCCCTGCGTCGGATAACATGGGGTAGGGGACTCCCCCCTCTATCATCTTGGACAGTTCCTCTTCCTGCCAGATTTTATGACTGAAAACGCTGTCCACGCTCATGGAAAACACCTCAACACCCAATTTCTTGAATTCTTCATAACGGGCGGCAACTGCCGTCAATTCTGTCGGTCAGACAAAGGTAAAGTCACCCGGGTAGAAACAGAGCAGGACCCATTTGCCCAGATAATCAGAGAGTTTAATTTTCTTAAATGTTCCCTCATAAAACGCCGGGGCCGTAAAATCCGGGGCTTTTTTCCCAATTTGAATCATGGTTCCCACCTCCTTTTTCTTAATTTCTTCTTTGTTTGTGTGTTCTTCAGAGACCGACTCGCCTACCACGGCTCCAGTCGGCCTGCCACAGCCAATGCCTTCTTCAGCCATATCACCTGCCTCCGTTCTTTCATCCTCTATTCAAATCCAACAAATTTTTCTTTACTTACTCCGCACACAGGGCACTCTTCCGGCAATACCCCATCGGAGACATAGCCACAGACCTCGCACACATAGTATGTGGTTTCCCTTTCCTCCATGACATGATTCATCGCCTCTTTGTATAGCCTTGCGTGGACTTCCTCTACATCCTGGGACTGGCTGAAATATAAAGCTGCGGTTTTATCTCCGACTTCCTCTGCACGTTTTACGAAATTACCGTATGCAACTCCCGCAACCCGGGTTTCGGACTCAAAACTGTCTGCAAGATTTTCTTCAGTACTCTTGACCTCCCTGAGTAGATGAAGGGCCCTCTTGCCGTGAATCTCTTCAGAAAATGAGATTACCCTGAAAAGCCTGGCCAGTTGCGAGTAACCCTCCTGCTCTGCCTTTTCCGCAAAGATCTTGAGTCTCAAAGCAGCCTTTGACTCACCGGTATATGCCTGATGCATGGCATCCTTGATTTTGTCATCCATAACATCTCGCTCTCTGGGGACACGATCCCGATTTGATAAACCCAAATAATCGTATCTTCACCATCTGGCTAATAATTATCCGCCCGCACCTCAAAATAGGCCTGAGGGTGGTCACAGGCCGGGCACTTCTGAGGGGGTTCCGTACCTTCGTGCACGTACCCGCAGTTGAGGCATCTCCACGTTATCACTTTATCTTTTTTGAAAACCTTTCCCTCTTCGATGTTTTTGAGAAGGGCCAAATATCTTCTCTCGTGCTCTTTCTCCGCTACTGCTATCTTTCTGAACACCTCCGCAATCTCGGAGAAACCTTCTTCATCGGCCACGCTTGCAAATTCCGGGTACATTTCAGTCCACTCGTAATGCTCCCCCTCTGCGGCCGCTTTCAGATTGGCAGGAGTGTCGCCTATTACCCCAGCCGGGAAACTACCCGTAATTTCGACCTCTCCTCCCTGGAGGAATTTAAACTCCCTTTCAGCATGTTCCTTTTCATTTGCAGCTGACTCCAGAAAGATGGCGGCAATCTGTTCATAGCCCTCTTTTTTAGCCTTTGAGGCAAAATAGGTGTAACGGTTTCTCGCCTGTGATTCGCCGGCAAAGGCGGCCAGCAAATTCTTTTCTGTCTTACTCCCTTTTAATCCCATTGTTTAATCCTCCTTCTCAAATTCATCTTTGGCTGCCCCGCAGATCGGGCATGTCCAGTCATCGGGCAGATCCTCAAACTTCGTTCCAGGCTCAATGCCCTCATCCGGGTCACCTTTTTTAGGGTCGTAAACATAGCCGCATATTGTGCAAACATACTTATCCATCTTGCATCCTCCCTTTTTCTTGACGCTGATTTATTCTTCAGTCCCAATGTAATGCGGCGCGTTCTTTGGCGCCTTGCCGCCTTTGATTGTATGGTAATAGGCATAGGTCATCGGGTTTTTGTCTGACAGAATATCTCCGTCTACGACTCTGCCCAGAAACATAGTATGGCTGCCGATATCCATCTGATTTACCAGTTCACATTCCAAAAAAGCCGCGGTGGAATCCAAAATTATCGGAGCGCCATTCTGGCCTGTTCTGAAATTGATCCCCTTGAATTTGTCAATATCCCGACCGGACTTGAATCCGAAATTGCCGATGAGGGTCATGGGGGCATCCTCCGACACAATCGAAAGAGTGAAAATTTTACTGTTCTCTATAAATTCATGTGTCAGATTATCATGATTCACGCATACCGCTATAGTTGCAGGCTCTGAAGTTGCCTGAATAACGGAGTTTACAATCTGACCATTAAATTTATTGTCTTTCCCGGATGTCAATATATACATCCCATAACTGATTTTATGCAGAGCTTGTACGTTCATAAATTATTCCCCTTTCTTTGTATGGGAACATGACTCGATCCCGACATGTCGGGACTAAATCGGGTCATGTTCACGGATGCAATCAAATAAAGTTGTTCTCTTTATGTTTTCCAGCGATAGCCGCAGCCAGATCATCCAGAGCCTTAAAATCATCTTCTGAAGGCATCCCCTTGCAAAGTACGGGGTCTATGACCTCCACTTTGAGATTGGGGACCATTCCGGCGAGTGTTTCCACGGTTTTCCCTCCCCATCCATAAGAGCCGATGATGGAAAGAAATTTTGTTTTGGGCCGGAGGGCGTTTGCTAGCAATGCGGCATAAGCAGCGTAAGGATGGGGGCCTGCCAGGATCGTGGGGGTTCCAATGACGACTGTAGCCGCGTCAACCAGGGCCATGGCAAGCTTTCCTATATCGGTTACGGTCAGATCGAACTGCTCGACCCCGACGCCCCTTTCCACAAGAGCCGAGACAAAATAATTGACCATCTGCCTTGTGCTTCCATGCATTGATACATAAGGCAGGACCACTGTGTTCCGCGGAGGGCCGAGTATCCAGTCACGGTAGGCATCAATAATAAGTGCCGGGCGTGGAAATATTTGTCCATGACTCGGCGCGATCATTTCTATGTCGTAAGGCGCGAGTTTCTCCAGGTTCTTTGCGATCACGTTCCGGAAGGGCATCATGATCTCAGCAAAGTAACGCTTGGCGGCCTCATAGACGCGTCCTTCATCGGTGACAAAAAGATCGGTTGTCGCAATATGGGAACCGAAAAAATCACAGCTGAAAAGAATCTTGTCTTCTTCGAGCCAGGTTACCATAGTCTCAGGCCAGTGAACCCAGGGAGTATGGATAAACTTCAGGGTCTTGTCACCAAGAGACAGGGTCTCCCCGTCTTCGACGGTTATGAAAGATTCTCCGGGTATCCGCAGAAGATCGATAAGCATCCCCTTTGCTTTGGGTGTAGATATCAGCTTTGCGTCGGGGTATTTTTCAAGAACCTGCGGAATTGTTCCGGAGTGATCCTGCTCGGCATGGTGCGAAATGATGTAATCGATCCTGGTTACACCCTCAAGCTGTGACAGGAGTTCCCCGGCCATGGCAGGATCAACTGAATCCAGCAGAACGGTCTTCTCGCTCCCTTCAATAAGATAGGCGTTATAGCTCGTTCCGTCCGGGAGGGGGACAAGAGAGTCGAACAGACGCCTGTCCCAGTCCACAGAACCCATCCAGTAGATACGGTCTTTGATTTTTCTTGCTTTCATGCTGTGCCTCCTCCAGATCCCAAAGGTTAGAATGCCGCCATTATATTTCGAGGATTATGATAAACACATATTCATCAGTTGTCAAAGATTTTACGCCGTTAATCACAGTGTTCCAACATCCGGATTATCTTCACCGAAGATTTCATCGGGTTCCCCATGACATTTTTCCTGGGGTTGCTCCGTCCTTCCTGTTTTATGTGTATATAGTGTTTATGGTTTGTCTGAACTATATGTCATCTTATAAAGTTCTGCCTTGACTTATGTTAAGGGTGAGTAATATTTTTTGACAGTGAATTTAATCAAACAGCCTTGCCGCGTCAAAGTAATAACGCGCTCTGAATTCGATGCGGTAGTCATTCTGCTTTTCGCCGAATTCTGAGTTGTCAGGCCCTGCGAGAAGGGCGGCCTTCAGCCGCAATTCGAGGTTTGTAATCCCTGCATAAAGAATCTCGGGAGAAAGAGAGTAACTTTTATCATTGATGTTGTAGACGCATGTGATCGACGGTGTGAAATAGAGGATGTCAAATGGTTCTTTCTGTGAGACGCGCAGGTACGTATAGTCTCTCATGGGATTCGGCCTTCCATAACTGCCTTCGATCATTGTATTTGCCTTCTTCAGGAGTGTATCATTGCCTGACGTAACATATGCATTATAGCCGTTGTCCACGAGTCCGGAAAATCCCTCCATCTCCTCTTCAGTGAATCCCGCTGCGTTCCGGTAATATTCACAAATGAAGGTCGTGTCAAATTCCGTAAGATACCTGATGCCGAGAAGATAGGTTTTTGCATCGTAGATTGTTTGTGTTTTATTGCCGGCACTGTCAATGGCTGTTTTTGTGATGTCATCGATATATGCGAATTCACCATGGATTTCAAAGCTTGGAGTTATATTCCTGGAAAAGTCCGCTCCGAAACGATCCGGCCTGCTGTTTCCCTTCAGAAACATGAAATCGATGTCCGTATCATAGAGGAGAAGATAGAGTTTGCCTGCATAATTTGTGTTGTTACTCTCGCCGAATTCGCTGTTTACATGATCATACACGGGAATCACAACGGGGGTGACGGATATGGTCTGCAGCGGTCCGGAGAAGCTCTTTATGTAATCTGCCGATACCATGATATACCCTTCAAGGGAAAGGTCTGGATCATCGGGATTTTTCGGCCGGCCTACAAATGCCACGGGATTCCACGCGTAGCCCTTTCCCCACTTCAGAGCTTTTTTACCCATGCTGATGTTGAAACTGGAAGATGGTTTGACAGACAGATATCCTTCATCAATGGTAATATCCGTTTCTGATTTGATATCCGACTCCGTTGTATCTATGTCCGACCGGATATAGACCTCCGAAATCCCCTTCTTGTATGCCCCGTTCATTGACATCTTGAAGTTGTATTCATCAAGGTAATCTTTTTCAGGACGGTTGTAAAAGTTGAGTTTGTAAAAGGCGGCATTATGATCAAGCCGGGAAATCTTCGGCGTAAATTCCAGATACCCCCCGATGGTGTACGGCTTTTTCTCTATCTCCTTTTCAATTTCCGAGAGGTCAAAGGAATAGTCATCCTGCGCGAAAGCAAACAGCGGCACAAGGACCAAAATTAGCGTTAGAAATTTTATTGATTTCATTTATCTGCCAGAGTTGTTCATCGCTGTCAGCGCGTAGTGCGGGGCCTCTGTGGGACACCGAGGCCCCATGCTATTTTTAGTCCATCAAAGTTATCCCTCCGCTGTCTATCGGAGTGAGTCGAGGTTCGGCATGAAGGTCATGGTAAAGACCTCGTCATCCAACTCCCGTGCCTTCATCTTCGCGAAGATCATGACGGACTTGTATCCCTTGTAAAGAGGGCTGTCCGTTTCGATTACCGCCGGCCGTACGATTCCGTCGCCGAAATCCTTGATATTTTTATAGTAGATGGTCTTAACGAGCATGGAGGCTTCGGTAAGACATTCGATCTTGACGGGAACAAGCTTTTCCTTATTGACCCACATTTTCAGCTTGTCATAGGCAACGGTCTTTGTCTTCGCCTTCAGATGCAGGATGTATTCATCGCCGATATCCTCCACCTTTTCTACATCGTATTCAGACGTGTAATCGAGTCGCAGTATGTCGGAGTTGTTGAACACGCCGCCGACTACGGACTGGAGACTGGTGATACGGATCGGTTTTCCCACATTCGGAATATAGAGCCACATATTTTCACCCAGCCGGAGAGTGCTTCGCCCCTTCTCGCTTGCCGGTGAAAGAAACATGGCGGCCACCTTGTCTTTTCCCTTCTTCACAGTGAATAGTATAAATTCCTTTTCTTTGCCGTTCGGCTCGATATTGATCAGTTTTTTATATGATTCGTATGAATCGGGGTTCAGATTTCTGTCAATCTGAAGAAGAAGACTATTCCCATCCACTGCTAATGCCGGAGCGGCCAGGAGCAGCAGCAATACGGCTGTTATAATTTTTCGCATGGTGAAGACTCCTTTCTATACATGTCTTAGTGCTTCAATAGGCTCCATCCGCGATGCCTTGAAGGCGGGCTGGAGACTTGCCGCTACGGATACAATAATGACGGTCACTGAAACCATGATAACATCGGCTATGCTGACATAGGGCGCCAGCAGCAGCCCGGTCTGTCGACTAAAGTTGAAGGTGATATGGGAAATGTTCAATATGTATATTATTATATAGCCAACGATATCGCCTATAAAGGCTCCAAAGATGCCGAGGGAAAGCCCCTCAAGAACAAACATGGAAAGAATCTTGCCCGGCATTGTTCCTATGGCTGAAATGGTGCCTATTTCACGCATGCGTTCATAAACCGCCATTATCATGACGTTCATGATGCTGACGAGAACCATTGCGATAAGCATGATCTTGATAAACAACGTCATAATGTCTATCATCTGCGCGATATTGTAGAAAGGGGAAAGTTTCTCCCATGTATGTACCTCGAATATGGGTTTCCCCGCTTCATTCTTTTCCTGGGAAAGCGTACCCATGAGTGATTCGTAAACGTTCTGCAGCGTACCGAAGTCCTTGAGTCTCAGCACTATCTCACTTATTTCCATCTGTTCCATTCTCAGAACTTCCACGGCATCTTCAATGTGGATATAGCCGTCCCGTCCTCCCGGCCCGGTAACGCTTTCCAGTATGCCGCTGACCCTGAACTGTTTCCCGTTAACGGAACCGTCCTTGTTGGTGGCAATTACCACGACAGTGTCACCCACCTTTACCTTCATCCCGCTGGCCAGAAGCTCCGGTATGAGAATGTCTCCTTTCTTCAGCGTCTTTTCACCCTTGATAATTCTTGTAGGCAGGAGGGGCACCGTTTTTAACTCCATCTCCGGGACTACGCCATTAAGGCGGATATTCGTCGTCTCCACAAAATTGCTGAACAGACCGCCGAATTTTATTCGCGTAGAATATGCCTCGATTTCGGGAATATCCTTGATTGCCTTATCGATCTTCTGCACGGCCTTCGGCGTCAGTGTTAAGGTAAGTGGGAGATTGTCAATGGATGCGACATATCCCTTTTTGTGGATCTGAAGGTGACCAAGCATGGAGTCCGTAATCTGTCCGATGAGGAGGCTTTTAACGGACCCCGTAACGGCCATAAAGACCAGAACGAAGACAACGCCGATTGTGATGAGTGATGCTGTTAGAAGAGTTCTTCTGCGGTATCTCAGAAGATTTCTTATGGCTATCTTGAAGAGATTATACATGGGCATTCCCTCCTGTATCCTTCCTGTCGGTGATCATTCCGTCCTCCAGGGTATAGATTATTTCAGCAGCACCGACTATTTTCTGATCATGGGTGGAGAAGATAAAAGTGGTTCCGGACTTTCTCTGCATCTCTTTCATCAGTCCGATAATCATATAGGCCGTCTTGCTGTCGAGATTGGCCGTTGGTTCATCGGCAAGCACAAGTTCAGGTTCAGTAACCAGCGCCCTGGCAACGGCAACTCTCTGTTTCTGACCGCCCGAGATCTGATCAGGATACTTGTCTTTCTGCTCCGTCATTTCGACTGATTCCAGGAGATTCAGGACACGCCGCCTCCTTTCTTCGGGCGGAACGTTCTGAACCATGATGAGGGGGTATTCAATATTTTCATACACGGTAAGGACAGGTATAAGATTAAAGTCCTGGAAGATGAATCCCATATGCTTGCCTCTGAAGGCTGCCCTCTGTTTCCTGTCGAGGCTGACCACATCAGTGCCGGCTACGGTCAGTGTGCCTTCCGTGGGTGTATCAAGACAGCCGATAAGGTTCAGCAGGGTAGTCTTGCCGCTTCCGGATGGCCCGACAAAGGAAAGAAAGGAAGCGGGTTCAATCTCAAAATTCAGGTCGTTCAATGCCCTCAGGCTGACCTCGCCTACCTGATAGTCCTTATAGATGTTATGTGCCGTTATTAATCCCATGTTCCCTCCTTTACAACTTGAACCGTTGTCATTTCTCATCTGCCGTTATCACTATCAATATTGTTTGTCCCATACTATGAAAAAAAGCCGGATACCTTAATTTATGTTAAGATTGTACGATAATTTTGCTACAAGGGGCAAGCACATATAAAAGATTTTACGCCGTTCATCACCGTGTTCCAACATCCGGGTTATCTTCACCAATTTTATATTAATGTTGTATATGCGCACGATTGACGGGGTAAGATAGAGTATGTCAAAAGGCTCAGGGAGATTGGATAGTGAGCCCTTAGCGCCCATCTAATCTGTCCAGGGCAAAGGTGTAGGCACCGACTGAAACGGCACGCATAGTTCCCAGTTTACTTATCCCAACTCCAACACGTTTCAAGGAGTCATACCTGATTTTTCGATTGCTGAAGGGGACCATGATTTCACAAGGATTGCCTTCAACAAACCCCTTCAGATCATCCTTATTGTTCAGGTTGAACACTTTAATTTCCAGATGCTCCAGGGACGACCCATCCATGGTTTTGTATTTCTTATTCATCTGATCAACCATCTTTTGCAGGAACAAAGGGGATGCCCGGGAAAGCCCCCCGCCAATAACTATAAGTCCATCAACCAGGGTTACCGCGGCAGCAAGAGCATCACCAGCAACTATTGCCAGTTCTTCAAAGGCCATGACAGCGGCTTTTCTGTCTCCTTTTCTCTTACGCATGCCGATTTCAAAGATCTCTTCTGGAGATGGACATTCTGTTGTCGAAATACCTGCTTCCCGTGAATAGACCCGTTGCACCCCCCGTATGCTTACGCTCTCCTCTGCCGCGCACTCATGATAGAGAGAGTTTCTCATCCTGTTTATCTCCCCCTGCGCGGAGTTATCCCCCACCAGTAGATTGCCACTGGTTACTATTCCACCACCAAAACCGGTTCCAAGGGTGGCGCCAAGCAGGTTCTGGTAGCTCTTCGGGCTTTCCTGAGATTTGAGCAGACCGTTTATTTCCGGAAGGATGCCGGCGATTGCCTCACCATAGGCGAAAAGATCCCCGTCGTTATTCATAAAGGCCGGCATTTTAAAAGTATCTTCAAGCATCGACCCTAAAGCAACTCCCCCGCGAAAACAGGGAAGATTCACCAGATCACCTATGATGCCCCGTTCATAGTCGGCAGGACCAGGGAAACAGAAGCTGATGGCTGCTGCCTTGTCCTCGAGTTTTGCCTGCACTTTGCTGAACCCGTCAACTATGGACCTTAGGATTAATTCCAGGTTATCTCCGTGTGACGGCAGGACTATAGGTTCCACTATCTCTTTTTCGCCCTGTATCGCCGAAAAAACAAGATTTGTACCCCCTGCATCCAAGGTCAGGACGACTCTGTCATCTTTATTGTATCTCATGCGGATGTCCTTCCAGTCATGAAGATACACCACCTGATATCTCATGCACAACTTTTAATTATCTCTTTGGCACCGTCAACTTTTATGTGTAAATTTTTTATAGGCCAATTCTTTGAAGAATGGCAGGTTTTTACGCACTTTTCCTACAGGTTTTGATCTCCAATGTAATTCAATCCTTAAAGATATAAAGGCCAGGAGACGGTAGCAGGCATTCTCACCAGCTACATCTTTTTTCAGTTTCTTCGGATCCTTGGCCAGGATGTTCCTGTCGACATGTACCGTGCAGCGTTGTACCTTGATCGGTGAGGACTCCTCTTTGAATACTGTCTCCAACCCCGACAGACCATCAATGATGCCCAGTGTAACTATCTGGGTGTTCCCGATCTCCTTCAACTCTAAGGTGTTAAGTGTAATGAAGCCCTTTTGAAATTCGAGGAACGGCATCTATTTCACGAAGATATGTGTACTATCCGCCGCCATTTTGGGAGTTAATGTTCGGCAACGGTTTATATGAGGAATTGAACCTTAGCATTTCATGTTGACCGGTATCCTCCCGAGCATTATAATGGTAGCCAATCAGTAATACAGAAAAAGACACTGCTTGAGTGAGGCTATCCTTTATGATTCCTTTAGATACCGTCCTTGTCCTTATTATTGTCGCTATCGCCGCCTTTCTCTTTGTAACCGAAAAACTGCGTGTTGATGTCACCGCGCTCTGCGTCCTGATGGCGCTTCTCCTGTTTCGGCTCATCAGACCCGACCAGGCCCTGTACGGGTTCGCGAACAC
>Ga0268276_1001203_pt1 | contig 26606 bp, 15 predicted proteins | sample saktaG_4_FD_190145 | JGI IMG/M metagenome (GOLD analysis project Ga0268276, IMG submission 190145) | Saline water microbial communities from Sakinaw Lake, British Columbia, Canada - sak_2010_1_5_45m | ecosystem: Environmental > Aquatic > Non-marine Saline and Alkaline > Saline ... | reverse complement strand
GGACTCCAGGCCTGCATACAGTCGGCGTTGCCGTTCGTCGAGCGTGCTCAGAAACAGGATGATAGCCGCTTTGGTATCGTCGGACGTTTCCGCCAACGGATCGCGAGAGAAGGGCAACGCCTCGGCGCGAATGGATTTGGTTTTCATAATGTTAGAATTATCCGTAGATGTGGACAACTCTAACATTATGAGCGGGTCCCCGTCAATATGAAAGATAGCGGAATAATACTGAAAACAATGACTGGCGCGAAATTACCCCAACTGCGAACACCCTGTCGGTATTGTTAGAGTTGCGCCTAAAACCGTGAACTTATTTTTGCGCGGATACTAAGTTCCACATCCACGGTCGTCTTCAGGCCCGCCTCGGGGATCTCTACGGTCAGCTTGCCCGTGACCTCGATACGGCAGGGGTGGAACGCGTTGCAGTGCTTCCCGATCTCCTGTCCGTTCAGGACAATCGTGGCGGCCAGGTCCAGCCCCTCGAAATGGAGCCAGGCGCGCCCGTTGAGCGCCTCGCGCGGGGCGTGGAAGAAGCGCCGGTAGCTCCAGATGCACTCCTCCCCCCAGCGGGCCGCCAGGCAGTTGGTTTCAACATACGGGTCCTTGATCCACCCTTGTTTCCAAACATCCAGATGGATCTCGCCCGGCACCTGGGCGTCGATGTAACGCGCCTCGTCGGTCTCTTCGCGGTTGGCGTACTCCGTGCGCCCCCGCTGCCCGTCCGTCCACCGCACCCGCCACGTTCCGTTCAGATCAAGTTGCTTCATATTGTTCCTGACAGCCATGACGGTCACTCCCCTTTCCGCATAACGCTCATCTGCACGGCACGCGGACTGTTCAGCACCGTGGCGGCCATGATAGCCCCATGTTCGGTGAAGGCGTAGGGCGCAACACGCGAAAACTTGAGTTTGGCGAGGTGGTCACAATTTGTGACCACCTCGGTCTTCGCCGCATCCGTCAATGCAAACCGAAAGATTACGATTATGATCCGGTAGCGAGACGTGTCTCAGATCAGGATGCCAGGGTTCAGGCCGAAAACGCCTCCTGAACCTCGAACCCTGACCCCCCCCCTGAACCCTCCGCTTGCACAAACCGGAGGTTTTGCAAGCGCCTCCCATCGGCCTCGTCCCCGGCATTGTCACCCATGTCGCTCCGTGGGCCGATTCAATAGCCCACCTTCACAACAGTTTTGCCGCGGAGAGGCGGGAGTTTGACATCCTGGCCTACCGGGTCATGCACGCGATGAGAGCGGCCGTTAATTTCGACGGAACGTATCGGCTTCTTTCCGGGATGACGGAATCGCAGCAGAATCGTATCGGGCACGGTCCGCAGTTCCATCTCCACCTCCGCTTCGATCGTGTTTTCCGCCGTCTGCGGCCGGAACTCGACGGAAACCGTGCCGAAGTCCGTGCTGAGCCGCGCGGCACCGAACGGCCGTTCCTGAGCAAACCAGGCGCGCGGAATGGCGCGGCCGAGGTGCAGCAGGCCGCCGCGCTCGTAAACGAACAGGTAGGCCAGCCACTTCATGGCGTTGGACTGGTCGCTGGTCTTGAACGGCGCGCAGTTGCCAAAGCCCAACACCGGCTGGGGATGCTCAACAAAGGCCTGCACTTCGGGGCGATAGCACGCGGCCCAGGCGTTGAAGAACATCCAGAGGTAGACCTCGATCTCGTCACGATCGAGGTGCGGCAGCAGACCGGCGAGAAGCGCTGGCTGCGGGCAGATGCCGCCGCAGTCGAACCACTCGGTTTGCGGATCGTGGATCGGATAGCTGTAGGGCGCATTCATGTACCGGGTGTCCTGGTAGTCGTCCAGAATCCAGCCGCCTTGTTTGCTCTCGGACTTATAGAGTCCGGAAATCAGCAGATAGACCGAACCTTCCAGTGTTTCACGAATCCAGCCGTAGTCACGCCCGCGGCAATAGAGGCGGGACGGATAGTGTGGTACCCAGCGCCCGTCGCGCAAACGGACCAGCGGGCTGTGCCGGCGCGACGCCTCGAACCCGCGGCGCAGGTCGCGCCCAAAGGCGTCCGCCTCCCGGCGATAGCGTGTGGCCTCGGCATGGCCGAATTTCTCCAGCGCGGCGGCCGCGCTGTCAAGCCCGCGCCAGGTCAGGCAGTTGGTGCTCAGCCAGTAGAAGAAGTCCTCCACGTCCTCGAGCGCGCCGGCCGGCAGAAAACCGCGTTCCCAGCCGCGCGAGTGCGGCAGGTTCTTGAGCGTCTCGCGGCGTTGGCGCGCGATCCATTCGGCGCCTTTGATGACACTGTCCGCCACGCTGGCGAACCACGCGCGGTCGCCCGTGTGCAGAAAGTGCTGCGCCAGCGCCCACAAGGCCCAGCCGTGATGCTGATTGTAACTCTGTCCCTGCTCCCAGCCGCCGCTGCCGTAGAACACCCCGTCGTGGTCCGTGAAACGGCCGTGCAGGCCGACGGTCCCCTGGTACTTCACCCATGCGCCCAATCGCCGTCGGACGTCGTCCGTCATGCCGCGCTGCTGGAGTTCCTCGACGATCATCACCGACTCGTTGGTGAAGTTACCGTAGGTGCAGGCCCCGACCGACGTGCTGACAATATGCGGATCGTCTGGATGCCCGTAATCGCTCATCACGACCATCGGTAGATGCCCGGTGTACACCGCGTTCAGATGCGGATCCGGCGTCTGGATCTGGGCGCTCTGACGGCTTTCCTCCCGCCAGTAGCGCGCCATGTCGTTATAGCAGCCGGCAAAATCCAGCCCGCGCAGGGCCGCGAGTTCCGTCTCCGACTCGACGGCGACAAAAGGAATGCGCGCCAGGAACTCGCAGGTTTCGCCAGGTTGCAACTCCTTGCGGAAGCGCACGCCCGCAGCGGTCGTCTCGGACGTCATGTCCGTCTGGAACGCGAGGCGCGGAACCATCTCGTCCTGGAAGGAACCGCGGATGAGGTCGCCGTCCACAACCAGTTTTTCCCGCTCGCATTTCGGAACCAACGAGTCGGTTATGTCCGTCCGGTTGTGGTCGCGCAGAACCCGGCGGTTCTGCGCACGGGATGACTGGTGGCTGTAGGACACCGGCAACTCTGCCACGGCGGGAGCGTCACCCGTATTCTCGAAGGAGAAGCGAACCAGTGCCACCATTGTCGCATCCGGCGCCGGTTCGCCGGCCAGAATGGATTGCGTCAGCGGCACCGCGAAGCACTTTTGCCGGACACGCACAGCATCGCGCCGGAATTGCTGGTTGTAGGCCATGACCGGCCAGGGATCATTATGCCGAGCTTCCGCCGCCCACAGGTCGAAACCGAAAAAGAGGCGCGCCAGTCCCGCGTTCTTCCACTTGGGTGTATCGCGCCCCTCGGGTCCCCCCCACCACTGGTTTCGCTTCACCAGCCAGTCTGTCAGCTCGATATCGCCACAGGGCTCGATCCAGAATTTCTGGCGGGCGTGCCGACAGCCGCAGACATAGGGCATGGGGTGCGGCCGGGGCTGACCGTTCATGGCGCCGGCGAGAGATTGTTCCGGCAGTGCCGTAACCTCGGCGGTCACTGTGCGGTGCCCTTTGATGCGCTCCCGGTAGGCGGCAAAGGTCTCCGGGTTCCCGGCGCGGACAATGAAGATGCCGGCGTCGGCAAACCAGATCGGGCCTTCCGCGTCCAGCGAGGCCAGCGCAATCGTGAAGGCGTTCCGGCCCAGATCGAAGCGGACGTGCGCGCCGTCGTTGGCGTAACGGTGCACAGGCTCCATGTGATCGAGTTCAATCTCAAATGCCGCCTGCCGTCCCGCGCCGACATGGACGTCTGTGGCCGTCACGCGCGTGCCGCCACCGGCCTGCACCGCCCGCACAACCGCGTTGTAGCCGCTCACCCCGATGGTCTTCGCGGCGGTCCTCCGGCCGGCGTGCAGTTCGACGCGCAGTTTGCTGCGCGCCGGCTGCGACCGGGTAAAGACCCGTATCGCCTTGACGCCCACCGCGCTCTCCGCCACGCGTACGCCGAGGGTGCGCCGGAAGCCCACCGCGTAGTCCGCCACATCCGGCAGTTCCGCAGTCAGCGGCTGGAACGAGAAGACCAACGTCTTCTTTCCGCGCCGAACCACGCGGGGCGCGGCCGGCACCCATTCCGGCGTGAAGGGATCATCCATCCGGAACCAGCCGACGGACATGGGTCGCTGCTGGTCCATCTCCATCGTGCGCTCGATGCGTATCCCGGGCCAGTGCTTGCGCAGGTACTGCAAGCCGGCAGTCGCGGGTGCTGGGCCGACGAAATCCACCTCGACGGTTTCGATGTCCCGCAGTTCCTCGAACTTCAACTCCCCCGCCGGCGCGTTGGGCAGGGCAAATGGTACAATGTCGAAACGTTTCATGGCTGCTGTTCTCCTTATTCGCCGTCCAACTCCCGGCGTTTGTTATTCAGGAACCGAACCAGTTTATCCTTGCCTGGGAGTTCCAATTGGTATTTTGAGACGAATAGCCGGTTGTCCATGGCGGCCAAGGCGTACTCGACAAAGGCATGGTCTTTGCCCGTGCAGAGCAACAGGCCGACAGGAGGCTTGTCGCCTTCGACCCGCATGTGCTTGCCATACCATGTGACATAGGTGTTCAGTTGCCCGATGTGCTCATGGCGAAACTCGTCCACCTTTAGGTCCACCAGCACGTGGCACTTCAGAACGCGGTGATAGAACACAAGGTCAACAAATCCGCGGGTCTTGCCGATGACGATGCTCTTTTGTTGAGCCTCCAGGCAGAAGCCGTGGCCCAGTTCGAGTAAGAAATCGCGCAGCTTCTCGACCAACGCCGCCTCCAGGTCGGTTTCGGCCACGGCGTCCTTCGCGCGCAGACCGAGGAACTCGAAGATGTAGGGATCGCGAATGGCCAGCTTCGGTTCCGTCGTCTCTGCGCCCGCCTTGACCATCGCGGCCAGCTTCTCCTTGTCCCGCGAAAGTCCGGACCGCTCGAAATAGAGCGTCGCGATCTGCCGTTTGAGCTGCCGCACCGACCAATTGCCGCGGATGCATTCGATCTCGTAGAAGGCGCGCTTGAGGGGATCGTCTAGCGCCATCAGGTCTGTTAGATGCGTGAACGACAACTGATCAACCAACATGCGGCGTGGCGGGCGCAATTCGGAAATCACCGATTTCTGATTGTTTCTCTTCGGAGCTGTCGGGCAGGGAACCGAAATAGGCGTCCCGCTAGATTCGGAAATCACCGATTTCCGAATCTCGGGGTATGTATCGAAGAGTTGGCGACACAAACCCAAATATCGCCCCGTATAGCACCGGTCAAGACACTCCTGCAATCCCTCAGCCAGGTGTTCAAGCAAACGCATCCCGTACTTAGCCCTGTCCGCGCCATGTTGCTCGTATTCTCGGATGTAACCTCCGATTACCCAGTTTCGAACGGTCAACGCTGTGTTCACCGTCCGGCTGACAGCCGTCGCACACTGCTCGTGAGTCGCACGAATCGCCGCAACCAAGGCGGAGAAGTCCATTTCGCTGGCACGAACCGGGGGCCTCACCTTTCTGATATCCGCCCGCAATCCCTTGTTGTTAGTCCGCTTGTTTCTCATTCCTTCACCTCCACGGTCTCGATGTCCCGCGACTCCTCGAACTTCAACGCCCCTGCCGGTGCGTTGGGCAGGGCAAAGGGGGCAATGTCAAAACAGTTCATTTTCTTATTCCTCTCTGCTTTGTCCATTTCGGTGGACGACTACGGCGACGACTACGGTGGACGATTGTGAAGCATCTCTCCGTAAGCCGTAGTCATCGCCGTAGTCGTCAACCGAGTTTCACGGTTCGGCTTGAGCCAACCCATGTGCGGGCGCACGTCCTCGAGCCAGTAGCCGTACCTCCTATAAACTCACGCGCGCGCCGGCCTGATCACGCACACTGCGGCCTGTTCCTGCCACACCCCGGACTCCTGCAGGCGCAAGCCGTCGCGTTCGAGAGTAGCGCCATCCACCACGCTGTTTTCATTGGCCGTGGCGCCGATTGATCCTAGAAACGGCTATAGACTGTAAGGCTATAAGGTTGAAAATGAACAGGTTACGGTTAGATTCGCACGCACCCAATGGTGAATCAACCACATTTGCATAACCGATTGCCCTCCAATCCTTACAGCCTTACAGCCTCACAGTCTTCTGCCCTTTTTAGGTTGATCAGAAATCGCTTTTCGGCAGCCCCCGGTCGGCATCGACCCGCACGGGCCGAAAACATACCGGAATCGGTCTGACGCAGCGATCTCATGGGGAAAAGCATGGCAGAAGTGGGGAGAAACGTCAAGATCACCGCCACCCAGTGGCTTTGGGGCGGATAAAGCAAAAAAGTTGTTTTCCCTTCGTTGTCCCGATCGTTGTCACGATCATTGTCGCCTCCCATCGTTGTCACGATCATTGTCGACAAAGATCGAGACAAGGATCAAGACAAGGATGACAAGCGACAAAGATCGAGACAAGGATCGCGACAACGATCGGCTTCCCCTTGACCGATCTTTCCTCGTCGCCCGTAATCGTCGGCCGGGCTTGCGCTTTCAGACGACGATTACGGGCCGAACAGACGAAGAATAAAGACGAAGTAAAAGCCGATTTCCGCCATTATTTGCTTGACTGGCTCTTGCAATAGCCGGGTTACAGGTTCTCATACATTCAAGAGCCTCACCTATGTTGTTATGTCAAATGCGTGGGGTGCGCTGTCTGCCAGGAGAAGCCATTCGGCCATCCACGCGGAGCGTCCCTCAAGGTTTTGTCTGCTCAGCTCTTGTTGATCTTCGCTGAGATACGGACATTCAGCCGGGATTACATAGGGGGCTAGAAGCCTTCGACTGACCGCCATAATTTCACTGTCTGTCATGGCTTTGTCTCCAGTATTCCCCTTGCCAGGATCATCAACTGGCGATGCTGTTCAGGCAATGGGACTTTTGTCTTTCGCCATTCCGTGCGAAGGCTTGTGAAATCGCGCACGTAGTCGCCGGCCAGGGATTGCATTTGATCAATCCGCCTCTGATCCTCCTGCATTCTGTCGTCCTGCTCAACAGCAAGGGCAGATACTACTTCGGATCTCGCCGCATTCTTCAAAAGGAGTTCAACAGCTCTACGGCTGCATGCTGCGGATTCAACCGGCCAGCGTTTCACCGCGCGCGACAGCAGCTCATAATCCTGCAAGTAAGTCAGCGCCAACTCCGGCGAATTTCCTTCCAGGCCCGCCACTTCCGCCAGTGCGCCTATTATCGAATAATCACGCAAGCGTCGGGTCTGCTTCAGTTGAACCAGCGACTCGACATCAACCACGTCAATGTTTTCAATCCTCATCGCGCGTTTCCACATTCGCTCCAGGTCGGGAATGCGTGGCGGTCGCGTACAGAAATCGGTACGTATTCGAAACCCTGAATCCGCCAGGAATTCGAAATGACTTGTCAATCCAAGTTTCAGCCAAATCGGATGCAGCGGAACTCCAAGCCGGTATTGAGCGCCATGTTGTCTTAACACGCCAAGAATGGCGTTACAGGAAGCCTCTGCTTCGCGGACAATCCAATCGCCATCTTTCGAGAAAGCGGCAATACCAAACACAACGCAGGCCTGCCCGGAACTCAGCAGAACATCCGCACCAGCCTTTCTAAATTCATTGTGAAGTTCGAGATATGGATTCTTCATTTAATTGACTCGAAAACGCTTTTCGGCACACCCTGATCGGCCTCGGCCCGCACGGGCCGAAAACAGGCCGGAACCGGTCTGACGCAGCGATCCCATGGGGAAAAGCATGGCAGAAGTGGGGAGAAACGTCAAGATCACCGCCACCCAGTGGCTTTGGGGCGGATAAAGCAGAAAAGTTGTTTCCCCTTCGTTGTCCCGATCGTTGTCACGATCATTGTCGCCTCCCATCGTTGTCACGATCATTGTCGACAAAGATCGAGACAAGGATCGCGACAACGATCGGCTTCCCCTTGACCGATCTTTCCTCGTCGCCCGTAATCGTCGGCCGGGCTTGCGCTTTCAGACGACGATTACGGGCCGAACAGACGAAGAATAAAGATGAAGTAAGGCTTGCGCGCCATACTTTGTCTTTCATCTTCGTCCTTCTACTTTGTCTTTCGCCTTCTCTTCCGCACCACTACAAACGGCGGTCCGTCGCTGCAACGCTTGCCCGTCAACGAACCGGGGCGGGCCGGCTTGCGCCTGACCCACCCCGCGTCGCTTCCTTCTTTTGTAATCGATTAAGCGTAGCCGGGTAAGTGTGGCGATCAAGTGTGAGCACGCAACACCCGCCACGCCATTCGGGGCACTTTATCGCCTACCGCATCATGATCACGGTGCCGGAGGGAGGCAGGATCCGGTAGCGGATGATCACGACGCCGGAGCCGCCGTTGCCGCCTGGATGCTCGCCACTACTTCCTCCACCGCCACCGCCACCGCCACCGCCGCCTTTCCCGTCTTCGCCCGGATACCCATCGTAGCCATCAGTTCCTTCGCCACTATTGCCCTTTCCGCCACCGCCATCGCCACCGTTGCCTCCTCCCCTTGACTCGACGCCGCCACAACCACCGCCGCCGCCCACAACCAGCACTTCCGCAGCGCCTCCGGTCGTGAGCGTCAGGTTCGTAGCGCTGGCGGAGTTCGTGAAGATGTGCGCGATCCATTTCGTGCCGCCCGCGTCCGTATAGTACGTCACGGTTCCGCCCGTAGCCGTAGCTCACCGCGATGTCGTTACGGCCGCCAGCGTGGCGCTGGCGCTGTTGTTCGCCGTGCCGGTGGCATAGTAACCCGGGGTCAACGTCAGATCCACGGTCTTCTGCGCGTCGCGTTTCATCACCGGCGTCACGGTGATCAGTCCCGTCGTCGAGCCCTGCGCGATCATCACCGCACCGCTGACCGGGGCAATGGTGTAGCAGTAGGTCCTGTTCGCCTCAAGAGCGATATTAGTGCTGAAGGGAGTCCCGTCCCCATATGTTCGCGGCCTGTTCCCGCCACACCCCGGTCGACGGGCAGCCCACACAGCCGTTCGAGCCAGAAGCGTTCCGTAGTTCGATGAAAGAAGCGTGCCGCAGTCCCAGGTCGCAGTTATTGCAGCATCAGCCATGCCCTTCTCCTGCTCTCCCGGCCGGAGTTTATACCAATTCCGCTCCAGTTCCGTCACGTCGATCCGCGTGGGGCGTTTGTTGGGCTGCTGTTGGAATTCACTCCCGTCCCTCCAGCTCCCTTACCACTTCACCCGCCAGATCGAGCAGCTTGGCATCCTCGGTGGCTTGCATGTAGCGGTAGCTGAACCGGCCCCCGACCAGCGACTCGGTCCGCTCGTCCAGATAGCGGCCGGCCCGCACGGCCAGATCGGCGCCAAGCTTCTTCTCCGCCAGCGCGGTCTCGATGAATAGGATCGCCTCGGCCACTTCCATGCCCTCGCGGAAGGCCTCGAACCGCTCCGTGGCCACCGGGCCGTCAGGGCCTGGGTAGAGCAGGGCCGCCGTACTTCGTCCGGGCGGGCTCATATTCATTCCCCGCGCAACCGCCAGCGTGTAGTACCCGCCAACCGGCTTACGCAAGGGGAACAGGTCCACTCCGAAATCGCTCACGCCATCCATCCCCGAACGCACCATCTCCTCACCGATGCCGCGGCAGAGCGGCAACAGCGACTGGTCGTTGAGATTGCCGCGATACGCATTGGCGAAGGTCAGACGCCGCGGTTGTGGCAGCAGGACCGGCACCCCCCGGCGCTGCGTCGGCCGGCGACAGTAAAAGATGCCGCTGGCATGGCGCACGACCATGTCGTTGATCTTCATGTCCCGCCCCCCGCTGTGACTGCCGTAGCTCCACTCGGCGCCTGGCCAGCTCCGGGCCACTTCGCTGTAGTCGCCGGAGACGCCCCAGCTCGTGCACAGGCCGAAGGTCGTGTGCTCCAGCCATCCCCGCGCTTCGACCTTCTTGCGAATCGCTTCGAACACCGGCTGCCAGAAAGCCTGCTCGGAATCCTTGACGTTGGCCGGATAGAGCGATTTGTATTTCATCTTCTCGATCTTGCCCGTGGCCGGATCGAGCACCGAAACGCTGTCGGGAAGATCTGGCTGGTTGAGCCCTCCGCTGGCGAACACGCTCAAGCGCAATGAGTGCGGCTTGCCCACGGAGTTGGCAACCATATTCAGGTACTTGTCGAAGACCGTAAAATCAGCCTTCCAGGAACCGTCCGCCTGCTTGATCCAGCGCACCAGCGACTCGGGGTTGCCATCCGGACCGTGGTAGTCCACCACCAGAAAAGCCTCTGCCTGCCGCGAATTCACCTCGGCCATCAGCGCGCGCGCCTTGCCCATCAAGTCGAAATGCCGGTCCGACCAGCGCGGCACCCCGTAGTGCCGGGAGACCTGCTCATCGGAATGACACAGGAAGTTCTGCATCCGCCAGTCCGCCGGATCCGGCATGGTATAGTGACTCACCCTGACCCGCAACGGGACGTTCGTGGCCTCCAACCCCTCGGCCGAAATGGACGCCTGCCCCTCGTACAGCCCCGGGGCGGCATCCCGCGGAACCCGCACCGTAAACCAGAGCGACGCCACCGCGCCGGGAACCCACGGCCGAACAATCGTGGAGTCGCTTCCCCAGCGCGGCAAGATCTCCCCCGGGTTCACCGTTCGGGATTGCACATCCAGGGAGTAAAACCCTTTTCCCTGGGGAGCATTGCTGCTGACCGGAATCTCCGCGGGAATGGCGTCCAGCAGACCATCAAAACGGCCCGCTGCCGTCCAGGACTTGTCCGGACTGGCCGGCACCGCGTAGCGAACGCGCACCGCCGAAGCCGGGAGCTGCGTGGCGGAGTTCATGCCTGCAGAGCGCGCAGGTTGTCCGCTGCCGCCGGGCTTCTGTTCTTTCGTGTCCTTCCGATCGTTCTCGTCGTCGTCCTCGTCCTCGTCCTCGATTCGACCGCTCGATAACGAGGACCGCTTCGCTGAGGACGAGTACGATCCGGGATGCCAGACGAGATCCCCCACCGTCACCTTCAGCCCCTTGATCGCCTGGTCGGACCCGACCGCCAGACGGCCGGAAAACACCGAATTGCGGGCCGCAGAGATCTCGATCAGCCGCAACGGTTCGGCGGGGCTGTCGCTGTCGTAGACCGTGAGCGTATCGCACGGCGCACAATTCCAGAGCCGGATGCCCTTGCTCCGGGGCGCCGCCGCCACGCCCGCGCTCGACGGCGAGACCGTCAGCGCCGCGCTCAACAGCCCGATCGGGGGCCAGGCGCACTCGTTCCCGGCCTTGGTGGCCCCCTTGAGGTTCACCGGCGCGGCATGGACTTCGACAGTCACCACGTTGACCCCCTTGCGCAACAACGCGGCCGGGATCTCCACATCCTTCAAATGGCGCTCGCGCAGCTTCAAGCGATCGCGGTTTTCGCTTGCGTGCTGCGAGATGGGGATCAGTTTGCCGTTGGCCAGCACCCAGGCCTCTTCGGGATAATCCTCCGCCACCTCGTCCGGATTCCCGGCGCCGGCCGGCAGATGCTGGCGCGCCAGTTCCTTGCCGTTGACATACACCACCACGCCGCCCCAGTAATCCAGGGAGAGGCGGCAGGCACTGACCTTCGTCGGGTCCGCAATCTCGAACCGGCCGCGGGCATACATCACCGCCGTCTCATAGGGACGCAGGATGAAGGGCGATTCCTGACCTGCCACCGGACCGATCAGCCCCGGGACCGGCCACTGCGCGCGCAGCCAGGAACCGTCATCAAAGGCGGCATCCGCCCAATCGGCGGCCGGTTTCGGCGAAAAGAACGCCGCAGCCGGCTCGGGACCGGGCAGCACTCTGACGTCGCCGCCACCATGGGCCGGATTCGGGCTTCCCAAGGCATTGTAGGCTGACGACGCTGGGTCTATCTCTTTCGCAACGCGACCGGGTTCCAATTCGTCCATCCCGTATCCGTTGCCCCAGTTGATTCGCTTGCGGCGCAGCACCCCATTGGTATCCCGCATATGGGATGCCCCTTCCACATGGAAGTGCCGCCAATACGTGCTGTTGTCCAGCACTATAACCGCGCTCGCGTTGGCCCCTTGCTCCGCGCCGCTCACGCCGCTCGCCGTCACCGCAAGCCAGAGAATGGCCAGGGCTACGGCGGTCAGTACTCGTTTCGCTGCTGCGATCTTGCCTGTCTGGTTCATTCCGGCTCCTGTTGGTTTCAGATCAGTGTTCACTGTTCAGTGTTCAGAATTCGGATTCCACCGTAGTCGTCGCCGTAGTCGTTCACCGATCCTGAATTCCTGAATAGTTGCCAGAGTCGCATATTGATGGCTCATCAGGCTTCCATCCTTCCTCTCAAGACCAACCTTCCATCGTTTTCCGTCACTCCAACCCACGTCGGACGTTCCTCCGGCGAGTGATTGGGCCGGTGCAGGGTCATCCACAACCGGCCGTCGAAATCCCGGAACAGCATGCCATGTCCGCCGTCTTGTGCAAAGATCGCTTCGTCGGACTGCCGCCACGGCCCTTGGATGCTCCCGTCGCTGACGGCATATCCCATGGCATAGGCGCCATTCAGGCCGATCGTGGACCAGAGCATCAACAGTTTGCCGCTCGCCAGCCGGTGGAGAAATGGCCCGTCGGTGACCTGGTTTTTCGGGCCCAGATGCTGCGCGAACGGGTGCGACCAGCTAGCCGCGGATGCGCGAAACAGCAACTCCGGCTTACCAGCTGCACACCGCAGATCATCGCTCAACCGAACCGCGCACATCTCGCCATCCCCCACCTGCACCCATTCGCGACAGAAGACCATCCACGGCGTGCCGCCCGGATCCACGTACAGGGTTCCATCCAGGCACTCCCACTCCCGCGGCGTGACCGGCCCGTCGCTGTGCGGCCGGTACGGACCTTCCGGCTTATCGGCCGTGAGAATCTGCGTGCCGCGCTGGCGGCCATCGCGCGCAAACGTGGCGAACAGGTAGTAGCGCCCTTTCCATGCATGGCATTCCGGCGCCCAGAACTGGGTGTTGGACCAGAAGTCCGCCGGCGGCCGGAACGCGGGAATCGGACCGTCCCAGTTCACCAGATCGCGGCTCGCATAGCAGTCGAAACCGATTCCCGGCCCGGACCAGATGTTCTTGTCGGTCGTGCCGAACAACAGGTACCGCCCCTCTCGCGGCAGGGGCAACACAAACGGATCACGCATTTGGATGTCAGAGCATTTTATCGTCATGTCCGCACCTTGTTTCCTTCTTCCCCAGGGCGGGCTCACGCCCGCAATCCAAGCTTTGTCGCGAGCTTTGTCGGGAACTTTGTCGACAAAGCTCGCGACAAAGATGCGATACTTATGCGTCGCACTTCATCACAGAACAATCTACCTCTGCGCCAGTTCCCGGGACAGATCGAAGTAGAGCTTGACCGCCGGGCCCGGCACGTTCCACGGGATGTGGTTGCCAATACACATCATGTAGCCGCGGCTCATCCGGCCGGTCTCCACCATGCTCTCGACCATGGCGCGGATCTCGGCCGGTTTGTTGCGCATCAGGATGCGGTTGTCTCCCTCGCCGGCAATGAAACAGTCCTGGTGACGCCGCGCGATGGCCTTGTAGTCGGTGTACGGTTCGCTGATGATCCCCAGCGCCCCCAGGGCCATGACGTCGTCCACGTAGGCATCCATGCAGCCGTCGGACATGAACACCGCATCCTTGCCGCCCGCCTTCAGTATCCCCCATAGCTCCTCGTACGCCGGAAAGATGAACCGCTTCATCCACTGCGGACTGCACACCGGGCCGCGGCTCATGACGATGTCGTCGTGGCACGTCACCCGGTCGATCGGCAGGCGCGCGAAGACCCGGAAAACGCGGCGGTTGATCTCAAGGAACTCGTCCATGATCCGTTCGAACCGCGGATCCAGGCTGCACTCAAGAAAAAGTTCCCAGCCGAACGTCAACAGCGGCCACATGAACATCGTGTTGTAGAACCAGCCGTCGGTCGCCCGGCCCGGCGGGTTGGCGCGGAACACGTGCGGCCATATCTTCTGCATGGATCGGGCGACGGTTTCCTCGCTCCGGAAGTCCAGGTTCATGATCACATGCGGCCAGTCCGTGAAGTCGCCCTTTTCCAACGGGCTGAAGGCGAACACCTCTTCCGGTCTCCTGAAAAACGCTTCTCCATGCTGGAAAGTGCCTGTTTCACTGTCGCCCCAGCGGACCGTGTGCGCGTCTTCATTCGAGCTCGGACCGCCCGATCCACTGAGCTTGGGACGAGGAACAGGGATGTCCTGTTCCGGTACATACAGCGAAAGTTCGGGATAGAGATCCTTCAGCTTGAGCCGACATAGGCGCGGATGCTCGTAGTAATCTATGCCCGTCAGGAATGTCTCCGCGTCCGGATTGGACCAGTGTTCCCAGTGCACCATCTGCTTCGGACCGCGTCCGTGCAGGGTTTCATAGTAAGGGTCACTCATAGAGGTGTTCCACTTGCTCTCGCCGTAGTCGTCAACCGGTCCTTACGACCTTAGCAGTTCCCTTTCTCTCTCCAGCCGCCACCAACAAACCGGGGCGGGCCGGCTTGCGCCAGACCCGCCCCGCGTTTTCTGTCTGAATACTGAAAACTGAACACTTCTTCCGGTTACCGGAGCATGAACACCGTGCCTTTGGGCGGGGCCTCGGGCGCCTCGTACGCGCCCATGTCCACAACGGGACTACTGTGGGAACCGGCAACTCCGCCGTAGGTCTTTCGCGTGTTGCCGGCCAGATCCTTTGCGCCGTCCATCCATGCCTGGTTCGCGCCTTTGTCTATGCACGGCGACTTCACCGGCGCGTATTTCAGGCTGTAGTCGCCGCCAGCGGCATTGACGAACAACGGATCGTCGCTGATGTTGCTCGATCCCGATACGACCGGGTTGGTGGTGCAGGTGTAGTAAACGGACGACACCGCGTTCCAGATGTTGCTCTCGGTTCCCACCGCCCCACCGCCCTGCTTCGCCATCGTATTGAAGTATACGATGCTGTTGCTGACCGTGCCACCAGCGCGATAGACCCCCCCCCCTTGAGCAGTAGAGCCGGAGCTCAACGCGCTGTTCGCGACAATCGTGCAGTTTTCGATCTTGCTGCTTCCAAGCAGCCACACACCACCGCCAACCGGGTACGCGGTGTTGCCAGCGATCAGGCAGTTTCGGATCGTGACGTTATTGGCATAAACGCCGCCGCCACCCTGTTGGTTTTCCTCATAGTTGGCTGCACTGTTGTTCAGTATCTGGCAGCCGACAATCAAACCGCCGTCAGCGTAGATCCCGCCGCCGTTCCGCCAATTCGTACTGCAATTCCTGACAATGCAGTTGGAGACCGTGCCCCCGCTCATGTAGATGCCGCCGCCCTTTTCATTGCTTAAACTTTGACGGTTTTCTTTCACGATGCAGCTAATCAGTTTCCCGTCTGACATGTTGACGTTGCCGCCTGGAGACACGTAGCCGTTACGGATCGTGAAGCCCTCCACCACGGAGGAGGCGTTCGCGATGCTGAAGATGCGGTACCCGTCACCTGAGGCTTGCACGACCGTGTTCGAGGCGTTCGCCAGCCCGCCGTACACGCCATTGCCGAAACTGCAGATGGTGATGGCCGCGTTGAGCGCGATCTCGGCCGTGGTGTTGTACGTGCCGTTGGAAACGACTACGGTGGTGACACCCGGCTGGTTGGCGCCGGCGAAGGTCACGGCGTCCTGGATGTTGGTGAACGCCAGCGCCCACGTGTTGTACGGGTAGGCCGGCGACGCTCCGGGCGTTCCCAGCGGCACCACGTAGGCGTTGGGTCCCGGCGGCACAACCCCGGTCCCGGTGACCGGCTTGTTCTGGGATACAGCCCCGGCGCTGCTGCAGGTGATGTTTTCCGAGTAGAGCTGCACGGACGACGGAGTGAACCGCACGTAGACCGTCGTGGAGGGCAGGCTTCCGCCCGAGGGCGACGACACATTCGCCACACTCACCGTGCAGGACTGTCCGAAACCCGTCGAGGCATTCGTGGAGACCGTGAAAACCGCCGACGGCACGGTTACCGTCACGTTGGCTTCGAGATTGGAACCCGACAGCGTGAAGCTCTGATTCGCCGAGGTCGTGTTCGTGAGCACATTGCCGAAGGCAACCGTTTCAGCGCCGAGGTAGATGCCCTGCACCACCCCGGTGCCGGTCAGGGCCACTATCTTATCCGCGGCGTTCAAACTGGAGTTGGTGATACTGCCCAGGTACTGCCCCGCTCCCGCCGACGGCGTGAACTGCACGTAGATCGGCGTGGCGGAAAGGGTCGCTGGGAACGGCGCCGGAACACTCACCGTGGCCGACGCGCCGAAGGGTCCCGACGCATTCGTGGAGACCGCGAAATAAGCGGATGGCACGGTCACCGTCGCGTCGCCTTGGAGCAGAATGCCGGACAACGTGTAGACGAAGTTGGTCGAGGTCTTGTTCGTGATCACGTTTCCGAGACTGAGCGAGTTCGGCGTGACGTAGAGAACCGGCTGGGGGTTGATGCCAATACCGGTCAGCGTCACCAACTGGTCCGCGGCCCCGGCGCTGGCGTTGGTGATGGTTCCGGAGTAAAGCTGAATCGCTGTCGGGATGAAATGGACATAGATCGTGGTGGTGGACACCGTTCCGTCCGTATTGGTGGGCACGATCACCTGCGAGCCGTACGCCCCGCCATTCGTGGCGATCGGGAAATCAGCCGACGGCGCGGTAACCGTCAGGTTGTTGGTAAGCGCAATCCCGGATACCGTGTAGCTCCACGTGCCGGTCGCGTTCACGATCACATCCCCGAATCCGTGCGATGTGTCGCTGACGGTGATCGTGGGCGGCGGCGGAATCACGTACCGCACAATCACGATGCCCGAGCCGCCTTTACCGCCTGTGCCTTGACCGGAACCGCCACCACCGCCACCTGTGCCAGGAGACCCGTCGCCCCCAGCGGTTCCGGCGGTTTTACCAACGCCTCCACCACAGTTGGATGAACCATCTGCACCCGCAGAATAAGACCCGCCACCACCGCCACCTGCATAGCCGACCGCGACCCCGCTGATGCTGTTTGTTTTCCCTTTTCCTCCGTTTGGCGTAAAACCGGCTGAGGCCGCACCACCGCCGCCACCGCCAGGGTATGGGTCATACTGACCGTTAGCTCCTCCGGCATATCCCTGCCCGGGTGGTGTCGCCGCGCCTACGGTGATAGCGGCACTTCCGTGTATACCTGCACCACCTCCGCTTCCGCCACCTCCGCCCGCCCGCTGTGCATTATTTTCTGAACCGTGCACACCACCGTAGCCACCTCCATAAGCGTAAATGTCTCCAAATTTGCTATCAAAACCTGTACCCGGTTTTGTCGTTCCGCCAGCACTAGCACCGTTTCCGCCAGATCCAACGATAACTTCAAAGGACGTGGCAGAAACAACCATTGATGTGGTTACATAGCCACCTGCACCACCACCAGCACCACCCCCGCCACCGCCACCTGCCACCACCAGCACCTCGACAGGGCCGCCCACTGAGAACACGAGCGATGTCGTCCCCACCGTGTTGGTGAAGATGTGGGCCGTCCAGTTGGTCAGAGTCGGACCGCTTCCCGTACTGTAGTTCGTCACCGTCCCGCCCACGGCCGTAATCGCCGCCTGCGCCGTCCCCGCCAGCAACATCCCCGCCGCCAGCAGCGCGCCCGCCGCCAGGCGCCGTGAGGCGTTTGCCACACGATACGTCATGTCTGTATCTGTCCGTTTCATGGCCTTCTTCCCTTTCTGTGGGTCGGAGTGAATCCGACCTTTACCCCTACTCTCCGCCACGCGACACCCGCCGCGCCGCAGGCGGACCATTGGCACCAGCCAACGACCCTTTCTCTCCCCTGTCACTGTTCACCGATCACTGATCACCGGTCACTTCTTCCACTCACACACTCCCACACTCACACACTCACACACTCACACACTCACACACTCCCACACTCCCACACGCTCCCGCCCTCCACCAGCGGCGCAGGCAAGGCCACGCGCCGGCGCTCTTCCCCCTGATTCCGCATGCGCCAATCGATCATGCGCACCGCCTCGGCGCCGAGTTCTTCCAGCGGCATCGCCGCGGTGGTCAGCCGCGGCAAGGCGCCATCGCCCGAGTCGAGGGCGTCGAACCCCGTCACGCTCATGTCCTGGGGGACGCGCAGGCGGTACTCGTCCCGCAGGCAGCGCATCACGGTCCAGGCGATGTAGTCGTTGTAGGCGGCGATGGCCGTGAAGCGTTCCGGCTCCGGCAGCGACCGCCAGCGTTCCATCGCCCAGCGCACCAGCGGCAGAATGTTGGCGGGCAGCATCACATACCGTTCCATGTGCGTGTCCTCGTCGCTGACGCTGCCGCCAGCGCCGGCGAGCCCGGCGCGCAAGCCGCCCAACCGCGCCCGCGCCAGATCCGACTCTGGGCCGATGAACGCCACGCGGCGGTGCCCCTTTCGCGCCAGGTATTCGCCCATCGCGCGCATGGCCCCATGATCGTCTACCGCCACAACATCCGCCCACGGCACGGCGAAGAACAGGGTGACGGCCGGTATAGGGCAGGATGGACCGACAGCCTGCAAATCCTGTTCCGACGGCATCCAGATGAAGCCGTCCACCTGCCCGCGGACGACCACCCGCGGGAAGCCGTGTTTCGGAGCCCATTCCGTAGCGAGAATCACTTCGTCGCCGGATGACTTCGCGGCGCGCTCGATGCCGGTCACGTAGCGGACATGAAAGGGGCTCCCGTTCAGGGCGCCGGCGCCGACCGCCGTGAGCACGCAGATGACGTTCGTCTCCGCGCGTCTTCCGTCCCGGCGCAGGCGCATGTCACGCGCACTAAAGTGGGCTTCATGGGAATAGCCGCGTGTGCGGGCCGCCTCGACAATGGCCGCCTCAAGCTTGGACCCGACTTTTCCGGCGTGCCGCAGCGCGCGGGACACAGTGACCCTGGAAACGCCAAACATCGCCGCAATGTCGGATTGCGTCACGGCGCCAGTTTGTTTATGGATACTACTAACCATAACGGCACAAATCAGCCCTGTGCGTCAACCGAAATTTTTTATGGGGCTCAGAAAACATCACATGACGACACACATCAGGGCACGCGCGTAACTTAGCAGAACTCTGTCCTGTGCGTCAACATGAAACCGACGCCCGTGGCAATTCTAATGATGGCCGCCGCCATCGTTGGCGCTGTCAAAGCTCACGGCGTCCCCCGACTTGAGCGCGGCGATGTAGTCGCGTCCGTCCTTCAGGCGCCGGGAGCAACGCACGCCGCAGCGCCGCTGCCACGATGTCGTATGGATGTCCGTGCCGGCCGCGCCGGGCAGGCCGAAACTGGCGGCGTAATCGCGCGCATGCCGGTTTTCTTCATCGGTCCGCGCGGCGCTCAGGATCTCGACCGCGTCGGTCCTGCCGGGAATAAGCTGGTAGAAGATGTCGCCCCATTCCCGGAACGGGTGTGCATGCACGATCCCGCCGCCGTCGTCGCGCACCTGCCGGCAGTAGCGCACAATGTCCCACTCGAGGAGGTCCGGATGGGCCAGCAGCCAGTCACGGTCAAGCCCGTAGGTCAGCAGGTGGACCCATCCCAAGTGGCATTCCCAGGCAAAGAACACATCCAGGCCGAGGCGGGCGCCCTCCTGCGCGGCAGATTCATAGCCGCAGAAGAATTGGGCAATCCGCTCGGCCCAGGGCAGATCGCGCGGCACCCGGCAGGTACCGTCCAGGAAATGGTCGGTGATGAAGATTCCCTGGTACCCGAGCGCCGCGAAATGCCGGGCGAACTCGGCCCCAGACGACGATGCGCAGCCACTGATCTCGGCTGTGTGCAGATGAGGTTCGTAGAGATAATGTTTGCTCACTTTTTCCCCTCCAGTTCCTTCGCCACTTCACCGGCCAGGGCCAGCAGTTTGGCGTCTTCGGTGGCTTGCCTGTAGCGGTAGCTGAACCGCCCCCCGACCAGCGCCTCGGTCCGTTCGTCCAGGTAGCGGCTGGCCTTATCCGCGAGGTCGGCGCCGAGTTTCTTCTCCGCGAGCGCCGTCTCGATGTACAGGATCGTCTCCGCCACCTCCATGCCCTCGCGGAAGGCCTCGAACCGCTCCGTCGCCACCGGCCCGTCAGGACCGGGGTAGAGCAGGGCCATGGTGCTCCGCCCCATCCACCCCCAATTGAGTCCGCGCCCAACCGGCAGCACATAGTATCCGCCGACCGGCCGCCGCAACGGGAACAGGTCCACTCCGAAATCGCTCACGCCATCGATCCCCGAACGGACGATCTCCTCGCCGATGCCGCGGCAGAGCGGCAACAGCGACTGGTCGTTGAGACAGGCGCGATACGTACTGGTCAGTGTCTCACGCCGCGGCCGCGGCAGGACGACCGGCATCCCCCGGCGCAGGGACGGCCGGGGGGAGCCCCAGACGGTGCTGGCATGGCGAACCACCCTGTCGCCGATCTTCATGCCGCGGTCTCCGCTGTGACTGGAGAAGCTCCACTCGGCGCCGGGCCAGCTCCGGGCCACATCGCTGTAATTAATGGTGTCGGGGACACCCCAGCTCGTGCTGAGGCCGAAGGTCGTATGCTCCAGCCACCCGCGGGCCTCGACCTTCTTCCGGATCGCTTCGAACACCGGCTGCCAGAACGCCAGCGTCGACTCCTTGACGTTGGCCGGATAGAGCGATTCGAGTTTCGTCTTCTCGATCTTGCCCGTCGCCGGATCGAGCACCGAGACGCTGTCGGGAGACGCCGGCGCGTTCAACCCTCCTTCATACACGGTCAATCGCAAGGACCGCGGCTTGCCCACGGACTTGGCGATCCTATCCAGGTACTTGTCGAAGATCGTAAAATCATGCTTTAATGAACCGTCCGCCTGCCTGACCCAGCGCACCAGCGACTCGGGGTTGCCATCCGGGCCGTGGTAGTCCACCACCAGAAAGGCCTCGGTCTGCCGCGAGTTCACCTCGGCCATCAGCGCGCGCGCCTGACCCATCAGGTCGAAATGCCGGTCCGACCAGCGCGCCACCCCGTAGTGCCGGGCGACCTGCTCATCGGAATGACACAGGAAGTTCTGCAGCCGCCAGTCCGCCGGATCCGGCAGGGTATAGTGGCTCACCCGGACCCGCAGCGGTACCTTTGTGGCTGCCAAACCCTCGGCCGAGATGGACACCTGCCCCTCGTAGAGTCCCGGAGCGACATCCCGCGGAACTCGGACCGTAAACCAGAGTGACGCCACCGCGCCGGGAACCCACGGCCGAATGATCGAGGACTGGTCGCTTCCTGCCAACCGTGGCAACACCTCCCCCGGTGTCGCCGTTCGGGATTGCACATCCAGGGTGTAAAACCCTTGTCCCTGGGGAGCATTGCTGCTGACCGGAATCTCCGGGGGAATGGCGTCCAGCAGACCATCAAAACGGCCCGCCGCCGTCCAGGACTTGTCCGGACTGGCCGGCACCGCGTAGCGAACGCGCACGGCCGAAGCGGGGATCTTCGTGGCGGAGTTCATGCGATCGTTCTCGTCGTCGTCCTCCTCCTCGATTCGACCGATCGAGGACGAGGACCGCTTCGCTGAGGACGAGTACGATCTGGGATGCCAGACGAGATCCCCCACCGTCACCTTCAGCCCCTTGATCGCCTGGTCGGAGCCGACCGCCAGACGGCCGGAAAACACCGAATTGCGGGCCGCGGAGATCTCGATCGGCCGCAACGGTTCGGCGGGGCTGTCGCTGTCGTAGAGGGTGAGCGTCTCGCACGGCGCACCATTCCAGATCCGGATGCCCTTGCTCCGGGGCGTCGCCGCCACACCCGCGCTCGACGGCGAGACCGTCAGCTCCGCGCTCAACAGCCCGATGGGAGGCCAGGCGTACTCATTCCCGGCCTGGGTGGCCCCCTTGAGGTTGACCGGCGCGGCATGGACTTCGACGGCCACCACGTTGACCCCCTTGCGCAACAACGCGGCCGGGATCTTCACATCCTTCAAATGGCGCTCGCGCAGCTTCAGGCGATCGCGGTTTTCGGATATGTTCTCCCGTTTGGGGATCAGTTTGCCGTTGGCCAGCACCCAGGCATCGTCGGGATAGTCTTCGGCCACCCCGTCCGGATTCGCTGCGCCGGCCGGCAGATGCTGGCGCGCCACTTCCTTGCCGTTGACAGTCACCACAACGCCCCCCCAGTAATCCAGGGAGAAGCGGCAGGCTTTGACCTTCGCCGGGTCCACGATCTCGAATCGGCCGCGGGCATACACCACCGCTGTCTCATACGGCCGCAGTATGAAGGGTGAAGTCTCGCCGCCATCCACCGGACCGATCAGCCCCGGAACCGGCCATTGCGCGCGCAGCCAGGAGCTGTCGTCAAAGGCGGGATTCACCCAATCGTCGGGCGGCTTCGGCGAAAAGAACGCCGAAGCCGGCTCGGGCCCGGACAGTACGTGGACCCCACCGCCCAGATAGCCGGGGTTCTTGCTTGCTGTGGCATTGTAGGCTGCCGACTTGGCGTCAAGCTTTTGCACAACGCGACCCGGCTCGACTTCGTCCATGCCGTATCCATTGCCCCAGTTGATTCGCTTGCGGCGCAGCACCCCATTGGTATCCCGCATATGGGATGCGCCTTCCACATGGAAGTGCCGCCAATACGCGGCGTTGTCCAACACCACAACACCGCTCGCGTTGGCGCCCGGCTCAGCGGCGCTGACGCCGCCCCCCGCCACCGCCAGCCAGAGGGTGGCCAGGGCCACGGCGTTCAGTACCCGTTTCATTGCTCTGGTCTTGCTTGTCTGTTGCATAGCTCGCTCCGTTCGGGAGACTGTCCAGTGTTCGAACGTGGTTCACATGCCACTCGCCGGTTCAGTACGCCGCCTTCACAATCGTCTTGCCACTAACCGGACGGAGCGCCACATCCTGGCCCGCCGGGTCCACTACGCGATGAGCACGGCCATTGATCGCGACAGAACGGATCGGTTTCTTTTCCGGATGACGGAACCGGAGTTGAATCGTGTCCGGCGTGGTGCGCAGTTCCATCTCCACCACCGCCTCGATCATGTTTTCCGCCGGGTGCGGCCGGTACTCGACGGAAACCGTGCCGAAGGCGGTGCTCAGACGCGTGGCGCTGAAAGCCTGTTCCTGCGCAAACCAGGCGCGCGGAATGGCCCGGCCAATGTGCAGCAGTCCATCCCGCTCGTAAACGAACAGGTAGGCCAGCCACTTCATGGCGTTGGACTGATCGCTGGTCTTGAACGGTGCGCAGTTGCCAAAGCCGAGCACCGGCTGGGGGTGCTCCACAAAGGCCTGCGATTCGGACCGATAACAGGCGGCCCAGGCGTTGAAGAACATCCAGAGGTACACCTCGATCTCGTCGCGGTCGAGGTGCGGCAGCAGGCCGGCGAGCAGCGCCGGCTGCGGGCAGATACCGCCGCAGTCGAACCACTGCGTCTGCGGATCTTCCATCACGTAGCTGTACGGTGCGTTCATGTAGCGGGTATCGAGGTAGTCGTCGAGAATCCAGCCCGCCTGCTTGCTCTTCGGCGCATAGAGCCCGGAGATCAGCAGGTAGACGGAACCTTCGAGCGTCTCGCGGATCCAACCGTAGTCGCGGCCGCGGCAGTACAGGCGCGAGGGATAGTGCGGGATCCAACGCCCGTCGCGGAGGCGGATCAGCGGGCTGTGCCGGCGCGCGGTCTCGAAGCCGACGATCAGCGAACGGCGGTAGGCGTCGGCATCGCGCCGCACGCGCGCGGCTTCCGGATGCTCGAACCGTTCCAAGGCCTCTGCGGCGCTGTTCAAGCCCCGCCACGTCAGCGCGTTGGTGCTCAGCCAGTAGAAGTAGTCGTCCACATCCTCCAGGGCGCCAGCGGCCAGGAAGCCGCGCTCCCAGCCGCGGGAATGCGGCTCCGGCTTAAACGTCTCGCGCCGCTGCCGGACAATCCAGTTCGAACCCCGCACCACCGCCTCCGCGACGCCGGCGAACCAGTCGCGGTCGCCGGTGTGCAGATAATGCGCCGCCAGCGCCCACAGGGCCCAGCCATGATGCTGGTTGTAGCTGTCGCCCCACTGCATCCCGCCGGCGCCGAACAGGACACCCTCGTGATCCGTGAAACGCCCCTTGAGCCCGGCCGTGCCCTGATACTTGACCCAGATTCCCAAGCGCCGCCGGACCTCGTCCGGGAGGCCCCGCTGCTGCAACTCTTCGACCACCATGACCGACTCATTGGTGCAGTTGCCATAGGTCGTTGTGCCGACCGAGGTGTTGACCAGCCCCGAGCCGTCCGGATAGCCGAGATCGGTCATCAGCACCATCGGAAGGTGCCCCGTGTAAACGGCGTTCAGATGCGGCTCCGGCGTCTGAATCTGCGCACCCTTGCGCCCTTCCGCGCGCCAGTATTGCGCCATCTCGCCGTAGCACCGGTCGAAATCAAGCGCGCGCAGCGCCGCGACGTCTGCCTCGTCAGCCAGGGCCACATACGGAATGCGCACCAGCAACTCGCACCGTGCACCGGGCGCAAGCTCCTTCCGGAAACGCACCGTATCGCCGCGCGCATCGGTCTGCATGTCCGTCTGGAAAGCCAGGCGTAACACCCGCTCGCCCTTGAATGCGCCCAGCACCCGGTCGCCTTCAATGGTCAGCGTCTCCCGCTCGCATCGCGGCAGCAAGGTATCGGTCTGCTGCTCGGCGCAATTCAGGTTCCGAGCCTCCCGGCGGTTGTGGATGCGTGCCGCCGAGTGACTGTAGGAAAGCGGCAACTCGGCGGTGGCTGGCCGGTCGCTGAGGTTCTCGAAGCGGAAACGGATCAGCGCGACCATGGTCGCGTCCGGCGCCGGTTCGCCGGCCAGCATGGCGTGCGCCAGGGGCACGGCAAAGGACTTCTGAACGGCACGCACCGCATCACGCCGGAACTGCAGATTGTTGGACATCACCGGCCAGGGATCGTTGTGACGCCCCTCCACGGCCCACCGGTCGAACCCGAAGAAAATGCGCGCATTGCCGTCATTCTTCCAGCGGGGCGTATCCGCCGCGGGCGGCTGCTGGATCAGCCACTGCGTCAGCTCGACATCGCCGCACGGCTCGATCCAGAACTTCTGCCGGGCGTGCTTGGCGCCGCAGCAGTACGCAATCGGATGGGGCCGCATCTGTCCGTTCATGGCGCCGGCCAGCGACTGCTCGGCGCGCGCCGCAACCTGCCGGGCAATGGTCAGGCATTGCTTGGTACTGGCGCGATACTGTTCAAACGTCTCCGGATCATCGGCCCGGGCGATGTAGATCCCCGCCTCGGCAAACCAGATCGGGCCTTCCTTTTCCAGGGAGGTCAGGGAGATGGCGAAGGCGTCCTTCCCCAGCCCGAACCAGACGTGGCCATCATCGTGTGCGTAGCGGTGAACCGGGATCATGTGCTCGACATCCAGTCCAAAGGAGGCTTTGCGCCCCATACCCACGCGCACGCCACTGCCGTTGGCACGTGTGCCGGTGCCGACGGACACGCGGCGGACGACCGCGTTGTAGCCGGACACCTCGATCGCCTTGGCGGCGGTCCGCTTCCCGGCATGCAGCTCGACCCGCAGCGCCGTGCGGGTCGGTTGCGAGCGGGTGAAGACCCGGATCGCGCGCACGGCCGCGCCGTCTCCCGTCACGCGCACCCCGACGGTCCGGCGGAAGCTCACCGCGTAGTCGGACACATCGGGCATTTCGGACGTCAGCGGCTTGAACGTATAGCGCAGCGTGTGCGAGTTGACCCGGGTGACGTTCGTCGCCGCGTCCACCCAGGCCGGGGTAAAGAGGTCATCCATGCGCTGCCACCCGACATTGATCGGGCGGTCGGTGTCCAGGTAGAGCGTGCGTTCGACGCGCGACTGCGGCCAGGTCTTGCGCATGTACTGCAAGCCGGCCGTCGCGAGCGCGGACCCGGCGAAATCCACCTCGACGGTCTCGATGTCCCGCGATTCCTCGAACTTCAACTCCCCCGCCGGCGCGTTGGCCATGGCAAAGGGGGCTATATCAAATTGTGTCATTTTCGTGCCTCTTCCATATACGCATCCAGGTTCGCCGCCGGTGTGCCGAGCACGAGCGGAGAGCCGTTGGCGACCACAAACGTCCCCTCGGCGGCGGCCCGGCGCTGGCGGCGCACCTCGGCGCGGATGGCCTCCGGCGTGCCCCAAAGCAGCAGGTTGCTGTCCAGGTTGCCGAACAGGCAGGTCTCGGGGCGAAGCATCCGCCGGATCTCGAGGGGATCGAGCGCAAAGCCCTTCTTGTCTTCCTCAATCAACAGCCCCGCCATGTTGAGGCTGTTGAGCCAACTCATGTGCGGGCGGACATCCCCCAGCCAGTAGCCGAGGGGGAGCAGACCGGCCTTCCGGATTTCGGCGTAGAGCCAGCGCTTGCCTTCGGCCTGCACCTGTTCCTCCAGCGCCGGCGAGAGTTGGCCCAGACTGCCGCCAAAACCCTCCGAGATAATGTAGGCATGCGCGCCGCAGGCCTTCGCCGCGAGCACCCGCGGCATGAAATTCTCGCATTGCCGCCGGATCGCGTGGGCGACCAGTTCGGGCGTCTCGAATGCGGCAATCACGGCCTCTTCGTACGGTATCCAGGGAAGCCCGTTCATGCCGTCATTGATCGCGATGAAGACCCGGTCGCCGAATGCATCGGCCAACGGCTTCATGTGGTCGAACGTGCCGGACGCCAGGATCGCGTCCACGGTCGTCCGGTCGG
>Ga0268276_1001201_pt1 | contig 26625 bp, 28 predicted proteins | sample saktaG_4_FD_190145 | JGI IMG/M metagenome (GOLD analysis project Ga0268276, IMG submission 190145) | Saline water microbial communities from Sakinaw Lake, British Columbia, Canada - sak_2010_1_5_45m | ecosystem: Environmental > Aquatic > Non-marine Saline and Alkaline > Saline ... | reverse complement strand
TTGGCCCAAGAAGGTGATTTTGAAGGAGCTAATCAAATTAGAGGAGAATTGGGTCTCAGAACTTCTAATGGTGAAAAAGTTGGCGCTAATTATCGTAAAGGACAAGGACGTTATAGAGAATAATAAAGAACAAATAACGTAAATAAACCACTCCAAAATTAAAAACGGAGTGGTTTTTTTATTTGTGGATAAACTAAAAGCATAGTAAAATAACACTAATGAATAGAATGTGGCACAATCTTTCTTGGCAGGAAGCATTACAAGTATTAAATTCAAGTCTTAAGCAAGGTTTATCTGACGAAGAAGTAAAAATTCGTCAAAAAGAATTTGGAAAAAACAAACTTCCTGAAGAAAGGCCATTATCAAAATTAAAAATATATTTAGAGCAGTTTCATAGCCCTTTTGTTTATATTCTAATAGCTGCAGGAATTGTCACTTTATTTCTAAGAGAATATGCTGATACTATTGTTATTTGGGTTGCAGTAGCTATGGATACAACCGTTGGGTTTATTCAGGAAAATAAAACCTCAAACGCTCTAAAAGAATTAAAAAAAGTTGTTAAACACGAAGTTGAGGTTTTAAGAAATGGAAATTTGAAAATTATTAATTCTGAAGAATTAGTTTCTGGAGATATTGTTATTCTAAATCCTGGAGATAAAATTCCCGCAGATGCAAGAATTATTGAATCGCAGGATTTGAAAATTAATGAAATGGTTTTGACTGGTGAATGGTTTCCAACAACAAAGGTTCCCAGAGCGTTACCTGGACAAGTGCATTTTATAGATAGGGACAATATGGTTTATATGGGCAGTGTCGTAGAGGCTGGAAAAGGCAAAGTTGTTGTCGTAAATATTGGTTCGCATACAGAGATTGGAAAAATTGCTAAAATGGTAAAAGAAGCTCCAGAAAGGAAAACTCCTTATCAAAAGAAATTAGCAAATTTTTCAACTTTAATAGGTATAGGCATTACTTTTGTTTGTGCCTTTATTTTTTTTGAAGGATTAATAAAAGGAAAAGAATTTGTAGAAATGTTTACTACTTCTGTTGCTATTGCCGTTTCTGCTATTCCGGAAGGTTTACCTGTAGCCATAACAGTAATTTTAGCTTTAGGAATGCAGAAAGTGTTGAAAAAGAAAGGATTAATACGAAAATTAGCTTCTGCAGAGACATTAGGAAATACCAGTATAATATGTACTGATAAAACAGGTACTTTAACAAAAGGAAAAATGAAAGTTAGTGAGATAATTGGAGATAAATCTTTGGTTCTAAAATCAGCTGTTTTAGCGTCAGAAGCGTTTGTTGAAAATCCTGATGATATTATAGAGAAATGGATTTTAAGAGGAAGACCTACGGATAGAGCTTTACTAGAAGCTGGAATTGAAAATGGATTGCTTAATATAAAGAAAAAGATGGAAGAAGGTAAATTATCTGAAATTCCTTTTAATCCTATAAATAAATTTGCTGCTGCTTTTTATCAGGAATCAGGGGAAATGCGCTTATATATTCTAGGTGCTCCAGAGAAGATTTTTGAAAGAAGTAATTTAACTGATAAAGAAAAAAGAAAATTAGAAGAAAAATTAGAAGAATTAACTAGTAAGGGTCAACGTGTACTTGCTACAGGATGCAGAATTGTTGAAAAAAGTGAGAATATAACTTATGAAATTAAGGGACTAGAAGCTCTTTGTTACGATTTTATTTTTACAGGTTTTATTGCTTTAAGTGATCCAATTCGTAAAGAAGTGAAGAAAGCTATGGAAATTTGTAGAAAAGCTGGTATGAGACCTATTATAGTCACTGGTGACCATAAATTAACAGCTAAGGCTGTTGCAGAAAAATTAGGTTTTAAGATAAAGGAAGAGAATATTTTAGAAGGAATAGATTTGGATAAATTATCTGATAAGGAATTTGAAGAGGTTTTGGATAAAATACATATTTATTCAAGAGTAGAACCTAAGCATAAGATGAGGATTATTGGAGCTTGGCAAGATCGAGGAGAAGTTGTGGCAATGACTGGCGATGGAATAAATGACGCTCCGGCTTTGAAAAAAGCTGATATTGGAATAGCTTTAGGTTCTGGAACAGCTGTGGCAAAAGAAAGTTCTGATTTAATTTTATTAAATGATAGTTTTTCAATTATTGTTAAAGCTGTGGAAGAGGGAAGGGTTATCATCGATAATATTAGGAAGGTTATTACATATTTGCTTTCAGATAGTTTCACAGAAGTAATTTTAGTAGGAGCCAGTATCTTTGTTGGAGCCCCCTTGCCAATAATCGCAGCCCAAATATTATGGGTTAATTTAATTGAAGATGGTTTACCTGATGTTGCTTTGGCATTTGAACCGAAGGAAAAAGGAATAATGGAACAACAAGCTCAAGGGCATAATGTTCATTTATTAACGAAAGAAATGAAATTCATAATTGTGATTATTGGAATAATTACTGACGTTATGCTTTTGGGATTATTCTTTTGGTTATGGAAATTAAATTTTGATATTACGTATATTAGAACAATGGTTTTTGCCTGCCTTTCAATTGATTCAATTTTCTATACCTTTTCTTGTAAAAGTTTGCGTAAAAACTTATGGCATATTAATCCTTTCTCTAATAAGCTTTTATTAATAGCAGTAGTATTAGGAATAATAATGCTAATAGCCGCTGTTTATGTTCCAATACTCCAAACTCTTTTAAAAACAGTTCCATTAGGAATCTATGATTGGTTAATCATCTTTATTATGGGAGTAATAGAATTAATTGCTATAGAAGCGGCAAAATATCATTTTATTGTTAGGCATCAGACTGAGGATTAATCCTTAGTTTTTATATTTCTATTTTTAAACTGGCAAATTACCAGTTATTTTATATATTTGACAGATAGATATCAATATGTTATTTTAATATTAAACTGTATCTTTGAAAAAAACCAATAAGTCCTGATGCATTAATGACAGGCAAGGTAATAAGGAGGAAAGAAAATGAGGGGAATAAAAGAAATAAAGATTTACGGATTCCATCACGGCGAAGATAAGGACATAATCAAAGCTCTTATAAACCAGGGATTCAATTCTCATATTGTACGTGGAGGTATTGTTGTTGATTTTAAAAAAGTTGATTTGTTTGAACTTATAGAAATAAAGAAAAGATTTGAGAAAGAGAGGCCGGAAGATCCTAGTAAGCTTGGATGGAATCAAGATTTTTCTCAAGATGCGTTATGCTTTATTCGAACTACCCAAGACAAAAGTCATCATAGAAAAGAAATCAAAGAAAAATTTAGCTTTTCTATTGAATCAAAAGAATGGGTTTATATAAAAGTATCTTCTTGTGACGATGGTTGTGCAACGCGGCCTACTTTAGAGGAGACAGAATTAGAGCCTCAAAATGTGTTAAGTATCATAAGAGAATACATAGAGTGGTATAGAGATAAAGAGATAGCAGAAAGAGAGGCAATAGAAAAACCAAAATTTTTAATTCCTAATTCAGATTCAATAAGAATGCAACCTCGTATGGCGTTAGTTGAAGAAGGAGGGAGCACCAAGCATGGAGGAAACGTCACAATTATTTCTGGAATAAAAGGACAAGCCCTTCATCCATACTGGGTATTTAAGAAAACTGGTCCAGCAAACGGTATTCATGCTCATTTTTCTGTTTCACACGATGTTGTACTTGTTAATGCTAGTCAGGATTGCCATGGGGAAAAGATTTCTTTAACTCAATGTTTTATAGCTCAAAATGGCAATAAATGTTGGGTAGAGAAAAAACAATTGTGGGCTGGGCAACCAAACAAATTACCAAAAAGATTGAATGAGTTTTATGTTGCTTCTAGGTTAGCAGTGAAAAAATCTTATGATCATTATTGTAGAAAAGCATATTATGTTATCTAAAAAAATCTGTAAGCTATGATTTAGAATTACAAATGGAAAACCGAAAGTATTAAAAAACAAATACCATACTCAAAAATCCAATGAAGGATGTGAGAAAAAATGAAATGGATAATATTATCTGTGATAATTTTCTTAATTATAGATTGGATATTTAGTTCTGGTCCTGATGATTTTCTTAGAGAGGAGGTAAAAGAAAATAAGAGATATAAACAAGTGTCCGATTTACTGGAAACTTTGGAAACAAGTAATCCCTTGTAGATATCCTGATATTAAGAAATGCGGTAGAGACGATAGCTCTTTGTTTTGTAAGTATTGGATATACGAAATAGAATTGATAGCATGGAGAGGAGGTGAAAGAAAATGATAAGAATTCAAACAGTATGGGGAGATGTTAAAATTATTGCTTTGAATTTGGAGAGATTATGCATTAATGGGTTTGTTATACCACTAGACAAACCATTAGATAAACCAGAAGAATATGTTGATCAGATTCCTACCCCAAATGAAGATGTTGTAAAAACAATTATAGAAGAGATATTGGAAGAGAAAGATTTTGTCAAAAGGGAGGAAACAGAATTTAGCATTGATTGCGGAGAAGAAAATTATGGACAAGAAATTAAAGCGTTTTGGAAAATCCATTTTGAGGTAGTAAATTATCATGGACCACAACGTTGTGAGGGATTTAGAGAAATTGGGCAAAAATTTGAAGGAAAAGATCAGATGTATTGGACTAATGGATCTTTTGATGTTTTGTATCCTCGCTTTTCTTTAAAAAAGGAATTAGAGTATTTAACGGAAAATAAGTTATTTTTCAATGGTGATTCTGCAACTAGGGATTCTTATGTAGGGTATTTTTACCAAAGGATTAAACAAATTTCCAATAAATTAGGGATTTCTAATCCGAAACGGAAACCAAATCCAAAAAGAAGGGATCTAAAACTTGTAAAGCTTCGTTTTACTAACACCAAGAGAGTCATCCATTTTGAAATTAAAAAAATGGGTGCTTGCATAAAGGTTGGTAAGAAAGAAGTAAATGTTCCAATCCATGTGTGCATAAACACAGTGAATGAAACTCTCTTTTTTTCGGAAATGGTTAGAGTTCTAGGATGTTCTTTGGAAGGTATATATGAATAAAAGATTATATGGAAGGAGTAGATGCTAACTACTCCTTCCCAAACATTTCAAAATTTTAAGCCTAATTAAGGGCTTTTTTTATTGCAAGTTTCTTCTGTCTTTGCGAGCCAGTCAGCAGGCGAGCGTGGCAATCCCATCAATTCAACAGTCAATTTAAGATTTGACAAATTGATATATGTACGCTATAATGTACATATTAAATAATTAATTAAAAAAAATATGAGTGCAGAATTAACTTTGCCTATTTCTGAGGTAAGAAAAAAGATATTTAAGATAGCTGAAGACGTACAAAAGCCTTCTAGACGCTATACTTTAACTTCTAAAGGTAAGCCCAAAGCAGTTATTATGTCTGTCGAAGAATTTGAGTCTTGGCAGGAAACTTTGGAAGTAATAAAAGAATTCCCTAATTTAGAAAAAGATATAAAGCAAGCGGAAAAAGAATATAAAAAGGGACAATATACTACTCTTGAAAAGATTTTAGCTAAAGAGGGATATATTTTAATGGATAAAGGAAAACAAAAATATGCTGCATCGCGTCATTATTCCAAAAAGTGCGCAAAAAGATCTTAATAAAATACAAAGTAAACTTAAATCGCGTATTTATACCGCTTTAGGAGTTTTAGCTACCAACCCCTTTATTGGAAAAAGATTAGAAGGCAAATACCGAGGTCAATGGTCTTATCGAGTTTGGCCATATAGGATTATCTATCAAATTATAAAAAAAGATCTTGTGATACTTATTATTCATATTGGCCATAGGCAAGGAGTATATAAAAAGAATAATTAAAACTAAATATCTTTATTGTATAGTTCCAAAATTTTAAGCCTAATTAAGGGCTTTTTTTATTTATCATTAAGTAATTTATAGTGACTTAAATAAAAATCAATGTTTGCGCGATTCTTGCGCAATTTTTATTATTGCAAATTCCTTCTGTCTTTGCGAGTAAAGCGAAGCAATCTTATTTTTATATTTTTAGATTTGCTTTTATGGTAAGAACATACCATAATTATGGTAGAAATTAAGTGAAAATGAGAATATAATCTGATATATTAAAAAATTTTATAGATAAGAATCTTTTATCTAAATTAGATTTGGAGACAATTGAATATTTAAATGGTAAATTATCTGATTTTAATAAACAAGGAATTTTAAAAATGGAAAAATTAAAATGCAATTTTGATGTTGAGCTTGGAATGGATGTGCAAAAAGATATAGATTCGGATGGGGTGGAAAATTTCATTATTATAAGTGGTGACAGTGATTTCGCTGATCCGATATCGCGAATAAAAGAAAATAACAAAAATGCTGTGATATTTTCTATTTCAAGAAAAGTCACTTCTGAATTAAATCAGACAAATGTTCTAATTTTTGATGTTAGAAAAATCAAAGAATTTATTTGTTGGCCAAGAGAAATCCCACAAAATGTAAAAAGTAAGATAGTTGTCTTATAAAATGCCAAAGGGATTCCTTGCGGAACCCCTAAGCTATGAATTAGTGATCTTATGATCATTTTCATTGTAGCATAAAACATTATGTCAAGCAAGAGTTATCCACAATTAAACATTTCAAAATTTAGCCCAATTAAGGGCTTTTTTTTATTTATCATTAAGTAATTTATAGTGATTTAATAAAGATCAATGTTTGCGCGATTCTTGCGCGATTTTTGTTATTGCAAGTTTCTTCTGTTTTTGCGAGCAAAGGGAAGCAATCTTATTTTTATATTTTTAGATTTGCTTTTATGGTAAAGATATACCATAATTATGGTAGAAATTAACCATAACGAACATGACGTTTATACGATCTAAAATTACTAAAAAGCTTTTAAATTATTTTTTTCTTAACCAAGACAGTAGGTTTTATATTAATGAAATCGCTAAGATAATTGAAGAAGATCCAAAAAATGTGCATAAAAAACTTATTGAATTAAAAGAAAAAGGTTTATTAATTGATGAATTTCAAGGGAATCAACATTATTTTTTTATCAATAAAAAATATCCACTTTTAAAAGAATATAAAAATATTGTTTTAAAAGAGGTAGGATTTGAAAAGACCCTAAAGGAAGAGTTAACAAAATTAAAAGAAATTGATTCTGCCTATATTTTTGGTTCTTATACTAGCGATAAACTTTCATTAGAAAGCGATATCGATCTTTTGGTTATTGGAAATTTTGATACCTTGGAGTTTCAAAAAAGGCTTTTGAAAATTCAGCGATTAAGTGGCAGAGAAATTAATTCAATAGAACTTACAAAAGAAGAATTTGAAAAAAGAATAAAAGAAAAAGATTCTTTTTTAAAAAATATTTTTTCTAAAAAACACATAAAGATTTTATGAAGATCAATTTTGAAACAAAGTTTTTTCAAAGAAATAAATTTGATGAGAAGACAATTATAAAATACTTTAATAATGCTTCAGGGACTTTTAAAATCGCTATTCAAAACAAAGAACCTGAAGTAATTTTTAAATTTTCTTATGACGCATTGGTCAAAACAGGCATCACATTAATTGCTTTTTATGGGCATAGGGTAAGGAGTAGAAAAGGGCACCATATCAAAATTTTAGAAAAATTATCGCAGATTTTAGTCAATGAAGACATAACCATAATTGGAGATAAAATGAGGAAGAAAAGGAATTTAGATTTATACGAAGGGGGTGTAATTATCGGTATAAAAGAAGCAAAGCAATATTTGGATTTTGTAGAGAAAGTAATCCAAAAGGCAGAAGAATTTATAAAAGATCAAAAGAGTTTATCCTTGAGGCATTAAAGATTAAAAAATTATTCAACAATTTATTTTTGATACATTAATGCAATAAAAATGGGTTTAAAAATAACTAAAATATTGTCTAAAAACTGGCTTTCTAATAAACAATGGGAGGAGATTTTGCGTCAGGAAGATAAAACAAATTTTAAGGTAAAAATTGGTCATATTGACCCAAGACGCCTTGCTGATCCTAATTTTATCAATCACAGGGTTTTTTCAGAAAGTAAAAACGAAGAAACTATTATAATTGGTTCAGAACATCCACATGGTCCAAAGATATGGGAAAGAGCTCAGCAGGAAGCTGCAAAAATGGTGGAAGCGTGCGCTCAAGCATTTGGGCAGGCAGATCTCATTCAGAAAGCGCAGGAATTGAAAAAACAAAGTGGAGAGGCAATAGAAACCTTGAAACAAGATAAATTACTTGCTCCTGTATCAGAAAAATTTGATTATCATAGTTTTATTATCATTACAGAGTGTATTGATGAGAAAACAGCTAAACAAACCTTGGAAAACCGTTATTTAGTGCCAACCCATGGTTTTTTAGACGCTCCTGTTCCAGGAATGAATATACCGGGAATGAGTGACAAAACTACTCTAAGAGAACTCTTGAAAACTGATATGATGAAGGAATATATAACCAAAGAACAGATTAAGGAGATGGAGAAAGCAATGGGGGAAGTAAAGGGTAAATTCCCCAAAGATGTTAAGATTCGCAAGGGGAAATATCAAGGATTTGACGTTGTATTTCTTGAAGGCAAGAATAAGAGTTCTGTTGTTCTCAATATTAAAGAAAGCAAAGATAGAGATAAGATTTTTGATATGGTAAGAGTAGGGCGTTTTATTGTGTCAGGTACTTTATTGCGAATAGTTAATAGTTTTCCATTAGGAAGTACTCCTTGTGATTCTTTAACAAAATTCAAGACAAAAACCACGACTTATGAAATAGGGGGAGAGACTTTCACTACTAAAGAGGTTTATCCTATAAAAAGCACTCTTTCTAAGGAGGGTTATCTTTATAAAGAAGAGGTTGATAAAATATTCAAATCTATTCTCCTATCATTGCGAGGAGCGTAGCGACAAAACAATCTCACCTGTCATCCTGAGCAATAACGAAGGATCTCTTAAACCTTTAGGCCCAATTAAGGGCTTTTTTTATTATTTTTTTGTCATTATAAATCCTGCGAAGCAATTTCACAGAGTTTTAATCATATAAGTATTAGATAGGCGATAGCCTAGTTTGCGGTAATAAGATCTAACTCCAACACCACTGATGACTGCAATTTTATTATAATTTGTTTCTTTTCTAATGATTTTTTCTCCTTCCATCATTAGTTTATAACCCAACCCTTTATGCTGAACATTGGATCGGCTGTTTTGTTTTAAAGGAGCAACAATACCATAGCTATGTAACTCACGTACAAAAGCACTGTTATTAAGATAAGGCAAAGTCCATTCATTAGGTAAACGTAATCTTAGAAAAGTCAGCACTTTATTATTTTTTATATCTTCATAAGAGAGAAAAATTTCTTTGCCATTACTCGCATTATATTCGCGGCGGATTAATTTTACATTTTTAAAATCAATTAAAATTTCACGTGGTTCGCGGCAGCGCAAACATTGGCAAGATTTGTTTTGCTCCTTCATTTTTTTAAAAATAGTTTGCCTTAAATTAGAAACTTTATTTCCTGCGACAATGTTAGGAGAGGGGATATCGCGAATTACTCTTGCAATACGAACATAAGGAGGAATTTTTTCTTTAATTTTTATCAAAAGATTTATTAGTTCTTCATTAGGATAGGGTTGATATTTTTTGTTTAAATACAATTTATAAAGAGGGGCTTCTTTTAAAACTGCACAAGGATAAATTTTTAATTGATCTGGTTGAAAACAAGGATTAGAGAATAATTCTTCAAACATTTGTTCATCTTTTTTAATATCAGAACCAGGTAAATTAAGCATCATATGATAAGTAATTTTAAACCCAGCATTTTTTAATAACTCTGTGGCAATAATAACATCATTAACAGTATTACCGCGATTATTGGATTGTAAAACATCATCATAAGTACTTTGAGCTCCTAATTCTACTCTTGTTGCTCCTAAAATTCTCATCCTTTCTATTTCTTTAGAAGAAATATAGTCAGGTCGAGTTTCTAAAGTTAAACCGATAATGTGATTATGTGCTGATTCATTTATTTTTTGGCTAATTTGAAGATTAGGAGAAGTCTTATTATTAGCGCTATCAAAACAGCGTTTAATAAACCATGTTTGATATCGTTTCGGATAATAAGACCATGTGCCTCCTAAGACAATTAACTCTATTTTATCTGTTGGATGACCGTTTATCTGAAGAGTTTTGATTCTGGTTTGTACTTGTTTATAGGGATCAAATTGGTTTAGTAAAGCGCGCATACAGGCAGGTTCATCAGGTAAATAGCTTTTGGGCATATTAGAAATGTTGGGGCAATACAAACAATTTCCTGGGCAAGGATATGGTTTAGTAATCGTTGTAACAGAAACAATGCCAGATAAAGAACGACCCCGCGATTTTTTTAATATTTTCTCTAATTGTTCATTCGGTAAGATAATCTTTTGTTTAACTAGCTCTTTATAAGTATTTAATAGTTTGTAAAAAGGAATAAAAGGTTGTTGGTATTTTTTAGTAATTTTTCGTTCAATATTAAATAAATCTTTTTCTGAAGAAATATTTTGTTGAGCTGCTTCCGTTATTATTAATTGAGATGGTTCTTCTTTAGGGTTCATTTTAATAGTGTTTTTGTGATAGATTTCTTATTTATTATATCGTATAATGGTAAAAAGATATATTCAACATTTATGAATTTAGAGGAAGCTTATTCTTTGGTTGAAGAAACAAAAAAAACCTACAATTTAATTTCTTCGCATTTTCACCAAACACGCCAAAAATTATGGCAGGAACTTGAAGATTTAAAGCACTTCTTTTTTAAAGGTCAAAATGTTTTGGATTTTGGTTGCGGCAATGGTAGATTTTATTCTTTAATACAGGATAAAAACATCAATTATTATGGTGCTGATATTTCAGAGAATTTAATTACTTTAGCCCAAAAACAAATTCCTCAGGGGAAATTTACTGTTCTTGATTCTACTTTAACATTACCTTATCAGGATAATTTTTTTGATAATATTGTTTGTATTGCTACTTTGCATCATATCCCTTCAAAAGAATTACGCCGAAAGCTTGTTTTAGAATTTAAAAGAGTTTTAAAAAATAACGGTGTTTTGATAATAACAGTGTGGGATTTTTATCGTGGCAAAAATTTAAAGTATTTATTTTCTGGTTATTACAAGTGGTTGAAACATTTGTTGCTATCTCAAAATCCCAAATTAGAAAGAGGGGATTTATTTATGCCATGGAAAGATAATAACGGACAAATAGTAGCCCAAAGATTTTTTCATGCTTTTTCATTAAAAGAATTAAGAACTCTAATAAAAAAAGAAGGGTTTAAAATTAAGGAACTTAAATTATTGTCTCACAATACTCAAAAACAATATTTTAATATTTTATTAGTTGGTCGTAAGATTTAGCGGCTAATAAGTTACTTTTTTGTTATTAAATTAGAGGATTAGCATAATGTGGAAAAATGAGTAAAGAAAATTGTTGATTTTGTTTGCGCGATTCTTGCGCGATCATTAAAAGAAAAACAAACCAAATAGAAGCCTGATTTATGGTAAGGATATACCATAATCATGGTATATGTATAATTACGTAGTGGAAACCTTGAAAATGATTAAATAACTAAAAAATACCGTTTTTGCGGTATTCTTTAGTAGTGCTTGGGTACAGCTTGGATATAGCCGTGACAGGGCCAAGGCCCTCCAAACACCATCTGCATTATATCAAAAGACTTTATATCAAACAAGAGTTATCCACAATTAAAAATTTCAAAATTTTGAGTGGTTTTTCAGCTGCTCTTTTATTATTATTCGTTATTTAATTAAAGGATTAACAAAATGTGGAAAAAGGAGTAAGATATATAGTGAAAACGGTGGGGAAAACGGTGGGATCATTTTAAAATAAATCTATGTTTAAAAAATCTATTTTACCTCTTTTAATCTCTATTCTTATTGTCTTTTCTTTTGGATTTATTGGTTCTTTTTTTACTACTTCCAGTATTACCAATTGGTATGCTTTTATTAATAAACCTTTGTTTAGTCCTCCTAATTGGATTTTTGGTCCTGTTTGGACCTTGCTTTATATCCTTATGGGGATTTCTGCCTTTTTAATTTGGAAAAAACGAGATAATTTGAAAACAAAACCAGCATTCATCTTTTATGGAATTCAGCTTATTTTAAATGCTCTTTGGTCAATAATCTTTTTTGGAATGCATAATCCAGGTTTAGCTCTTCTGGAGATTATAATCTTATGGTTATTTATTCTTATTACCTTAATTAAATTTTATAAAATTAACAAAACTGCTGGATTACTTTTTATTCCTTATCTTCTCTGGGTTAGTTTTGCCTCAATCCTGAATTACGCAATTTGGATGTTAAATTAAGAATTTAATAAAAAAAACGGTGGGGGATATTTTAGTTTTAAAAGCCTACCGTATTAAGGTGGTTTTTTATTTATAAATTGTAAAGAAATATGCAAAAAGAAGCTAAGGCACGAATTAAAATCAATGATATGCTCCAGAATTCTGGATGGAGATTTTTTGATAATGAAAATGGTATGGCTAACATAACAGTGGAAAATAATATCAAAATAAATGAGTTGGGAGAAGATTTTGAAAAAGTAAGTCAGGGTTTCGTTGATTATTTATTATTAGATGGAAAGGGTTTTCCAATTTGTGTTTTAGAGGCAAAATCAGAAGATAAAGATCCTTTAGTTGGGAAAGAACAAGCTCGTAAATATGCGAATAGTCAAAATGTTCGTTTTATAATTCTTTCAAATGGCAATATCCATTATTTTTGGGATAAAGGATTAGGAAATCCCACGAGGATATCCGTACTCCCAACTTTAGAAAGCTTGAAGGGAAATAAAGAATTTTTTCCTGATACCGAAAAATTAATTCAAGAAGAGATTAAAGATGATTATATTGCGCTTACTCAAGATCCTTTTTATAAAAAAGATCCTCGTTGGATTGATGAAAAAAAACGCCAATTATTTATTAGTGACACTGGTTTAAGATTTCTTCGCCCATATCAATTAGATGCAATAAAAATAATTCAAAAAGTAGTAGCAGACGGAAAAAATAGATTCCTTTTTGAAATGGCCACAGGCACAGGTAAAACTCTTTTGGCGGCGGCTATAATTAAGTTATATCTCAAGACAGGAAATGCTCGCAGAATTCTTTTCCTTGTTGATCGTTTAGAACTTGAAAATCAAGCAGAGAAAGTATTCAAAGATTATTTGAAATCTGATTATAGGACAGTTATCTTTAAACAGAATAGAGATGATTGGCGTAAAGCTGATATTGTGGTTACTACGGTTCAAAGTATTTCTCACGACAATAAATATCTAAAGATTTTTACTCCTACTGATTTTGATTTGATAATTTCTGATGAAGCCCATCGTTCTATTTCTGGTAATAGTAGAACAATTTTTGAATATTTTATTGGTCATAAGTTAGGCTTAACTGCAACGCCAAAAGATTATCTTAAAAACCTTTCAAAGAAAGACATAGATGAACGTAACCCGAGAGAAATAGAAAGGAGAAATCTCCTTTCTACCTATAAGACTTTTGGATGTGAAAGTAATGAACCAACCTTTCGTTATTCTCTTGTTGAAGGGGCAAAAGATGGTTATTTAATATTGCCATTAGCTATTGATTGTAGGACTGAAATAACAACGCAGTTGTTATCTGATAAAGGATATGCGGTTCAAGTTCAGAATGATGAAGGAGACGAGGAAGAGGTAATTTATAAACAAAAGGATTTTGAAAGGCACTTTTTTTCTGCACAAACTAATAATGAGTTTGCTAAGGCATTTTTAGACAATGCTTTAAGAGATCCAATAAGTAACGAAATAGGTAAAACTATTATTTTTTGTGTAAGTAGGAAGCACGCTGCTAAAATAACAGCTATTCTAAATGAATATGCGATGAAAATGTTTTCCGGAAAATATAATTCTGATTTTGCTGTTCAAATTACCTCCGACATCATGGATGCTCAGAAGATGACTATAAATTTTGCTAACAATAATTTGAATGGGCATACGAAATTTCCTGAAGGCTATAAGTCAAGCAAAACAAGAGTTTGTATAACTGTAGGGATGATGACTACAGGATATGATTGTCAAGATATATTAAACCTCTGTTTGTTAAGACCGATTTTTTCTCCAACAGATTTTGTTCAAATTAAGGGTCGCGGCACAAGGCTTTATGCTTTTAAATATGAGAAAGGAGATGAAAGAATAACTAAAAAGAAGGAAAATTATAAACTCTTTGATTTTTTTGCTAACTGTGAATATTTTGAAAAGAAATATCCTTATGATGAGGTTATAAAATTGCCATCAAGAAAGAAAGGTGATACAGGTGGTGGTGGAGATTTGCCGCCAGTCCATATTGACACTACATCAATAAATATCCCCGATCCCTTGAAAACATTAGAGGTAATAAATTTTGAAGGGAATATAATGCGAGTGGATAAAGAACTTTATGTAAGCAAATTTGAGAACGTTGTTAAAGATGCAGCTAAAAAAGACGAACAATTCAAAGAAGCTCTTGAAGCAGGAGATTATGAGCAAATGGAAGGATATGTTAAAGAAAGAATCTTTAACAAGCCGGAAGATTTTTTTACTTTAGAGCGGATAAGGCAGGGTTATCAATCAGACCGCCACTTATCGCTTTGGGAGATATTAGATAAGATTTTCGGTCGTATTCCTCGCTTCAAATCAAAGGACGAATTAGCTCAAGAAGAATTTGAAAAGTTTTTAGTCAATTCAGATGTTAGTTCGGGAGTTTATTATGAGGCGCGTGAGTTTTTCAGAAACTATCTCATTGATGATAATTTCAGAACTGCCATCAACCAAAAACGTTTTAACGAATATGCCGGCAATCCGACAATGCTGGAAGTTTTCCAAAAGTTAGGGAAAGATCAACTCGTTCAAATTCCGGAATACATAAAAGACAATGTTAAATTAAATACTTTTGCTTAATTATTATGCTTAGCGCAGAAACAAAAAGAAAAATAGATTATTTACGCGACGTGCTTGTTGGAAAAATTCCAGTGCCGTCGAAACAGATTGAACAAATAACGCTCGGCTTGATTTATAAGTTTATGAGCGATATTGATGAACAGAATGAAGAGCTTGGCGGCAAATCATTTTTTAGTGGTGAATATAAAAAATACTCTTGGAAAAATATAATAGATCGTTCGCTGGCCGGTCACGAAAGAGTTTTATTTTACTCGGAGGGATTGGAAAAAATGAGCCGGAACAAAGAACTGCCGCAACTGTTCAGAGATATTTTCAAGGGAGCATTTTTGCCATTCAAAGATCCGGCAGTATTAAATTTGTTTTTGAAAGGAATAAATGAATTTAAGTATGAGCATAGTGAAGAATTGGGCAACGCTTTTGAATATCTTTTATCAACTGCCGCTTCACAGGGAGACGCCGGTCAATTCAGAACGCCGCGTCATATCATTGATTTTATTATTGAGGTAGTTGATCCACAAAAAGAAGATAAAATTTTAGACCCAGCTTGTGGTACGGCTGGCTTTCTTGTCTCTGCATATAAGCATATTTTGAAGAATAATACAGATAAAAAATCAGGTCGGCTCGGCTCACTATTAACTGCAACAGAAAGAAAGAAATTAACAAAAAACATTGTTGGTTATGATATAGCTCCGGAAATGGTGCGTCTGTCGCTTGTAAATCTGTATTTGCACGGCTTTGCAGAGCCAAATATTTATGAATATGACACGTTGGGCAGTTTGGATCACTGGGACGATAACTTTGACTGTTTATTAGCCAATCCGCCTTTTATGACGCCAAGAGGGGGCATAATGCCACACAATCGTTTCCCCATACAAGCTAAACGTTCAGAAGTGTTGTTTGTGGATTATATAACAGAGCATTTAACTCCTAACGGCAAAGCCGGCATTATTGTACCGGAGGGCATAATTTTTCAATCTGGCAGTGCATACAAACAGCTTCGTAAAATGTTGGTTGAAGACGGTCTTTGGGCAGTAATTTCATTGCCATCTGGCGTATTCAATCCCTATGCCGGCGTTAAAACCAGTATTTTATTTTTTAATAATACGATTGCAAGACAAACCAAAGAAATTTTGTTTGTTAAGGTTGAAAATGATGGTTATGATCTGGGTGCGCAGAGGAGGCTGATTAATAAGAATGATTTACCAATAAGATTGGAGTTATTGAAAAGATATAAAAAAACAGTTCAAGAAAATAAAAGGTTTAGCTTGAGCAAGGACGAACAAATGTTTGCGAGCGTTGTTAAAAAAGAAAAGATTGCAGAGAATGGTGATTATAATCTTTCCGCAAATCGTTATCTTGTCGCAGTTGATTATACTAATGCCAAGTGGTCAATGGTAGAACTGGGTGTGTTAGAAAAGGAAGAAAAGATTGAATTTTTAAGGGGTCAGGGTTTATTGAAAAATGACTTGACTGACGATGGAAAAAATAAATGTATTCACTATGGTGAGATTTATACTTTGTATGATTCGGTAATTGAGTATGTTGTCAGCAGAACTAACTTTAAGGGCAAAATTACTTCTCAAAGGGGTGATGTTCTTGTGCCAGCCACTACGACAGCCGATGCTATGGGAATAGCAGTGGCAAGGTCTTTGAATGAAAAAGGGGTTGTAATTGGGGGCGATATAAATGTTATAAGAACTGGAAATAAGTTTATATTATCAGACTATCTGGCGTTATTAATTAGTAATCCACCGCTAAAAAATGAACTCGCAATGTTTGCAAAAGGGGCAAACATACTACATTTATCAAACAGCGATTTAAAAAAACTTAAGATTCCTTTACCATCTATTGAGGTTCAAGAAGAAATTGTCGTCGAACTTTATGGCTATCAAAAGATTATAGACGGTGCAAAACAGATAATAGATAATTATAAACCGACTATTAAAATTGATCCGAAGTGGGATTTTATGCGGCTTTCAGAACTCGCTGATTTACAAAATGGTTTTGCTTTCAAATCTCAAGATTATATTGAGAACTCCAACGTTTTGAATTTCAGAATGAGCAATATCAAACCAGACGCCAGTGTTGATATTGATTACAATCCAAGATATTTACCAAATTCTTATTACGAAAAATATAAGGATTTTGCATTATATGATGGTGATATTGTTATCGCAATGACAGATATGGCAGGAGATCCAAAAATTCTTGGAGTTCCGACGATAGTTAATACAAAAGGGAAAAAATTACTTTTGAACCAACGTGTTGGGAAATTCAAAAACATAAAAACTGATAAGCTCTTTATTCCATTTTTGAAATATGCACTACAAAGAGATGGTGTAAAAGAGTATTACAAAACTCTTGGTGGTGGTGGTTTGCAAATAAACATTGGTAAAGAAGATATTCTAAGTATAAAAATTCCACTACCGACGCTGATAATACAAAAAGAAATCGTTGTCGAGATAGAAAAAGAACAAAAAATAATTGAAGCGAATAAAGAATTGATCAAACTTTTTGAGCAAAAAATTAAAGATAAAATCTCCGAAGTTTGGGGAAATTAAACTATAAACAATGGTAGACAACGATGAACATAAAAAACGATTAAGTGAATCAACTTCCGAAATAATTAAATCCACTCATCCTAAAAAGATTGTAATGGCTGGACCCGGGACTGGAAAGACCACCGGGTTTTTAAGATTATTAAAAGATAGAAAATTTAACAAGGAAAGATGTCTTGTTTTTACCTTTTTGGGAGTTTTAAAAAAAGACCTTGAGCAAAAGTTGGAAAGTATGGCTAAAATTTTCACCTTTCACGGATATTGTAATTATTTATTAAAGAAGTTTCCACAACTTTGCGAAGGAATAACAAATAGTTTTTTTGTTTTGCCTGCACTGGCGGAGATTATTAAAGAAGATTGGAAGATATTAGACGGGAGCGATGCTCCTGATTTCAATAAAAATTTTCAATCTTCGTTTGAATCTCCCGGAACAGAATTTTTCATCAACAGAAGTAATTATTATAATGCAGTAAGTTTTGATGATTCGGTCTTCCGCGTTTGTAAAGCTTTTAAAGCAGGTATTGGCATCGGCGACTCTTACAACCTTGTCCTTGTTGATGAGGCACAAGATTTCAATAAGCTTGAAATGGATTTTATAAAGTATATGTCAGAAAAGTATCCTATACTTATTGCTGGCGATGATGACCAAGCTTTGTATGATTATGATTTCCGCTCTGCAAGTCCGCTTTACATTAGGGATTTATGGAGAAATGGGGAATTTGAGCAACACAAGCTTCCATATTGCACGAGATGCACAAAGATTATCGTAGAGGCATTTCACGACATAGTAAAAGTAGCTATGCAAAACAATCTCCTAAAAGATAGAATTGATAAAAATTTTGATTACTACCCACCCTTGAAAAAAGACGATAGTATAAAATATCCAAAAATAAAAGTGGTTGAAACATCCGTTTTTAAAAAAGACCTTAATTATTTTGGGGAGTATATTAAGCGCGAAATTGAAAAAATCCCAAAAGAGGAAATCAAGAAATCAAGGGAGGATGATAATCCGACAGTTTTAATTATTGCGCAAAAACCATTTAAAGGGCAAATTGAGGAATGGATGATAAAAAATGGTTTTGAAATAGAGATTTCTAAAAAGTCGGATACTTACCCAGGTAGGGAATTTGTTTTAAGGGAATTATCTAAAAACCCCGATTCAAACTTATGGTGGCGTGTAATTGTCGCATTAGATAGCCCAAATTCTTGGAAGAAAGCTATAAAGGAAAGTGCGACAGGTGGGCTATTAAGAGAATTTTTGCCACAAGAGTATTGCGAAAGCATTATTTTAAAGATCAGTAATTTAAAGGATGTGGAGGAAGAAGATACGATACCAATGGAAGAGAGCGATAAACCAACAATAAAGATTACAACTTTTGAAGGAGCCAAGGGGCTTTCGGCTTACCATACTTTTATAGCTGGATTGCAAAATGGTGTTTTACCAGCAAATCCGAAGAATATCACAGACAGAGATGTTAGAAAATTTTTAGTTGCTATAACTCGTGCGAAGAAGCAATGTCATTTGATTTTTACGAAAAGACCTTTTGGCAGCTTGGCAACACCATCTATATTTATTGATTGGATAAAACCAGAAAGAAAGGATTTCTTGTATGTTGATAAAAAATATCTTCAATCATAATAGTATAAAATTTATTATATCAAAGCCATTAGGGAGGTTCTAACAAAGTCCGTCCCCCGGAGCGGACTAAAAAAGCCTTTATTTAAGAGGCTTTTTTTATTAGGGTTAAATAAGGTTTGAGCTTGTGATATAATAAAGTTGTAATAATTAATAAATATATAGATATGTTTAAAAAAGGATTTGTCCCAATCATTATTGTATTAATCATTGCTCTTTTAGTTGCAGGAGGTATTACTAGTTATCTCTTTATTAAAAACAAACAACCTAAAATTATTGGCGGAGATACTGATTCCCATGGTTGTTTAATAGCTGCTGGTTATTCCTGGTGCGAAGCTCAACAGAAATGCTTAAGAACCTGGGAAGAACCATGTGATGAAACAACGATAACTACTTCAACTACGACTACTACCGAAATGTTTAAATGTGGAGATTCTGTAACCTTTACTTACAAAGGCAGTATTGTTACATATGGAACGGTTAAAAATATAACTACCGGCGAATGCTGGTTGGACCGCAACCTCGGCGCATTGCAAGTAGCCACGTCTTATAGCGATTCTCTTGCCTACGGTGATTTATTCCAATGGGGAAGGTCAGATGATGGCCATCAAACTCGCACCAGCGGAACAACAACCGTTCTTTCTAACTCTGATAATCCCGGACATAGTAATTTTATTTATGGTATGGCTAGTCCTTATGATTGGCATAGCCCCCAAAATAATAATTTGTGGCAAGGTGTGAGCGGTATTAATAATCCTTGTCCCAGTGGTTGGCGATTACCGACTTCTGGGGAATTGGACGCTGAGCGGGCGAGTTGGAGTCAACAAAACTATAACGGCGCTTACTCCAGCCTCCTGAAGCTAACAGCAACTGGCGGCCGGCATTACAGTAATGCTTCGCTCTACGATGTGGGCGACGCTGGCTACTATTGGAGTAGTACTGTGAATGGCACGCTCGCCTCCACCCTGGCCTTCGGTGCCAGCCGTGCGTTCATGTACGATTACTACCGTGTCCACGGCTTTTCCGTCCGCTGCCTCGAGGACTGATTTGATTTAATTAAAAAAGAACTATTTTCTTTAAGCGTTTAAATGTTTTATTTCAAACCAAAAAGTCGAAAAATTAATTGGAAATATGAAAGATTTTAATGAAGAAACAAAAAAAAAGGGAATAAAACATGTAATGGAGATATTACCAAGATTTAGAAGAATAATAGAAAAGATAGAAAGTATAAAAGGAGATATCGTTGAGCAAAGTAAAATTGATTATAAAAGTCAAGATGCAAGGATGGTAGCTTTAGATTCTATTCAAATGGAAATATCACAAGTAGGAATGTGGATTATTGCGTTTAATTCTCTTGCAAATAAATGTATGAAAAGTCCGGTTGAGATAGATGAAACAGATTTTTTGAAGTCTGTTGGAAGCAATCTTTCTATAAAAGATACTGAGATCTATATGATGAAGACTTTAAGGCTTTGCTTAATCACTCTGGTTCATTTCAAAATTGATAATTTATTTCAGAATATTTTGAAAAAATTAGATGCAAAACTTGGTAAAATAGGATATTGGAATTTATGTGGCGTAATCTTAAAAGAGGCATCTTTGTCTGAAAACGGCAAAGAAAAGGAGATTTTAACAGTTTTAGCTTATATTAGAAATTCTTTGCACAATAATGGCATACATAGGAATAATAGTTTAAAATTGAGACTAAACGATTTTGCTTTCGATTTTATAAAAGACAAAAAAGTAAAATGTGCTTCGTGGGATCATATCATTATAGCACTTGATAAAAATATTGATGTTTTAGGCAATATTCTGTTGTCTAAAAAGATTAAAGGAATAAAAACTGAAATAAAAGATGATTTTGCTTCAACCATAGATCGAAATTAAGTCGCGGATTATTGAAGATTATCGAAGTTGAACCTCGATAATTTAACCAAAGCCCAAAAATTAATTGAGAGAAAATTTATGAAATCTTGGTCAACAAAAAAATTGGGGGAATAAATTTATGTTAAATTATAAAAATTTGTTTAGATCTTTTTTGGAGAAACACGGATTTTTACCACTACGTCACTGGAAGTGTTTTAAATTAGAACATGGCAAAAAAGCCATTTTCAGAAGTAATTTAGTAAAAATAAGAAAAGAAGTTGAAAATAAAAGTGGTATATATATTTATGAAAAAGGAAAGATGATTCTTTATATAGGAAAAGCCGTTTCTTTATTTGGGAGGATAAAAAGTCATAATAGAGAATCATTTGAGTCTGTTCCAGGCGATAGAAAAGATAGCGGTTTTCATAAGTTTTTTAGTGCAAGGAAAAATTGTGGAAAACTAAAGGTATACTGGAAAGAAGTAAAAGTTGAAGAAGGGCGTGTAGTATTTGAAACAATGCTTCAGTATTTTTTGGAGCCTGACTTTAAATAGATTTCTTACGAGGTTCGACCTCGTAGATTTAACCAAAACGTCAAAAATTAATTGAGAAAAATAAAAATAAAATGATAAAGTTAACTAAAATAAGTTCATTAAATACTTCGAAAGATTTATATTTTGAGTGTGAAGTATGTAAGAGTGGTGGTAGTATATATCTTGTTAATTCCGCTATTAACACTGATAATCAAGGGAGCCCAGAGCCAGAAACACAGATGGATGAGTTTGTGTGTCCAAAATGTGGAGCAAAATTAAACAAAAAGTCGAAAAATTAATTGAATAGTAAGATTTATGGAACGTAAAATAAGGGAAATCATTAATCGTAATGGCGGAGAATTTTATGATAAATATTTTAAAGATTATTTTGATGATTGGAATATTTTGTGTACCTCAATGGATACTATTGGTGATACAACCTTGGCAATTGATTATTTTAAGGAAACAGGTATTGGCCAAGATGAGGGAGAAAAGTATTTAAGGTTATATGGATTACTGCAAGCAATTTATTTGCAACAAGATACAATCAAATTTTTATTTCAAACTATTAAAAAATGTTTTGATGAAAAGAATGAACTTAAAGATTGGAGGGATTACCAATTAGATAGCTGGGATGAATTACGCGATTATCGTAACTTGAGCATTGGACATCCTATTGAAAATAAAACATTTGAAAGAGGCAAACCCAAAAGAGTATTTATTTCTAGGATTACGATATCCTCAGATGCATTTCAATTGATGATTTGTGATGTGGAAACCGGTAATCATCAATTTCAGGATGTTCAATTAAAGGATCTAATACAATCATATCTGCTTGAGGTGAAGACAATTCTTCAGGATGTAGAAATCTTTTTGAGAAATTATGTATTCTAACTGGTCAACAAAAAATTAGGGAAATAAATTTATGGAAAATCAGACTCAAAATAAAAAATTTGATTTAGGCAAATTAGGCAAACTTCAAAAAAGTTATTTTGATGCTTCCGTTGCTAATGTTCTTGAGGCAAATCAGGCCATTAAAGCAGCTCAAAACTGGCTCTTAATTTTAGGGCTTGCCGAAATGTCTTTTCTTGGGGCTTTATTGCTTCAAGATAATGATCAGCATTTATATATAAGAATTATTTTGAGCGTTCTGCTAGTTAGTTTTATTTTATTTATAATCGGTTCAGTTAAACAGTATAGGCACCTCTTATCTTCTGCGCGCTATTATGAAAAATTATCGAATATGGTTTTAACTGAAATAGAAAGAGTGGATCAATGTGTAAATAAAATTCCAGACGAAATAAAGGTAGAAAAAAATCAAATTAAATCAGATAAGGTTACAAATATCCTTATATATTCGTCTCTTGTTTTAATTTTACTTTCTACGGTTGCACTAATTTTGTATATAAAACCTTGGTCAACAAACCTCAATTATAGAGAGAAATTTACTATGGGGCAAAAAATTAATTGAGAAATAGAAATCATGGAAAAATCATTATTAGCTAAAAAATTCAAAATTACTTTGAAAGAGGAAAGAGACTACGTTTTACCCACAAATCAGGATTATGAAATCTTAGGTAAAATTAAACAATTAGAAAAACAAAAACTTTCTGTTGGGGATAGAAAACTAATTAAATTTATAAGAACTCAACTTAGGCAGGATTGGCGAACGCCAATAGTAAAACTATTAAATACTATTTTGAAAAAATATAAATAATTCAGAGGTAAAAGTCGGGAAAATTATTCAACCAAAACATCAAAAATTAATTGAGGAATAAAATTAACGACATCCGACGTCGTAAATTTAACCAAAACGTCAAAAATTAATTGATAATTAAATTATGAAGATAGCTTTAAGTGTTAAAAAAATAATAGAGCAAAATCCATTAGCTTTTGCGACGATAATAAATAAAAAGCCTTATGTTATTGGTGTTGCTTCATGTAAAATTATTGATACGGATAAGATTTTGATTACAGATAATTTTATGAAAACTACCGTTAGGAATCTTTTAGAAAATAACAATATTGCTTTGGTTGTTTGGAATAAAATGGAGGAAGGATATCAATTTTTAGGAAAGGCAAAATATTATAAAAAAGGGAAATGGTTAAATTATGCAAAAGATTTAAAAGAGAACAAAGGATTACCAGCAAAAGGTGCAATAGTGATAAAAGTTTTGAAAATTATAAAATCAAAATAAAGATTTAACTTTACTAAAGGTCAAAAATTAATTGGGATAGATTTATGAAGGTTTACTTTGTAGCTCACGCAACATCAAAAGATAACGAAGCAGAAATAGCTTCAGGCTGGAAAGATGTTGAATTATCTAAACTTGGTATTCAGCAAGCTAAAGAGTTGGGAGAGAGGTTTAAAAATATAAGGATAGATTTAATTTGTTGTTCAGATTTAAAAAGAGCGGTTGATACTGTAAAGATAGCTTTCGGAGATAAAATCCCTATCATTGTTGATAAAAGATTACGAGAGCTTAATTACGGAGATTTTAATGGTAAACCAAGCAAAATAGTTAGTTCAATGAAAAAAGAAAGGATGAAAGAAGCTTTTCCTAATGGAGAAAGCTACGAGCAAGCAATAGCCAGAGTTCATGATTTTTACAAAGAATTAAAGAAAAACTATCCAAAAAAGACAGCTTTAGTCATTGGTCATCGTGCTACTCAATTTGGCTTAGATACATTAGTTGGTGATAAGAATCTTGAAGAATGTTTAAGCGCGCCATTAAAGTGGCAGCCATACTGGGAATATAGTTTTTAATTAAATAAGTTTTCACCAAAACATCAAAAATTAATTGAAAAACAAAATTAACGACGTCCGACGTCGTAAATTTAACCAAAACATCAAAAATTAATTAAAAAAATATGAAAGAAAAAATAAAAAATATAGAGAAGATTAAAAAACATAAAAGTTTAAAAGGCGCATTGATTAAGGGAATGTCAAAAAATTTGCCAAGTGAAATATTAACAGATGAAGTTTTTAAAAAGAAATTGCAAGAACTAATGAGAGGGTATGCTGGTATTTATGCTCTCTATAAAGGTGAAAAATTGTACTATGTCGGATTGACTGGTAACCTTCATGGCAGGATTAGGTGGCATTTAAAAGATAGGCATAGTGGTAAATGGGATTATTTTAAGATTTTTCGTATTCAGAAAGTACGATATCTAAAAGATATTGAAACATTAATTCATCATATTGCAGAAACGCAAGGTAATAGAATTAAAGGTCGAGTTTCTCGTGACGCCGATCTTATGCGTGTGCTTCGTGAAGTCCAACGTGAATACGAAAAGAAAGCTAAATCAATAAAAAAAGCTTTACGTTAATTTTTTATAAATATGAAGTAAATTAAAATAGAATGCCAAATGAAAAATTATTGAAATTTAGTAAAAAGGAGTTAAGATGGGATTTTTATCCAATGTTTTTAAGGTTGAAGAAAAATGGTTTTATAATTGAAGCGTGTTTATTAATGTTATCAACCTGGAATTTTGCAGGTTTTCGTTTTGCAATGAAAGAATTTAATCTGGATCATTTTATTAAAACAATGAGAGAAGTAGAATTATTATTAAAAGAAGTCAAGACAAAAAGTTTTAAGACCATTAATTTTGATATTTACAAAACGAATATTCAAAAAGCTTTTACAAAATTAGCTAGCATTAAAGGAATACAAAAAACAGGTACGTCGAAATTAATGCATCTAATAGTACCAAAAGTATTTGTGATGTGGGATACTTATATCAGGAATTATTATAGTTTTAAAAAAGGAGATGCCGACGACTATATAAATTTTTTAAAATTAATGCAAAGCGAGTTTCCTAAAGTAAAGTCATATCAGGGAAGAACTGTTGCCAAATTGATTGACGAACATAATTACAAGACTATAACAATGCCTGCTTTAAAGAAATTAGCATCTAAAAATAAGAAATAATTTTTTGGTAAATTCAAGATAAGTTAAGGAGTAAAATTATGAAAAATACAAAAGATGAAAAAATTGAAGTTGAGAAGGAATTTGAGTATCTTTATTTTTCAAGATCCTATTTGAAGCTTGCTTATCGTGGTATAGAAGAAGTTTTATATAAATTAGAAAATTCAAAAGAAAAATATTATCAAAAATATAATCATCCTTTTGGGGAAATGATACCTGACTTTTCTGAGGAATGTAACTATTTGTTGATTCCAGCTATCTATGATTTGAAGCATGCTATAGAGATTTTTATTAAGACTTTAACATATTTTTTAAATATTCAGCCGGAAGAAAAACATGATTGTAAAGCATTATTTCAAAAATTAAGAAAAAAAATAAGTGGGCAAACAGTAAATAGTTTAGAGAATTTAGCGATAGATTATTATAAGAATGAATTTTTAAAAAATAAACTTGGTAAAAATATAACAATGGAAGACAAAATGAATGATGTTTTTAGGTACCCTGACAATAAAGCAAAAATTGAATTGAATTTTTTTAATATTTTACCTAATTTTACTAGAGATGATTTAATAAAAATGCAGAAGGACATAAAAGAGCTTGATAGATTATTTTATTTAATTGGAAAAAGAATTTTAGAAGAAAAATACGGCAAAACGTCAAAAATTAATTGAGAAATAAAAATTATGAAGGAAAAAATAATAAAAATTTTTAAAATCATTCTTTTGATTGGTATAGCTTCAACCTTAATGATGTATTGGTATGACCAATATATGTATTATTTCACAGATGCGTATTCTTTTGAAGAATCTCCATTTATTGAATGTCCATGGGATAGTAATGTGGCCTTAATTAGTATTCATGGGGAAATTGCTACTTATTCATATTATACAGAGGAAGAAGAATATTCAGATATGGTTTCATCAGAAGAAATAGTTAAATATATCGATGTAATTGAAGATGATGAATATATGGAAGTATTAATTGTGGAAATTGATTCTTATGGGGGATATCCTGTAGCTTCAGAAGAGATAATGAATGCTTTAAAGAAAATGAAAACTCCTGTTGTAGCCTTGATAAGAGAAGGGGCTGCTTCTGGAGCTTATCTTATAGCAACAGGAGCAGATAAAATATATGCTAGTGAAATGTCAGATATTGGGAGTATTGGAGTCTCAATGTCCTATATAGACTATTCTGAGC
>Ga0268276_1001197_pt1 | contig 26655 bp, 16 predicted proteins | sample saktaG_4_FD_190145 | JGI IMG/M metagenome (GOLD analysis project Ga0268276, IMG submission 190145) | Saline water microbial communities from Sakinaw Lake, British Columbia, Canada - sak_2010_1_5_45m | ecosystem: Environmental > Aquatic > Non-marine Saline and Alkaline > Saline ... | reverse complement strand
GATAACACATTAGGAGGAGATAAGTTCATTTATGTGGATCAAACCAACACTTCAACCGGCTGGACACATTACCAAGTAGCCGAGCAGGCACCTGTTGGAGCGGACGCAATCTCCGTACGTCCCCGGTTCAACCCCAACACAACAGGTACGGCGTACTTCGATGACATCAGCGTAGAAAAGATGGTCGTAGCTTCCACAGCAATCGAACCGGAAAATGAGAAGACTACCAGGGTACCTGAAAAATTTGCATTACTTCAGAACTACCCGAATCCGTTTAATCCGGAAACCACGATTGAATATGCTTTACCGAAACAAAGTAAAGTTACTTTAACGATTTATAATGTTTTGGGACAGCAGGTCAGGACTCTGACCAATACCGTTCAGAACGCCGGTAATTATTCGATTGTATGGGATGCAAAAAATGATCATGGAGAAGCAGCTCCGACGGGCATGTATCTCTGTGTTCTATCAACAAATGAGCAGCGCATGACCAGAAAAATGGTTCTGATGCGTTAGTGTTATTCTACAAATTCTCCGGGGGCTTAAAAGTCCCCGGAGAATTATTTTTTTAAAAAGTGTGGAAGGGTCTTTATATGAGACGTTCAATACAACCATTCATTTTAGGTCTGATTCTGTATCAAAGTATTCTATTTGCAGGTACTACAGGGAAAATTTCCGGCAGGATTACCGACATGGAATCAGGAGATCCTTTAATAGGTGTTAATGTTATTCTTGAGGGTACCGTACATGGAGCAGCTTCGGATTATGATGGTTATTACTCGATATTGAATATAAGTCCGGGGGAATATTCATTAAAGGCTACGATGATCGGCTATCGGAGTGTCATCCAGACGAATGTGCAGGTGATGGTTGACCTGACAACCCCTATTAATTTTGAGATGGGGACCGAAACACTGGCCGGCGAAACAGTTATTGTCGTCGCTCAGATGCCGACAGTAAAAAAAGATGTCACTTCAACTTCGTTCAGAGTCAGTGCCGATCAGATCGAACAATTGCAGGTCCAGAATCTCAGCGAAATCATTAACCTTCAGGCCGGCGTTGTTGACGGGCATTTCCGTGGTGGCCGTGCCGGAGAGGTGATGTACATTGTGGATGGTGTTCCGATGAATGACGCTTATTCCGGTGATAATCTTTTCGACGTGGAAAGCGATCTGATCCAGGAAGTTGAAGTTATCAGCGGAACGTTTAATGCGGAATATGGTCAAGCGATGTCCGGAATTGTCAATATTGTGACCAAGGAGGGGCAAAAAAATTATTCAGGTAAAGTATCCCTGTATGCCGGTGACTATCTCAGCAGCCACACAAAAACATTTATGAATATTGATGATGTAAATCCTGCTTCAATTACGAATCTTCAGATGAGCTTAAGCGGGCCGGTCCCATTATTTAAAGAAAGATTGTCTTTTTCGATATTAGGCAGAGTATACAGTAATGACGGCTGGCAGTATGGCCAGCGCATTTTTCGCCCCAATGACTATTCATATTTTTCTGAAAAGCCGGAAGAGCAGTTCATTCAGTCCACCGGTGACAGTGCGTATGTTCCAATGAATCCGAATTTAAAAAAATCCCTGCAAGGTAAAATCAGCTTTAAATTGTCACAACGGGATAAAATTAACTATACCGGTTTTTTTGAAGATGAAAAACACCGTGATTTTGATCGTTTGTTTAAATACAATCCTGATGGAAATTACCATCATGATAGTAAGAGCTATCAACATTCACTTCAATATACTCATATGTTTGGACGATCTACCTTTTTGACAGCAAATGCCTCGGAATCTTATACAGAATATGCTCAGTATGTATATCAAAGCCCCTATGATCCCGGATATGTTCCCCTTGAATATCTGACTCAAAACAATTCGAATGGTTTCGCAACAGGCGGCATGCGCATGTGGCATCATTTGCGGGATAACAGAACCCGAATTCTAAAGACAGACATACGAAGCCAGATAACAAAAAATCAAACGATCGGACTTGGGGTCAGTTATAAAAAAATCAAACTTTGGTTGCATGAGTATCAGATCTATTTTGACGAGAAATATGAAATTCAGATTCCTTCGGATTCATCCTGGTATAATAATACCTATACCCACGAACCAGAAGAAATTTCGGCATATATTCAGGATAAACTTGAGTTAGGAGAAATGATTATTAATTTGGGGCTCCGGTATGATTATTTTAATCCCGATGGGACAGTTCCGGAAAATTTTTATAATACGGTTGGCGCTCCCAAGAGAACGGCTGAAACTTCCAGCCAGCTGAGTCCGAGGGTTGGGATTGCCTATCCAATCTCCGACCAGGGAGTCATTCATTTTTCCTATGGTCACTTCTTTCAGATTCCCAATTATGAACATCTCTATATTAATCCGGATTTTGAAGTGAGTTTGATTCAATTAAAAGGTGACCAACCACCCCGGGGCAGTTTTAATATCATGGGCAATGCAGAATTAAAACCGCAAAAGACAGTCAGTTATGAAATTGGAATTAAACAGGCTATAAGTTCCGATCTTACCATTGATGTAACCGGTTTTAATAAAGATATACGTGATTTAATCGGACAGATTACCTTACAGAATATCTACGGAGGGAAATTCTGGTATTTTATTAACAGGGATTACGCAAATGTCAAAGGGATTACGGTTGCGCTGGAGATGCGTCAAGTTCCCGGAGCTGTCGGTTTTTCCGTTGATTATACCTATCAGTCAGCCACCGGAAATGCATCCGACCCGCTGGATGAATCGAAAAACCAAGAATCAGAACCCCCGATTCAATCTGAAAAGAAGCGCCAACCCCTGAATTGGGATCAAACCCATTCCCTGAATTTGACGACGACAACAACCCAAATGGGCTATCATATCAGCGCAATTGGAAAAATCGGCAGCGGGACTCCCTACACCCGTGAATCACCTCGCTATAACAACCGTATTTTAAATGGCGAGCGCAAACCGATGACGATGACATTTGATTTGAATGTCACCAAGGATTTTCAATTGAATTCAGTTACTATTTCACCGTTTATAAAAATTACCAATTTACTTGACAGAAAAAATAATCGAGATGTATATGCTTCCAGCGGAACAGCGGATTATGACTATAATATGATATTTGAAACTTATCGTGGCTATAGAACCCAGGAAGAATGGTACAGACAACCCAATTATTATGATGAACCCCGAAAGATTATATTGGGCTGCTCAATCAATTTTGGTCGGAATAATTGAGAAAAATATGAAGATATTTAACATGAAAAAAAATGCATTTCTTTTTTTATTACTAGTTTGTATAATTGGTCTTCAGGAGTATGCTCTTCAGGCACAAACGCCGACGAGTATGCGCGGTCATGCAAAGTATCGTCGCCGTGGATTGATGAATGGCAATCTCGTACATACGCTTTTTTGGAATTACTGTGAAGTTGGACATTATCCAAATGAGCCATCCGGTTGCTGGCCGTCACCTGACCGGCATTACCTTGATGATATTACGTTAATTGTATCGGTTGAAGCAGTAAATGGTGACGGTGAACTCATTCACCCGATGGAAACCCAGTTTCGGGAATTTGTCGATGTGTCGCCGGAAGGGGTACCCTGGGGATTTGAAGCCCGCCCGAACTGGTTCAATATGGATGAAGGCGCAAACAAGTCGCCGGCCATGAGTAATAATCCGAATACCTGGCCGGAATACTGGCTGGATAAACCGCGTTCCTGGGCCGGGCACTGGAATGGTTTTTTTGGCAAAGGAATCTTTAACGCCGATCTCGAAACCGTGTTTGTTTTTGATGATGATCCGGATAAAGAACCCAATCTGCATATGAATTTTTACTGCGATGATCGGGACTCGACGCGTGGAGGAGTTGGACTTGTGGTTAAAGCCCGTGGATTTCAGTGGAGCCAGGTCCTTGCCGAAGATTGTATATTTTGGTTGTACGACATAACAAACGAATCTACACACGATTATCTTAAGTCCTATTTCTCACAATATATTGACTGGGGGATTGGCGGCGTTGGCGGAGATATTCAAAACATTGGTGAATATGATCAGGATTTGGATATTGCCTTTGCATACGGACCTCCCGGTGCGCTCGGTTATCCGGGGAGCTGGTCAATCGGTTATGCCGGCTATGCATTCCTGGAAAGTCCCGGCATTGATAGCGATGGCAAGGATAATGACGGTGACGGCATGACCGATGAGTCCCGGGAAAGTGATGGACCCGGTGTATACCTTGACGAATACCCATATGGATTTAATGATATCAGCAGAGCCGATTTTGTCCGGGTTTACGGATATTCACCGACAGCACATTGGTCGAATGATGAAGACTGTGACTGGAAACCGTTTTTGGATGTAAATGGCAATGGTGTGTGGGATGCAAAAGAGCCGCTGAACAATGATGTCGGTGAGGACGGTGTTGGTCCCAATGAACTCCATTATACCGGCCCTGATGCCGGTGAAGGTGACGGGATGCCGACAAATGGCGAACCGAATTTTAATGCAACGGACCCCGATGAATCGGATCAGATCGGTTTAACAGGTTTTGATATTTTCCCGACACACTGGTATGAATTGACAGACGATGAAGGGAACTGGGGCGTTTTTAGTCGATTAGTCCCTCCTCTGGATGAAATAGTACAGCCGAATAATCTCAGTATGTTTTTCTCTTCGGGATCTTTTCCGTTATTGAAGAATCAGATCGAGCGCTATTCCATGGCGCTGCTGTTTGGTGAAGACAAGGACGACCTTAAAAAAAATAAAAAGGCCGTCCAGCAGATTTATAACGCCGATTACCAGTTTTCCAAACCGCCGCTGAAACCAACATTGAAAATCTATCCGGGTGACGGGGAAGTTACCCTGGTTTGGGATGATGTGGCGGAGAGATCCTTTGATCCCTTTTTGCAGGAATTTGATTTTGAAGGCTATCTTATTTACAAGGGGACTGAACCGCAGTTTTTAGAAAGCAAAGTCATCACCGATTCCTATGGCAATAGTACCTACCGGAAACCAATCGCGCAATTTGATCTGCAGGACGGCAAAAAAGGTCCGCATCCCGTGGATATCTACGGAGTCAAATTCAACCTTGGTGATGATACCGGAATTCGGCATGCCTATACCGATAAAGATGTTAAGAATGGTCAAACCTATTATTATGCAATCGTTTCCTATGATTATGGATTATATACCTATAGCAATACCGGTGTTGAAGGATTTCAGCCATCGGAGTGTTCAGCGATTATCTCGATGAATTCATTGGGACAGGTGACCTTTACGGATATCAACTGTGCTGTGGCAATTCCACGACCGGCAGCAGCGGGTTACATCCCGGCCCAGATTGAAGGGGATGTTGAACATGTTGGTCCCGGTACCGGAAGTATTGAGATTGACATTGTGGAGAAATATAAAATTCCATCGGGACTGACAACATTTGAATTGGTCTTTACGGAGGACACTAAATTTCACACGGAGAAATTTCCCTATTATTCAATCCGCGATGTAGCAGCCGATACACTGGTTTTAGACAGTATTTATGTGGCCCTTGATGGATCTGAGAGTCCGGTATTCAGCGGAGTAACTGTGACTGTTTATAACGATACCTCGATCTGGGTGGATGAAGAAGCGTCAGGATTTCTGGCAGGGAGTTTTGATTATATTCCCAGGATTCGTTTAAATCCGGATAATGAAAATGTCGCTGGCTACCGCTTAAATATCCAGTATCCGTCGGATTATATCATCACCTTTTATGATACGGTTTATACCAAAACCGCCGGTGTTCTGGGGTATCGATCCCGGCCGTCGAATGTCGGGATCTATAATGTTACGGATTCCATGGAAGCGCTTTATGCATTGGCGGATCTTGATAAAGATGGAAAATATAGTCACGGTGATGATATTATTATAATCGTTCCGGATGCTGATTTTATTTTCGGGTGTTACACATCGTGGATGATTCAATTTTCACAGTTATTTGAGATCGATACGGTGTGGGTTGGCGGTGTGCCCTATGCGGATACGACCTGGATTACGGTTGATCCGCCGCAAGCGGGCGATCAGTATTTTCTGGCAACCAGTAAGCCGTTTCGGCTGGGAGATAAATTCCGATTCACCCTGCAAGGCGCCGACTCCAGCGATGTGTTAGCCAAAGTGGAATTGGATGATATTTGTGTGATACCGAATCCCTATGTGGTGATGGCTTCCTGGGAACCGACCAATCTGTATAAGTATGGCCGGGGCGAACGGCGTCTGCATTTTTATCATTTGCCGAAGGACTGCACCATCCGGATCTACAATTTGCGGGGTTACCTGGTGGATACAATCGAGCATCACAGCACGGCGGATGACGGGATGGAACCCTGGGATATTTTATCCAAGGATGGGAATGAAATATCCTATGGAATATACATATTCCATGTGGAGGCTCCGGGAATCGGTAATAAAATCGGCAGGTTTGCGCTGATCAAATGAGAAGATTTTTACATATAATGAAACATGTAATAATTGGATTAGGACTGGTAATGTTCCTGGGAGTATTCCGCTGTGGCTCAAAACATCCGGAATCCCCAATTATCGCCAAAGTTGAAAATCGGATAATTACTGCCGATGAGTTTGCCTTTGCCTATGAATTGTCTCCTCGTCAATTGACCAGCCTGGAAAATCAAGAAGCACGCCGGGCTGTTTTAGATCGGTTAATTGATAGAATAGTATTGGCCCAATATGCTGAAAAGTTAGAACTTGGTTTGACGGACACCGTGATGCAACGGGCTATTGATCTTTATAAAAGACAGGCCATCAACCGGGAACTCTATCTTAAGCATATTCGGACTCCGATCTCAGTAAATGAAGATGAAGAGCGGGAAGCATTTCGCCGGTCAAAAATGACACTGTTTGTAAAGCATTTTGAGAGTGAATCGGAAGAAGACGCAATTAATGTTTCAAAAGGAATAACGTCATTTGAGCATACTCCGGTATATCCGGGAGTTAAAACGATTGACATGGATATATATGGACCTGTTGATGTGATTGGCTGGAATGATGTGCATGTTGATTTGGAAGAGCAATTGTATAATTTACCTGTCCATCAATTTTCTGGACCAATTTTTTATGATCGGAAATATCATGTATTTCAGCTTGTTGAACAGGAACGGGAAGTGCTGGTTCGCGAAAATGATTTTCTGGCTAACCGTGAATCGATTCATGGAACATTGCGGAAACGCAAGGAAGTTAAAGCGGCAGCTGCTTTTGTGGATGAGATCATGGCGCCCCAGGAGCTGATAATTAAAGCCGATGCATTAAATAAACTGACTGACCGAATCTGGAATAATCGTCCCGCCAGTATCGATCCACGAATTCAACACATTTCGAACGAAGAAATAAAATATATCTCCGAAGACGATTTGGGTATTATCAAACAACCGATTGCCGTTTACAAAGATGGCAATATGACAATTTCCGACATCTTATTTCACTATAAGGTCAATCCGCAAAAAGTAAGCTATAACAGCAAACTGGCAATGCGGGAGAGCCTGAAGAATTCCGTTGCGCTGTATGTCAGGGACTGGGTTTTTTCAGAAAAGGGAATTCGGGAAAAGCTGGATCGTCTGCCTTCTGTTAAAGAGGAAGTGCAAACCCGGAGCGAATACCTGCTGGCGAAAAAAATGGTAAACAGGCTTTATGAAGAAGTCACCGCCGATTTAAAATCCGATGAGGAATTCCAGAAATATATTGATACGTATTTACATGAATTAAAAGAAAATGCCAATATTCAGGTATTTGATGAACAATTGATGGCTGTGACCACGACAGATGAAGGACTTTCCCGGAAAGTTGATTTCATTGCAGTTCATACGCAATAATCAAACAGGAGAACTTTATGGAAATAATACAAATAAAGCAGACATGGAAACGGGTTATGGCTATTCCCGTTCTTGTTTTCCTTTTAATGTCTTCATCCTTAGCCTCCTCAGACAGACTGACAAATGTGGGAACAACAGCGGCGCCGTTTCTTGAAGTCGGAGTCGGATCCCGGGCAATTGGCATGGGCGGGGCATTTGTTGCGGTTGCAAATGATGTTTCGGCTTTATACTGGAATCCGGCCGGACTCTGCCGGATCGGTCACTCCGAAGCAGTTTTTGAACGGGTTGAATGGCTGGCAGATATCGATTTCAATTATCTGGGAGCGACAATTCCTTTTGGAAAGTGGGGAACCGCAGGATTTTTCCTTAATGCGATGACCGTACCCAAAATGGAGGTTCGTACCGTCGATTTTCCCGACGGTACCGGAGAAGAATATGACGCAAGCAGTTTAGCCGTAGGAGTTTCATATTCTTTTGGTTTGACTGACCGGTTTTCCATCGGTTTCACCGGTAAATTCATCTCTGAGCGGATCTGGCATGAAAAAACTTCCAGTATCGCCGTCGATGTTGGAACTCTGTACCAAACCGGGTTGAAAGGCTTACGAATTGGTGCGGCGATAACCAATTTTGGACCATCGATGCAGATGGACGGCAGTGATTTGATTATTTATTATGACGCTGATCCCAGTATCGATGGTAATAATGACCGGATTATGGGTAAGTTGATTACCGATGAATGGCCGTTGCCCTTGAATATGCAGTTTGGAATCGCCTATGATATTTTTGACACAAAGTTTTCCAGGCTTACGGTTGCTGTTGATGCGTTTCATCCGATAAATAATACAGAGAGCATCAATGCCGGGTGTGAGCTGTCAATTATGAATATGCTGTATGCGCGAGCTGGTTATCAGGCAATCGTTCAGCAGGACACCGAAGAGGGTTTGACCTTTGGTGCGGGTATTAAGTATAAAATGTTTGGGCAATCTAATATAAAATTTGACTATGCCTATGCCGATTTCGGAATACTGGAGTATGTGAGCCGGTTCACTTTACGTCTGGATTTTTGATTTTTTCTCAAAAATGTCTTGTAAGTTCAATACAAGATTAATTAACAAACAAAGAAACACTTATTGATGGGAACTTCAATGTATAAATTATTTAATATTTCCCGCTGCCTGCGTATGGTCGTCTTGATAATTGTAATTACATGTAGCAGTTATGCCGAACAGAAAAATATCGGCCGCGTCGAACAAATGCCAAATCTTCCAAGTCCCTATCTGATGCGTAACTGGAAACAGGTTACTCTTGGTTACGATAGCCTGGTTTTTGATCAGAATCGAACCGGTGACTATCTGCCCCTGGTCTGGATTAATACCAACACGATAAATTATCCCAATCATAACAGCTTCGGCCTGCATACGGTAGTGGGAACGCCCTCTCCGTCCAATGCCGAGGCAATTAACATATTACCCGCGGTGGTCGGGGCCTCCCTGGTCGGTATCGATAAAAGCGATCAAAACGGCTATAACTGGGTTCTGGGTTGCGAAGAGTGGTTTAATAAACGACCGGAAGAGAATGTCTATCTGAACGGTCCGACAGCCCAAAGCGGCGACGACTGGTGGTACGCCATGATGCCTAACGTCTTCTTTTATCAATTGTATGACCTTTATCCGGAAACCGGTGATTTCGCCTATCAATTGACTTCGGTAGCCGACCAATGGCTGAAAGCGGTCGAAACCATGGGCGGCAGCGCGACGCCCTGGAAAAAGGCATCCATGAATTATCGCGGCTGGTATCTGTCAACTATGACACCTTATACATCCGGCGTTAGGGAGCCGGAATCCGCCGGTTCAATCGCCTGGATACTATACAATGCTTATATCGAGACGGGTGATTTGCGTTATCGCAGGGGCGCTGAATGGGCATTGGAATTTCTGAGCGGTTTTTCGACGAACGCTTCCTACGAATTACAGCTACCCTACGGAGTTTACACAGCAGCCAGAATGAATGCGGAGCTGGGAACCAGCTATAATGTCGAGAAAATGCTGAACTGGTGTTTCGATCCCGAAGGCAATGTCCGTGAATGGGGTGTTACTTTAGGTAATTGGGGCGGATATGATTGTGATGGTCTCGTCGGCGAAGCCCTGAATGATGGTTACGCATTTGTCATGAATGGCTATGAGATGGCCGGAGCGCTGGTTCCCATGCTGCGCTATGATGATCGCTTTGCCCGGGCCATCGGGAAATGGGTCTTGAATATGGCCAATGCTTCACGACTGTTTTATTCGAATTATCTCCCGGCTGAGCGCCAGGATGGCGAAGCCTGGTCCTATGTTTATGATCCCAATGCCTGTATCGCCCATGAATCGATGCGGGAATTTGCACTATATACCGGTGTTAGTCCTTTTGCTACGGGCGATGCCACTGGTGGTGGATGGGGAGCCACAAATTTTGCACTTTACGGAGCGTCTCATGTAGGGATAATGGGGGGAATAATTGATACGACAGAAGTTCGAGGTATTTTGAAGTTGGATTTATTAAAAACCGACTATTTTCAGGATAATGCCTATCCGAGTTACCTGTTTTATAATCCCTATGCTGAACCAAAAATAATATCTTGGAATGTAGGAACTCAGTTGGTTGATCTGTACGATGCAGTCAATAATGAATTTCTTGTGCAGAGTGTGTCAGCCCAGACAAATATCACAGTTCCTGCTGATGGCGCTTTACTGCTTGTGCTTGTTCCTTCCGGCGGAATAGTGAGTTACGAAGAAGAAAAAATGCTGGTCAACGGAATTGTTGTGGACTACAACTCAGGACAGGTGGTTACAAATCATAGCCCACGTATCAAAGCACTGGCTGCTGATTCAACAACGATTTTATACAATCAGTCAATTAATATATTTTGTACGGCAGCCGATCGGGATTTAAACCCTTTGTCCTACTGCTGGGCAATTAACGGGGAAACTGTGGATTGTGATTCCTCGGTTTTATTTTGGTCGGCACCCGCTGAGGAATCTGTTTATACCATTCAATGTTCTGTGACAGACGGAATCGCGCTAGCGGTTTCCGACAGCATTCAAATCACTGTGACGGAAAGCATTAATCATTCACCTGTAATCGAGGAGATGATTGCCTCGTCAAGAAAAATCGATATGGGGGATACGACGACCATCAGCTGCATTGCCGGCGATCCGGATGGCGATATGCTCGACTATTTCTGGTCTGCTGACTATGGACTGTTGATTGGCAGTGATTCGACGATTGCCTGGATTGCACCGGATTCGGTTGGCTATTATTATATCAAATGTACCATCAATGATAACCGCGGCGGAGAAGATACGGACAGTATCGGAATAGTAGTTCGGGATTCAACGGGTTCTCAAACCGGTGATCCGGTAGCGTTTTATCCATTCAGCGGCAATGCCAATGATCTCAGCGGAATGAATAATCATGGAACTGTCAACGGCGCGGACCTGGCAGCGAATCGTTTTGGTGACATGAACAGCGCCTACTATTTCAATGGCACGAGTGATAATATCCGGGTGCCGGTTAGCGCCAGTCTGAATTTCACCGATGCCATTACAGTCAGTTTCTGGATGAACGCTGCGGAATTGTACAGCAGCAGGGAATCCTATCCGATTTCCCATGGTAACTGGGAAAATCGCTGGAAAGTATCCATTATTCCCGATAAACGGATTCGCTGGACGGTGAAAACAACCGATGGCATTAAGGATCTGGATTCCAAAGTGAACGCCGCGATTAATACCTGGTATCATGTGGTGGCTCTTTATGACGGTTCAAACTTTGAAATATTTGTAAATGGTGCACTGGACAATCATACATCTTTTTCGGGATCGATCCTGACAACCAATATCGATCTGATGATCGGGCAGGTACTGCCGAACGTCAGTCAGTACAATTTCAAAGGCGTCATCGATGACGTCCGTATTTATGATTATGCCCTTTCGACTGAAGAGATTGCCCAAGTTTTCGGTGAGACCAGCGCTATTCATTCTGAAATACACAATATCCCTGAGAAATTCGCATTATCCCAAAACTTTCCGAATCCTTTCAATCCTCTGACAACAATCCGCTATCAGCTACCGGTTGCCGGAAATGTCAAACTACAAATCTTCGACCTGACCGGGCGACTCGTTCAGTCATTGGTTGATGAAAATAAACAGGCTGGTGAATATTTCGTAAGTTGGGATGCACAGGATGTCAGCTCCGGAATCTATTTCTATCGGATTCAGACTGATGGATTCACGTCGGTAAAGAAGTGTGTGAAACTGAAATAGAGAGTTGGGGGAATGAATAGAAACCGTTACTTATACGGATTGTTTTTATTATTTCTTTTTACCGCTTGTACCAAAACTGTATGGCAGGATAAAGCTCAAGATTTTTCCGTTACTTTTGCCGGTGACGCCCGGATTGAGGTGGGCGGACCTTTCGTAGGAACGGAATTCCACCACAGTTACCCGGTGCCGCAGCGGATCAGCTTTTTCTACCCGATCGCTAACAGCATTGATATGAGTGAGGACTACTGGTTCCGGGATACGACCCTGGCGATGGAGATCGGGTTAAAAATTGGTGATAATGATCGTCAGAATATTAGTTGGACTCCGTCAAAATTCGATCTTACTCCGTATAATGTAAAATTTGAACAGGAAAACATTCAGCTGTCTTACCAGTTCTGTAAAAATAAACCGGCGATGGTGATTTCCATCACATTGAATAATACCGGTGATAAAACCGAAATATTTGAACTGGATACTCGTTTGGAAACAACCATACGGACCTGCCACACTTTTCGACGGATTAAACCGGCCAATACCGAGTATAATCCGCAAAATGCCACGGCAATTTCAAATTATGAAGATGATGAAGTAAAAAATATTGTCGTATTTGCTTCCAATGCCGGTGAAAAACCACTTTCCTGTGAACCGGATTCATCTGCAACGACATTTCTCTATCGAAAAGAGTTGCTTCCTGGTAATCGGTTGCAGATTGTTCAGATTGTTGGTTCATGTTTTGCGGATGAAGTGTCGGATATGGTCAATTATTTAGCGAAAAACTATCAAAAGGAAATCGACCAGTACGAAAAATACATAGTAATGAAAGCCACCGAAGAATATAGCTTTTGTACTACCGATCCGGTCTTCAATCAATCTGTGTACTGGGCGAAAGCCATGCTGGTGTCACTTGATCATTATATCGATGGTGATTTTGTTCCCATGCCCTGTCCGGCGGAGTATAATTTCTATTTTACCCATGACGTCCTGGTGACCGATCTGGCGGCGGTAAATTTCGATCTGCCGCGAGTGAAGCGGGATTTGGAGTTTATCCTGAAGCATGCGACGGCTGACTACATTATTCCCCATGCCTATTACTGGAAAGACGGGGATTATCGCACTGAATATGCCGATTCCAACAACTGGAATCATTTCTGGTTTATCCAGTTGGCGGCGAGTTATCTGCGGCATTCCGGAGATGAAGATTTGCTTGAGCAATGTTATCCCTATTTGAATAAAAGTCTTGAATATGCGCTGCACAGTAAAGAAGATGACGGATTATTATATGCCTACTATCTTGATGGCTGGGATATCGGGCATAACTTCGGTCCCAGGGCATTCATGACAATCATGGCAATCAAGGGAATCCGGGATTACGTCTATATATCAGCAGCATTGAATCAAAATCTGGATTGTTTGCCGGATCTTGAGCAATTAGCGGAACAGATGGAAAAGGCGCTGGTAGATAAACTCTGGAATGATAATCTTGGCTTTCTAATCAATTATTATGAAAATGGCGAAATTGATCCCCATTATTATGCCGGATCGCTGCTGGCAGCTCATTTCCGTTTACTGGATGATGAAAAACGAATGCGTCTAATCGGAACAGCTGGAGAGAAACTGGTCGATTCGAAAATTGGTACCTATTGCGTTTATCCGCCGGATTTCCACCTTTTGGGTGATTTTCTGAAATTCAAAGGAAACGAAGTCGGTCCACCCTACCATTATGCCAACGGCGGCGTCTGGAATCACTGCAACGCCTGGTACAGTCTGGGATTAATGGCTACGAATAAGCGGAACGAAGCGGCGAAATTCATCAGGAAAAACATGACTCTGGACGGAATTATCAATAGCTCCAACGGACAGCCGGCGATGTACGAATACCGTAGCAGCGATTATAATGATCCGAAAGTTTACGGAAAAATTGATAAACCGCATTTTTTATGGGCGGCCGGCTGGTATCTGTATTCTTTGTATCATCTTTACGGTATTGAGGAGAATACCTGGAATGTTTCAATGAAACCATTTCTGCCGGAAGATCAGGAAACATGTGAGTTTGATCTGGCGCTTAATGGAAAAAAACACAGGATTTCAATCAGTGGACACGGAGACTATCTTCAATCCGTTCGGAATAATGGAGATGAATGTGCATCGGTGGTATTTGTAAAGAATAATGACAATTCAAATTATCAATTTTCCTGCGGGTTACCGGAATACCCATATCTGGAATCCACGGAATCGATTGTTCTGTCTTGTGACTATGATCGCTGGAATCAACACCTTTATATGAGCTTGAAGGTTTTTCCCGGACACCGGAATAAAATCAGCATCATTTCACCATTAAAACCGACATCTGTCAGATTTGATAATCAGGTGGTTGAAGATTACGAACTTGAAAATATTGATGATATTTACAGAATCAGATTGAACGTGACTCATGACCAGGCAGAGAGTGAATTGCGGGTCAGTTTTATTAATAATCATAAGAAAGGATAAAATGAAATGAACCGGGTTACAAAATTAGTCATAATCAATATTTTTATGGTAGCAATGATTGTGAATTGCGGGTTAAATAAACCGGATTTACATCAAAAATTAGCGGTTCAATATACAGGCGACGCCAGGCTGGAAGTTGGTGGACCTTATGTAGGGGTGGGATTTCATCACAGCTACATGATTCCGCAGCGGATCAGTTTCTTTTATCCTGTGGCAAACAGCATTGATCACAGCCGGGATTATTGGAAACGAGACACATCGTTTGTGGCGGAGTGGACTTTGAAAATCGGTAACAATCCGTTGGTCAACATTGGCCGGGATGCTTCGGAATTTGATTTGACGCCCTATTCGGTGAGATTTAACCGCGCAGAAAATGGCTATTCCCTGATGAGCAGTTATCAATTTTGTAAAGATAAGCCAGCGATGGTTTTGAACATTCAAATCACAAATACGAGTGATAAAACCGAAGAGTATGAGTTTGACTCGCGTTGGTGGACATCCATCAGGACTTGCCATACATTTCGTCCGATTGAGCAGGCCTGGACCGATCAGGATAGTTCAACAATTTATACCCATTTTGATGATCCCGATGCGGATTTCGCGGATGTTTTTATTACCAATGCCGGGGATCAGCCGACTTATTGTAATAGTCGAATTGATTATTTGAACACACCAAAAAGAAAAGATGTGAGTAAAGAGATTGCAAAGGCAAAACCGGTCTCTCAGTTTATTTATCAGAAACAGTTGAAGCCGGGTGAAGCAATGAACATTGTCCAGATTATCGGGTCCTCGAAGGGTAACGAAAGCCGGTCGTTAGTTTCATATTTGAAAAATAGTTACCAGACAGAAATTAGCAATTATGAAAAATATGTGATTGACAAAGCCTATAGTCATAGTATCATGGCAATGGGCTGCCCTAAGACAGACCATTCCGTGGCGTACGCAAAAGCGGTCATGGCAGCCAATGCCCATTATCTCGATGGTGAGATTGTTCCGATGCCTTGCCCGGCAGAATATAATTTTTACTTTACCCACGATGTTCTGGTAACTGATCTGGCGGCGGTGAATTTCGATCTTGAACGGGTAAAAAGAGATTTGGATTATATCATCCGACATGCCGATGAAGAGAACATTATTCCTCACGCTTATTACTGGAAAGATGGAAAATACGTGACGGAATATGCCAGCTCCGATAATTGGAACAATTTCTGGCTGGTACAGGTGAGCGCCAAATATCTGCGTCATAGCGGAGACCGGGAATTTGCTGAGAAGTTGTATCCCTACATTAGTAAAAGTGTGGAGCGATCGCTATTGACGTTGGAAGATGACAATCTGATGTGGTCCTTCCGCCCGGACTGGTGGGATATCGGTCACAATTACGGACCACGCAGTTATATGACGATTTTGGCGATTAAAACGCTGCGGGATTACATTTTTCTTTCGACAGCGCTGGAAAAGAATCTCGACCGGGTTCAGGAGTATGCATCTCTGGCAGAAAATATGCAATCTGCCCTGATTGAGAAATTGTGGAACGACGATATGAATTATCTTGTGAATTATCACAACGACGGTTCGCTGGATGAACATTACTATATTGGCTCCCTGCTGGCGGCTCATTATGGTTTGCTTGACGGAGAAAAACAAAACTTGCTGGTGCAAACTGCTACTGAAAAAATGGTTGACGAGAACGTTGGGATTTACAATGCCTATCCCATGGATTTCGAGAAGTGGGGCGATTTCATGAAGTTCGTCGGCAACGAAGCCGGCGCGAAATATTACTACTTTAACGGTGGTATCTGGCCCCAGGGCAATGCCTGGTATGCCATGGCCTTGATTGCCAATGGGGAAAAAGAGGCGGCCGCGAAATTTATCAATAACACCATGTCACTGCATGGCATTATGGAAGGTCCGAATGGCCAACCGGCGTATTATGAAGTTCGCAATGCCAATAAAGACGATCTGTCCGAATACGGGACTGTCGATAAGCCGCAATTTCTGTGGGCAGGCGCCTGGTATATCAATTGCCTGTATCAACTCTATGGTGTTGTTGAAAATGACTGGAATATTGCCCTTGATCCGTTTTTGGAAGAAGACCAAAAGGAATGTGAATTTACCTTGTTCGTCGATGGCAAGCCCTTGCTGGTCAGTATTGAGGGTCAGGGAAATGTTATAAAAGAAATTTGTTATGATGATAAAACCATTGCATCTGCGGTCTTCCCCGAAAATATTTCTGAGATTAAAGAAGTTGATATTCAACTGGGAAAACCACACTACCCGTATTTACATAGTACTAATGCAATTCTGAAATCCTGTCGGTTTGATAAAGGGCAATTAGCGCTATCACTTAAGGCCTTTCCCGGTCATAACAATAACACAATTATCATATCACCTACGACACCGAAAGGAATAACTTTGGATGGTGTCGGATATCAAAATTGGATAGTAATAGAACACGATGATTATAAGGAAATTCAGCTGAACTTTATTCATCACGATGCGGATTGTGATCTGGTACTTGAATTTTAAAATGGATTGATAGAACTTTATGCAAATGGAAAATAACCATCATAATAGAAACTTGAGAAAAATTCACATCTCTGTCATCGGTTTGTTTTGCCTGTTGTGTGTGTTTCAATTATGTGAAAAAAGACAAAACGGCAACCAGCAAAAAAATTCGGGAATCCAAATAACCTATTGGTGCTCTTCTAACCAGGATGAAATCGACCTGGCTCAATATCTGGTCGATCAATGGAATATGGTCAATGACAGTATCAAAGTCAAAATGCAGCCTATTCCAGCCAGTCAATCGGCGGAAGAGGTACTGCTGGCGGCGATTGCAGCCGGAACGACTCCTGATATCTGCTCTAATATGTGGCCCGGGGCCATGGATGATTTTATCGCCTCCGGCGGACTGGTACGTCTGGATCAATTTCCTGATTTTGTGGACTATATTTCCGAACGGGTGCCCAAAGATTTACTGGAAACCTTTCGGGGGCCGGACGGGCATTTTTATCAGATACCCTGGAAGTCGAATCCGATTATGGTCGTGTACAATAAAAATATATTCCGTGATGCCGGGGTTGATTTTATTCCGCGAACCTATTCGGAATACATAGAAGCAGGCCGAAAAATAACCCGGGATTTGGATGGTGACGGGAATTTCGATGTCTGGCTTTCTCATCGAGACACAAAACCGATCTGGTGGCAGCGCTTTTTCGATTATTACACCTTTTATATTGCTGCGTCCGGTGGGCAGACGCTCTTTGATGGTTCCCAAATGATTTTTAACAACGAATCCTCAGTGAGGGTATTTGATTTTTTTCAGCAAATCTATAAAGAAGGGTTGTTTGCGAAAACGACTTTTGTCGGTGATGCATTTATTCTGGGAAAACTGGCCACACAGATCGCCGGTCCCTGGCACGTTTCCCATGTAGAGAAATTTAGACCGCCGGGTTTTGAGTATGGAATATTTCCGGTTCCGGTTCCCGACGATTATAAAGGACAGGTATATACGTTTGGAGATTTTAAGAACATTTCAATATTTGGTACAACAAAGCATCCCGAAGCCACCTATGCATTTGCCAAATACCTGGTTACTGCCGAAGCAGATTTAAAATTACTGGAGTTTACTTTGCAGATTCCAATTCGGGATGACTTAACTGAGAACCCATTGTTTGAGGACTTTTTTAAGGAGAATCCAAACATGGTTTACTTCGCAGAGCAGGCGCCCTATACCCGGGGAATGGATGGAGTATCCGATCTTAAGGAAATATTTGACGCGATTTCACAGGAATATGAAGCCTGCGCCATTTTCAACCGAAGGGATCCGGCTGTGGCTGTTGAAAATGCTGCCAAACGGGCGAAAGTTATCATGGAATGGAACCGGTCGAGATGAGACATTTTATTAAAGAAATAAAGTCCAGTGAAAAATCAGGCTACCTGATGAGCATGCCCTATGTGGTTTATTTTTGCATATTTGTAGCCTTTCCGTTAGCATTTTCCTTTTTTCTCATCTTCCACAAATGGAATATTGTAACACCGATGGAATGGGTTGGTCTGCGGAACTTTAACCGGCTGTTTCATGATATTCAGTTTATTAAATCGATTCGCAACACACTGGTCTTCCTGGCAATTCATATCCCTTTGCAGATTTCGATTGCGCTTTTTTTTGCGATGCAATTGAATAAAAAGATAATATTCCGGGGATTTTTTAGAGCATTGTTCTTCCTGCCGGTTATTGTTTCCGGTGTCGTCATCACGATTCTCTGGGAACAACTGTATTCCTATGAAACGGGCCTGTTAAATCTGATAATAACCAGGTTCGGTTTTGCACGGATTCCCTGGATTAACAGTCCCGAGTGGGCAATGCCGTCAATTGCCATTATGGCGACCTGGAAAAATGTAGGATTATATATTATTCTGTTCCTGGTCGGATTGCAGGGAATTCCCAGATATCTCTATGAAGCCGCTGAAATTGATGGCGCCAAACCGGTCCAGCGGTTTTTTTACATTACCATTCCGGCGTTAAATAATACAATGTTGCTAGTGATAATTTTATCAACAATCGGGGGATTTTCTTTGTTTATCGAACCCTTTGTGATGACCGGTGGCGGTCCGATGAACAGCACCCTGTCGGCGATGCTATATATTTATAATCAAGCGTTTTACTTTGGACATATGGGATATGCAGCAACTCTTGGATTCTTCTTTGCTTTTATAATCCTGGTGGTAATCCTGATTCAGAAAAAAGTTGTTGAAAGAGAGTAGTTTTGGATAAGAAAAGTAGTATCTGGGTATATATCACGCTGGCATTTGGGGGATTAGCCTTTGCTTATCCCTTTTTGTGGATGTTGTCGGCAACATTCAAACCCGAAATGGAAATCGCTGAAATTGGGTTGATGTCCGGAAATTTTAATCTGGACAATTATCGGGCCGTATTCAATAAAATCCCCATTGGTCGTGCGCTGCTGAATAGCATCTTCGTTTCCTCTTGTGTGACATTTTCGGCGGTCTTATTCGGTTCCATAGTCGGATATGCGCTTGCCCGTTTGAGGTTTTTCGGTCGGGATCTGATTATGGGAGTTATCCTGTTTACTATGGTCATTCCATTTCAGATTACCCTGATTCCGATGTACATTCTGATGGTAAAATTCGGCTGGGTGGACACTTACATGTCACTGATTGTACCGGGCATGATCAGCACGTTCGGAATTCTGCTTTTCCGCCAGTTTTTCCTGGATATTCCTCAGGACTTGATTGACGCGGCCCGGATCGACGGCTGTAGCGATCTGGCGATTCTGTTCCGGATATTTTTTCCTCTGTCAAAACCGGTTATGATTACTGTTGGGATTCTGTCATTTATGGGCAGCTGGAATGATGTGCTCTGGCCGTTAATCGTTGTCCGGGTCAGAGAATTGATGACAATGCCTCAGATGGTTACACTGTTTAAAGTCGGCGGGCAGGCGGAAAGCCAGATTGGGTCCCAGTTGGCAGCGGCTGCATTACTGGCCGTTCCGATTGTAATTGTGTATACATTTTTTCAGAGATATTTTATTGAAAGTATGGCAACTACGGGACTTAAAAATTAGGTAACTGATGCAGGCCGCGCTGTTTGACGGAAAAACACTGAAATTGACTGACTGCTCGTTGCGGAAACCTGCAGCCGATGAGGTTTTAGTCAAGGTATCCGCTTGCGGAGTATGTGGCACTGATATTAAAATCGTTGCGGGTAAATCTGCGGCGACGCCACCGGTTATTTTAGGACATGAATATTGTGGGACTATTGAGAAGCTTGGAAACCAAGTCAAAAATGTTTCGGTGGGTAATTTTGTTAGTGTGGATCCGAATATCTATTGTGGTGAATGCCGGTTCTGTCGGACCGGAAAAATCAATCTTTGCGAAAATCTAATGGCGTTGGGAGTTGATATCGACGGTGGTTTTGCTGAATATTGCCTGGTTCCGGCAAAACAGTGTTATCAATTACCGACTTCGATGAATCCGATTCACGCTGTCCTGATGGAACCACTGTCTTGTGCAGTATATGGTTTTCAAAAAGCCGGTATTCAGAGTGGTAATTCAGTGGTGATTGTTGGTGGCGGAATGATCGGATTATTGATGTTGAAACTGTGCCGGTTATCAAGTGCAAGGCAGATAATTGTTGTCGAACCTGATGAAGACCGGCAAGCAACGCTTGAAAAATCAGGTGCAGATATAGTCATTGATCCAAATGATGAAACATATACTCAATCTATTTTAGATATTACGAGAGATGGCGCTGAAGTAGTTATTGAATGTGTCGGATCAAGTACTGCTGTTGAGCAGTCCTATCATTTATTGAAAAGAGGTGGACGACTGGTTATTTTTGGTGTAAGCCCATCAGACCAGCACTGGACTGTATCACCTTATGAATTATTTCGAAATGATATTACTGTTACAGGCTCTTTTCTGAATCCCTTTACTTTTCAGACTGCGGTGGATCTGGTGACCGCGGATAAGATCAGGCTCGATGATATTGAAATTAAAACTTTTCCGCTGAATCGGATTCACGATGCCTTTGAGAACCAGATTCAGCAGAAAAGCATGAAAACCGTGATAGACTTAAATTTATGAATCAATACGATGTAATCTGTATCGGAGAAGTATTGATTGATATGATTTCCCAGGAACCGGGAAAGTCATTGTCTGAGGCAGGAAGTTTTTCGAAATTACCGGGTGGTGCACCTGCAAATGTTGCAGTTGGGTTGGCTAAACTTGATCGTAATGTTGCCTTTGCCGGCAGGGTTGGGAATGATTACTTTGGCCAGTTTTTACGGCAATATCTGGAAAAGTACTCAGTCAATACTGACTATCTTATTGCTGATCAGGATCGTAAAACCCGTCTGGCATTTGTGAGTATCGATGAACAGGGTGAACGTGGGTTTGAATTCTGGGAAAAGAACCCTGCTGATATTGCCTTGGTTGCCAATGATATTCCAAATACAATATTGAATCAATCAAGAATAATTCATTTTGGTTCTTTAGGGTTATCGGATGTAAAAAGTCGCAAAGAGTTTAATAAAATTGCTAATGCAGTTAAATCACCGGGCACACTGATTTCCTTTGATCCCAATTACCGTCCATCGCTATGGAAATCAGAATCGGAAGCCTTTCGGGTATTAAATGCGTTTGCGGCGAAAGCACATATCCTTAAAATGGATATAGAAGAGGCAAGATTTCTGTGCAATTGTAACAGTATTGACGAAATTCTCACGTCATTGACTTTCAAGACAAATCAAATTATTGCCATTACAATGGGCAGGGCAGGGTGTATTTTGAAAAACCGGGATTATTATGTTAAAGTTCCCGGATTTGTAGTCAAGGCTGTTGATTCGACGGGCTGTGGCGACGCGTTTACGGCCGCCTTGCTTGATGGAATTATTATATTTGGAGAACCACTAAAATTATTATCGGAAGATAAACTATATACAATTAGTAGCCGGGCAAATGCCGTCGGTGCCATAACGGCATCACAGTATGGAGCAATGAGCGACCCGCCGACACGATCTGAAGTTGATCAATTTTTAAAATCCACAATTTACTAATTACGAGGCAGAAACATGATGAAATTGACACGAGTATCCACAGAACCAGTTCTGAAACCGAATCCGAAAAATTCCTGGGAAGCAGCTGCTGTGTTCAATTGCGCGGCTGTTTGGGAGAAGGGGCTTTTTCATATGATTTACCGTGCCACAAATATCGGTGGGAATGAAAAATCCGGGCGATATATAAACTGTTTAGGTTATGCAGTAAGTAAAGACCTGTTAAATTGGCACCGACTGAGCGAGCCGGTTCTTAACAACAGTGTGCCTCAAGAATTAAGAGGGCCCGAGGACCCAAGAATCGTGAAAATTGATAATATATTTTACATGACCTATACCGGTTTTGCAGGCCCTTCCTTTAGAGATCATAAGATATGTCTTGCCACAAGTGAGGACCTTGTTAACTGGAAACGTCATGGAGTTCTCCTTGATGAAGAGAACAAAGATGCTTCGCTTTTCCCGGAAAAAGTCAATGGAGAATATTTACTTCTTCATCGTCGCAAACCAGAAATCTGGTTATCATCTTCAAAGGATTTAAAATCCTTTTATAACCATACAAAGATAATGTCTCCTATTTCCGGCACATGGGAACACAAAAAAATTGGAATCGCAGGCCCTCCCGTACATCATCACAAAGGTTGGCTTCTCTTCTACCATGCATCTGACAAAAAAAATGTTTATCGGTTGGGTGTCGCCTTATTGGATTATGATGATCCGCGGAGAGTTCTGGCAAGACAATCCGTCCCGGTTATTGAACCTGAGCTCGATTGGGAGATTAATGGATTTGTACCAAATGTAATATTTAGTTGTGCTACCATTGAACGTGAAGATCGTTATTTAGTTATTTATGCCGGAGCAGATACTGTTATTGGTGCAGCCTATATTAAGAAAAAAGATGTTGTTTTTAATAAACAAGATTGGCTGGTTTAATAGTCAAAACATGCCTAGAATTCCTATGTATGATATGGAAACGGGACGATGCTTTGATGGAATCCTCGGAGATTTGTCTGTGAATTTGAACTCAGGTGCTGAATCCAGTGATTTTAAAACGAGGAAAGATTTTAATTACCTTATTTTTGAGTCTTTTGATTTAAATACGGAACACTTTTTATTATCTTTTTTTACATTTTTTCATGTGATTAACATTTCTTATATTTAGTTAAATTATTATTTGTTTTAAATAAAATTGACCTTTTTGAAATGAGTTTGAAAACAAATGTTTACATATTAGAAAAATTATTGGAGTAGTTATGTCCTTAACGGTGAATAGAAAACCAAACCGATTTTATCCTGATTCCAAGAGAGTAATAGCACGTTTCTTTGTGCCTGGTATGAACAGTAACTCTGATAGAGCTCAGTCCGTTATTCAGAAAGTCATAAGTATGTCTGATGATGATGTTGCTCTGACATTGAACCAAATACTGAGAGACTTTTCTAAACGGCACCGCAATATTACAAAAACATTTGAAAATCATTTCGATAATATAAGAAGCGTTGTAAAAAAAGTGAATGGTGGTATTAAATCCTTATCTTTAAAGAGGAAATTACTAATTGGCTCTTACTTCACAATGGAATACGCTATTGAATCCGCTGCCTTTTTTAATCCATCTATTGTAGAGGATCCCGATCAAACTGATTTAGAAGAAGGTCAAAAAAGGATAATCGTTAGTTTCCGTGCTACAGGTGAAGGACATATTTCGTCAATAGTATTCAGGAGTGGTATAATTGATAAAAAAAATAATTTAAATTTTGCAGAACCCGGTAAACTTGTCGATATACCAGAAGTTGTAAAACGACATGTTTATAATAAAAAGACCTTTTTAAAAAAGCTCGATGAGATGCATATTCACAAAGATGTCATTGGTATGGTTATGGATAGATTGGGAGACACTTTTATCTACGGCGAGTTACAGGCAAGTATTTCAGAAACCTTAAAAAATATCAAGATAACTCCAACTAAAAAAATAGTTATTCAATCCATTAGCTGGTTAGCAAACTCACATTATGAAGTTACTTTTTCACTAGATACAGCAATTTCCGAACGTGTATTATTTCCTGTCTCATATACAGAGAGTAATGGCATTGAAGATGCGAGATTTGTTCGATTTATAGATGAGGATGGTTCAGTAACTTATTACGCTACATATACAGCATATAACGGGTTTGCTATTCTGCCAAAATTGATAGAGACAAAAGATTTTTACCACTTTAAGATTCTGCCTTTGAATGGAGAATACGTTCAAAACAAAGGTTTGGCGCTTTTCCCCAAAAAAATTAATGGTAAATATGCTATGATTTCACGCATTGATGGTGTAAATAATTATATTATGTTTTCTGATAATATAAACCTCTGGCAAAATGTAAAAAAAATACAGGAGCCGAAACATCCATGGGAATTTATCCAAGTTGGAAATTGCGGCTCACCTATTGAAACTAAGAAAGGCTGGCTACTAATAACTCATGCTGTAGGTCCTATGAGAAGGTATTGTTTAGGAGCAATACTTCTTGATTTAGAGAATCCTGAAAAAGTAATTGGACGATTTCGTAAACCTCTGTTAATGCCAAATGATGAAGAAAGAGAAGGATATGTACCTAATGTTGTTTATTCTTGCGGTTCAATGATTCATAATAACGAACTTATTATACCCTATGCAATGGCTGATTCTGCTTCTACCTTTGCCACTGTTCCTCTCAACGAACTTTTAGATGAACTATTAACCAGTCAATAAATCCAACTATTAGTGTAAATACAGGAATCATGTTATAACATCTATATTTATTGATTAACTGTTTAAAAACAAAGGATATAAATAATAGTGCGAATTGATCTAAATCATCTATCGACGGAGTTTTATATGCGATGGCCGATACGGTTACCGGCGCCGCAACGATTAAAAAATCCGATATGGTGGTGTTCGATAAAAAGGATTGGCCGGTATAAGTGAAACCTAAACTGTCATTCTTAATAGCGCTGCTTTTTTGCTGCCAGTGTCAACCGGGAAAACCAGTCCCGGATTCGCCAATAAATCTTGACCATGCCCTGAGTCTCGTGGACAGCGTTAAAGTTGGCGAAAAACAACTCTATTTTATCTATATTTATGCCGACGCACCGGACTATAAACCCGTTATTGCGTCTAGAGAAGGTATTACCTGTGTGGATGATGTCGGGCGCTTTATGGAAGTCCTCGAGACTGAAATATGCCAATATAATCGCAAGGATTTGCTTTCGATTGCGCTTGGTATGACCCGGTTTTTGTTATATATGAGTCGGGACGATGGATTGTGGTATAACTTTATTGAGGCTGACGGGCAGATTAACACAACCTATCGGACGAGTACTGCCGAATTTCAATGGTGGGCTATCCGGGGGTTGCGGGGCTTGGCGGCTGCATATATGATTTTGCAGAAATATCCGGTTGATCTCAATCTGGAAAAAGCGGTTGTACAGCGTCTCCATTCCATGGATATTCATCTGGGTGAAATTTTAAAGAATTATCCGAATAAAGTTGAGGGTATGTTTGGTCCGCAACCGACATGGTTGATTATGGATGCGCCGGATATCAATAGTGAAATGTTGTTGGTTTTGACAAAACTGCATGGATATGCTGATTTTATCTATCAGGACGAAATTAAGAAAATTGCGGATGGCCTGGTGGACTACCAGTATCGGAAAACCGGTAATGCTGTGGATGGAATGTATTTTTGTTGGGAGAATAAATGGCACAATTGGGGCAACAATCAGTCTACTGCTTTATTGAAAGCATATCAGATTACAAAAGACGAAAAATACCTGCACAGCGTTCAGATATGGGCTAAAAAATTTGCACCTTTTCTTATTGAGAATGATTTTCCATGGGATATTTCAGTATCAGCGGATGGTTCATATTCCATGAATAAATTTCCCCAGATTGCCTATGGAATGCATTCGGTTTACAGCGGAATGAAATTACTATCAGTAATTTCCGGGAATGATGAATATTCCGCTCGTGCCGAAAACGTGTTTTCGTGGTTTAAAGGAAAAAATGTCGCAAATACGCCGATGTATGATCCCAAAACCGGGCGCTGTTTCGATGGAATCAATGATGTGAACGATGTAAACTACAATTCCGGTGCAGAGTCAACTATTGAGTGTCTGCTGGCAATCCAAAAACGCGGTCGATTCTAATTTATGAGCCATTCACAAAACAGAACCTATCAATACCCCAAAATAAATGTTCCCACAAAATCCCTGGTTGTCGCCGATCTGAAATCAGATAAAATGGACGGACAGATTGCGGCTTGTGTGTTGCAGGACATCGTCAATAAACAGAGTCCTGAAAAAAATGGTTCTTTCGTAATCATGTTGCAAGTCTAGGATTTAAGAGTCCACAATGTTGATGTATTTTTAACCTAAAATAGTAAATATCTTTATAGCCATAAGCC
>Ga0268276_1001194_pt1 | contig 26696 bp, 22 predicted proteins | sample saktaG_4_FD_190145 | JGI IMG/M metagenome (GOLD analysis project Ga0268276, IMG submission 190145) | Saline water microbial communities from Sakinaw Lake, British Columbia, Canada - sak_2010_1_5_45m | ecosystem: Environmental > Aquatic > Non-marine Saline and Alkaline > Saline ... | reverse complement strand
AAGGGTTAGCGTTACCCCCAAAATGGCGCTTATCATTTTACTCTTTCCTTCACCGGCGGTTGTTGGGTTCCCCGACGAGGCCATATATTGGACAGCTCCAATGATAAATGCTATCCCCGCCAACCCTCCCACCACCATCATGGCAATATCAAATATTTTTTTTGTAAACGAACCGAGCCCTTCTACGTTTTTAAACTCATCCACCTCAGCCCCGAATGCAGTAGTGGCGAAGGCGATCCCAATAGTTAATAAAAGAAAAATTAGAAGACTGGCCCGTAGATAGTTGTGTTTTTTTTGCATGTTATAATAAATATTTAATTTTCTTCTTGCTGTTGTTTTTCACAACTGAACCAGTTGTCTAATAATAAATTTCCTGGCTGCAGATAGGCGCTTACTTTTTCTCCATAACAATACCCAGGAATCTTTTTATTATTTATTACCACATCGTCGTTAATGATAGTGGGGAAGAGTTTGTTCTGGATTTGGTAGCAGCTGAAAATAGAAATGGTTTTGTCCGGGGTTATTTTTATTTTAACACTATTTTCATCCATTTTCTTGCGAGAATAACTCAGTCTTTTTAATACTTCTGCCCGAGCCAAGGGTAAAGAAGAATTTTTCAAAGAAGCAAGAGATTCGGAAATTTTGTTCGCGTAATCTTTAATTCCTTTATATTCCGTTCCTTTCGGGCACTTATCCTCGGCTTTTTTTCCAAGCATTAAGTTAAGCATTTTTTGGCAGGGACTCCCATCACAGTTTGATTTGACACACGCACAATTTACGCCAATTGTATCTCCATTCTCATCTGATGCCGGTGTCTCAGATAAGTCGCACGTTGCTTGGCAGGCAGTTTTGCCATCTCCACAGGGGCTGTCGCATTTACAATAATCCCTTTCGTCAGCGATTTGTTTAATAAGCTGTACCAGGGCGCTAGTTTTTTGGCGAAAAGCTGCGGCGTATTTTTCCAATTCGTTCCCCCAGGCAAGGGCCCCGTCAACGGTTTGCCCCACTGGAACTTCGGTATTTTTTTGACAATACATGTCGGTTTGGCGGTCCCATATATCTTGCATCCATTGGGTCGCGGTATGGGCACTGGGGCAATAGTATGTCAACGGTTCTCCGCTATAGGAAAATTTTTCACAGGTACTACTGCAATTAAGTAGATTAAGGTCCAGGGCTCCTGGGGTACATGCATCATCAGTACACGGAGCCTTTGGAATATATGAGCAAGAAGGGCCCTTCCAACATTCTTGGAATTGTTGGATGCCGCTAGTTGTGGCTTTTTTTGTTGTAGGGTCAATCTCTACTTTTCCAGTTGCCGGATCTATCTTTTGTGTGCAATTTGGACACTTTTGCTGAGATTGGTGGTTATAGAAATATAGGGAAGAGTAATCTCCGTTGTTAGGCATCATGGTAGCTGGCCAAACTGGGTCTTTAAAAACATCGGGGTCTCCAGGATTTTGGTTAGAACAATATCTCCCCTGTAATGCAAACTCCGCACATCTTTTAAACTGGGGAAAGTCGCTAAAGTTATCGGCGCATGTTTTAATGTCAGTGGTAGCAAGATAGGTTCTATCTCTGTTGGCGATAAGACTTTTTGAATTTGCGACACAGGCATCTTTGCATTCCTTAAGGGCATCGGGGCAATTCGAATACTTTGCATCGCAATCTTTTGAGCAGGAAATTTTACAAGCGCCTACACAATATTGTTTATTTTCTTCGCCATTCGCGGCCGCCTCTTTGTAAAAACCATTGAAGCCCGACTCTTCTGTGCAGCTTGCATTGTTAATGCAATCACTAAGACATTTTTTTTGATTTGTAACGCATGTTTTGTATGTCTCAGTATTTTTATCCCCAGTACAAGAAGAGCAATTTTTAAAGCACTGTTGTCCCGCCTCGGTTATGGGGTCGCATGTTTTTTGGCAGTAATAGAAGCAACTGGAGTTGCTATAGCCGAAGCCTTCGCAATATTTCGAAATGTCCACTGGTTTTTTAGTGACTTGGTCTGTAAACCCATTGTTGGTAGAAGTGGTAAACTTTTCTTTGTTGATAGTCGCCGAATCTATTAGAAATTTCACGGCTGAACTCCCAAAATAGCAGTTGTTGTTTACTTTTGTTTTAGCGGTTTTTAAATTATTCAGATCTTTTTCTAAATTGATGTCTTTTATTTTTTCGCTAAGATATTTCAATTTGTCAACTAACCGCAATTTTTTCCAAGCCTCTTTGTCAATAATTTTTATTTTTTCGTCGCTACCATCAACTTCGATTTCTTTTTCAACGGCATCTAAAATGGCAGAATCAGCGAACTGACTCCTAAATTCATCTAACCCCGCGTATTCGCAAGCTTCTTTACACGTATCTGCGCATGCCTTTTTACACTCTTGTCCGCACTCTTGGCCAGTGCGGGTTTTGAAGTTCTTTTCACAATCTGATTGACAAGTTTGGCAAGTTCCCCCACAACCGTTATCGTCTAGGGTCATGGGGCCGTGTTCCATTTTTTTAATTGCGTCCGCACTACAACATTGCTTCCCAATACACGGTTTGGATTCACAATCTGAGGGGCAAGTATTCGGGACACAAGAGGCACCCTTCTGTACCGCGGCTCCCGGATAGCTACAGTTGCAACCTCCTGCGAGCTTACAATCTCCTCCACCCCCTCCGCAAGAGCAAGTGTTCATTACTTCGGCTATCTTTTCAGACAATAAGTCAAAAAGTTTAGCTTTTTTTTCTACTGCTTCCGCCAGCTTCAAAACGCAATCCATTCTATCGTGGTTGAAGAAAGTTGGCTCCCATTCGTCAGCAGTGGACACATCTCCGTCGATTGGTTCTCCGCTACCATTAAAATCATAACAACGCATGCCCCTTGCCACAAGATTCTCGGCTAAAACCCCAATTGGTATTTCGTCAAAGGATAGATTTTGGGTTGTCCCCCGGGTCACCGGCGGATCAACGTGGATCCACGGGATTTGGATGGGGACCCACGATATTTTTGCGAAAGATAGGATCTCGGGATTTATCGCTTTAACGAAGATATAGGCGCCAGTGGTAAGGATTAAACCGAATAAACCTGCTTTAACCCACTCTTTCCCTTCGTTAGTAACCTTGCTCATTCCCAAAGAAACCAACCAATATAGTCCGCCGATGGTTATAACTAGAATAGATAGTGACGCCGCAGATAGCATTATCGTATTTAAAACGAACGCGACATATTCTGGTATGGACGTTGTTCCCGCTAACTCAGCAACTTCAGCGGCTTTGGCTGTTAATGGAACAAAAAAAGTCAGACCCATGCTTAAGCAGGCAGAAAGAAAAAAGGGAGCAAAGAACAAAAATTTGCTTTTTTTTGTTTGCATTCTATTGCGCTGCTTGTTTTCTGGCTTCCTTCATTTTTAATATCTCTTCGGGTGAGGTGGTGACAATTTTATCTTCTGTCGGGCTGGCAACTATCTGGATTGCTACGTGTTTACTACCAGCAAAAAATATTCCTTCGCCGACAGCCGATTCTAATAGTAAGTATTTTTCTTGTTCGGTTAAGTTGAATACTTTTTGGACGGCATCAATTGTTGCTGGCGATTGTTTTAATAGAATGGACATAGAGGAATTTGTGATAATGGGCTGGCCATATTCTGATTTCATAAAATCAGCAACATCTTGAGTAATCGTTGTTACCCCTAAATAGTATTTTCTAGAACGTTTAACTAGGCCGAATAGAAAGGATGCGCCTTCTGGAGTTTGCATCATCCACCAGGCCTCATCAATAACTAAAATTCTCTTCTTTAACTTTGATCGGACAATGTTCCAGATGTACCGCATAATGATATACAGGGCCATTGGTTTTAGGGCCTCCTCCATGTCTCTAATTCCAAAAACGATCATATTCTTTTCCATGGTGATATTGGATTTCTGGTTGAAGAAATCGGCGTATGTTCCTTTTGTAAATTTTCTGATTCTTCTTACTAAAGACTCTGCTCCAGTCATACTTTCTAAAATTTCTTCAAAATCAGACATCAGTGGTATGTTCTCTTGCCACGTTATGGGGTCTGAGGTTGCCGTAATATCTTTTATGGCGTATGTTTCGGTCAGTGCTTGATCAATAATGCTATCCTCTTCTGGAGTTAACCCACCTAACATAATCCTTAATAACCCGACCAAGTTTATAATATTAGATCTTAATATGTCTTCTTTATTTTCTTCTTCTCCCGGGATCGGTAGATCAAATGGGTTTAGTTGGTGGGCCGATGTTAGGGAAATTTTGAAATATGATCCGCCGACAGCATCTCCCAGCGTCTGGTATTCATTCTCTGGATCGATGACAATAACATCGACTCCCTGCATCAAGTACCTTAAAATTTCTAATTTAATGGCATATGATTTTCCACTTCCTGATTTTGCAAAAACAACAGAGTTTGCATTTTCCAAGCTAAATCTGTCAAAAAGGACAAGAGAATTATTGTGGCGGTTAACGCCATAAAGAATTCCTTCATTGGAACTTAGGTCGAAAGATATAAAGGGAAAGGAGGTAGATAATGGAGCGGTGTTCATTGGGATATGTACCCCAATCAAATCTAACCCATAGGGGCTACAAGAGATGAATCCCTCTTTCTGTTTATATAGGGCAGGTTTAATATATATTAGTCGCGCCTCAAAGATTGACCTTAATGTGAACTCAGTATCTTTTAGGGCTTTTAAATTATCTTCATAGACAGTTATATATAATCCGAAGCGGAACATTCTTTCTTCCGCTGATTGTAATCTGGTTCTTAGGGCTTCGATATTTTGGTAGGCCATTTCCAGGGCCGGATCACGAACCAAGCCCTTATCTCCCCTCTCTAATAACTCAGCAGACACTTCGGTAATTTTCTTCCTTAACTTTTTTAAAATTAATTCTGTGCTGATCGGCGATATATGGAAGGCTATGTCCATCGGCGAATTCAGATTGATTACTGGGGACAGCCATCCAGTGTTTAGATATCTGGGGTAAGAAAAAATAAAAAAGGAACGGCAAAGTCTTTCGCCAAGCACAATGTGGTCTGGGTTCACTCCAATGTGCGGGGGCGAAATGATGTCTCGTACATCAAAAGCCTCTTCTTCAAATATTTTTTCTTCAAGAAGGTCGTTTTTTTTGGGTAATAGTTTATCTAAAAATGGTATCTTCATTTTTACTTAATTAGCTCTGGTAATATTTCTGGGTAATAACCAATTTCTGCTTGGTCTGGGTGATGGATCGCCCAAAATAATTCTATAAGTTCTGCTGTGGTTAGGGGGATAGATTCTATTCCACATCGTCTTAGCCCCATGGCCAGAAATTCCATTCTTTGCCAAAGTTGGGTTCGAGCTCTTTCAAACTCTTCGTCAGACATCGCTTTTTGAGCTGGGGTTTGGCCCTTATTCCCACCGAGAATTCCCCCAAGGTTAAAACCCTTAATGGCTGATTTAACACCGAGGGCCTCCATGAGAGAATAGGGGACGACGAAATAGAAATTCTTTACCATAATAGTTTCTCCCTGCACTAGACTTTGTATATATTCTCGGTAAGAAGCGGTTTGTATTTTTAAAAGGTCATTAGTGTGTTTCTCTTCCAAGGTTTTTAGACTATCTAAATACGGTGTTATATTTATTCGTTTTGATTGAAGAATAATTTGGCAGGGAAAATCCAAGCTGTTTAAAAAGTTTTGGTAAGCAAAAATAATGGCGGTTTGCTCGTCTTCAGATTTCAAAGCAAAATTTAAGGAAGAGACCATTAGAACCCCGCGGATACCCTGGTTTTTTAAAATCAACACTCCCTCTTTAATATCTCGGACTTCTAAAAAATCTTGTGTCGAAGATTCTGGCATTTTTTATTATTTTGTTTTTAGTTCAACTTGAGTTTTTAAACTTTTTAAAGCACTGGCCCGGCCCATGCCTAGTTTTTTCTCTTCAACGACAAATTTTAGCGGTGCTTTCTGTATGGTTTTAAATGGGTAAAGAGATTCTTTCTTTTTCCATGTGTAATTTTTTGAGCTGCCCAGAAACCCGATAGAATTCAAAATAACCGTTAAGGCGGGAATCCCGTCCATTTTGTAAAAAGCTAAACCAGCCGTTCCCACTCCGATTATGAGGGCCAGAATTATAAACAATGAAAATGGGAGGAAGGAATAAAGCAAAAAGATAACAACGCCAGCGCCAACTAAATAGAGGAATTGTTTTGTAGTAAGAAAAGAAACAATTTTTGATTCTTCTTCGATAAATTGTGGTACCGAGTATTGTTCCATGTTTTATTATTATAACATAACAAAAAAATGGAAACAAAAACGGGTGTCAATATCTATTGACATATAGAATTGTAAATGGTATAATATAAGAGTGATGTTGGGAGTGTTTCCCAACAAATGGATCGGACATTGACATCAAAGATGTCTAAAAGAAAACGTGAAGGAGACTGTCATGAAGAATTGGAAAAAATGGTTGGTAATGGGGATGCTTATCTGGGTGTGGCTACTGGGGCTCTATGTTTTGTGGGCCCTCGGTGGAACGTTCCAGAGGATCATCACAGTCGTGTTGGCCCTGATTATGGTCAACTGGCTGGCGCATGGATTCACGATTGTCAAAGAGGCGACGGCCAAGTTGGTCGTGTCTTTCGGGAGCTTCAGCCACTGTATGATGGCCTGGAAAGATCATGATTTCCGGAGGAACCTTCCGGACCCGCGCAATCTTATCACTCCTGACAACGAGTGGGATGTGATCGACGCCCCTGGTAAACAGTCGGCCTGTGGGTTGCGCTGGATTGGGCTTTGGCCCGTGTATTCGGTCGTCAAATACGACCTCAAATACCGGGTCATAGAGTTGGTGGAGGGACAGGAAGTGGTCGAAACCTATGATCTAAGAGGGATCGATTTCTTCACCCTCAAGCAGCACATGAACTGGTTGGATTTGCTTGATGCAGAGTCAGCTGGTGAGGAAGACGGCACCGGAGCGTTGAAGTTTGATCTGGAGTTCCTTCTTGGGCTCCAGATCATCAATCCCTATAAGGCTCATTACGGGGCCCCGGGGGATTGGAACACGAACACGGTGGCGCGTCTGAGTTCTTTCTTGAGAAACTGGGTGACAAGTAAGTCCCCCAAGCAGCTTCTGACCATGAGTCGGTTGCCGAAACGGGCTCGCAGGGCTGTTGGAAGTGTCACCCCCAGAGTGCCCACCCTCTATCAGGAACTCCTGAAGGATCCCGTCGTCAAGGACATCGAACGGAACTGGGGCATCAAGGTGATCGAGAACGGAATCGATGTCCGGGATATCGGGATGACCGAGGAGCTCCAGAAAGCTTTTGCTGCTGAGCAAGAGCAGAAGCTGTTGGCGAAAGGACTCGCCGCACAGACGGCTGACCCAGTCATGCAGTATCTTTCGGCGATGACCGGGAAGACTGTCCGCGATCTCCAGGTGGAGTACAACGCAGACCCGGAAGTCTTCAACGGGAGATACGCGCGACAGATCTCCAAGGCCGAAGAAATGGCGGAGCAGGTTCTACCATTGGCACAAGGGAGATCACAGCATATGTTCCCGGGTGCTGATGGTATCGGGAAGCTACTTCTCGGGCTAGTAGCAACGGCCCGAAGTGGTGACCAGGGTGGGGACAATACTCCACCCCCGGCACCCGTAACGACCCCCCCCGTTCCGCAACCAACTGGAGGAGCAGGACAGCCCGTGGTGTCACCACCTGCTGGCGTTCCGATGACCACCGAGGAGGCAGAGGCCTTCCATGCGGAGATGGAGGAACTATTGGCGAGAGGAGGAAAGTGAAAAGGGGCTTACAAGCTCAAAAAAGGCGAGACACACGTGTCTCGCCTTTTCACTTACTTTTTTTAATTAATCGGCTCCCTGTAGGCATCATCTTTTTTTGGTTCTGTCGGTGGTTGTTTCTCCGTGTTTTCTTTTTCGGGAAATTGGGTGGATGGTGTTTGAATCTCGTCATCAGTAGGCCCCGGTTCCAGCGGCACATTTTGCTCAATTGGTTTTGGTGGGAGCACCGAGAGTTGACTTAAATCTTCCCGAGAATCAGTTGTTGCTTCTAATATGGGATCTTGCTCGTGTTCTAAAGTAGAGGGTTTTTCTTGTTCGGCGATTTCCTCTGGGGTTGCCCTTCTTGCTCCTAAAAGTAGTTTTTCCTTAACATCAGCAGCAAGTCCTTGGGCTGTTTGATCGGATACCATTAATCTCTCCTTAATTAAGGAGACTAAGTCATTTTCTTGGGTTGTCCCAAGAACAATTTCTTCAACTATCGTTAGAATTAAATCTCCGTTGAGTAATTCCTCCCTTTCTAGTTTATCGGAGATCTCATCGGGTTTCTCCTCTAAACCATACTTCTGAAGAATTTCGGCAATAGTAGTGGCAGTGTCTCTGTCAAAAAGTACTTTGCCGTAGTTATTAGTGTCATTCATATTTTATTTTTTAGGAAGATTAAAAAATGTTGATTTTGGAGGATTCTTTGAAATATTTGAAATATGATCAGCATCTCGGCTTATTGATTGTGAGTGGGCGTCGTCCGCTGGTTGTTGTGAGGTTCTCCCTGACGCTGCGTTGTATCCCCTTTTGAAGGTGCCGGCTATTTTCCTTCCTGCTTTTTGAAACCCTTTTCCTGTTCCCCTCAATGTTTTTCCCCCCACATTTTTAATTTGTCCTGGCAATCTTTTAGTTGCGTTTTTGGTTGCGTGACCTGCTTTCCTAAGAGCAGCAGGAACAGCTGTTTTGACTGTGCTTCCTGCTCTTGCTGTTGCGCCAACCGCCCTTTTCCCAGCCCCATATATTGTTTGCGCTACCTTCGGGGTGGTAACCGCGCCATATGCTGCGCCAGCTCCAACCGTTACGCCCTTCGCTGCTGCGCCCACTGTTCTGGCGGCGCCAGTTACTGCGGTTTTTGTTACATTGGCTACCTTGCTCGCAGTAGACACCGGTGTAGTGGGTGATTTGTAGTATGCGGGCCTGCTGGTTCGGATTGTCTTTATGTTCGTCATTAAATTTCTATGTTCGCCATCGTAGCGATCTGCTTCGGCAGTATTCCCGGCGACTCTCGCGGCAGCAGCTTTTGTTTTAAGTACCTTGCCGTAAGCTATCTGATTTTTTAGTCCTCCACCTCCGCCGCTAACAGAATCGTACATTTTTTTCTTATCGGCTGGGCTTGCTTTAGATAACGCGAGCCCAACATTTTTGCCACTCATTGCAGCAAGACCATGGGGGCTACCCTGGGTAAGAGCCTTTGCTTTTTCTCCGGGAGTCTTTAAGCTATTAATATTGTGCCCTACTTGATCTAATTCAGCGACAGTCGGATTTTTCTTATTCTTTATCGCGCTGTCAGCAGAAAGTTTGGTGAGTACATCGGGTTGCACTCCACGGGCAGCAGCTTTCTTAGCAAGGTTGGGGAATTTTGCAGAGTTAAGAGTTCCAGCGCTTCCTCTACTCGCTAATTCTTTCATTCCACCAGCGACAACACTGCTAGAAGCCCCTCTTCTTTCAACGGCTTTTTTAATTTCAGTGTCAGACATGCTCTTCATTTGTTCTTGGGCAGCATTGGTTCCCTTGGCTTGTTTTGCAGCGGTTACCCCAACCTTTCTTAAGCCAACACTCTCTAAGAATCTTCCACCAGACGCAGAAACTTTAGATGCAGCATTTGATACTGCACCGGCACCTGGAATTTGTCTGGCCATTGCTCCGGCAACCCCCGCGGCTGACCCACCAACTGATTTAACGGCACCCATTGCCCTACCGGCAACGGTAGCTCCTGCCGCCATTGCCATTGCTCCTGCTGCTCCGCTACTTTTCATTGCTAGTTTGAGGCCGACATAGAGGAACATACAGACTATAAAGACAGCAGGAAGCATGGCCGAAGCGGTTGTCCCCTTTGGTATAGCCTTGAAAACATCACCAGCAACTTTTATACAAAACATCACTCCTACCCCCACAAAGGCCCATTTTAATAGAGCCCCCATCCACTCGTCAAAATATTTTTTAGAAAATTCGAAAGTGATACAAAAGAATGCAAACGGTGACATTATGAATAGCAATATCAGTAGTGCCCATCTTGCCAACATAACCCCAGCCAAAAGGAAATATATGAAAGCCGAAAAAACGTAAAAAATAGCGCCGATTATGCAGAGTTTCAAATATTCGAAAGGCTCTATCCCCATCTGCGTACATTCGCCCATGCTTCTTCCCCTTATCTTGGTTCTTAGTGGTGTTAATATATCATTTTCATACTTTTCTATCGGCCCTCTTATGCTATCACCCTGAAGCCCCTTCATAATTATGTAAGAAGTATCTATAATTAGTCCGCACATTAGTGGAGTAAAGTTTATCAGGATAGCAACTATTATCAGCTTCCCCAATTTTCTTTGAGCAGCATATTCTTGAATCCTTAGCGTTGTGGCAATGCCGATGAATACAAATCCCAAAACAACCCCCATGTTAGCGATATCTCTCACTGAGGACCATATTTTATAATAGTCAGGGTTACCAGTGATGTTATCGTGGTTAGTCATGGTCTTAAGAAAGGTAGGACTTGACACTGTTGAGAATAAGCTGATCGCCATGTCGGCGATATAATAGGTATATCGGATTAAATCCGCAGTAGCGGTTGTGATCATCCCCAACATTTGCGTTCCTAAGCAGTCATACCATGCGGCATTGGTTATATTGGGTATTGCAATAAATAAAAAAGCAAAAAGAAAAATCAGAGATACAGAAATAATAATTGATTTTTTCTTTTTGCCCGAGAGGAAGTCTTTAATTTTTTGGAACATATTTTATTGAGTATCTTATAATTTTGTAATTATACCACGATTAGAAATAATAGGAAAAGTTTTTGTCAAAGTTACCCAGGCATTTATAGATAGAGTTTCCGCTCTTCGGTCAACCTCAATGTTGTTTTGTAAAAGCCACGCTTGAACCTCTACTTTGTTTAATTTTAATCCTTTGGCAAGATTTCCTCCAATTTGTTTTCTTGGCTGGGAGAACCCAGCTTTCAAAATTTGGAAAAATAGCTTGGTATTAATTTCCGGGTTGTGTATGTTTGTTATTTTTAATATCGCGCTATCAACTTTTGGCATTGGCCAAAAAGAACCAGCCGAAACTTTACTAATAATTTCTGGCTTTCCGTATATCTGTACAGAAATTGATAAAATACTCATTTCTGGTGGTTTGGCGCAGATCCTTTGGCCAACCTCTTTCTGAACCATTAGTGTCATTGATCCCGGTTGTTTCCCGAGTGGCGGATTCTCTAAAAACATTCTAATAATTGCCGTAGCGACGTTATACGGAAGATTAGCAACCACTTTATAGCCAATCGGGAGAGAGAAGTTAATGGAAGATAGTTTCAGGGCGTCCGCGTGGATAATCTCAACATTCTTTAAATCCTTTAATCTTTCCTTTAATATCTCTACCATCTTTCGGTCTTTTTCCACCGCGATAACCCTTTTCGCCTTTTTTGCCAGCTCCATCGTTAAAACTCCAAGCCCGGGGCCTACCTCGACGATAGTGTCGTCTTCTTTTATATCAGCAGCCCGGACGATCTTATCTAAGATCCCCCTGTTAATCAAAAAGTTCTGTCCAAATGATTTGGATGGTAGGATGCCGTAGGAATTAAGAATGTCTTTGGGAGAATTTAAGCTCATTTGGTCTATTATACAGGGGATTCCCCTTTATTGGAGGGTGTGGATAAAATCTTGACTTGACCCCTCTTTAATGATATCTTAATGATAAGACCTTGACCCTGATAATAAGGGAAAAAGGGCATTAAAATATTTATAATCAACCTTTTCACAAACTGAGAAGTAAGATATTAGCTGTTGGCCGCTATATATGGGAAAGAGTAGGATTCTTGGCCGAATTCAAGGGGTTTTGCAAGACACCTTGTTTTTATTATAGTTTAATTTCTTTGGTTGTGCTTGCTATAATATTTTTTGGCATTAACAAATTTCCTAAAACAGTAGCCCTAACACGGGCGGGTTATGTTAGCGTTGCAGAGGCTTCATTTTTTACGCCCGTTTTAGCCAATGTGGATGATTCAAAAGAGGGGGTCTTCTTCTTTAACCAAAGTCAGTTTCGTAGTTTAGAGGCGCCTGAATTAAAAATTATCCAAAATGATTGCTTGGCTGCTTTCTCCACCCCAAGAGTATTGTCGCCGAAGGTTTTAGGAGCAATTTTCGGACAAGGGCCACAAATTAGGAAAGAGGTTGTAGAATATGAAATTAAAGCTGGAGATACGTTTAAATCTATTGCCGCCAGCTATGATATATCTTTAGATACGTTATTATTAGCAAACGACCTAACAAAATCTTCAAAAGTAAAAGTTGGGCAAAAATTGATTATTTTGCCAGTAACCGGTTTAGTCCACATAGTAAAATCCGGGGACACCTTAACTGCTATTGCTAAATTGTACAAAGCCAACGTGGACGAAGTCGTCGAGACCAATGATCTCTCCGACGAACTAGATGTATATGTTGGTGATATCTTAGTCGTTCCCAACGGCACCATGCCGAAGAAAGCGCCTGTCTACGCGCAAGCATATCTACCAGATAGCTATTTCAGTTTCCCAGTTCAAGGAAGAATTACCCAGACCCTGCATTGGTACAATGGCGTGGATATTGCCAATGAATGTGGAACTCCAGTTTATGCTTCAGCCCGGGGAGTAGTTCTAAAAGCTAAATTGGATACAATCACCGGTGGGGGTAACGTTATTACAATAAGACATGACAACGGAGTTGTGAGTTGGTATGGGCATTTAGAAACGATGCTGGTAAAAGTGGGTGATGTGGTCGGTCCGGGGGACAGAATCGGTTCAGTGGGTGGTAAGCCTGGGATGGCAGGAGCTGGTATTTCGACTGGTTGTCATTTGCACTTCACTATTATCGGTGCCAAAAATCCATTTGCCAAACTACCCTTCGGATACCAGATGAAATATGTCTCGAGTTAGATACACCTGCCCGGATAGATGTTAGATAGACTCAAAAAAGCAGGGAGACCCCCTGCTTTTGTTTTTCACAATCTGTTTCTATTTACACTTGATACAGAATTTTGCCTCTGGGCAGGCCTCTAACCTTTCGGCGTCCAGTTCTTTGCCACACCTTTCGCATATCCCGTACGTTCCTTTCTTTATTTTTTCTATGGCTAGGTTTACATCTCTTAGCCTCTTCTCTAGGCTATACTCAACGGATAACAATTTCTCGTATTCTTGAACCTCATCGGCCTCAGATTCCATGCCACCGCCCTCAAACTTCGGGAATTTTGTTGCCCAATCGCCCTCTGGCTTGAAATCTTCTTTCGCGAAAGAATTGAGCTCTTTTTCTAAAGATTCTTTCTCTGACAGCAGTTTTTTCTCAAGCGTCTCTTTTTCTGTTTTTGTCATTTTATTTAGGTATTTTACTGTTTCTTTTGTACTTTATCTTCTTCTGCCCATTCGTCGATCCTTTTTAGAAATTTTTGTCTTTCGCTTTCTTCTTCTGCGGCACCCTGGTGCATTTTTTGGGCTAACCTTTCTTTTTTCTGTTCATCTTCTACACTATTTAACACAGGAACTTCTTTGTTTATTCGTTCCTGTCTTCTAATCTCTTCTTTCTTTTTTCCCTCTATCTCTGCGCGGCGCACTGCCTCTTGATCCCGTTGTTCTTTTTTAGCCCTAATGTTTTCCTGTTCCCTTAGCATTATCGTCTCGTAGGTGGTTCTCAGCGTTTCGGTAATGGTTGTAATCCTGTCTCTTAGCGTTTTTTGTTGAGCCAGGAGTTTCTGGTATTCTCCTTCTGTTGTTTTTATCTTTTCTTCGGCGGCTTGTAACTCTTGTTCGATTGCCCATCTTTTTTTCTCTAACCCCTCTCTCTCTGCCTCTAGGCTCCATCGTTTCTTTTCCAAGTCTTTTTTGTCTTGGTTAACATTTGTGTTTCTCTCGCTTTCTTCCACAAACTTTTGTTCTTGTTCCAGTTTTTTCTCTTCTTCAACAAAAACCTTAAGCTTATCCTCCGCATCATTCCTCGTAAGCATCTCCCTGTTTTTTTGTAACTGTAGGGGAGGTTCTTGCTCCTGTTGCAGAGATAATAGTTCCTTCTCTAGATTACTTTTTTCTGTTTCGAGATAAAAGATTTGTTGACGCTCTTCTTCGGTCGCACTTTCCTTTATTTGAGAAATGGCAATTTTCTCTTCAGCGGTTTGTTTTTGGGCGATTTCTTCCCGGGCTACCTTTTGCTTTTCAAAGTCTGCTTTTTGTATTTGTTCTTGTTTCGTTTTCTCCAGATTTGCCTTTTCAATCATTTGCTCTTCCGGAGTTTTAATCTTTACGATCTTGTCTCTTTGTTTTAACGCAATATTCTCCCTTAATTTTTGAAGATCCTTTTTCATCGTTCTAATCTCAGATCTATTCAAAAATTCCTTTAATTGTGTCTCTTCTTCGTTTTGTTGAGGAGTATTTACCATAATTTGTGTGTTATTGGATTATGGATTACCTAATTCTTATTTCTTCGGCTTAAATCCGGCCTCTATGGCAGAAAGATTTATCCTTCCTAGCTCGTCTACGGAGATTACTTTGACGGGAACAATGTCCCCAACCTTTAGTACTTCTTCAACACTTTTTATGTGGTAGGGAACTATTTTTGATATATGTACCAACCCATCTGTCCCTGGTAGTATCTCAACGAAAGCTCCAAAGTCAGTAGTTTTTTGTACTTTTCCCTGGAAGACCTCGCCAACCTGTACTTCTCTGGTGATCCCCTTTATCTGTTGGATTGTTGCTTCCACTGCGGCATCGTCTGTTCCGGTGATAAAGACCAAGCCACTGTCCTCTATATCAATACTAACATTATATTGTTCAATTAACTTGTTAATTACGCTTCCTCTCGGGCCAACAACCTCGCCGATCTTAGCAGGATCAATCTGTACTGTTCTAATTTTAGGCGCCCAGATGGAAAGTTTTTCTCGTGGAGCTGGTATTACCTTTTTGATTGTATCAAGAATTTCTAATCTTGCTCTCTTTGCTAGGGCCAAAGCATCTTTCATCAAATCTTTATCTATACCATCAGTTTTGGTATCCATTTGGATGGCAGTAATGCCATTTTTAGTTCCAGCCACCTTGAAATCCATCCCCCCCAAATGATCTTCTGGGCCCTGGATGTCTAGCAAGAGTTCATTTTTTGATGGGTCCTCGTGCTCCGCTAATCCAATGGATATTCCGGCGCAGGGTTCTTTAATTGGTACGCCAGCGTCCATTAGGGCCAATGTAGCGCCACAAACTGAAGCCATTGATGTTGATCCATTGCTAGAAACCACCTCAGACACAACTCTTATGGTATATGGGAATTGCTCGGCATCTGGGATTAGTGGCAGTAAGGCTTTCTCAGCTAAAGATCCGTGTCCAATTTCTCTTCTTTTTGGTCCACGAGAGAACCCTACTTCTCCGGAAGAGTACGATGGGAAGTTGTAGTGGTGCATAAATCTCTTCTTCCCGATAAATTCCATTCCTTCTAGTAGCTGGGAATCTCTTGGGCTACCAAGGGTTAAAATTGAAAGCACGCGAGTTAGTCCCCTCGAAAAGATGGCGGAACCATGGGTTCTTGGTAAAACCCCGACTTCTCCGTAAAGTTTTCTCAGCTCGTCCTTTTTCCTCCCATCCGGTCTTTTATTGTTCTCTATGATATTTTTGTAGACAGCTTTTTTTATCTCTTCTTCAAAATATTCGAGAGCAAGTTTTGCTTTGTTCTTGTCGGGATATTTTTCTGTAACTGTTTTTTTAAATTCCTCTCTTAGGTCATCAACGGTGGAAAGGCCCTTCTCAGTTTCTTTCATCCCCCTAACGGCTTTCTCTAGTTTGTCTTTGGCAAAATCCTTAACTTCTTTTTGTAATTGGTCGTCTGTTGTTACCGGCAAAACGATCTTTTCTTTGCCGACTGCTTTTGCGATTGTATTTTGAAAATCAATTAGTTTTTTTAACTCCACCTCGGCTGCCTTGGTTGCTTCCATTATGTCTTCTTCTGTTATCTCTTTGCCACCCATTTCAACCATATTAATTAATATCTTTTTGTTTATTTCAATGGCAGCCAATGTTAAATCAACATCACTTTTCGCCCTTTCTGCGTAGGTAGGGTTAAATATCCACTGGCCATCTACGCGGCCAACTCGGACGATGCTTACGGGTCCGGAGAAAGGAATGTTGGAGATAGATAGAGCAGTTGAAGCTGCAATTAGTCCCAAAACATCTGGATCATTTTCTCCATCCCAAGAAAGGCAGGTAACAACTACTTGAGTCTCTCTTTTAAATTCTTTTGGGAATCTCGGTCTTATTGCTCTGTCTATCATTCTCCCAGTTAAAACCGCATCATCGGTCGGTCTGCTCTCCCTTCTTACAAAACGAGAACCGAAGATCCTCCCAGCAGCATAATACCTTTCTTCGTAGTCAACGGTTAAAGGAAAGAAGTCTTGATCTTCTTTCTCTACATTGGCCATCACTGCCGTGGCTAAGACTTCGGTGTCTCCCACTTGTACCAGACAAGATCCAGAGGCTTGTTCAGCCCAGTTCTTCATCTTTACCTGCAGTGTCTTATTTTGTATCTCTATTTTAAACGTTTTTTCTTCCATAGTTTATTGGTCTTTATTAAGAAGGAATTTTGGTAATTCTTTATCCATGTCGATTACTTCATCGGCCACCTCTCTAAGCCTGGATGAAGTAGTTTTCCCGAATGCCATAATTTCAACTCTCTTCCCTTGGTTTTTTAAATATTCAACTAACGGTACAAAATCTCCATCTCCGGACACCAGTATCACAACATCTATCCCGGGAGAAGTTCTAATGGCATCAACAACAATACCCACATCCCAATCGGCTTTTTTTTGGCCATCATAGAATTCTTGGAGATCTTTTATCTTTGTTTCAATGCCTAATTTCGTTAAAGCCTCAAAAAACGGCTCCTCGGCGCCGGTTTTAGTTCTAACGACATAGGCAAAGGCTCTTATGAATTTTCTTCCGGCGATTGCCTCCTTGAGTACTTCTTTGAAATTAACTTTAAGATGATAGAGATTCCTTGCAGAATGATAGAGATTCTGAACATCTATTAAAACTTCTACTCTCTGCTCTTTTGGTTTTGCCATATATTAATGAGTGAAAACTTTTAGCCCTTCTTTTTTGGTGCCTTCGATGTGTTTTTTATCTTTCTGTCGGCTTCTTTTTTCAGGTAGGCTAATAGTTTTTTTCTCTTAACTACCATTTTAATTAAACCCCTTTTTGAGTGGAGATCCTTGGGGTGCTTTTTTAAATGCAAGACTAATTTGTCGATTTCTTCTGTGAGTAAACCAATTTGAACCTCAGGAGATCCTGTGTCTGTTTCGTGGGTACCGAGTTTCTTTATTATCTTTGTTTTTTCTGCAGTTTTTAACATATTGTGTTTTATTGTGTTTGTTTTGCTATTAGAAATGAAAAAAAGCCGGAGCTCTATTTATTTGATTTTAACTATAGATTATTAGAGGGCAGTTGTCAATTGTGGGGAGGAACCCGGAAGCACTGGCAGAGGCCATAGGGGGCCTGGAAAGTAAAAAAAAGTAGAGGGATTGGCTCTACATTTCTTCAAATGTGCAACTTTATTTTCCAAGTTCTGACTCGAGACTTTTTTGAGCCAGGGCTTGTTTTTTCTCTTGTTCCTTTTGGGCTAGCTGTACTAGCTTCGTCCTTTCGAAGGTCAATTGTTTCTGGGTAGTGCCATTTATGCTCACTTTCCAGATTTCATTGTCTTTTCCGACGAAGGCAATCGTTTTGTTGTCGGGAGACCATGACCAACGAGGCCAATAGAGATAACTTCTTGGTCGTATCTCATTGGCTTCCACCGGCGAAAGGTTGGGCACCTTCAGCCGTGAAATGACTGCTCCCGCGGGGATTGTCTCGCCATGTTTGGCTATATCATTGGCAACCAATTTATTCACATTGAGAATTTGGACGTTGTCGTCCTTAACAACTGCCACCATCTGGCCGGTCAGCCCCAATATGCTTGGTAGCCTGCTCGATCTGTCCCCGTAAATAGGCGCGGTTGTCGGCTGGCTTCCGTCTGGTTTCGCCACATTCAAACGGGCCGTATTGGTGCAAAAAATATATTTTGAATCCGGCGATACGGCGATGTCTTCAAGCATTGAGAAGGCGCCCTCGCTTGGATTCTTTACCTCTGTAAGGTTTTTGCCGTCAACATCAATAATGAAAAATGAGCATTGGCTTGGTTCGCCAGTGGCGAACGTAATTCTCTTGCTATTTGGGAACCAAACTGGGTTGAACCCGTCTGTGAGCTTGAACCAGAATTTTCCTTGTGCATCTGCAATCCAGATTTGAAATTCACCATCCTTGACAGAAAAGGCAAGCTTTGTCCCATCGGGCGACCAAGCAAGGTAGCCGTATTCTGCCCGCACGTGTTCTTTGTGATTTGTTATCTGAACGCGCGCTTTGGTGGCAAGATCGATGGTGTAGATGTTGCTATCGTTGGGATCATTTTCGACGAAAGCAATTTTTTTGCCGTCAGGTGACCAGCAAAAGTTTCTAAAGGAGTTTGATATTGAGGCAATTACCCTTGGATTGTCACCGTTTTCTTCGATGACATATAGTTGGCGCGCGGCCGGGTCATTGTCCCAGACACCGCTTTCTAATCTGATAAAAGCTATTTTGTTTCCAAGGGGAGACCAAACAGGGCTTCTCGCCATTACCTTAATATTTTCCACCTTAATCGGATCAGTCGGAGACGGCAACTTTTTGGGTCCGGCTGATGAGGATAAATCTTCAGTTGCAGTCGGGGAAGGCGTTTTCTGTGGCGCTTTCCACGAGTTTGATGGTATATTTTGTGCTATCACGTTGTCGGCTGATAGCAGTAAAGCGGCAAAGAAAGCAAAAACAACTAAGGTACCCATGTTTTTCATGGCTTCCTCCTTGTGGGGTTGGGGAGATTAAAATTGAAAGGTACAAGAACAAGATTCGCTAAGTTTATTCTAAAATTATGCAGAGAGAGTGTCAAGGAAAAGTATCGGGAGAATATGTTTGTTAAAATAAAAACATCTATTTACGATGTTCTATTTTTCTGTGGTGCGCCCGGCGGGACTCGAACCTGCAACCTTATCCTTAAGAGGGATCTGCTCTGCCATTGAGCTACGGGCGCGTAGTATCCTGATGCTATATCGGTGTTCCTCCTAGTGCAGTTAGAACGGTATTAACAATCACCGCGGCCCCATATGCCAAGAAACCTCCAATAAGCGTTGCGAAAATAATTTTTTTACCAAGAGCCAACAAATTTGGACTTCCTCCCGAGAAAAGCATTACAAGTCCGCCGATCGTTATCAACAGAATGGCTACTGGCAAGATAAGGTTATCTTTAATCCAATTAATAATAACAACCGGCATGCCAGTTAAGTCGCTGAATTTGCACCTGGCATTTGGGCTGTCGCCAGTTCCGCAATTAACAATCGCACCAGCCGCTAATATCATAGTGGGTAGTAGCACAAGGGAGAGGAGGGTTATTAAAAATAATTTTTTCATAAACAAAGTATTAAGCTTCTTTTAATATACAATAAAACCGCAAAAAAGAAAGACTAATGTGCCCCCGGCAAGAATCGAACTCGCATCCCTGGGTTCGAAGCCCAGTACTCTATCCGTTGAGCTACGGGGGCAAATTTCATCTAAACTTTAACACAAATTTAAGGTAAAATCAATTGAAATTACTTGGTCTTTAAGATAGAATTACAGAATCATGGTAATCCCAAAAGAGGTAAAAAAAGTAATCACGGAGTTGAAGGGCAATGGTTTTGAGGCATATATTGTGGGCGGATGTGTCCGAGATTTTTTGCGTAATGTCGAGCCGAAGGATTGGGATGTTACAACCAACGCTACTCCAGAAGAAATTCAAAAAGTATTCACAGAAAGTTTTTATGAGAATAAATTTTTGACGGTGACTGTTAAAACAGGAAGCAAAAAGGAGGGGCTAGGAGGAATTGAAGTTACAACCTATAGGTTGGAGGGGCAGTATTCTGATAATCGTCATCCAGACCAGATAAGTTTTGCTAAAACGTTGGGGGAGGACTTGGCTCGTCGAGATTTTACAATAAACGCAATTGCCCTAGATATTCCGGTTAGTGGGAGCAAGAATAAAGTGGTAGATCTTTTTGGAGGACAAGAGGACTTAAAAAATAAAGTTATTAAAACTGTTGGCAAGCCGGAAGAAAGATTTTCAGAAGATGCTTTAAGGATGATGAGGGCGGTTAGGTTCGCCACAACCCTAGATTTTAAAATTGAGCCTTCTACTCTTGGGGGGATAAAAGATAATGCGACAAGATTAAAAGATATTTCTGCAGAAAGAATAAGGGACGAATTTTTAAAAATCATTATGTCAGAGAGAGCCGACCAAGGGGTAGACCTGTTAAGAGAAACCGGGTTGTTAAAATTTATCGCTCCAGAAATATTGGAGGGATTCGAATGTGGGCAGAACAAACACCATATATATGATTGCTATCGGCACTCTGTGCTGTCTTTGAAATATGCTGCGGGAAAAGGCTTTAATCAAAATGTAAGGCTAGCTGCTTTATTCCATGATGTTGCTAAGCCAAGGGTTAAAAGAGGAAACGGTCCAGATTCCACCTTTTACAATCACGAAGTGGTTGGGGCCCAAATAACGAGTTCCATATTAGAAAGATTAAAATTTTCTAAAAAAGATATCGAAAAAATTGTAAAATTAGTTCGTTATCATTTGTTCTATTACAACACCGACGAGGTAACCGACTCTTCGGTTAGAAGGTTAGTAAGAAATGTCGGGCCAGAGAGTATGGAGGAGCTTTTACAGGTTCGTATGGCGGACAGGATTGGTTCCGGGGTGCCTAAAGCTGAGCCATACAAGCTAAGACATTTAAAATATATAGTTGATAAGGTGGCCCAAGATCCGATTTCTGCCAAGATGTTGAAGATTACGGGGAACGATGTAATAAAACTTTTAAAAATTGAACCCGGGCCAAAGGTTGGTCAGATTTTAGATATATTATTGGGGATTGTTTTATTAAAACAAAAAAAGAATAAAAAAGAATTATTAACCAAAGAAGCAATAAGCCTCGGAAAATTATCCGATTCTGGGCTTCAAGGAAAGGCTGGTAGTGCTAGAAAGGAAAGAGAAAAAACAGAGACAAAGCGAGACGAAATGACGAAGCAAAAGTATTGGGTGAGTTAAAATAACGGGGCATAGTGTAACAGAAACATGCACGCTTCGGGAGCGTGTGACTCTGGGTGCAAGTCCCAGTGCCCCGACAAATATATGCCATATCTTTTCGAAATACCATCTCACAAATTCTTAGCAGGCGTAAAGGTTCTTACTGGGATATCAGATAAGAAGATTTTAGCGTTCAGCCCTCATTCCGATGATTTGAGTATTGGTGCTGGTGGGTTTTTGGCGCATCTCTCGAAGACTAATAATATTAAACCAGTTTTGGCATACACGGGCTGGCGAGGTGTAAAAGACAATAACCCAGTGGCAGGGGCGATTAAGACAAGGGAGAAAGAGATGGAACAAGAGACGCACATTTTGGGGATAAAGGAACCCATTTTTCTTCATTTGTTAACCTATGAGAATGATAATAAAGAGGACAGGAAGAAAGATGCTATAAAGATAAAGGAAGTCATTAGGAGAGAAAAACCAGATATTATTTTTCTTCCCAACGAAAAAGACATACATCCGAGGCATAAGCTACTTTCTTTTCTTATCCTCTCCGTGCTTAAAGAATTGGAAATAAGCATTGAGCTTTTTTTCTATGAAATACCTTGGTCTGTTTTTTCTGGAGAGGAATTTAACTTTGTTGTGCCACTTTCTAATAAATTAGTTAGCAAAAAGATAAATGCAATAAAAGTACATAAATCTCAATTGGCGAGAACAAACTTTGTCCGGTTGAGTAAGGCCCTCCTATCTTTGAGGGCAGGGATGGTCCCAGAGCAAAAGATAGCAGGTTATGGGGAGAGTGTCTCCTTGGGTAATTGGGTAGAAGTCTATAAACATAAACTTTTGAAATAATGCAAATTTTTATTGAGGACAATTATGAAGCAATGTGTAAAAAGGGATCAGAGCTGATTGCCTCTGCTATAAAAGAAAATCCAAATATTGTTTTGGGTTTGGCAACTGGGTCTACGGTAGTTGGGGTATATAAGGATTTGGTAGAAAAATACGAGAGAAAGGAAATAGATTTTAGCGGGGTAACGACGTTTAATTTAGATGAGTATGTAGGAATCAATCCCGACGATGAGAAAAGCTATCATAGCTATATGAAGGATGTCCTTTTCTCTAAGACCAATGTAGATATTAAAAATACTTTTTTCCCCAGTGATTATTCCGAAGATTATAGTAAGTTTGAAGATAAGATAGAAATATTGGGGGGAATAGATTTGCAGGTTTTGGGCATAGGTGGCAATGGTCATATTGGTTTTAATGAGCCAGGGTCAAGCTTCGGCTCGAGGACAAGAGAGATCACACTAACCGCTGGGACAATAAAGGATAATGCAAGATTTTTTAATAGCGAAGATGATGTTCCTAAGAAAGCAGCAACAATGGGTATGGGGACAATTATGGCGGCCAGAAGAATCGTTTTCTTCGCCAATGGGGAGAAGAAAAAAGATATTGTCAAAAAGGCATTACAAGGGTCAGTGACGGAAGACATTCCAGCTTCAGTCTTACAGAACCATAAAAATGTTATAATAATCTTAGACAAAGAAGCAGCCTCAGAGCTAGAATAAAAATAATATTCAATAATATGCAAGAAAAAGTAAAAATCTCGCCGAAGCATGTTTTTCTTCATCTTTTTTCAATAATAATGCTGTATGCAACAACCATTAGTTTGTTGACCCTAGCATTCCAATATATTAATGTTCTGCTCCCAGATGCACTGGCCGATGCTGGGTTTATATCTACATATTCTTTTGATTTAATAAGAACCTCTCTGGCATCTATCCTGGTAGTTTTCCCTTTGTTAATTTTAGTTTCAGTATTTCTAAATAAAAGCTACAAAAAGGATCCAGAAGTGAGAGAAATGAAAAGTAGGAGATGGTTGATATATTTTACTCTTTTCGCAGCCGCGTTAATTATTGTCGTTGACCTAACAAGAATTATCTGGGTATTTTTAGGGGGAGAAATCACCCTAAGGTTTATATTAAAGTCAGTTGCCGTTTTACTATTAACTGGAATAATCTTCTTCTATTATCTACAAGATGTAAGGCAAGATAAGGCCATCCCAAGGGTAAAATATTTTGTTTTAGAAGTTTCAGCCATGGTTCTTCTAATGGTGGTTTCGGGATTCTTCATAGTCGGCTCCCCGCAGAAAGAAAGGATGAGACGTTTCGACGACCAGAGAATTAGTAGTCTACAAAATATCCAATGGGAGATTATCAATTACTGGCAACGGAAGCAAGCATTACCAACCAAATTGGCAGATTTGAATAATGATATTTCTGGTTTCATGGTTTCTCAGGATCCTCAAACGGGGGAACCCTATGAGTACAATGTTCTGAAGAAGGATTCATTTCAATTGTGCGCTACCTTTGATCTATCAAGCGCGGGGCAAGCGGGGGCGGGAAGAGAACCGGTCTCCGTCCCGGTGGGGTATAGCCAAAATTGGGATCATGCGGCAGGCAGAGTTTGCTTTGATAGAACAGTAGACGCGCAGTTGTATCCCCCAATTAAGAATTAAAAAACAGCCCCAGTTACGGGGCTGTTTTTTTGTTGCGCCTATTTACTCTTATAGAATTTCATCGATAGAGCATTTAAGACAACACTCACCGAAGAAAAGGCCATTGCCGCCGCTGCTATGGACGGGCTAAGAAGCCAACCAGTGGCGGGATAGAGAGCCCCAGCTGCTATAGGTATACCGACTATATTATAGAAGAAGGCCCAGAATAATCCTTGTTTTATCTTCTTTAAAGTATATTTGCTTAAATCAATGGCGACGACAACGTCTCTTAGATCGTCTTTTATTAAAACAATTTCTCCTGTCTCCATGGCAACGTCGGTCCCTGATCCAAGGGCGATCCCTAGGTCTGCTTGGGCTAACGCTGGCGCATCATTTATACCATCTCCTACCATGGCAACTATATTTCCTTGGCTTTGTAGCTTTTTAATCTCTTCTGATTTTCCTTGTGGCAGTACCTCTGCTAAAACCCTATCGATGCCCAATTGTTTCGCTATTGCTTGGCCGACCCTTCTATTGTCGCCCGTAATGATAGCTACTTGTTTCCCCATCCTATGCAGACTGTCTACGGCTTCTTGCGAATTGTCTTTTAATGTATCGGCAACGGCAATCAACCCCAGTATTTTTCCATCCACCCCCAAGATCATCGTTGTTTTCCCTTCCTCTTCAAGTGCTACAATGTTTTTCTCTGCGCCTTGATAATCAATGTTGTTTTCTTCCATCAGCATCCTTGTCCCCAAAAGGATTTTTTGATTGTTAATATCGGCAGAAACTCCCTTGCCCGGGATTGCTTGGAAATTTTGTATCGGCAAAAATTCAACTTTTTCTTCTTTCCCTTTTTGGACAATCGCTTGGGCCAAGGGGTGTTCTGAGTTGTTCTCTATCGAAGCGGCAATTTGTAAAATATCCAGAGTTTTTCCAGAAACTTCTACGATGTTGGTGACAATGGGTTCCCCTTTTGTTAGCGTGCCGGTTTTATCAAAGACAACCACATTCACCCTTTTGGCAATTTCTAGGGCTTTCCCCGTTTTGATCAAAATTCCTTTTTCTGCAGATATACCAGTCCCCATCATCACCGCTGCTGGGGTGGCAAGGCCAAGGGCGCAGGGGCAGGCGATGATTAATACAGCCACGAATATACTAATTGCAAAGGCGAAAGGTTGGCCCGTAACTAGCCAAATGCCTGCGGCTAAAATCGCAAGGATAAAAACAGTGGGAACGAAGTAGAAGGAGACTTTATCGGCCAATAGTTGGATCGGTGCCTTTGAGCCCATGGCTTCCTCTACTATCTTTATTATCTGTGCCAACATTGTGTCTTTCCCAACTTTAAGGGTTTTTATTTTCAAAACCCCCGTTTTATTTATCGTCGCGCCGATTACCTGATCTCCTATTTTTTTCTCGACAGGGATGCTTTCTCCGGTAATTGCTTTCTCGTCCACGCTAGAATATCCATCGACAACCATTCCATCTACTGGGATTTTCTGCCCAGGCTTTATTAAGATTATATCTCCAACTGCGACTTCAGATATGGGGATAATAATTTCCTTTCCGTCTTTTATAACAATAGCCTCTTTGGGTTGTAGTCCCATTAGTTTTTTAATGGATTCGTTCGTCTTCCCTTTTGTTATTGCCTCTAAATATTTTCCAAGGGAAATGAATATTAGGATGAATATCGCACTTTCGTAGTATAAGCTTTCTGGAAGCCTACTTGTTATCAAATAGATGATAGAAAGAATAACGCTGTAGAAATAGGCTACGCTGGTGCCAATGAATATCAAAGAATCCATATTCGGCGAGAGCGCTAAAAGTTTTTTTAAACCAGAGGACCAGATATTAAAACATGAAATAATCACCGCAGTGGCAAGTACAAGTTGGATTATTAATCCGTACTCTTCAAATATTTTTGGCATTGGCAGGCCCAACATCTCTCCCATAACCATATAGATAATAGGAAAGCCAAAAATTAGGGAGAAGAGGAATCTCTTTTTAAGTTTTTTCATTTCGGCTTCCTTGGCTATTTTATTGTGGTCGTCTCCCCCCGTCTCTTCCGATGCCCCATACCCCAGGTGCTTAATAGTCTTTTTGATTTTTTCTATAGTAGTCTGTTTCTCGTCTATTTCTAAATAAAGTTTTTCATTGGCAATATTTACATTGGCCGATATAACTCCTTTTTCTTTTTTCAGACCGTTTTCAATAACAGAAGAACAAGAGGCACAGTGCATCCCAGTAATAGAGAATATTTTTTTGTTTGGATTATTTTCCATTTAGGTCTTTTAATAAACCCTTTAAATCGAGATCATAGGCCGCACATATTTTTCCGATCTTCAATGTAGATATTTCCTGAGCTGCCATGGGGCAGGATAAACAGGGCAAATTGTATTTTGCCAAAATTCCCTCTGCACCCGGGAGCTCCAGTATTTTTTCTAGGGTTGTGTCTTTCGTTATTTTTGTTTTCATAAAATTAAATTTAATTTCCGCCACAGGTTCCACCAGATCCTCCTCCACCACAGCTACAGCCACTTGCTCCTGACGGGATAGTGTTCGCGTCGTCAGTAATGGCGGTAGCTGTAGCGGAGGTGGTGGTCACCGCACTACCGCTTACATTAACTACTTCTATCACCCCAGAGATCATCCCCATTGAACAGCTGAATTTGTATCTTCCAGGAGTTGTTGGAGTAAATTCTTTAATAGATACTTGGCCTGGAGTTAAATTAATTGAGCCGGAGAAAAGACTTGTTGAAATAATTGATCCATTGCATCCCAATGAATTAGCGGCGGTGATTTCCCATTTTACCGGGATCCCTGCCCTAACTTTGATGTAATTCGGACTGTCAGAGGAAGCATAGGCTGTCATTTTAATAACCTGCTTTCCATCAACAATTTCCGGTAGGTCTTTTAAATCTATCTTTGTGGTTTGGTTTGTGTTTGATATTTTAATATCACTAAGGCTAGTAACCCCAAGGACATTTAGTTGGGAATTAACATTATAGATAGCAAAAAATAGTATTAAGACTCCGGCGACC